>Ga0302325_10008026_pt1 | contig 23286 bp, 25 predicted proteins | sample Palsa_T0_2_FD_201948 | JGI IMG/M metagenome (GOLD analysis project Ga0302325, IMG submission 201948) | Peat permafrost microbial communities from Stordalen Mire near Abisko, Sweden - Palsa_T0_2 | ecosystem: Environmental > Terrestrial > Soil > Palsa > Peat permafrost | place: Sweden: Abisko... | reverse complement strand
TGGGAGAAATTTGTCTTCCTCAGCGCCTTTTCCGGTGCGACGAGCGCGGCCCGACAGCCCATCGGCGTTATCCGCAGCGACCCGGACCTGCGCGCCGTGTTCGAAGCCGCAATGGCCGAGGCGTGGGCTGTCGGTCGGGCACGCAGCATCGCGCTGAGCGAGGACTTCGTCGCGCAGCAGATGGTGCTCGCCGACAGCTTGCCGGCGCAGATGAAATCGTCGATGCTAAATGACCTCGTTGCCGGCAACCGACTCGAAGCACCATGGCTTTCGGGGGCAGTGGCGAGGATGGCGAAAGAAGCGAACCTGACGGCGCCGGTCAGCGCCACTTTGTTCGCGACCGTCAAGCCGTATTGCGGCGGCGCGGGTTCACAGGGCACACGCGAGGAGAAACCGCGATGAAACTGTTGCTTGTCTGGCTGATCAACGCGGCGGCGCTGTTCGCGTTGCCATTTCTGCTGTCGTCGATCACCGTCGACTCGATTTCGGCCGCGCTCATCGCGGCACTGGTCCTGGGCCTGATCAATACGTTCATCCGTCCGCTGCTGATACTGCTCACGCTGCCCGCAACCTTGCTAACGCTAGGCCTCTTCATTTTCGTCATTAATGGGCTGCTTTTCTGGTTCGTCGGTTCTTTTGTCGCGGGCTTTCACGTGGCGGGATTCTGGTCGGCGGTTTTTGGCGCGATCCTCTATAGCATCATCTCGTGGGCGCTGTCCGCGCTCCTGCTCAAGAAGCGCGACTGACGATGCCCGCGATGGGCCAGTCACCCGACCGCATCTTCAGTTTCGAGTTCTTCCCGCCCGCGACGCCGGAGGGCGTGGCGAAGCTGCGGGCCACGCGCGACCAACTCGCTCGGCTTGGTCCCAAATTCTTCTCCGTGACCTATGGCGCAGGCGGCTCGACACGCGACCGCACGCTCGCCGCAGTACTGGAGATCCAGGCATCCGGACAGCGCGCGGCACCGCACGTCTCGTGCATAGGTTCAACGCGGGAGAGCGTGCGGGCGACCCTTGCCACCTATCGCGACCACGGCATCGGACATTTGATCGCATTGCGCGGCGACCTTCCGTCGGGAAGCGCAGACGTCGGCGAATTCCGCTACGCGAACGAGTTGGTCGAGTTCATCCGCAGCATTACCGGCGACTGGTTTCACATCGAAGTCGCCGCCTATCCTGAATACCATCCGCAGGCACATACCCCGCGCGAAGACATGGTCAATTTCAAGCGCAAGATCGACGCGGGCGCGAATTCGGCCATCACGCAGTATTTCTTCAATGCCGATAGCTATTATCACTTTGTCGACGAGGCGGTCGGGATGGGCGTCGCGGTGCCGATCGTCCCGGGCGTCATGCCCATTCAGAGCTTTTCCAAGCTGGCGCGGTTTTCGGACACCTGCGGGGCGGAGATTCCACGCTGGATTCGGCGCAAACTGGAAAGCTTCGGCGACGACGCCGCGTCGATCCGCGCCTTCGGTCTCGACGTCGTGACCGATCTCTGTGCCGACTTGCTGGCGCACGGTGCGCCCGGACTGCACTTCTACACCCTCAATCAGGCCAGTCTGACGAGCATCATCTGGCAGCGGCTGGGATTATCCTGAAGCACCGGCGCCTGCGGCGCGGCGCGATCAATTCCCTCCCGGCCGGAACGACTGCAACTCGAGCGTGATCGCTTCGGTGCGGATGGTCGCCGGGTCGCTGCTGTCCTTCTCGGTATATTGGGCATCGCGTGATTCGCGCACGGCTCCTTTGACCTCGGCTGCGTACCAGATCGCGGCGCGTAGCAAGGTTCGCGTGCGCCAGAACTCCTCATCGTCGAGCTGCACGATGCGGTAGACGTAGACTGCACTGAAGCTGCCCGCGGGTACGATCGTCGTACCGGGCGTGTCGACGCGGCCGTAAATCAGGATTTGGTCGTTGAGTTCCGTGTCTGTCCTCACGGTATCGATCGTCTGCCGCCAGGTCTTGCCTTGATCGAGAGGAAACGCCAGCAGCTGCGCGGGCGGATTGAATGATCGCGGTGGCTCGCGGTACAACGACCCGGTACGCAGGGCGCCTTCACCGTCGTACTCGTCGAACCATTCGCGTTGCCCGGCCGCGTCAACGTAGTCAAAGCGGATGCGCGCGACGCGGCCCGATAGCGCCATAACCTCGGCATCAAGCTGCGATACGGCGCCACGCCGCAGGTTGTCCGTGACCTTGTATTGCCAATGATCGCCGACGACAAGTTGCGGCGCGGGAACAGCCTCGCCGACCGGTGCCGATGCGCAGCCGGCAAGCGCGAGGAACACGCATCCCCCCCACGCCTGCGCCATGCGCAAACGCAGCCTGGACAGATGCATTGCGTCTTCCTCCCTCAGACAATCGGCGGTTCGAGGTGATCTCCGCCCACATTAGACCGGGCCACGCGACCTTGGTTGCCCGGTCGTCAACCTGACCGTCAAGCGCAGCAGGAGCCGACCCGAACGGCGCGCCATGCTGGAGCGCAGCGTGGACAGCGGGATGGAAAAACTAGACGCCCCGATCGGTGATTGCGCCGAGACTCGCCGTCGACACGAGTTGCACATACTTGGCCAGAACGCCGCGAGTGTACTTGGGCATAGGTGGGCGCCACCGCGCACGGCGGTGTGCCAGCTGTTCATCGCTCACATTGAGTTGGATGCAGAGGCGGTGCGCATCGATGGTGATCGAATCGCCTTCCTCGATCAGGGCAATCGTTCCGCCGACAAATGCCTCTGGCGCGACGTGCCCCACAACCATGCCCCAAGTTCCGCCCGAGAAGCGCCCGTCGGTGATGAGGCCCACCGACTCGCCAAGCCCTTGGCCGATCAAGGCCGACGTGGGCGCCAGCATCTCCGGCATGCCCGGACCGCCCTTGGGTCCCTCGTAACGGATGACGATCACGTCCCCGGCCTTGATTTGCTTGGCCATGATCGCGTCAAGGCACGCTGCCTCGCTATCAAACACGCGCGCCGGACCGGTGATTGCTGTGTTCTTGAGCCCGGTGATCTTGGCCACGCAGCCTTCCGGAGCCAGGTTGCCCTTCAGTATCGCGAGGTGACCTTGCGGATACAACGGCTTCGACCACGGTCGGATGACTTCCTGATCCGGTCGCGGCGTCGCGGGCACGGCGGCAAGTTCCTCCGCCAGGGTCTTCCCCGTAACTGTTATGCATTCCCCGTGCAGCAGATCATGATCGAGCAACATCCGCAGCACCTGCGGCACGCCACCCGCAGCATGAAAATCGGTGGCGACGAAGCGCCCAGAGGGTTTGAGATCGCAGATCACGGGCACGCGCAGGCGTACGCGCTCGAAGTCGTCGAGCGTCCATTCGACCCCCGCTGCCGAGGCAATGGCAAGGTAGTGCAGCACCGCGTTGGTTGAACCGCCAGTCGCCATGACCAAGGCGATCGCGTTTTCGATCGCCTTGCGGGTGATGATGTCGCGCGGTTTGAGGTTGAGCTTGACGGCATTGACCAGCGCCCGCGCGGAAGCCGCGGCCGAGTCGGCCTTCTCCGGGTCCGGGGCAGCCATCTGCGAGCTGCCGAGCAGGCTCATACCCAACGCCTCGAACGACGACGACATCGTGTTCGCCGTGTACTGGCCGCCGCAAGCACCGACCGTGGGGCAGGCATTTCTTTCGATGCCGTCAAAATCCTCCTTCGCCATCTTCCCGGCGCTGAACGCACCGACGGCCTCGAAGGGGCTGACGATGGTCAGCTTCTGCCCGTGCCAGAACCCGGGCTTGATCGTGCCGCCATAAACGAAAATGCCGGGGACGTTCATGCGCGCCATCGCCATCATGCAGCCCGGCATGTTCTTGTCGCATCCCCCGACGCAGAGCACACCGTCCATGCACTGGCCATTGACGGCGACCTCGATTGCATCGGCGATCACTTCGCGCGACACCAGGGAGTACTTCATGCCTTCCGTGCCCATCCCGATGCCGTCGGTAACGGTCGGGAAGCCGAAGACCTGAGGCATTGCATCGGCACTCTTGAGCGCAGCCATCGCGCGGTCCACGAGCGGCTGGATGCCCGCGTTGCATGGGTTCATGGTGCTGTGCCCGCTGGCGACACCGATGATCGGTTTTTCGAAATCGCCATCGCCGAAGCCGACCGCGCGCAACATCGCGCGATTCGGCGAGCGGGCCACCCCCTCGGTGATCGTCCGGCTACGGCGGTTGCTTGGCATGGGGGAAGCCTCTCCTGCTGTCTCGTATAATCGGTGGATTCTAACAAAGCCCGCGGTGCGTCTGAGCCGCGCCCGTCATCGATGCTCGTCCACCCGCAGTTCGATCCGATTGCCTTTCACGTTGGGCCGCTGGCCGTGCGCTGGTATGGCCTGATGTACTTGATCGGATTTGTGCTCTTCGTGGTGCTGGGGAAGATGCGTGCACGGCAGAACCTGCTCACCGGCTGGCACCCCCGCGACGTCGACGACATGCTCTTCTTCGGCGTGTTTGGGGTGATTCTCGGCGGCCGCCTCGGCTACGTCCTGTTCTACAAACCGCTCTACTATCTTGCGAATCCGCTGCAGATTCTGGCGCTATGGCAAGGAGGCATGAGTTTTCACGGCGGATTTCTCGGCGTGCTGATCGCGCTGGTGGTTTTTGCGCGTCGGCGCAACAAACGCTGGCTGGAGGTTACCGATTTCGTCGCCCCGCTATGCCCGCTCGGACTCGCGGCGGGACGACTTGGCAACTTCATCAATGGCGAGTTGTGGGGCCGGCCTTCCAGCCTGCCCTGGGCGATGGTGTTCCCACGAGTTGACGCGCAACCGCGGCATCCATCGCAACTCTACGAGTTCGGGCTGGAGGGGCTTGCGCTGTTCGCCCTGGTATGGATCTACTCGCGCCGGCGTCGCCCGGTCGGCGCCGTCTCGGGATTGTTCCTGATCGGATACGGCACGTTCCGCTTCCTCGTCGAGTTTGCGCGCGAACCGGACGACTTCCTCGGTTTCCTGCACGGCTTTACGATGGGACAGTGGCTGTCCGTGCCCATGATAGTCGCCGGGGTTGGCCTGATGCTGTGGGCCTACTGGCGCGCCCGCAAAGCACAACCGACGCTGTTCGGGCCCTAGTCCACGCGCCGAAAATCACCCTCGAGCGAGTCACGCCGGAAACTCCGGCTGACGCTCACCGGCTGGATTGCATAGGGCGCGCCAAGATTGATGGGCAACAACAACAGGAGCATGGCGATCAGATCGGAAACGATGCCGGGCAAGATCAGCAGCAACGCCGCCAGAACCCTGCGGCCACTGTCGAGCAACCCGCGCAGGAGTGGTTGATCGCCGCGCAGCGCCGCGAGCGTCTTGGCGCGAAACGTAATGCGCTCCTTGCGCAGCAGCAGCACGCCGGCAATGGCCGAAGCAACGAACCACACCACGGCCGGGATCCCGGTCCAACGCGCAAAGCGGAAGGTCGCCAGCACGTCGAGGACTGGAAAAATGAGTACAATCAACATCACGACGAAACGCATGCAAGCTCCTCGCCGCCGACGCTGTTCGCGATGCAACTGGCGGCTCCGCGGAGGGCCTGATGGCAGCTCAGTCGATAACGCAGTCGGCAACCCAGTCTGAGGCGAAGTTGCCCACTGAACCGGCAGGAAATCCAATTACCGATTCATCGATCCTGATCCTGACCACACTGCCCGAGCGGGGCACTGCGGAGGCGTTGGCGCGCGAACTGCTCACAACCCGCCTTGCCGCGTGCATCCAGATCGGTGCGACGGCGCAGTCACTCTATCACTGGCGCGGCGAAATCGAAACGGCAACCGAAATTCCGCTCGCCATCAAAACCCGCGCCGGGCTCTATCCACGCGTTGAAGAGGCGATCCGCCGCCGTCACCCCTACGAACTTCCGGAGATCGTCGCTGTCCCCATAACCTATGGCCTGCCCGCCTACCTTGACTGGATCGTCGCGGAGACCGATGCGCTTGCTTAGCGGGCATTGGCGCCCGCTTGTGGCGGGCGCGGCCTTGGCCGTGCTGAGCGTCGCCGCGTGGCCCGCGGCAGCGCAGGTCGATCCGTTGACCCCGGACGAGGCGTTCCGGTTCAGTGCGCGGCTGGTCGACGCGGGTACGGTGGAGGCGCGGTTCATGATCGCCGACGGGTATTACCTCTACCGCGACAGGATCCACTTCGCGGTCGAGCCCGCTGGTGCCGGGCTTTCGGTGCCGCCGCTGCCGGAAGGAACGGTTAAGCAAGACCAGTTCTTCGGCCCGGTCGAGACCTATCGTGGAGACGTGGTCGTCCGGTTGACTCTTAAGGACCCCAAGCCAGGGCAGATGATCGTCATCGCCGCCGAGTCGCAGGGCTGCGCCGACATCGGTATTTGTTACCCACCGACGGTGCAGCACGTCGCCCTGGCGCTGCCCGAAGCGGGCAAGGCGCCTTCGGCAACGAACCCGGCGCCGCGTCGGGCCTGGTTCAACTGACCGAGCGCCACGCAAAGTGGGCGCTCGCTGTCTTCCTTGATCATGACCCGTCTTCGCCTCTTCATCTTGCTGACCGTGGGAGTGCTCGGCTTGGCGCTCGGCATCGGCGCCGCGGTATGGTATCGAAGTGCGCCAGACGCAACCGCGTTGCTCGCGCTTTCCCTTCCGGACACCCAAGGGGTTGCGCAACCACTCGCGCAATGGCGGGGCAAAGTGCTGGTGGTCAATTTCTGGGCGACCTGGTGCGGGCCCTGCCGTGAGGAGATGCCCGAGTTCGTTCGGGCGCAGCACGACTTGGGCCCTCAGGGGGTGCAATTCGTCGGCATCGCGGTCGACAAACCCGCGCTGGTCGCACAATTTTCCAAGGAACTCGATCTCAACTATCCGGCGTTGATCGCTGGGTATGACACCGTCGATCTCACGAAGCCCTTGGGTAACCACCTTGTTGCCTTGCCGTTTACGCTGATTCTCGACCGCGACGGCCACATCGTACTTGCCCAGGTGGGGCCACTTAAACCGGGGCAACTGCGTTCAACTCTTGGTAATTTGATCTAATCTCTGTTATTTGCTGATAAGCAATCATCGCGCCGACGGCGTTCCGCGGGCCCGGAAACCATGCTTGGCCCGCGCGCATGATGCCCACCCCGACGCCGTACGGCGTTGAGCCCTATCCAGCCGGGCATACCGGCAAATTCCGCTATGCTGGACAATCTGTCGCGATCTCCTGCAAACTTGCGCCCTACTCCAGCGGGGGGTGGGGGATGGATGGACCTGCGTAAACTTAAGACGCTAATCGAGTTGGTGGAGAGCTCGGGCATCGCCGAACTCGAGATCGCCGAGGGCGAGGAGCGAGTACGCATTACCCGGTCGCTGCCGCCGCCAATCCCGCCGCCAGCGCAGGGATCAGTGCCGACACAGCCGCCGGGCGTGCAGCTGTCGACAGCAGCGCCCGAAGGTTTGCCGGCCCCAGCCGCCGCGCCCGAGGGGCATGTCGTCAAGTCGCCGATGGTGGGTACCTTCTACCGCTCAGCTGCTCCCGGGGCCAAGCCGTTTGTCGAAATCGGAGACGAGGTGCAGGTGGGCGACCCGTTGTGCATCATCGAAGCGATGAAGCTGATGAACGAAATCGAGGCGGATCAGGCGGGCGTAGTCAAGGCAATCCTGCTTGAAAACGGGCAGCCCGTCGAATACGGGCAGGCGCTCGTCGTCATCGGCTAGGCGCCGCGAGCAGCCCGCGCAGTGCGCGGAGCCCTCCCTGGCCGCCCATTTTTCCCCCTGACTAACGTGTCGACGAAAAGCGCCGGGCAATTGTTCGACAAGGTCCTGATCGCCAATCGGGGCGAGATCGCGCTGCGCATCCAGCGCGCTTGCCGTGAGCTGGGGATCAAGACGGTGGTCGTTCATTCCGAGGCGGACGCCGACGCCAAATACGTACGCCTTGCGGATGAATCGGTTTGCATCGGGCCGCCGCCGTCGGCGCTGAGCTACCTCAATATCCCGGCGATCATCAGCGCCGCGGAAGTCACCGATGCGCAGGCTATCCATCCGGGTTACGGCTTTCTTGCCGAGAACGCGGACTTCGCGGAAAAAGTCGAGAAGAGCGGCTTCGTTTTCATCGGTCCTCGCCCGGACACGATTCGGCTCATGGGCGACAAGGTGAGCGCAAAGATCGCGATGACCAAGGCCGGCGTGCCTTGCGTGTCGGGTTCGATTGGCGCGCTGCCCGATGATCCGAAGGAGGTACTCAAGCTCGCGCGGGAGGTCAAGTACCCGGTCATTATCAAGGCCGCCGGCGGTGGCGGTGGTCGCGGCATGCGCGTCGTCCACACCGAGGCGGCGCTGCTGCCGGCGGTCAGTCTGACCAAGGCGGAAGCGGTGGCGGCGTTTGGTAACGCCACGGTGTACATGGAGAAATACCTGGATCACCCGCGCCACCTCGAGATCCAGGTGTTGTCCGACGCGCACAAGAACACGGTCCACCTCTTTGAACGCGACTGTTCGATGCAGCGCCGACATCAGAAAATCATCGAGGAAGCCCCCGCACCGGATATTCCCCAGCGCGCGCTGACCAAGATTGGCGAACGCGCGGTCGAGGCCTGCCGCAAGATTGATTACCGTGGCGTGGGAACCTTCGAGTTCCTGTATCAGGATGGCGAGTTCTTCTTCATCGAGATGAATACGCGAATCCAGGTCGAGCACCCGGTCACGGAGCTCATTACCGGCATCGACCTGGTACAGCAGCAGTTGCGGGTCGCAGCGGGCCAGAAGCTCGCGTTTCGCCAGCGCGACATCGTGCGCCGCGGCCATGCCATCGAGTGCCGCATCAATGCCGAGGATCCGGAAACGTTCGTCCCATCCCCCGGGCGCATCACTTCCTACCATGCACCGGGCGGGCCTGGCATCCGGGTCGATTCACATGTGTACCAGAACTATGTCGTGCCGTCGTATTACGACTCGATGGTCGGCAAAGTCATAGCCTTCGGCGACACCCGCGAGCAGGCGATCGCGCGCATGCGGGTGGCGTTGTCCGAAATGGTTGTCGAAGGCATCAAGACCAACATTCCCCTGCATCAGGAACTGCTGCTGGAGGATTCGTTCCTCCGCGGCGGCACGTCGATCCACTACCTCGAGCAGCGGATGGCGAAGCGCAAGTCCGGCGCCTGAAACGCGACGCTGCCGCCTGATCGCATGTCGTATCGCGCGCTCTGCTTTGATGCATCGGCGCATTCGGCGGAGCGCTGGGCCGACGCGCTGCTCGCCGCGGGCGCCCTCTCGGTCGACGTCGCCGATGCGCACGCCGGCACGCCCTCCGAGCGGCCACTGTACGGCGAGCCAGGTGAATCCGAAGTCGCGCCATGGCCGATAAGCCGCCTCGTCGCATTATTTGACGCCTCGCTCGACGTGGAGGCCGCGTTGACTCGCGCCGCGGCAGGGCTTGACGAGCCGGCGCCCGCGCATTCGCTTGCGGCCATCGCCGATGCCGATTGGGTACGCGAGGCCCAGGCGCAGTTTGCGCCGCTAAGAGTGAGCGAGCGCCTGTGGATCGTGCCTTCATGGCGGGATCCGGTCGACGCCGCCGCCATCAATATCCGACTCGATCCTGGCCGCGCCTTTGGAACCGGCAGCCATGCGACGACGTTGCTATGCCTGCGCTGGCTCGCCGAAAACCTCACCGCGAACGCCTCGGTGCTCGATTACGGCTGCGGCTCCGGCATCCTGGCCATCGCAGCGGCAAAGCTTGGGGCAGGGCGCGTGGCGGGTGTCGATGTCGATCCGCAGGCGATCGACGCGAGTCAGGCGAACGCCGCGGCCAACGGGGTCGTCGCCGAATTCGGCGTGCCCGACGCGTTGCCCCCGCAGCGCTTCGACGTGGTCGTGGCCAACATCCTCGCCAACGCGCTCGAGATCCTCGCCCCCTTGCTGGCGGCGCGCGTAGGGGCCGGCGGCCACGTGGTCCTTTCCGGAATCCTGGAGTCGCAGGCCGACCACGTGGCGGCGTCGTATGTGCGATGGTTTAATATCACCCCATGGGGGAGCGCGGACGGATGGGTTGCGCTTGCAGGCGTGCGCTTGGCAGCCTGACCGACGTAAGGTATTCGACGCCGCAATGATGGCTGAGCAGGAATTCACGCGTTGTCCCGGCTGCAAGACGATCTTTCGCGTGACGCCGCAACAACTCACGCTGCGCGGAGGTCAGGTTCGCTGCGGTCACTGCCACACGGTGTTTAACGGCGTCGCCGCGCTGCTTTCGCTCGCACCGCGGCCGCATTCAGCGCGTAACGATCCGGTGCTCGATGAAGAGGCCCTAGGGCCCCCGACGGTCACCCTGCGTTCCGCGCATGCGCTCGAGCCCTCGCCAGCCAGCAGCGAGGACCCGGAGCGGCGCACCGAGCCGGCGGCCGAAGCGGGATTGGACGAGAGCGAGGCCGATGACGGCGCCAACGCGGAAGCAGCGTACGCGGCACGATTTTCGTGGCAAGAAAAACGCGTCCGCCGCGGCCTGCCCGCTTGGATCTACAACACCGCCGCGCCACTGCTCGTGCTGCTGTTGGCCGGGCAGGCCTTGTTTCACTTCCGCGACGTGATTGCCGCCCATTGGCCGACCACGAAGCCGGTGCTGGTCAGGCTTTGCGCCGCCGCCGGCTGCCAGCTCGGCGCGCTGCAGGAAATCAGCGGCGCTGCCGGGTGCGTGGGGGACGAGCACTGTGGCTTGTCGATCGAGGCGTCGGATCTGCAGGCGGATCCGTCGCACAAGGGCCTGCTGATCCTTTCGGCCACGATCAGGAACCTGGGGCGCTACCCCCTTGCGTATCCGTATCTCGAGTTGACGTTGTCCGATATCGAGAAGCAGACGCAGCAGGACGTGGTGGTCGTGCGCCGCGCATTTGCCCCTCACGAATACGCGAGCGGAGCCGCGGACCTTGATAACGGCATACGGGGCGGCGGGGAAGCGAGCGTGAAGCTTTTCATCGACGCCAGCGCCACCACCCAGGCGGGCTATCAGATCTACATGTTCTATCCGTAGCCGCGTAAACCTGTGGCCGAACGCGAATGCGGGGGCATGTTCGCGCGGCAGCGTCGATCGAAAGCCCCGGCCGGGACTCAGCCTGCGGCAAGGGGCTTGTTCAACCCTGAACCCAAGGTAATCCGGCTTTGCGCCAACCACCGAGCGTTCCGCGGTGGCCTTCCTGATCCTTCGCGCCCTCGAATCCCTCGAGCAGGTTGAACGCCATGGTGTAGCCCGCCGCCGCCGCCGCGCGGGCCGCGCCGTCGGAACGCTGGCCGCTGCGGCAAAGGAACAACAACGGCGTATCCGAAGCGGTGGCCGCGGCGCGCAGTTCATCGAGGAAACGCGGATTGCGCGTTCCGCCCGGGTAGGTTGTCCATTCGATCAGAATGCTTCCCGGGACATGGCCGACGTATTCCCATTCCGGCCGCGTGCGAACGTCGATGAGCTTCGCCTCGGGAAGCGCCTTAAGCAGGGCGTACGCCTCATCCGGCAACACCGCACCATAGTAGGGCAAACCGAGCTCCGCCCGCCGTTGCTGTGCTGCCGCCAAAACTGTGTCGTCGAGGTTTGCCATCGAAGCTTTGCCCTAGCGCCATCCGGCCGCACGGACAGGCAGGCCATTGGCCCGGGCCGTGTCCTGATTGCGGCCGATGACCTGGTTGGCCAGGGGCGTGCGACCGTGAGCCAATAGCATACGCCAGCTCGGACGGGTACCGAACACGAGGGCCGCCGACTCGTTGCACCACGGCGCCCCATGCCTGGCTCGGCTGCCTCATCATGGTGCGTTGCGACGGGTGCGCGCACGCGTTCATGGGCGCGTCGGCCCGTGTCAGCGCCTCCGGCTTGTGGCATAGTTTCTGCTCATTGCTGCTGTGCCAAAAACAGCCGCTTCATCGTCTCAAATCCCATCCGTATCGCCACCGCCTCAAGAGGAGAAAACGCATGGCTGTAGCTGCCGATGTGCTCAAGACAATCAAAGACAAGGAGGTCAAGTTCGTCGACTTGCGCTTTACTGACACGCGCGGCAAGGAACAGCATGTGCAGGTTCCGGCGAAGGTGTTCACGCAGGACAAGTTCGACAACGGCCACGCCTTTGACGGTTCGTCGATAGCCGGCTGGAAAGGGATCGAGGCCTCCGACATGTTGCTCTCGCCGGACCCGGACTCGGCCCGGATTGACCCATTTACCGACGAGACGACGCTCAATATCACCTGCGATGTAATCGAACCGATGGACGGCAAGGGCTACGATCGCGACCCGCGTTCGCTGGCGAAGCGGGCAGAGGCCTACCTCAAGTCGACTGGGATTGGCGACACCGCCTATTTCGGACCGGAGCCGGAATTTTTTATTTTTGATTCGGTTACCTGGGGCGTCGACATGTCCGGCTGCTTCGTCAAGATCAAGTCGGAAGAGGCGCCGTGGTCGTCGGGCGAGGAATACGACGGCGGCAACATGGCGCACCGAGCGGCGGTCAAGGGCGGCTATTTTCCGGTTCCACCTATCGACACGCTGCAGGATATCCGCAACGCGATCTCGCTCGCGCTCGAGGAACAGGGCGTCGAGGTCGAGGTATTCCACCACGAGGTGGCGGCGGCGGGCCAGAACGAGATCGGAACGAAATTCAATACCCTGGTCAAGCGCGCGGACTGGAGCCAGATACTGAAATACACCGTGCATATGGTCGCGCATACCTACGGCAAGACCGCGACCTTCATGCCCAAACCGATCGTCGGCGATAACGGCTCGGGGATGCACGTGCACCAGTCCGTCTGGAAGGGGGGACAGAACCTCTTCGCAGGAACGGGCTACGCCGGTCTTTCGGAGCTCGCGCTCTATTACATCGGCGGCATCATCAAGCATACCAAGGCGCTCAATGCCATCACCAATCCGGGAACGAACTCGTACAAGCGGTTGGTGCCCGGGTTCGAGGCGCCGATCAACCTTGCCTACTCGGCCCGCAATCGCTCGGCGGCGTGCCGCATTCCTTACGTCAGCAACCCGAAAGGACGGCGCGTCGAAGTGCGCTTTCCGGACCCGACGGCCAATCCGTACCTGGCGTTTGCGGCAATGCTCATGGCGGGGCTCGACGGGATACAGAACAAGATTCATCCGGGCGATCCGTTGGACAAGAACCTCTACGACCTCGAGCCAGAGGAGGCAGCGAAGGTTCCGCATCCCTGCGCTTCGCTTGAGGAAGCGCTCGAGAACCTGGATCGCGATCGCGACTTTCTAACCCGCGGCGGCGTGTTCTCCAATGACATGCTCGATGCCTATGTCGCGCTCAAGATGGAGGAAGTCACGCGCTTCCGCATGACCACGCATCCGATCGAATTCGACATGTATTACAGCCTTTGAGTCACCTGCAGCGTTGTTTGCGGCGAAACGGGTGGGCCGGCGACGGTCCGCTCCCCGCCTTTGATACACTGCGCCGCTATGCTGCTGCTCAGACGCCATCGCGCCTTCGCATGGTGCGTCCGCGCCACGTGCTGGTGCGCGCTCGCCTTCATGATTCCGTCACATGCGGCAACGCTTCAGGATAGGGCCAGGGATTCAGGCTGCATCAACAAGCCTGCCGTGGTCGAAGGCGAGACGTACCGCTGCATGACCAAGTCAGGGGCCGCCTACTTCAATGTTCCCGGCGTGCCCGGCACACCGGAAAGGGGCGGACAGCCGAGCGCCAGCCCTTCGGGCTTCCCCAAGGTCGATGCCGGTACGCAGAAGGGTCGCGACGACCTGCGGCGCAAGGTGCTAACTGAAGAGCTCGCGACAGAGGAAAAGCTGCTCAGCGAAGCGCGCAGCGCCTACGGCAACGGGGCGCCAGCCGCCACGCCGGAGGAGCAGGCCGTTCCGCAAAAGTACGCCGACCGGGTCGCCAAGTTGCGGCAGGCGGTCTCGCTGCATGAGAAAAACATCGAGGCGCTGAAGAAGGAACTTGCCGCCACACACTAGCCGGCCGCGTCGCGGTCTACGGGCGCGGAACTTGCTAGACAAACTGATCGCTGCTGCAATCCCGCGATAGCGCATGACCGTCCAATCGCTTTCCGTGGCCGTCGACGATCGGCCGGGTGCCTATCCCGGGTTGGACCTGCTCGCGACCGCAGTCCTCCTGCTCGACGCCAACCTTAACGTTTGTTACGCCAATCCAGCCGCTGAGAACCTGTTCGAAGTCTCGAGACGGCAGCTCCTCGGCAACTCCGTGCGCACGCTCTTTGGCGACGCGCCGACACTGTTGCAGGCGATCGACAAGGCGCTGGCAAGCGGCGCGTCGTATACGGAGCAGGAAGTCGAACTCGGCGTCAACGGTAAGCCGCGGCTGCATCTCGCATGCACCGTGTCCGTGGTCGAAGTCGTCGGCGCGAAGCTCTTGCTCGAAGTCCGGCACATCGATCAGCAACTGAAGATCGCGCGCGAGGAACGCCTGCTCGAGCAGCAACAGGCGAACCGGGAGCTTATTCGCAGTCTCGCCCACGAGATCAAGAATCCGCTGGGCGGCATTCGTGGCGCCGCCCAACTGCTCGAGCGCGAGCTCGATCGCCCCCCGCTCATCGAGTACACCCAGGTGATCATCGGCGAGGCGGACCGCTTGCAAGCGCTGGTCAATCGGCTGTTGACGCCGCATCGCCTGCCGACCTTCCGCCGCACCAACATCCACGAGCTGCTCGCGCGCGTGGCCAGTGTGGTGAAGGCGGAATTTCCCAACGTCGCAATCCAGTCCGATTTCGACATCAGCCTGCCGGAATTCGAAGCCGACCCCGAACAATTGACGCAGGCGCTGCTCAACATTGTCCGGAATGCTGCGCAAGCGCTGCAGGATGTCGACGGGACGCGGGCGATCCAGCTTACCACCCGCGTCGCGCGCAGCGTCACCATGGCAAAGCGCCGCTTTCGACTCGCGCTCGCCGTGTCGGTCGAGGATAACGGCCCCGGCGTGCCGGAAGGTTTGCGCGACCGGATCTTTTTTCCCTTGGTGTCGGGACGCGAAGGTGGCAGTGGGCTGGGCCTTACGATCGCCCAGACGTTTGTTGCCCAACACAATGGCACCATCGAATGCGAGAGCGTTCCCGGTTGCACCGTGTTCACAATCCTACTGCCGCTGGAGTTCAAGCGCGGCGGCGCGTAGAGTGAGGTACCAGAATGCACGCGTACGATGACCATCAACCCTCCCGGAGCGAGTTCGTGAAGCCCGTGTGGATTGTCGACGACGATCGATCGATCCGCTGGGTCCTCGAGAAGGCGCTCGCCCGCGAGGGCATCGCATACAAGACGTTCGCATCGGCGTACGAGGTCCTGCAGGCGTTGCAGCAAAGCCAGCCGCAGGTGCTCGTCTCGGATATCCGCATGCCCGGCGAATCCGGGCTCACGCTACTGAGCAATATCCGCGAACGCTTTCCGCAGGTTCCGGTGATCATCATGACCGCCTACTCGGACCTCGACAGCGCAGTGGCGGCGTTCCAGGGCGGGGCATTCGAGTATCTGCCTAAGCCGTTCGATGTCGATCACGCCATCGCCCTGATTCGCCGCGCCAGCGCCGAGACCCCTGCGTCGGCTGGCGCCGCGGCGACTATCGGCGAGAGTGCGGAGATGCTGGGGCAGGCCCCGGCGATGCAGGAAGTCTTTCGCGCCATCGGCCGCCTGTCGCAGTCGACCGTGACGGTTCTGATCACGGGCGAGTCGGGCACCGGCAAGGAACTCGTCGCCCACGCTCTGCACCGGCACAGTCCGAGGGCGGGCGGACCGTTCGTGGCCATCAATACCGCGGCAATCCCTAAGGACCTGCTCGAATCGGAGCTGTTCGGGCACGAGCGCGGTGCGTTCACGGGCGCTCAGAACGCCCGTCGCGGAAGATTCGAGCAGGCCGAAGGCGGGACGCTCTTTCTGGACGAGATCGGCGACATGCCGCCGGACCTGCAGGTTCGCCTGTTGCGGGTGCTGTCCGACGGCGCGTACTACCGCGTCGGCGGGCACGCGCCGCTGAAATCCAACGTACGCATCATCGCCGCCACGCATCAGAATCTTGACGAGCGCGTGCGCCAAGGGCTGTTTCGCGAAGACCTGCTGCATCGTCTCAATGTCGTTCGGCTGCGGCTGCCCCCGCTGCGCGAACGCGGTGACGATATCGCCCCGCTGGCCCGACACTTCCTGCAGAAGAGCGCGCGCGAGCTTGCCGTCGAGTCGAAGGTGCTCTCCGAGGCGGCTCTGCGGGTACTGTCGGTGTTCGCGTTTCCCGGCAACGTGCGTCAGCTCGAGAACATCTGCCATTGGCTTACCGTCATGGCACCCGGCTTGCGCATCGACGTCGCCGACCTGCCCCCCGAGCTCCGCGCCGGTGCCGGCGCCGGCGGCGGGAGTGAGGGCAACTGGCAGCAGGCGCTCGATCGCGAGTTGGCCCAGGCGCTAGCGCGCGGCGAACGCGCGGTCGGCGAGCGCCTCGAAAGGGAGTTCGAGAAGACGTTGATCCTGCGCGCGCTGCAGCATACCGGCGGGCACCGCATGGAGGCCGCGCAGTGGCTCGGCTGGGGACGCAATACCCTGACGCGGAAGATTCAGGAGCTCAAGCTCGATCCGGACAAGCGCTGACTAGCCAGCGAGCTCGGCGATGACTGGCGCGTGATCCGAAGGCTTTTCGCCCTTGCGCGCCTGGCGATCGATGCGGCACGACGTGCACGAGGCGGCTAGCGCCGGAGAGAGCAGGACGTGGTCGATGCGCAGCCCGTTATTCTTAGGGAAGGCGAGCTGGCGGTAGTCCCACCAACTGAACGTTTTCTCCGGCTGGTCAAAAAGGCGGAACGCATCCTTGAGCCCGAGCGCCAGCCACGCGCGGAATGCCTCGCGCTCGGCATCGCTGCAGAGTATCTGTCCCCGCCACAGCGCCGGATCGTGCACATCGCGATCCTCCGGTGCAATGTTCATGTCGCCGACGACGGCAAGCCGTGGATAGCGCTCGAGTTCATGGCGGATGTAGGCGGTTGCCGCCGCGAGCCAGCGCAGCTTGTACTGGTATTTGTCTGACGTGAGCGCCTGACCGTTGGGCACGTAAAAGCACACCACACGGATGTCGCCGATGGTCGCCGCGAGCACGCGTTTGTGGTCGTCGGGAAACTCCGGCATGTCCGGACGGGTGTCCGCCGCGGCCTGGCGCGACAGGATCGCGACGCCGTTATAAGTCCGCTGGCCGTAGAAGATCGCGTGGTAGCCCGCGGCCGTGATCTCCAGGGCAGGGAACCGGGCGTCTTCGAGCTTGGTTTCCTGCAGGCCGATGATGTCCGGCTGGTTGGCGGCGAGCCAGTCGAGCAGCCGGGGCAGCCGGACGTTGAGCGAATTGACGTTCCAGGTGGCGAGCTTGAGAGGCATCGTGGCGCGTCTATTTTCTCACGCCGATCACCGCATCCGGAAGCCACACCGCGATACCAGGAACGGTGCAGATCACGACGATCGCGAGCAGCATGAGACCTACAAACGGCAATACGCCCCAGATGACCTCGCCCAACGGAATGTCTGGCGCGATGTTCTTGATGACAAAAATATTGAGTCCGACCGGCGGATGAATGAGCCCCATTTCCATGACGATCGTCATAAGGATACCGAACCACACGAGGTCGAAGCCGGCGGCCTTCAACGGCGGCAGGATGATGGGCACGGTCATCAAGATGATGCTCACCGGCGGCAGAAAGAAACCGAGCACGACCGTGAACACCAGGCTGGCGGATAGCAATAGCCATTTCGAGAGGCTGAGCGCCACGATCCACTCCGCAGCTGATTGGCTGATGTGCAGGTAGCTCATGACATAAGAGAACAGAAGCGACATGCCAATGATGAACATCAGCATCGTCGATTCCGTCAGCGCGGCGGCGAGAATGGGCTTGAGCTGCGCGGGGCGCCAAATATGGTAGACGATCGCGATCAAGAGCAGCGCAAGCACGCCCCCCAGTCCCGCAGTCTCCGACGGTGTGGCGTAGCCGCCATAGAGCGCGGCCATGACGCCGATAAGGAGGATCACGAACGGCAGCACGCGTGGAAGCATGCCGACCTTTTCCCGGAGCGTGTATTGGTGCTGATCCAGATAGGCCGAGCTCCGGCCGTGATCCTGGTAGGCAACCCGTGCGGCCCGATGTTCTTGCGAGAATCGCCATGCCGCGTAGAGCGAGAACAGGGCAACCAGCAGCAGCCCCGGGCCGATGCCAGCGAGGAACAGTCGCCCGAGCGACTGCTCGGCCGCGACCGCGTACAGGATCATCGTGATCGACGGCGGAAGCAGGATGCCCAGGGTGCCCCCCGCGGCGATGATGCCTGCCGCGAAGCCCGGCGAGTAGCCACGCCGGCGCATTTCCGGAATGCCCGCACTGCCGATGGCCGAACAGGTTGCAGGGCTCGATCCTGCCATCGCCGCAAACAGCGCGCAGGTGAACACGTTGGCGATCCCGAGGCCACCCGGAATGCGCTGCATCCACGCATGCATCGCCAGATACAGGTCGCGGCCTGCGTCCGAGCGGCCGATCGCCGCGCCCTTGAGAATGAACAGCGGGATCGATAGCAGCGTGATGCTCGCCATTTCCTCGTACACGTTCTGGGTCACGGTATCAAGCGACGCAGCAGGCATGAAGACGTACATGAAGGCCACGGCCACGATGCCCAGTGCAAACGCGATAGGCATGCCGGAGAACATCACCAGCAGCGTGACCACGGCGAACAGCAGACCGATATCGAATACGCTCATCGCGGCGCGTTGCGAGCGGTAAGCTCCGAGGCGCACTGCAGCGCGGTTTGCAGGACGAGCAGCGTCATGCCGAACGCCATCAAGCCATAAGGGATCCACAGCGGTGACGCCCAGGTCGAAGCGGTGGTGTAGTTTTCGACCCAGGCCTCGTACCACAAGGTCCACGACTTCCAGGCGAAGAAAGCGCAAAAGGCGAACGTCATCAGATCGACGATCAATTGTCGTATCCGATTGACGCCAGGAGGAAGCACGGACGCGAGCGCCGAAATCCCGATGTGGCCGCGCTGCGATTGTACGTAGGCACCGCTCATGAACACCGCGCCAACGATGCAGAACACCGCCGTCTCGTCCTGCCAATCGGTTGCCGCCTTCAGGAAGTAGCGCGAGAAAACGCTATAGGTGAGAATGCACGACGCCACGACCAGCGCCACCATACCTAGCACCAGCACGCAGCCATTGACCACCGCAAGCGCGCGCTCCAGCAGCTGCAGCGGACCGGCTTGATGCCTGCCGCCGTCCTGGGCTTCGGGCACAGCGGCGGCACCGGTCACAAGAGTTTCTCGGCGGCGGCCAGCAGTTTTGCGCAAGTCTCGCTCTTGCTCGCGTAATCCTTCCAGGCGTTACCGCGCGCGATCGCCTGCCACCGCTTCAGGTTCGCGTCGTCGAGGTCGGCTACCGTCGCGCCGGCTTTCGCGTACACGCTAGCAACCGCCTGGTCATCGGCCCGGGCGCCGGCAAGGCCAAAGGGCTCCATTTCCGCACCCACTGTCAGGATGACGTCCTGCTGTGCCTTCGGCAGCTTGTCGAACACATCTTTCGACATCAGCAAAGGCTCGAGCATGAACCAGTAGGATTTGCCGCGGCCGCTGGTAAGAAACTTCGACACTTCCTCGAGGCGGAAGGAGATGAGACTAGTCGACGAGGTCATTGCCGCGTCCATGGCACCGGTTTGCATCGCCGCATAGATCTCGTTCGACGGCAAGGAGATGACCGCCGCGCCGGCATCCTTGAGCATCATGTCCATCTCGCGGCTGCCGCCTCGCACCTTCAAACCCTTCGCGTCCTCGGGGCTCACCAGCGGCCTGTCGCGGCTCGCCACGCCGCCCGCCTGCCAGATCCAGCTCACGATGAGCACGCCCTTGTCGGCGACGATCTTGGAGAGCATCTTGCCTACTTCGGCGTTCTTCCACGCGCTTCCAACTTCATAGGTCGGGACCAGCGCAGGCATCAGGCCGATGTTGGTCTCCTGGACTTCGCCGCCGGCATAGGAAAGAGGGTAGAGCGACAGATCGAGTGCCCCATGACGAAGCGCGGCGAATTGCGGCACGACCTTCATCAGCGAAGCATTCGGATAAATCTCGAACTTGAGCGCGCCGTTGGTGCGCTTCTCGACTTCGGCGCCGAAACGTCGGCACAGCCGGTCACGAAAATCACCTTCGGTCGCAGTTGCGCCAGGGAACTGGTGCGAGATCTTTAGCGTGGTCGACGACTGCGCAAGGATTCGCGGCGCTGCGAGCGCCAGCGGGATGCTGGCCGCGGCACCCGCGACCAGTTTGCGGCGAGCGATGTCCATGGGTTCCTCCAGAAAAGTAAGTCCGCACATGCCCGATGGATCGGGACTTGGATGCGCTGAGGAACAATGTAACCTGCCTGCAACGCGCGGAGCAAATGCCACATAAAAGGGTGCGACACGATCGCGGCCTGCGCTCGCGCAGCGACCGGGTGCCCGGTGGCGCCCGGCCCGACACCGATGCGGCTACTGCGGGTAGGTGCCTGTCGGCGTGGGGGTGACCGTCTGCGTGGCGGTGGCGGCCTCAGGTGTCGCTGGTGCGGGCGCAGGCGCCCTGCCCACCGGCGCGTTGCGCGGGGCAGGCGTCTTGGGGTAGCCGGCGTCGTTGAGCAAATTCTGCCAGCGACTCTCGTTGAAACCCGTCGCGTATTGGTCGCCAACCTGCAACGCTGGCGCGTCGAGTCCGCCCGTGAGTCGCTTGAGCTTGTCCGCGCCGTCGCTTTGACCGACGTCGACAGTGGTGTGTGGCACCCCGCGCTTGTTGAGCAGCGCCGAGGCCGTATCGCAAACCGTGCCGCAACCAAAGGTATACAGGGTTACCGGGAAACGCTCCTGCGCCATCGCTTCCGAATACGACAGCTCGCTGGTCTCGATCGTGTTTTGGCCGACGCGCTTGGCTTGTGCGTCGCGGGCGTTGGGCGGTGGCGGCTTGTCCGAGTACACGACGCGCCCCTCGGGGTCGACGTAGCGGTAGACCTGCTGCGTTTGCGCTGACGCAGCCATCGCGGCTAAGAGCGCCAGCAACGCGAGAACGCTCGCGCAACGGGTATGGGCGAAGGTCATGATACCTCCTTCACAAAGGTCGGCCTATGACGGTGACATTGCATTATGCCTCATAACGCATTGATTTGGGTTGGCCCGCCGCGAGAGCCGATCAACGACACCTCTTCGGGCGGGCTTATCGTCTCGCGCCTGAACTTCGCCGCAAGCGGGCATCGGTGGTGCATAGCTCGCCCGTTCCCTTGAACAGGCTGTAGGCATCAGCTGAATGCGCCGACGGTAGCCTCGCGAAGGGGTTGGCCGACCCGGCCGGGCTAACCAGCCGGAGGACCTACCGTCTCAGCACAGTGGTTGGACGGGAGGGCGATGAACACTCATTGGAGATGCTCGCCCGAGCCGCCGCGCAGCAGGCGATCGAGCCGGGCAAGCTCCTCGGGGGTACCCACGTTAGCCCAGGTTCCGGCGTATGCTTCGCCGCTGGCCCAGCCGCGTCCGATCCACTCCCGGTACAGCGGCAGCATAGGCCGCTTTTCGCCGCGAGGCAGTTCCCGAAACAGTGCCGCGCGATACAGCGCGATGTTGCCGAACGTCAGGCGCGAAGGACCGTCCAGCGCGAGCGTGTCGCCGGCCAGCCCAAAATCACCCTGCGGATGGTAGGCCGGGTTGGGCACCATGACCAGGTGCAAGTGCGGTGGGGCCGCTGTGGCGCGCATCGTCGCGACGCGCGCCGCGAGTAATGCGTAGTCGTAATCGGTATACACGTCGCCGCTGACAACAAGCACGATATCCTCGGCGAGGAGCGGAAGCGCCGTAGCGATACCGCCAGCGACTTCGAGCGGTTCGGGTTCGCGCGAATAGCGAACCGTGGCGCCGAAGCGCGACCCGTTGCCCAGCGCCGCCGCGATCATCTCGCCGTGGTGTGCCAGGTTGACGACGATCTGCGCGTAGCCCGCCACGACCAGGCGCTCGAGTTGCCAAACGATCAGTGGCTTGCCACCGACCTCGAGCAGAGGCTTCGGCATCGCGTCGGACAGCGGGCGCATTCGTTCGCCGCGGCCCGCCGCTAGAATCATCGCCTGCACGCGGGCCTCTTAGAACGTGTAGCCTGCCACCGGCTGACGTTGCGCGAATTCGTCCAGAAGCCGAAGCAATGGCATGAGCTCCCGGTAGCGCGCGCAGGCGGCACGCAGGTAACCCATGACACGCGGCGTCTCCTTTAGGTAGGCGTCCTTGCCATCGCGATAGAACAGGCGGGCAAAAATGCCAAGAACCTTGAGCTGGCGCTGAACACCCATCCACTCAAAATCGCGCCAGAAAGTGCCGAAGTCGTCGCCCACGGGCAGCCCTGCGGCGCGCGCCTTTTGCCAATGACGCACGGCCCAGTCGATCTGGTGTTCCTCGTCCCAATCGACATACGCGTCGCGTAGCAACGACACAAGATCGTAGGTAACCGGGCCGTATACCGCATCCTGAAAGTCGAGCACGCCAGGGTTGGGCTCGACGACCATCAGGTTGCGCGAATGGTAGTCGCGATGCACGAAGACGCGTGGCTGCGCCAGGTTGTTATCCAGAATGGCCCGGAACGCGCGCTCAAGCACCGCCCTATGCGCAGGGCTCAGAACGACACCGAGATGCCGCGCGACGTACCACTCGGGAAACAGATCGAGCTCGCCGCGCAACAGCACCTCGTCGTACAGGCGCAACTGGCCGCTGCGGCTGGCAAGCTGCCAGCGCACAAGCGCCGCTGAAGCGTCACCGTAGAGCGCGGGCGCAGTCGCCTCGTCGAGGACATCCAGGTAGGTGCGCGTGCCCAGATCGCTCAGAAGCAGAAAGCCTTGCTCGAGATCGACCGCGAGAACCGATGGCGCGTGGACCCCTGCGGCAACAAGAAGTCTCGCCACGTCGACATACGGCCGACAGTTCTCATGCGGCGGCGGTGCGTCCATCGCGATCAGTGTGCCGGCGCGCTCGTTCTGCGCGGATACGACGATCGACTCGGTGAGCCAGACGCGAAAGTAACGACGGAAACTGGCGTCGACCGAGGCCGGCGCGATAGCGGTCATCGGCAGAGGAAGAACTCGGTCCAGCCAAGCCCGCAGCGCCTCGAGGCGTCTGTCGCCGGCGTCTGCGCTCGTAGCGTCGGGTTCTGGCGGTTCGCCCATCGATGATGCAGTACACTAGAATGCGCTATTTTAGCACTCGCCTTCTTGCCTCCTCGGATGTCAAGTTCCTCCGGCTTCCTCTGTTGCGCGATCCTTTTGCTCGTTGCATCCAACGGTGCTTCGGCGCAGTCCGCGAGTGGGGAACCCGACACGCCGACGACACTCAAACTCTCG
>Ga0302325_10008025_pt1 | contig 23288 bp, 22 predicted proteins | sample Palsa_T0_2_FD_201948 | JGI IMG/M metagenome (GOLD analysis project Ga0302325, IMG submission 201948) | Peat permafrost microbial communities from Stordalen Mire near Abisko, Sweden - Palsa_T0_2 | ecosystem: Environmental > Terrestrial > Soil > Palsa > Peat permafrost | place: Sweden: Abisko... | reverse complement strand
AGAGAGGCGCGCAAATCCTGCTGGTCTGCCAGCCGGAACTGACCCGTCTCCTGGCCGGACTCGCGCGCGTTCTTCCAGCGGATCAGCCCCTCCCGCCCCTTGATTTTCATTGCCCGCTGCTAAACCTGCCGATGGCATTCGGCACGGACGCGCGAAATATCCCGGCGGCGATTCCATACCTGAAGGCGCCGGATGAACTGTCGAAGCGCTGGTCGGCGCGCATTGGTCCCCGTGCCGCTAAATTGCGCGTCGGCCTCGCCTGGGCCGGGCGATTGGAACATCCGGATGATGCGCGGCGATCCCTCTCACTGGAGCAGTTGGCTCCCATCCTCAAAATCCCCAATGTCGAATTTTTCAGCCTGCAAACCGGTGTCGCGTCACAGCAGGCGGCGCAGTGGCCGATCATCGATCTCACGGCTGATCTCTACGACTTTTGCGACACGGCCGCGCTGATTGAGCATCTGGATTTGGTCATATCGGTCGATACAGCCGTCGCGCATCTGGCGGGCGCGATGGGCAAAGCCGTCTGGGTTTTCCTCGCCCGAATTCCCGATTGGCGCTGGATGCTGGAGCGAACGGACAGTCCATGGTATCCCACCATGCGCCTTATGCGCCAGCAGCGCCGCGGCGATTGGGACGCTCCAATTGCAACGGCCGCGTCGGAACTGGCGAAACTTGCGAAAACCGAGTGATGAATGTCATCAATTTCCCCTCAGGATGCGTTGCAGCAGGCGATCAATCTTCAAAAGGCGGGCAAGTTCGCCGACGCCGAAACGATATGCCGCGAGATTCTCGCTCGGCAGCCGAACAACATCGGCGCATTGAATCTTCTCGGGACGCTGCTCCGGCAATCGCGCCAATTCGACGGCGCGATCGCCGCGCTGCGGAAGTCGATCGAGCTGGATCCGAATCAGGCGGAAGTTCACGCCGATCTGGGCGTCTGCCTGATCCAGTCGCATGATCCCGCCGCCGCCGTCGAGGCCTGTCGACATGCGATCGCGATCAATCCCAATCTGGCCGCGGCCCACAACAATCTGGGCGGGTGTCTTCGGTTTCTTGGCCATTTCGAGGAGGCCGCCGCCGCGTGTCGCAGGGCTTTGGAAATCCGGCCCGATTACGCCAGCGCTCTGACCAACCTGGGCGCCGCCCTCGCCGAGCTGGGCCGCAACGCCGAAGCCGTCCAGTTGCATCTCCGCTCCATCGAGCTTGAGCCGAACCTGCGCGAATCGCATTGGAATCTGGCCATGGCCTGCCTCCGCCTCGGCGATCTGAAACGTGGATTCCAGGAATATGAATGGCGTTTCAATGGGCCGGATGGAGTCGTCGTTACAAATTATGCTCGACCGCGCTGGGACGGCGGTGATTTGACCGGCAAAACCATTCTGCTCCATGGCGAACAGGGAATGGGAGACGTCCTCCAATTTATCCGGTATGTCCCCCTCGTCGCGGCGAAGCACGGCAAGATCATCGTCGTCTGCCATCCCGAACTTTGTTCACTTCTGGGAAAAATGCAATTCGTATCGCGGGCGATTCCCTTTGAAGCGCCGCCGCCCCCGTTTGACGTGTATTGTCCGACGATGAGTCTTCCATTTGTATTCGGAACAACCCAGGTCACGATCCCGGCTTACACGCCCTACCTTCATCCCCCGGCCGATCTGGTGAAGTCGTGGGATCGGCGACTCTCCCCCCGGACAGCCGCGATGCGCGTGGGACTGGTCTGGGCCGGTCGATCCGAATACAAAGACGACCCGGTTCGCTCGATCCGGCTGGAACATCTCGCCCCGCTGGCGGCGATCAATGGAATCGAATTCCACAGCCTTCAGAAAGGGCCGGCCGCGCGCGAAGCCCTGAATCCTCCCCCGGCAATGCGCCTGATCGATCACAGCGATCAACTCACCGACTTCGCTCAGACCGCCGCGCTGATCGCCAACCTCGACCTGGTGATTTCCGTGGACACCGCCCCCGCGCACCTGGCCGGCGCGATGAACAAACCCGTCTGGCTTCTTTTGCCCATGCCCGCCGACTGGCGGTGGATGCTCCAACGTTCCGATAATCCCTGGTATCCGATGATGACCCTGTTCCGTCAAAGGTGGCCCGGTCATTGGACCGACGTTGTCGGTCGCGTCGCGCGAGCGCTGGCGACTGGTCAGAGGCGCGCGCCAACCGTATGATTCGCCAAAAGTGCCAGCGATGCCCGCAAAGTACATTGAAAAAGTCGGCCGCACCACGAATAATCTGCTCGCGGATTTCGGTCAGTTCTGCGACTTCGTCGCCCATACCTTCTACTGGCTCATCGTCAGCGGCGGCCGACGCAAAAGCCTTCGTCTGCTTCTGCCCCAGATGTTTGAAATCGGCGTGAAATCCATTCCGGTCATCGGGATCACGGGCGGGTTTATCGGCATGGTCATGGCCATCGAGACCTACACCCAGTTCAAAGCCATCGGTCAGGAGGACCGCCTCGGACAGGTTATCTTTCTTTCGGTGGTCAAGCAGATCGGTCCGGTGCTGGCGTCGATGATGCTTGCGGGCCGGATCGGCGGTGCGCTGGCGGCGGAACTGGGAACCATGAACGTCACCGAACAACTGGATGCCCTGCGCGTCATGGGCGCCGATCCAATCCAGTTTCTGGTCGTCCCCCGATTCATCGCCTGCGTGCTGCTGACACCGCTCTTGGCGGTCTACAGCGATATCGCCGGCATTATCGGCGGGTGGTTCATCGGCGTGAAAGTCCTTGGCGTTCCCGCCGGTCCATTCTGGCATTACGCCAGCACCGGCGTGGAAATGTGGCAGATCAACGAGGGACTCATCAATTCGATCTTCTTCGGCGCGGCCATCGGACTTATCAGTTGCTACAAGGGATTCACCTGCGGGGCCGGCGCCAACGGCGTCGGACGCGCCTGCACCGATTCGTTTGTCGCCAGCTTCCTCTCCATCATCGTCATGAATTTTGTTTTCGCCAACGTTGCCCAGAATTTGTATATCGCGCTTTTCGGAATTCGCAGCGTCTTTGGAAACTGAAGGGGGCGCGCAATCATGTCACTCATCGAACTCAGGCATGTTTACAAGCGATTCGGCTGGCTGGAGGTGCTGAACGATGTCAGCCTGCAAATCGAAAAGGGGAAATGCCTGGTCATTCTCGGCGCCAGCGGCAGCGGGAAAAGCGTGATGCTGAAGCATATTGTCGGATTGCTCAAGCCGGACCGGGGGGAAGTCTGGTTCTCCGGCCAGCGGATCGATGTCCTATCGGAGCGCGAACTGATGAAGGTCCGCGAGCGCTTCGGCTTCCTCTTCCAGCAGGGCGCGCTTTTCGATTCCGACAACGTCGCCAAAAACGTGGGGTTTCCCCTGACGGAACATACCAACAAAAAGCCGGAAGAGATCGCGGAAATCGTCAACCACAAACTGCGGATGGTCGGACTCCCGGACATCGGCCGGAAAATGCCCGCCGAGCTTTCCGGCGGACAACGCAAGCGCGTGGCGCTGGCGCGGGCCATCGCCCTTGACCCGGAGGTGATCCTCTACGATGAACCCACCACCGGCCTGGACCCCATCCGTTCGGACGTGATCAATGAGTTGATCGTCAAGCTTCAAAGCCAACTGCATGTGACCAGCGTGGTGGTGACGCACGATATGAACAGCGCGTTCAAGGTCGCGGATCGGCTGGTCATGCTCTACGAAGGCAAGCTGATCTTCGATGGAACCCCCGAGGAAATTCGCACCACGACAAACGAAGTCGTCAAGCGATTCGTTCTTGGCGAAGCGAGCGAGGAGGAATTGCAGACGCTCGATTCGGTTGAGGAATAATGAGTCATTGGTCGAAAATGGATTGAGGCAATGCCAACTTATCAGCGCAATATTCTCGTTGGAGCGACCGTTCTGGGCGCGGTTCTGGTCTTCGTATGGATGGTGCTGACCTTCAGCAGCAGAACCGCACAGCTTTTCGCGCCGCCGCAACTCACGGTCCGTTTCCGCAGCGCGCGGGCCGATGGATTGTCGCCCGGTTCCGAAATTGATTATCTCGGCGTGCAGGTCGGGCGAGTCGAAGCGATCTCTCGAAATACCGATGGAACCAGCGTCAACATCGAAGGCGTCGTCGATCGCGACCCGCCGCTGCCCGCCAACCTGCAAGCCTCCATCACCACCCCCAACGCGCTTGGCGGCGGAAACGCCATCAGCCTCGCCGTCGACGGGGACAAGCCGCAGGGCGTGCTCGCCGCCGATTCCACCATCCCCACGCAATACGTGGGTCTGCAACTGAATCTGATCCCGCCGTCGATTTCGCAAACCGCGGCCCAGATCGGCGACGTAAGCGACGAACTGAGCAAAACGCTCAAGCAGCTTCGCGAATCCGGCTCGATCGAGGATTTGGATAAGACGATAAGGACCGTCGCCGAGCAGGCCAAAAAGGTCGGACAGGTGTTTGATTCCCTTCAATCGGTCCTGGGCGATTCCACCACGCAGGGAAACCTGCGCGTGACCATTCAGAATTTGCGAACGACCACGGACAAGCTGAACACCCTCGCCGACAGCCTGCAAACCGCCAGTTCCACCGCCACTGTCACGATCAAGGGAGCGGGACATGACATTGACGCGATGAGCAAGCAGGTCGGCGACCGGCTCACACAAATCTCAGCCGTGTTGTCGAGCGTGCAAAGCATTCTGGATAAGGTCGATAAAGGCCAGGGCACCGCCGGCCAGCTCGTGAATGATCCAAAGCTATATCAATCCCTGACCGACACCGCGCGTGAACTCGATAAAACCGTCGCCGACCTTCAACGCCTCATCCAGCAGTGGGAAGAGGAAGGCGTCGATCTGCATTTGAAATAGAATCGGATATCCCTAAATCAAATAATGTTGGCAGCGTTATTTTAGTTATGTGGCGCGGCGGGGGCGCATCGTACTAATTGCGAATCCAATCAGGAGAAACGAGCATGCGGTTGGCTCCGGCACCGAGGTGAGAAGATAGAAACTCTGTCCACCAGTCTGTCCCGAAACTTCGCCAATGCCCGAGATGAATGAAGGCGACCCATTCTCCGTCGGCCCGACATCAGCATCAACATCGCTCAGGAACTGCCAGTTTTCCGAAGCAAGCCCTCCCGCAACCAAGCTTCCCAGGTCATGAAAGCCGTCGGCCTCGCTCCAATAAAAAACCCGGTTTCCAAGGTCGGTTGAACCGCCGTACAGCGTGTAATCTCCAAGCACCACACCATTATCTGTGAGTGCAATCGGGTCCGTATAGCTGTATCCATTTGCCGAATCGACGCTAAATTCGAGCGGAGTCGTTATGCCCGTCGCGGGATCAAAGAACCAGCCGTCCTGGCCAAGCGAATTGCCCGCAGAATCATAACGATCGGAATATCCGAGCACTTGCCCAGAGGAATTTAACTGCGTCGGGGTGCTCGACTCTAACGTTCCGTTCGGAGAAGCGTATGAATCGGCGCCTCCATACAGGCCAATCTGCTGGGTTGAAGACCCGTTGAAAAACCAGGCGTCACGCCCAAGGCTGTTTCCATCGGAATCAAATCGGGCTGAGGTGCCCATTACCTGGCCGCTCTTATTCAGGTACGCAGGCGCACTGGATTCATATGTGCCGCCGTCGACACGGTTGAAATAGCTGTAAGCGCCGCCGGTGAGGCCTATTTGCTGAGTTGAAGTGCCATTGAAATACCAACTGTCATATCCCAACGTGCTGCTTCCCTCGAAGAAAGTTCCTCTTCCGGTATCGCCGATCACCTGCCCAGCATCGTTAAGCTGCACCGCGGCGCTATACTCGCTGCTTTGATTCGACGACGGGGTTCCATAGAGAGACCCTGTCAGACCGATTAATTGTGTACTGGTTCCGTTGAAAATCCATGCGTCCTGGCTGCCGCCGGCAACTGAGCTATTATTCAGGTAGCGTGCTGAATAACCAATTGCTTCGCCTGAGCTATTGATCTGTTGCGGCGTGCTCTCTTCAGCGGTCCCTTTGGATGTAACTGCGCTGTATACTCCGCCAGTCAAGCCAATCTGTTGTGTGACTCCGTTTGAATATATCCAGCCGTCTTGTCCGAGCGTACTGCCATTAATCGAACTGTATCGTGACGAGTACCCGATAACACTGCCAGTCGCGTTCAGCTGTATTCCGCCGCCTGGTCCGATCGTCTGAACGAGCGTACTTTGTTCAACCAGTCCGTTCGAACCGACAAATGAGTAAACGCCACCGACCAATCCAATTTGATGCGTGGCGGTGCCATCAAAAAACCAAACATCTTCCCCTAGAGAATTAGAATTGCTGTACCGATCCGAATATCCGACGACCTGCCCGGCGTTGTTGAGCGATTGCGGCTCACTTGATGCGTAAGCACCGCCGCTGGCTCCATAAGTTGGTCCCGCGAGTCCAATTTGTTGCGTCGAAGTGCCGTTGAAATACCAAGCGTCGAAACCTTGGGTGTCCCCACTGCCGTCGAACCGGTAGGAAATTCCGGTTGCGTCGCCCGAGTCATTGAGTTGCCTGGGAATGCTTTCTTGTGCCGTTCCCTCGGTCGTCCCGAAACTGTAAATTCCGCCTGTCAATCCAACCGCAGTAATGGACCCATTGTCATAGATCCAATCGTCTGATCCAAGACCACCGCCCGTGCTCGTAAATCGCGCGGTCTCGCCCAGGACCTGACCAATACTGTTGAATCCCCAGAGATTACTGGCTTCATAGTTTCCGCCGGCAACGGCGTAGCTGTAAACCGGGCCGGTGGGTCCAATCTCTAGTGTTTCGGTTCCGTTGAAGAACCATGCGTCCTGACCAAGTGAATCCCCCGCCGAATCGTAACGGTCTGTCAATCCCGCCGCTTCACCATCACTATTTGTGGATTGAGTTGGTGTGTCCTGGACGATTCCACCTGAAGCAGAGTATTCGTAAGCAGTCCCCGTCAAACCAAGCTCCTGAATCGTATATGAAGGCGATCCAATTGATTGAGGGGCGAACGCGAGGAAACCGAAAAGGCTGATTAGTAACTTGAGAACTCTAATCCTGAAGCCCGTCTTGAGCCTCAAGGTTCTCGGCCCGAAAAGCCCTATGAAAACGCCCGATCGCCCTCCATTCTTGAGGCTAAAAAATAGCATCAATCGCACAATTTTGTCAATCAAAATCCGCATCGGATTCGATTGCGCGCCACGATCTCCCTGCCAATTTCCTTTTTCCCCCGTTTCCATTTATCTTCTTGCGGACCATGGCAGCCATTAAACTTCCCGATGGAAGCCACCGCGAGATTCCCGACGGCAGCAGCGTCATGCAGTTGGCCGAGTCGATCGGCAAAGGCCTCGCGAAAGCCGCCATTGCCGGGCGCGTCGACGGCAAGCTGGTCGATCTATCCTCGAAACTCACCGGCCGCCGCGAGGTCTCCATCGTCACGGACCGCGATCCCGACGGACTCTACATCATGCGCCACAGCACGGCCCACGTCCTGGCCCAGGCCCTGCGAAATCTCTACGGCCCATCGGTCCAGTACACCATCGGCCCGGTGATCGAAAACGGATTTTTCTACGACTTTGAATTGCCTCCCGGTTTTTCCGTTGATCAATTGCCCATGGTCGAGCAGGAAATGCAACGGGTCATCGACGCGAATTTATCGTTTTCCCGCGAAGATGTGGACCCGGCCAGGGCCAAGGAGCTTCTCCACGGCGAGAATCAGCGCTTCAAGGATGAGATCATCGACGAGCTTGCCCAGGCCGGCGAAAAGAGCGTTTCGATTTATCGCCAGGGAAATTTCACCGACCTTTGCAGGGGCCCGCACGTCCCTTCGACCGGAAAGATCAAATCGTTCAAGCTCATGAGCCTGGCCGGCGCGTACTGGCGCGGCGACAGCAATCGCCAGCAGCTCACCCGCATCTACGGAACCGCGTTCTTCGACAAAAAAGATCTCGAAAATCACCTCAAACTCCTCGACGAAGCGAAAAAACGCGATCACCGCGTCCTCGGCAAGCAACTGAGCCTCTTCACCATCAGCCCCCTGGTGGGCAGCGGACTGGTGCTGTGGATGCCCAACGGCGCGGTCATTCGCTACCAGTTGGAAACATTCCTCCGCCAGGAATTGACCAAGCGGGGATACAAGCAGGTCTATACCCCCCACATCGGAAATATCGAGCTATATAAAAAGAGCGGGCATTATCCGTATTATAAGGAAAGTCAGTTCCCGCCGATTCACATGGCCGAGCGCATGGCCCCGGCCGAGGCGCAAAAATCCGCCGGCAGCGCCGTCCCCGCGGCCGAGACGGATGAATTTTTGCTCAGGCCGATGAATTGCCCGCATCACATCCAGATTTTCGCCGCCGAGCCTAAGAGCTACCGTGACCTTCCCGTGCGCCTCGCCGAGTTCGGCACGGTATATCGTTATGAAGAAAGCGGCGAGTTGAACGGCCTGACCCGCGTCCGCGGCCTCACGCAGGACGATGCCCATCTGTTCTGCACCCCCGAACAGGTCGAAAATGAATTCCGCAGCACCATCGAGCTGGTTCAGTTCGTATTCCGATCCCTGGAATTCCGGGATGTGGAAATCCGGCTGAGCCTGCGCGATCCGGACAGCCCGAAGTTCGCGGGCGATCCCAAACTTTGGGAACTGGCCGAGGGCCAGCTCGCCAAGGTCCTCACGGAGATGAAATTGCCCTACGTCGCCGCCAAGGGCGAGGCCGCGTTTTACGGACCCAAGGTCGATTTCCTGGTCCGCGACGTGCTTGGCCGCAAATGGCAACTGGGAACGGTTCAGCTTGATTATGTCCTGCCCGAGCGGTTTGGGCTGGAATACACCGGCTCCGACGGGCAAAAACACCGCCCGGTCATGATCCACCGCGCCCCGTTCGGTTCAATCGAGCGGTTCACCGGCATCCTGATCGAACACTTCGGCGGCGCATTCCCGCTCTGGCTTGCCCCCGTGCAGGTCATGGTCCTGTCCATCAGCGAAAAATTCAACGCCTACGCCGGCGAAGTCGTGCAGGCGATCACGGAAGCCGGCCTGCGCGTCGAGCACGACCTCAGCGCCGACAAAATCGGCGCCAAGATTCGCCTTGCCACGCTGCAAAAGGTGCCCTATATGCTCATCGTGGGCGAAAAGGAGATGGTGGGAAAGCTTGTCGCCGTCCGCACCCGCGCCGGGGCCGACCTGGGCCAGATCTCGGTCATCGAGTTCATCGAACGCTGCCAGCAGGAGATCGCCACCCGCGGGGCGCACACCACCGAAAAGTAAAAACCGCGGATTTGACCTTGAAAGATCGCGCCTGATTGCCGATAATTTCGATCAGGATACTCGATTTTTTCGCCGGACCCACAAAAGCTTCACGATCGAGTCGGAGAATCCTGAAAATGCCGCGATCCGGAGCAAGCGCCCCGGCGGCTGAAGTGGTTTTTGGAGTATCGATATTTCTACAAATTTTCGCCACAACGAGCAGATTCGCATCTCACCGATTTTCCTGATCAATGAGAAAGACGAAAAAGTTGGCAGCACTTCCACAGCGGACGCCCTGCGAATGGCCCGCGAAGCCGGCCTCGATCTTGTTGAAGTCGCCCCCACCGCCCGCCCCCCGGTCTGCAAAATCCTCGACTACGGCAAATGGCGCTACCAGCAGCAAAAGAAAGTCGATAAATCACGCTCCAGCGCCAAAGCCGGACAGCTCAAGGAACTGAAACTCAAAACCGTCAAGATCGGCGAGCACGATCTCATGATCAAAATCAATCACGCCCGCGAGTTCCTCAAAGAGGGCAACAAGGTCCAATTCACCCTGCAATTCAAAGGCCGCGAGATGGCCCATCAGGAGCTCGGCCGCGACATTTTCGTCAAGATCAAGAGCGAGCTGTTCATGGTCAGCAAAGTGGAACGCGACAGCAAAATGGAAGGCCGCCGCATGACATTGGTGCTGCAACCCGACCACAAACAGCCCGGCGCCAAACAACCCGGCACCGCCGGAACCGCCCCCGTCGCCGGCAAGACTCCAACCCCCTTCTCCGCCGGCAGCGGACTGAATATTCCCCGTCCCGCGGCAGCGGCGGCCGCGCCGCCAGCCGCGCCTGCACCCCTACCGGCAAAACCGCCGACAGCCCCGATCGAGCAGCCGGTCGCCCGAGTCCAGGCCGCGCCGGCCGGATCACGCTGAATTTCAGACCTTTATGGTTTCCGCTCATTGCGCTGCAGTTTTTTTATGCGCGGGGGGTAGAATGAGAGCATGGGCATGTGGGTTATGCTTCTTATGAGAATCATCGCGGCGTGTCTTGGATTTGGCCGCAGGCACACAAGCAGATAGTAGAATAGGGTAATGGTCGGATCGGCGAAAACAGACAATAAATTTGGGCCAAGGAAACCAAGAAAGCAAATTATTGGCTCGCTCATTGGCTGCGTCGTTTTCCTTGTATTGGGAGGCCTTTCTCTAGAAGTGGTAATGCCATCGGTCAACTTTGACGGGGCAAACCATTCAGACGTTCCTTCCGCCATTACCGGCGCGGTTATCGCGGCGGTCTTCTTCTGGCAAGCCTTTCGATTTCTGAGAAGGGCCATTCGAGGATAATTTCAATTTAGGACACCACCCCCACTTCCCCCTTGGCACCATCGTTGGACACCTCACCCCCCCTCTGCTATATTTCCCGCCCCCTCGTGCCGGAGGGAGATGTTCAGATTACAATGGAATTTTTATGGCCTATAAATTCAAGCCCAACAAAAGCGTCCGCAAACGCATGCGGATAACGTCCACCGGAAAGCTCAAGCACGGGCACAGCTTTCACACGCATCTGATGAGCGCCAGGCCCGCGACCAAGCGGCGAAGAATTCGCCGGCCCGCGATCCTGTTCGAAGGCCATGCGAAGAACATGCGGAAGCTGCTCGGCATCAGCGGGATTCATCCCGCCAAGATTCGCCACGAGCGCGAACTCGCCGCCGCGGCCAAAGCAGCCGAGGAAAGGAAGTAAGTCATGCCCCGATCAACCGGCGGACCGACGCACAGCCGCAAACGAAAAAGAGTCTTGAACGCCGCCAGCGGATTTCGCGCGGCTTCCGGGACTCTCTACCGTCCCGCCATCGAATTCGTCCGCAAAGCCGGCGTCTACGCCTACCGCGACCGTCGCCAGCGGAAGCGGCATTTCCGCACACTCTGGATCACCCGTCTGGGCGCGGCACTGCGGGCGCGAGGGATTCATTACAATCGATTCATCCCCGCGCTGATCGCCGCTGGAATCGAATTGAACCGCAAGATGCTCAGCGAGCTGGCGATCAGCGATCCGGCCGTGTTTGATGCGATCGTCGAGAAAGCGCGGCCGCATATCGTGCTGCCGGCCGCCAAGGCCAAAGTCACCGCGTAAATTTATTCTTCCCACCCCATCGCGCGCTCAACCGCCTTGTGCCAACCGGCGATGCGGCGCTGGCGATCCATCTCCGTCATCTTCGGCTCCCATTTCTGATCGGCTCGCCATTTGGAGCGCAAATCCTCGAAATCCCGCCAGTATCCCACCGCCAGCCCCGCCGCGTACGCCGCCCCCAGCGCCGTCGTTTCGCGCACCTTGCTGCGAATTACCGGCGCTCCCAGGACATCCGCCTGCGCCTGCATCAGCAATCCGTTGGCAGTCATGCCCCCATCCACCTTCATGACGGCCACGCCCGCCGCGGAATCGGCGGTCATCGCATCGGCCACGTCGCGGACCTGGAACGCGACCGCTTCCAGAACGGCCCGGGCGATATGATGACGATTGGAAAACCCGGTCAATCCCGCGATGATTCCGCGCGCATCGCTCCGCCAGTACGGCGCGAATAGTCCCGAAAACGCCGGCACGATGTATATCCCACCGCTGTCCGGGACAGCGGCGGCCAGCGATTCGATCTCGCCGGCGCTGTCGATCATTTTCATGTTGTCGCGCAGCCATTGCACCAGCGACCCCGCGACGGCCACCGATCCCTCCAGCGCGTACCGCGCAGGTTGCCCCGCCTGCTGATACGCCACCGTGGTGATCAGCCCGCGCTTGGATTGCGTGGGCGCTGCGCCGGTGTTGAGCAGCAGAAAACATCCCGTGCCGTAGGTGCATTTCGATTCGCCGGGATCGAAACAGCATTGTCCCACCAGTGCCGCCTGCTGATCGCCGAGGTTGCCGCAAACGGGTATGGCATCCTTGAACGGGCCATCGGAGAGCGTTTTTCCCCACGCCGCGGGGTCGATGGATGCCGTGATCCGCGGAAGCATTTTCGGCTCGATGCCCATCAGATCGATCATCGAATCATCCCACCCGAGCGTCGCCAAATTCATCAGCAGCGTTCGGCTGGCATTGGTAACATCGGTGACATGCTCGCCCCCGCGCGGACCGCCGGTGAGGTTCCAGATCAGCCACGAATCGATGGTCCCGAAAAACGCATCCCCGCGCCGCGCGGCTTGGCGCACATCGGCATCACGTTCCAGAATCCACCGAAGTTTCGGCCCGGAAAAATACGTCGCCAGCGGCAACCCCGTTTTGGCGCGGAAGCGGTCGATCCCGCCGTTTTCAGCCAGTTGATCGCAGATCGCCTTCGTCCGCGTGTCCTGCCAGACGATCGCATTGCAAAGCGGCTCGCCCGTGCGGCGATCCCAGACCACCGTTGTTTCCCGCTGATTGGCGATCCCCACCGCGATGATCTCGCCCCGTTTCGCCCCCGCGCTTGAGATCGCCTCCGCGATCACTTCCCGCGTCTTTTGCCATATTTCCCTCGCATCCTGCTCCACCCAGCCCGGCCGGGGAAAGATTTGCCGGTGTTCCTTCTGCGCGCAGGCCACCGGGCCGTCATGGTCGAAGATCATGCAGCGCGTGCTGGTCGTGCCCTGATCGATCGCGGCGACAAAAGAGGACATGGTATTAGCCGGCTTCCGCCTTTTTTCTCCACCGGCCCGTCGCCAGCGTCCCGGCCCCAACCGCCAGGACGCAGATCAATCCGACGGAATATTGCGTTTTGTTTGCGTACCAGACGGTCATGTCCGGCGTGATCGGTAGCATTCGCAGAAGATACATGCACCACAATCCGGCGATGGCGGCAACCAGGCCGTAGCGCACCAACAGCAAAAGGACCAATCCCATCACCAGGCCGGATTGAATCCATTGCACCCAGGATGCGCTATACCATTGAAAATTATTGGCCGCCCCGAGCAGCACCAGGGCGATCGCCGCCAGCCATTTGCGCCGCAATACCAGGAGGAACAGAACCATCGCCAGCAGATACAGCAGGCCGATGTACAGCGCATCGAGCATGGCCCACAGCGCGACCGATGCCGGATGTTCCATCGCCAGGAAGCGTATCAGCAGGTTCATATTCGGGATGGCCGCCGCCCGGCCGAAGTGCATGGGAAGTATGTTGGCCAATTCCGCCAGAAGCGTGGCGGCAACCCCCACCGCCAATCCGGCCAGCACATGTGACGCAACCAGCGGATCGGTCAATCTTCCCGCCAGCGCCCGGCTCCAGGAGATGACCGTCTCCGGCCATGTTTTTCGCACATACGGCTCCAGGGCGTAATAGAACATCCAGACGATCACCGCCGGGACGAGAATAAATCCCAGAACGCGGAAAAATGACCGCAGTTCGAGGAATACATCCGGAATGTGATTGGCACTCAAAAGCCAAACCAGCAATCCAAGAACAAGGAACAAACCCGAAAGCTTTTGCGCCCCCGCGGAATCCCCCTGGCCGGCCCGGATATTTCGCCACGCCAGAAGCAGGCTGCTGGCGGTGGCGGCAATAATCAACGTGGCCTGCAGCGCGATATTCCGTCCGATCGGAACATCCGGGTTCGGCTCGATTCCCCGTTGCTCAGCATCATTCTTCCACGACTCCCGGATCGCGAAATAAATCGGCCGCCCCTGAAGCGACGCTCCCTCGATGTGGACTTTTTCGGCGGTATTCTCCGGATACGCCCCTTCCCACGCGAAACGGTAGCTGACATACATCGGCGGAATTTCCGTCGGCGCGACGAAATGAAAATCATCCTGCCGGAGGCCCGCCGCCTGAAACAGCGGCGCGAACATGACCGCGGTAGTCGGGCTTCCCGCCGCTTTGCGGTAGCTGGAATCGGGCAGGACTTCCAACGTTTTCAGCCGCCCTAGGACATCCAGAACAATCGTCCGCATCCCCGGCACGCTCCGCGCGGGCTCGTCCAAAGTGATCATGCCGATGTCATCCTTGGAGATCATGAACTGCGGGCTTTGGCGATACCAGAAAAAAAACGGTCCCGGCCGGGCATGCGCCAGGCGATCCCAGCGGCCGCTGGTGGAATCGACGGCATGAACCCAGTCGATGTATTGCTCGTCCAATCCAAATCCCCAGGCCCGGCTGCGAACCCCGGCATCCGCATACCCCAAATCCGCCAGTATCTCGCGGGCATGATCGGACAGAACCTCCGGCGCTTTGATTCCGTCCCGCATCCGGGGAATCGGCATCGACCGGGCCGACAGAAGCACGGCGAGCACGATTCCCACGAGCGTCATTCCCAGGAGAATCCCCGCCCGAACGCCGCTGAGGCCCACCGACCCGCCCGCGGCCGCGATCATCTCCGGGCTGGGCGTTTCCCCCGCCGCCAGCATCGCCGCCAGCGGATCGCCGCCCGGCAACGAAGCCGCGACCGCCAGCGCGCTCCCCGGCCGGCGGAGGGGATCTTTTTCCAGACAGCGCAGAATCGCCCGCTCGCAGATCGGATCCATGTCGCCGATGAACGTGGATGGATGCGTCGGCGGGGTTTGACGGTGCATGCGGGAATATTCCGGCATCGAGTGGGCGCTGAACGCCTGCCGGCCCGTGAAGATTTCGTACAGCACCAGACCCAGCGAATAAATATCGCTGCGCACCGTGGCTTCGCCGTTGGCGAACTGCTCCGGGGCCATGTACGCCGGCGTGCCCGCGGCCCCGTCGCTCGCGCCATCCACCCGCCCGGAAATTCCAAAATCGGTGATTCGAACCTGCCCCCGCCCGTCCAGCATGATATTGGCCGGCTTCAGATCGCGGTGAAGAACTCCCTTGTCATGAGCCGCCGCCAAACCGGCGCAAAGCTGCCGCGCGATCTGGATGGCCTTGTCCCTGGGCAATCGGTCGATCCGCCGCAGCAGTGCGGAAAGGTCTTCGCCATCGACAAATTCCATGGAGATGAACTGCTCGCCATCGACTTCGCCGATGTCAAAAACCCGGCAGACGTTGGGATGAGTCACCTGCCGGGAAAGGCGCACCTCGTTGTGAAATCTTTCCAGCCAGGCCGGGTTGTTCTCAAACGACGGCGGCAGGAATTTCAACGCGACCGGTTGATCCAGCGTCAGATCGTCCGCCCGATACACCTCTCCCATGCCGCCCGTCCCCAGCAGGCTGACAATCCGATACCGCTCCGCCAAAACCGTCCCGGAATCAAACCTCCCCCTGGGCGTTGAATCGGGCGAATCACGATGCGATGCACCCGACCGGGAAACATGCGACCGATGCTGTGAAACCGCCGATTTTTCGGATGCCGGCCGGTCGGAAATGATCGGGTCCGGCTCGGCGGTCAGGCTTTCCGATGCGTCGCGATGCAATTGCAGCAGCGAACTCACCTCGGCCCTCAGTTCCTGATCCTCGCCGCAAAGGCGCGCGGCTTCCTGATCCTGCTCCTCTACCGGCCGATCGCAGACGGCCAGAAAAACTTCCTTGATGCGTTGGTACCGTTCCGTTGTCATATCTCAGCGGCTCAGTTCGCGCATCAGCCACGCCCGGGCCATGGTCCAATCCCCCTCGATGGTTCGCTTGGAAACCCCCAGAACTTCCGCGACCTCCTCCACGCTCATGCCCGCGAAGAACCGCATCTCGACAACTTGCGCCTGCCGGGCATCGAGTTTTCCGAGCGTTTCCAGCGCCTCGTCCAGCGCCAGAATTTCCTCGGCCCGCTGCGGCGCCAGCGCCACCGATTCGTCGAGAGTCACCCGGCCCGCGCCGCCGCCGCGCTTCTGACGCTTCCGATTCCGGGCGTGGTCCACCAGAATTCTGCGGATCGCCTGCGCTCCGACCGCAAAAAAATGCGTCCTTCCCTGCCAGTCAACGCGCGTTTGATCGATCAGCCGGAGATATGCCTCGTGAACCAGCGCCGTCGGCTGGAGCGTATGGTTGGCCCGCTCGCGCCGCAGATGCCGGGCCGCGAGGGCGCGAAACTCGTCATAAACCAATGGCATCAGCTTCGCCGCCGCCGAAGCCCGGTCGCCATCCTTGAGCCCGACAAGAAGTTTTGTGATCTCATTGCCTGCCACGCGGTTTCACCGGATTATCGCAGCTATCCACAGGACGACAAGCACCGAAAAAACGCTAAATACAACTCGCCAAGCTTGGCATCGGGACGATAGCGCTCGATATGCGTTGGGGAACACAAAACAGGTTCATGTGTGTTATAATGCCGATAAAAGCTGACCAATGATGATAACACGGGAAACTTTGCGGCAGAAACGGGAAGCGATCATGGAAATCGCCCGCCAGCACGGCGCGCGTGATATACGGCTTTTCGGATCGGTCGCGCGCGGAGAAAACACTGAAGCCTCGGACGTGGATATTCTGGTGCGATTCGAGCGAGAGCGGTCGCTGTTCGACCACGGAGGATTGATTGCCGATTTAGAAGAACTACTCGGAGTTAAGGTCGATGTCATCAGCGAAGGCGGAATACGCGAGCGGTTTCGAACGCGCGTTCTCGCTGAAGCGGTTCCTCTATGAGAAGCGACATACTTCGCTTGCAAGCGGCGGTCAGAGACGTTTCGGGGCTCAAGCTCCAGATTGAAGCGATTCCTGCATCGCAACCAGAAGAAAGTGGCTCGTGAGCGGAGGCAAACGCAACCGAATCAGGAACTATAACCCCGAGAAGTATTCAGATTCGTTCTGTCCAAATCGAAATTAGGCAACCCGGGGCGCCTCAAAAAACTCGCAACCCGCCGCATATTTTGTAACATCGTATTTATGCACCAACGCTTGATGCAGATCGTCCAGTCGCTTCCGGCCAGCCGAGTCGTGCTGGTCGGGGATATGATGCTGGACAAGTATTTTTACGGCAACGCCGAGCGGGTCTCGCCGGAAGCGCCGGTGCTCGTGCTGCACTATCAGAGCGAAGAGCTTCGTCTCGGCGGAGCCGCCAACGTCGCATCCATGCTGGCAACCCTTGGCGCGAAAGTCAGCCCCATCGGGCTTGTGGGCAATGACGCAGCCGCCGCGGATGTTCGCCGGCTCATGCAAAAAGAGGGGATCGACCCGGGCCTTCTGATCGTCGCGGAAGACCGCCCCACCACCAGCAAGCTGCGTTTGGTCGGGGCGGCACAGCACCGTCATGCCCAGCAACTCATGCGGCTGGATTTCGAAAACACCGGCGCGATCTCCGAATCGACCGCGGCAAAACTTCTGGCACAGGCCGAGCAGGCGATCGCGGGCTGCGACATCGTTTGCATCGAGGATTACAACAAGGGCGCCGTCACGCCCCACGTCTGCCAGGGTGTGATCGCGGCGGCGAAGCGGCGGAATATCCAGGTGCTGGTCGATCCGGCCTCGATCGGCGATTACTCAAAATATTCCGGAGCCACCGCGCTGAAGCTGAATCGCTCCGAGGCCGCGCGGGCCACCGGCCGACCGATCGACGGTCCGGACGATTTCCAGCCCGCGGCCCAGCGGCTGCTCGAACAACTGAACCTGGAGGCGGCGATCCTTACTCTCGACCGGCACGGCGCGTTTCTGGCGACGCGCGACGGCGAGCGGCGCTGGTTGAAACATGCGCGTCCGCGCCAGGTCTTCGATGCCACCGGCGCTGGAGACATGGTTCTGGCCATGATCACCGCCGCCCGCGCCGCCGGCGCCGACTGGGTGGAAGCCGTCGCTCTGGGCAACGTAGCCGCGGGTCTCGAAGTTGAGAAGTTCGGCACCGTCCCCATCAAACCCGATGAAATTATCCAGGAACTTCAAGCCGAAGCTCACGAACATCCGGTTAAGGAGCGGACGATCGAAAGCCTTCTGGCCGAGCTGGCCGGCCATCGCGCCAGCGGCAAGCGTGTCGTCTTCACCAACGGATGTTTCGATCTGATTCATCTGGGCCACATCAAATATTTTCAGTTCGCCCGGAAGCAAGGTGATTTGCTGGTGGTTGGAGTCAACACCGACGAGGGGATTCGCCGGCTCAAGGGGCCCAAGCGTCCGATCATCAACGAAGCCGACCGTCTTGGCGTCCTGGAAGAGCTTGAAAGCATCGACTATCTGATCAAATTCGACGAGGACACTCCCCGGCGGCTCATCGAGCAGATTCGTCCTGATGTGCTGGTCAAGGGGGCGGATTATCCAAAAGAAAAAGTAGTGGGCTGGGATATCGTCGAATCCTACGGCGGAACGGTCGCGCTGGCCCCGCTGGTGGATGGCAAAAGCACCTCCGCGGTGATCCAGCGAATCCTTGAAACGCACAAATAGGTCAATCCGCTCCGCCAAGTTGACGCCAACCCTCATATCGCCGATGTAGATTCCGCCGGGAGAAGCGATTTTGCGCCTTTCCTATGCCCCAGGTCCGGAATATGCTTATTGCGGATCGGAATCAGACGAATGCACAGCATTCTCAACCAAAGGAGCTGACATGCCACGAGCACACGAAGAGGCTTCGCACCACGCGAAGTCGGCGACAGATGATTTGAAGCACTCCGCCGAAGAAATCAGGCAATCCGTACGCGACATCGGCGGAAAAATCAGTGAGATCGCCGGTGAGAAGTTCAACGATCTCCGGGACCAGGCCTCCGATTATTACAAGAAGAGCCGGGAAAAGGCTTCGGAACTTGAAGAGGGCGTTGAAGGCTACATCCAGGAAAAACCCGTCCATGCGCTGTTGATCGCGGCCGGCATCGGTCTGCTGGTGGGCCTGATGTGGCGCCGACGCTAAATCCGCTTGTGCCCCATGGCGACCACACCCGATCCGGCGAGCAGTGCTGCGCCAGAGAATGATCGCTCGCAGGATTCAAAGAGCCGCGTCGAGTCCCCGGAAGAAGCGTCCGCGGCCCTCCACGAGCGCCTCGATGAGTTCGTCGATTACGCTGTCTATTATCTCTTAACCCGCCTGGACGCCTTGAAGTTCGCCATCAAGCGGCGGATTTTGTCGGCGTCCATCGTATTGATCGCCGTCCTGGCGGCGGCAGGAATCATCGTCACCGCCGTGGTGTTGCTCTGCGAGGGGATTTGCGACGCACTGACGGACTTGCTCGGCCATCGCTGGGCGGGTGAACTGGTCACCGGCGTTCTGTTCCTCGCAACCGTCGGAATCCTCGGTTCCATCGCGGTGAAACGTCTCATCAGCGGACCTCACCAACGGACCGTGCTTCAATACGAGGAACTTCGCCGGCGACAGCGCGCCCGTTATGGTCGTGACGTCAACCAACGGGCCCGCGAGGATGACGGCCATGGATAAAGAGCAATTTCTAAATGAGCAATCGGATGATGCCAAAGCGGCGATGCGGGCCACGCTGAAGGATGTAAAGAACGAGGCCCTGCATTTCGTCGATCCTCGCGGCTGGGCCAAAACCCATCCCTGGAAGAGCGTCGCGGCGGCGGCGGTCACCGGGTTTATCGCCGGGGAAATGCTCCGCAGACCCGCAGCGCCCGCGGCGCCCGTTGTCGAACCGGAAATGCCCCCCTCTCAGCCGAAAAGGGGCAGTCTTCTGGTCAGCATCCTCAAGCGGGCAACGAGAATAACAATCGCCCTTGCCCAACCCTTTCTGGCCGAGTTGTGGAATATTCACACCGCCTCCCGAAACGGGGATTCCCAGGCCCACAATCCCTCCCAGTCTCCCACCGCCGGCCCGTCCACCCGCCCCCCCCCGCCCTGTGATCGGCACTGTTTGCCTGCCTTGCCAGACCGGACGGCCCGCCACTGTCGTGAATCCATTTTTTTGTTGGTGGAACCAAGCCTCGGGTGTAGGCTGATTTCACTTGAACAGAATCAGCCGCGCTCTTTGCGACCGTTGTCGTTCTTTTGATTCTGGAAAATACATGATTATCGGAATTCGTCGATTCATTTCGGTGGCTGCGGTTGTTTGCGCACTCGCCGCCACGACGGCCGTTTCGGGGGACAGAATCGCGGGCGCTAGCGCACGGAATCTACGCCCGGCCAACCCGCAGGTTGCCGCCGCACTGATGGAAGTTCGCATCCGGCGGTTGCATCTGGTTCGCCCGGATTTGATTCCTTATCCGATCGCCTACGAAATAATCTGCTGAACGTTTTTGTCCCGCCGAGGTTCGTTTCCCCGCTGAAAATTGATCACGATGTCCGCCAGCGCATCGGCGGCGAATTGCACATCCTGCCCGCTTAAAAATGGCCCGAAACTAAGCCGGGTGGTTCCCCCTTCCGATGCGGTTCCGATCGCCAGATGGGTCGCCGGAGCGCAATGAATCCCCGACCGCGTGAGGATGCCGTAACTCGATTCCAGCACCGCCGACAATTCGTGCCGATCCATTCCCCGGATTTTGACTGAAAAGACCCCGACCCGATTTTTTACCCCGCGCGGGCCGAAATAGATGAGGCCGTCGACATCGCCGATCCCGTCGATGAATGTGCCGCAGAGTTGAGCGTCGAGCCGCGCGAGGTTCTCAACCCCCTGATCGAGAATCCATTGGATTCCCTCGGACAGTCCGATAATCCCGATGGCGTTATGGCTGCCCGATTCATATTTGTCGGGAAGAAAATCCGGTTGGCGACCGCTGTCGCTGATTGAGCCGGTCCCGCCCTCCCGAATGGGCTGAAGCCGCGATTCCAGTCCCGGCCGGATGTAGAGAAATCCCGTCCCCTGGGGCCCCAGCAAGCCCTTGTGGCCCGGAGCGGCCAGCAGATCGATGCAATCCATCTGAACATCAATCGGCAAATGCCCCGCCGACTGCGCGGCATCCACCAGGAACGGAATGCCATGCTCACGGGCGATCTCCCCGATTTTTCGGATCGGCTGCACCGTGCCGGTCACGTTGCTGGCATGGGTGACCGCGATCAGACCGGTATCCGGGCGAATCGCCCTGGCGATTGTCTCCGGGTCCACCAGTCCGCTGATTGCGTCGATTGCGACGCAGGTCTGCTCGATCCGGCCGAGATCGACCAGCGCGTTCAGCGGACGGAGGATCGAATTGTGATCGATCTCCGTGCAAATCGCGTGACCTTTTTTCCCGGATGGGAAAAGGCCTTTGATGGCCAGGTTCAGCGCATCGGTGCAATTGAGTGTGAAAATAAAATGATCGCTGCTTTCACCATGGAAAAGCTTGCTCAGGCGCCGGCGGCATTCGGCGAGCAGCGCCCCCGTTTGAACCGCCTCGCGATAAGCGCCTCGGCCCGCGCTGGCGCCGAGATCGCTCGCGTAGCCGGCCATGGCATCCCAAACCCGTTTCGGCTTGGGGAAGCTGGTCGCGGCGTTATCAAGATAAAGCCGGCGCGGCGAGAGAATGGATTCTGCCTGATCCCGCATACAAATCCGCAAGCTCGGAATGATAGCGAACCAGTGATCCAAATGTCATCACCAGAAGGCCCAGTCATGCGTGCAGAGAACATAAACCCCCAGCAGCAAATTGGTAACGCCGTGAGCAATGATGCACGCCCCCAGGCTTTTCGTCCGCACGAGCAGCACTCCAATCATCGCCCCCCAAACCAGGGCCGTCAGCCACATCTGCAGGTGCACGCTGGCAAACGCCACCGTGACGATCACAAAAGATTTTCGATCCCACTCCCCCACCGCCGCCAGCTTGAAATCGTTGGGGGCGATGAGGGTTCGCCAGAGAAAATCTCGCCAGAATAATTCCTCCATGAACGGCACCACCAGCGCCGGCCCGAGCAGGCGAACCGTCACGAACGTCCACAGCATCACCGGCGATGAAAAACTGGTGAGCGGATTAAACACCTCCAGGCTGGCCCGGGGATAATTCGGCCAGACGTGCAACAGCAGCTTTTCCATTCCCACCCATTGCACGAGGCCGACGATGCCGATCACCACTCCAAGCCACGCATGACTCCATTTGATCCGCGTGTACTGCGGCCATAGGAAAATCAGGCACGCGCCGGTCAGCACCGTTTTAATGACATACGAAGCCGGGAAAAAAGCGATCCATTGTCCGCCAAGCCACGTAAATAAAAGAAACACCGCCATCGGAAGAACGTAGGCGAGATCGTCAGCCACCCATCGGCCGGGGCCACGTTGGTTGTTGCCGGAGGATATGGGTTCCCGCACGGTCATTCGTCCAGCCATTTTGGCGTCGCGGCCTGTACCATGGCAAGGGCGGATGCTTTATCTTGTGAACATGTCCACCCCAATTCCTCCGACTCGTCCATACAACATCGACGAAATCCGATTTATCCGCGAAGAGGTCAAATTTCAGCACATGCTGATCGGCACCCGCATCTCATGGTTCGTCAGCGCCCAGGCCTTTCTGGTGACCCCGTTCGCGATCTGCATCGCCAACCCGCTATCCCGCACATTTTTCCTCGCCTTCGTCGGCATCCCATTTTTGGGAATCACGCTGTCGCTGCTCATCGTTCAGGGGATTCAACAGGCGATTCGGCGAATTGAAGAACAGCATGTCCGCATCGAGGCCTACTCGACGGATCATCTGCTCGGCCCCATGGATCCCGTTGGCCAAAAACGAAGCCTTCGGTTCGCGACCTGGTCCCCGTGGATTTTCCTGAGCTTCTGGTCGGTAATCTTTTTAGTCGGCGTCGCTGTCCGGATTAAATCGGTAGTAGGGTAGGGTTCACAAAGCAAAATACTTTTATCGTTACGATTCTCATGCCGCCCTAGTTCCCTTGCTCGAATATGTGAACGGGTTGCCGCTGCGAACACCGTTGGCTGGCCCGATAGGATTCGCGCCCGCATTCTGCAAACGGAATAGCAAACGAGTCCCCGCCTTCGGCGCCCTGTATGTCAGAGTTTCGAACTCGAATTCGACCTCAACCGTCCAAAGCCGCGCCCACTTGTCCGACCTCGCCTTGGAATTGCGGCAACGCAGCCATCGCGCAATTGGGCGCGGGAGGTCGGACAAGCGGGCGTGCCTTGACGGTTGAGGGCGAGCATGTGCTCGAAACTCCGCAGCTATGGCCGCGGAACGCGGCGACTCTATCTTCGCTTCGTTGCAGAAGGCAGGCGCGACCATTGTCGGGCCAGCCAGCGGCGTTCGCAGCGGCAACCCGTTATCGTATTCGAGCCAGGGAACTCGGACGGCACGAGAATCGTAACGATAAACATCTTACTTCTGGATTTCTCGACCCCGCCAGAGACACCCCCGGGATCAACTCGGATTCATGATCCTCAAAAAAACCAGGCTGAAATAATTCACAGACCAACAAGA
>Ga0302325_10008020_pt1 | contig 23292 bp, 22 predicted proteins | sample Palsa_T0_2_FD_201948 | JGI IMG/M metagenome (GOLD analysis project Ga0302325, IMG submission 201948) | Peat permafrost microbial communities from Stordalen Mire near Abisko, Sweden - Palsa_T0_2 | ecosystem: Environmental > Terrestrial > Soil > Palsa > Peat permafrost | place: Sweden: Abisko... | reverse complement strand
CAGTCGGATGGGCCAGTCATCTTTATTACTGGGTTTATCCGGGGGTGATGGTCGGCGTGACCGCGCTGCTCTGCGGTTACTTGCTCGGCCAGCTGTTTCCGAGTGTCTTTAACTCCGCGGTGCCCAGTCCGCTGTTCATGATCCTGTTTTCGATAGTATTTCCGTTCCTGGTTGGTTACATCGCTTACCGAGGTGTGACCGGTGCCACATCCGTGAACATCGCGATCAACGTGATCCAGATCACCGCGCTTGTCGTCTTCTCCGTGATCGCGATCGCTTACAGGGCGAATCATGGGGAGGGCGCCAAAGGAATCACGCTGAATCCGGACGGTGTCCCGGTCTCCAAAGTCATCGCGATGACGACGACGAAGGATGACAAAGGCAACGATGTCACCAACCCGACCAAAGACAAAGACGGCAATTACATTTTTGAAAAGAGTGCGGACGGCACCGACAAAGACTTTACCCTGACATACGCCCCAGACCAGGGGACCGATAAAGGCCCCGATCCGAAAAATCCGACGGACACCTTCGAATTTCATCCTAATGCCGCGTCCGTCATCTCGCCGCATGGATTCAGTTTCGCTATCATCCAGGCGTGCGTCGCCATTCTGATTTTGGTCGGGTTTGAATCGGTCAGTTCCATGGGAGAGGAGGCGAAGAACGCGAAACGGGACATTCCACGCGCGATCCTCCTATCGTTGCTGATTCAAGGAGTCATTTGCTATCTTTTCGAGTATTTCGCGGCAAATTACTTCCTGAACAGCGGGTACAAAATGACGCAAGCGGCCGCTTCCCCGGCGCCAATCGGCGATATGATGCAGATTGTCGGCACCTGGTTATTCGGGAGTGCCCAAGCTGGCTGGTGGTTCATGTTCATTGAAGCGATCACCGTGTTTCTGGCGCTCATTGGAACAACGCTCTCCTGTATTAACACCGGAGCCCGTGTCACCTTTGCAATGGGACGCGATGAAGAACTTTCACCCAATCTGGGCCTGCTCCATACCAGAAACCTGACGCCGCACAGGGCGATCTGGACGCTCTGTGTCATTTCGGCGATCATCGGGGTTTTCTCGGTCATTCTTTATTTCTGCGGGGGAGCTGCCTTGACGGATGACACGATTAAGTCGCTGCCACAGAACATCTGGTACAGCTTCGGAATCTTTCCCCACGACTTTGCAGTGAACATCCCGCAGAGCTTGCTTATCGTGACCCTGACAAGCAACTTCGGCACGTTTATGCTCTACATGATGAGCAACATCATTGCGATCGTTGCTTTCCGCGAACATCAATCATTCCACGGTTTCAAGCACATGGTCGTGCCGGTGTTTGGCCTGCTCGCGAATCTGTTGTGCATGTTGTTTTATCTAATCGGTCCCTTCTCGGTGGCAGGGATGAGCTGGAAAGAGCCGTTTATCGCGCTCGGGATTGCCGCTTTCTGGGGAGTTTACGGCGCCATTCACTTCACTATGGGCAGTAAGAAGAAGGAAAAATCGCTCTTCGTTCAGGTTCCTGCATAGCGCTCCAAAACACTGTTCCACACTTGGGTGGAATGCAGCGCGCAGAGTCGAAGGCCAAACGATCTGCGCGCTGCTCCGTCCGGAGATTCAAGTCAGATTGACGGTTGTTCTCCGAGCGCCTTAAAACAGCACATCAACCGCCCGGAGGCCACGTCGCAGGCCAGGTGGATGCCACTTGTTTGAATCCGTATTTCTCGAGAATCGGGCGGCTGGTGGGCATCGCATCCACCCGCAAATAACGAATCGAATCAAATTGCCGGACGTGGTGAATCCGGGCGGATAAGAGCGCCCGATAAATTCCTCGGCCGCGAAACCCGGCCAGAACGCTTCCACCCCAGAGACCCGAGAATTGGCTGGATGGCGACGCCGTCACGCGCGCGCACCCGACCGGCTTCCCGTCGGCATAAGCAACGAACGCAAGATCACGCTGCAGCGGGTCGCCCAAGGTCGAGAGAAGGAGTGGGCGCGTCTTGCCAGGTTCGCAGGACCAGACTGCCGATTCAACGGAGAGATAATCCTCGATCCTATGCTCGTCCCTCAACGCGCTGACAGTTACGCCGGCGGGCGGCGGCGCCATCAGGATAGGCGACAATTCCCGTAAATCGCGAATCATCAGCGCTTCTTCTTCGCCGATCTTGAAGCCGCGGTTGCGCAACTGCGTGAGCAAATCCGGAGGTTCATCATGGCTATAGACCTTCCATTCAAAATCCCGGTTCAGCCGATTGAAATATCCGATCTCCGCATGGACGATCGTCTCTGTTTCAGATGGCGGAAAACGCGAATAAACAATCGCGCTCCACATATTTTCAACACCGAACGCTCGAACGACATAAGGCGTCTTTTCCAGTCTGCCATCGCTTTCAGCAACCGATTGCCGCTCAGCGTCGAGTTGCCGCAAAATCGTGGCGTGGTGCATCTCCTTGCCAAAGATTCGCATGAGAGAGGGTTGGTTGGATCCGTTCAGGAATGCTTTTCAGTCATGCCGGTTCCGGTTTCACGGGTCCCTCAACCCTTTGTCACACGCAAGTTTTTCACGCGAGTCGGTAGATGATGTTCATTGAATTCCAGAATTTATCGTAATTTCGCTGATTAGGGAAGGCCTAATCTCTGGCTTTCGCCGTTCCGCGTTTTGCGCAGGACAATCCTGCCGTAGAGATTGTGCTCCGCAGCAATTGAGCACTGGACGCACAGAATGCGCAAAACAGTCAACTGATTCGTAGTTTTTCAAATTGCGTTTTCTTCCAAAAAAACCGTTTATCGCTCTCGAACAACAACTTATACAATAAAACGTAATAAATTTGTGAAGCATATTGCGTTTTGAAAAAGAATTTGCTTAGACTGCCTGGTCATCGAAATGGATTTCCAAAGACTGTTCAAAAGAAAAGAAGAGGATCCTGCGCCTCCGACGGCCAGGGATAATGTGAGGGAGACTGTAAACGCGAGGGATGTTCTTGTTTGTGAAGGAGAATTGTTGGATGGAACAAAACCCGCGTGCCTTGTTTGGAGCAGTGTCGGCGGAGCAATCAGGGTCAAAGCCGACAAGATACTAGGCATTCTTGAAGGAAGAACCCGGATCAAGGCAGCAGCACTTCAGGAACTTTACCCTGCTCTGTTTGAGAAAGCTCCTAACCCCGGCACCGAATTTAATATACCTCTCCAAGCAGTTGTTATGCAGCTCGAGGATCTATTTACTGGCCTTGCCGCGGAGGAACTGTTCCTCGAAGATTTTGATACACCTTTTGGGCGGCTCGCTCGCGAGGATGAAGCAAAATTGAAAGATGAACACCCGGATCGGTCAGATGTGGGACCAAGAACAGCTCCCCAGCTATTCACGCTTCCGCAGCCCGGATTGAAACCAGACCCAAACGAGCAAGATCAGAGTGCCGGCCGCGAAATGCCCAAGGAAAATGGTTCCACCCAAGAGCTGAAGGAAAAGAATCCTTCGAGCGATGGAAAAAGCGGGTCCGACACAGCTCGCCAAGAGAGTCAGAATCACGCGTGTCGTCCGGAGCTGACGAATAATCCGTCGATTGAGAAATTGGTTCCCGCGTCTGATCCGCACAGTGCACGCTCCGGAACGTCTGCGAGTTCATCGGCCGCACGAAAAATCCCGAGCAACAATAGCCGGCGTGAAGCACACGTATACCTGCAGGAGCTGTATCTTACAGACGAATCACTCGACGGTTCCAAGGTGGCAGAGATGATTTTGCAACTTCCTCGAGTCGCAGGTGTGGTTATCTTACTGTCAGACGGCGCTGCGCTAGGAGGCGGGTTATGTGGAGGACTCGGCGAAGCGTTACTCAGCCTGACTCCTGATTTTGTGAAATATCTTTTGGACTTCACCAAAAGCATGCAAGGAGGCCCGGTGAACTTCGTCACGTTTTCGGGTCATGCGTGTCAGGTCAGCCTGACAATAGATGGGGACGTCTTAATACTCGCTAGCCACGAGGGTAAAAATCTTCCTCCCGGCCTCCGCGAGCGGCTCGTCGCGACGGCGCAGGCGCTAAACATGATTTACAGTTCGAAGTCGTGAGAACAGATCGTGTCCGGGTGCGACGAAAGAGAATCGCTAGCATGGGAATCCCGATCTTTGATCGGTTGTTTGTATGATTTACAGCGGAATACGGATGCGGTGTGCGCGCTCGTCGTTCGGGACGATGGGGCAATCTTGGCGAAAGTTACAACGGACGCTAATTTCGACGTCGATACATTAGGGGCTATCTCATCGATGATCTTCGCCACCAGTCGAATGCTTGTTCGGGAACTCGGAACTGAAGGAGAGGTTCTCGGCGGCATCACAATCGGGACCGAATACCAACTGCTGGTCATGGGCATCACTCCCAAGGTGGCTCTGATAACACTTTGCAGAAAGTCATTCGCCAAGGGGCTTTTGCAATACCAGGCGCGAACGATCATGCCACGGATGATCGATTGCCTCGGTCACGCGACCCCGGAAATCCGATGATCAGGGCACTCCTGGCTTCACCATGGTTGCCTTTGCTATACTGGGCAGCCGCCGTTATCGCAATGGTTTGTGATGCGCGTCATGAATCTCTCAACCGGCGCCTTGGCGATCACAAGTTGCAGATGGTTCTGAAAGCCTTGGCGACAACGACTGTGCAGGGTCACGAAGAATCTTCCACTCCCGAATCGCATCCAGCCGCAAAGGCTATTCCGATCGCTTCTCAACCGACACGATTTTGGTATCCTCAGATCTTTGTGTTCCAGAGACCGGATTCTTTTGCTAAACGGGACCTAGCGGAAATTGCAACAAACAAGAGGTCGACCGCGACGGACGAGCAAAACCCGGTCAGCGCTCCAATTACGATGTTATCGATTCGGGCAGATCCGCCTGAACAGACCATGCCAAAAACGTTAGCGATTCAGTGCAGGACCAGCGCGGCGATCAGTAACGCACATGGGAAGACCGTGACAATTCGCGGCGTTGTCACGCAAGAAGTCGTCTCGTCCGGCGGGAAGATTCTCATTATGGCTGGAAGCAGAGTGGTCGGTTCTGGAGTACTCGACCCCGAGAACGGCAGATTCAAATCCGAAGGCCTGTGGTCTGTATTTTTCGATGACACCGAACTAAGAATCAAGGCTGAGCTCTTAGACCGGCCGTCTGGTTTGCCCGGAATGGTAGGTCATGAGACGTCGAACGAAGGCGAATCCTTTGAGAGGGAAGCGGTTACGCGAGACGGTCGCTTTATTTTTGTACCGAGGAATGCGCCGTTCGTCCTTGAGCTTCGCGGCAAGATTCTGTTCCGCGATTTAAATTCGAATGAAGCGAGCAATTAAAAACTTGCCTCCGATAACATTCATTCTATAACGCCTAATACATAACGTGTGAATTATGACCAGAAATACAGGATGCTTTGACAGAAGCCGGCAGGGGGTCTCATTGATCCAAGTACTGCTAGCGATCCTTTTGGGGGCTTTGACCGTGACATGGGCCAGCAACACGATCATTAACGGAATGGAAAAAGGGATTGCAACGAAGACACTTACGGCTGTCGATGCCATTCAACAGGCAAAGCAACAATATTTAATCGACAATCCCGAGACTGATCCGACCACCGCCGCTTCCTTCGCGACCCTCCAACCCTATCTGATGGTTATGGGCACACCGGTGAATGCTGAGGCGCAACTGATGGCAGGTACAGGGGGTCGGACAGTCACAAGCTACGGTTCGTATAACACTGGGCTTTCGCTGAGTAAGCCGATCAATCCTGCCTACGTCACTCCGAGCATGCAGCCGATCGTTACGATGATTAACAGCGGTCTCGGCGGCGGCTCGGGTGGGTAGTTCCCGGGCAGACTTCCGCCGTTGTTTGTAAAGCTTACCTGCCATCTCGTCTCCCGGGAACGACGGAATAAGATATCAAAGAAAAGACCTTGCAATGAATGAGGCATCCGCATAAAGAAAATGACAATAACGTATAAGCTATAACGTTTGTGTATGTCTGAATTTGTTGCGGTTATTCAAGAAAGCAGGACCGGGCCGTTCTTCGCCAGGACGCTGGTAGGCAAATCGGCCAGTGAAATTACCTCTCGGCTCCTGGATTCCGGAACAGCAGTCGCAGAGGTGATTGAACGTACGGAGCTGCATCCTCTCGCCCGAGGCAAGATATCTTTGAAGGATGTTCTCTATTTTATGGAACAGATCGAGAATACGTTGTTCCTTGGAATGGAGCCGAGGCTTGCTCTGAAAGCCTGCGCGATCACGATTTCAAAAAAGTCGCGGTCGGGAAAGAATCTCCAGCTCGTGGTGGCGGCGATGGAGCGCATGGTAGCCGGCGGCGAAACCTTGGCGAGTGTCGCGAAGCAATTCCCCAATCTATTCACTCAAGTGGCCGTCGGCCTGCTCGAAGCGGGCGAAGGATCAGGAAGCGTGGGCGAAAGCTTTCGCTCGATCCGCGCACTCGTGGCGCGTAGCGAGAATATTCGTCATCAAACCCAGATGATGATTTTGCAACCGGTTATCACACTGTTTACGGCGGTGTTCACGGTTGGAATCATGATCGTCTACATCGTGCCTCAGTTTGCATCGCTACTGGATTACCTTGGGGGAAAGCTCCCGTGGCAAACCCAGCTGATGGTTTCGATCAGCGATGGCGCCACTCATCACCCTTTCGTAGTCGCAGGCGCATTGGCAACCTGCGTCTGCGCGATTCTGGCATTGCCGTCTTACGTGAAGAATCATGCGTGGACTCATCGAATTGTGATTCGGATCCCAGGATTCGGTCGACACGTCTTGGCTGGAGTGCGGACAAATTTCGTCGCGGCCTTCGCCCAGCTCAAAAAAAACAAGATGACAAATCCCCGCGCACTGATGCTCCTCAAGGATATTAGCTGGTATTTTCCGTATCGCACGGCCATCGCACGCGCTCACATTGGTCTCAAGTCAGGCGAATCCCTCGCTCACGTCTTGGCAGCCGAGTCAGATATTATCGGTGAGCGGAATATTCAGTATTTTCGATTCATTGAAGAAACTGGATCAGACATCGAACAGTTGGAGCGGCTGGCGGTTTTAATGAACCGGGATCTGGATGCTGGTACAGAACGACTCAAAACAATCGTGAATCCGCTGATCCTAATCGCCTTGGCCTTGATTGTGGGGATGATCGCCGCCGCGATCATCTTACCGATGTACGAAATATACAACCGCATCTGAGAGCTTTGCAGGATGAAGAATAATAACGGCTGAAAAAACTATGATAAGTGACATCCATGACTTCGTCCGCGGAATGCCCTTACGATTTTATCTAAGCGGCGGCCTTTTCTCGAGGCAGGAACCGATGATCTCATTTCATGTCGGAGAGAACGAGATCGAAGCCTTGGTCTCATACAAGAAGAAGCCAATCGGCTTTGAGGATGAGCTGCATCGGGACGCGGATGCACCTCCGACGATGGCTTACGGCCAAGCGTATAAGCCAACAATGAGCGGACGGAAAGTATCCACTAAATTGGCTTCCAGATATCATGTCCCGCAGAGATGCCAGCATCTGTTCGTTGTCGACGCGCCGGCGGAGGAAGTTTTTTTGAACTTATTCACCTTGGAGAAATTGCGACGACGAAATGTAGAGGAGGCCCTTGCCGATTTGCGTCAAGCTCCAGGACAAATTTTATCCGGATGGAATCGCAATGATTTCCGTTGGCATATTCTCGATGCTAACCTGCGGTTATCGGGAAGCCCCAAGGCGAGTAGTGAAGAACTGATTCTCGTCATGGGTCTGTCCGAGAGTGTTTGTTCGCCGTTGGAAGTTTGGAGCGACGGGCAAGGTGCCGCCATTGTTGGGATACTTCCGTTGCCAGTGGCTGTACTAGCTTGGTGCAATGCAGTCCTTCCGACAGACAAAAAGCATTCTATCATCCTGGTCGCAGGTGAGACTGGTGTCGTGGTCGGAATCATCAAGGAACGAAAACTAACGAATCTGCTGAAGGTCCAAACGATCGAGGATGCGCTGGCCAACGTCAGACGCAATGCCGATGAGTTTGCCCTTGAAGATCCTGCGATGTATCTCTGGTATTCTAAGCCCCCGGCAATAAGTGACGACGAATTGACCCAGGAAGGCCTGACTATCATTGATCAAGAGCACCTTAGAGCCACTCTGGGTGCGCCTCTCGTCCTCATGCAATCCACTGGTAAGCGCGTTTCCCACGACGGTCCGATGCCGCACCTGCTGAACTGGTTAGCGAAACAATAGAAAGATAAATTCGTGCAACCGTTTTTCGTTTCTGAAGAGAAGCTAGCGAGGCAGGCATACCGTTACGATAGCAGGTACCGGCTGGCGGCATTTGTCCTCATCGCTGCGATTTTATTGCAGGTGCCATTCCTCGTGGTGCTCTACTGTCAAAATCGGATCAGGGAACAGGAAGGAAGCCGACGCGGATTTGCGCTTGAGAAACAGGCTCAGATCACCGGGGAACTCGGCGGGTTGAAGGAGACCGAGGTTCAGCTTGGTCAGATCAAATCATGGGAACCGATTTTACGCGGCAGAATGCCGGCGAGCGCCGTGCTTGGGGCGATCGAACAAACGATCCCTCGAGACGTCGTCCTATCTAGAATTCTTCTGGAAGCGGCAAGCTATCGATTAGTCCTTCTGGGCCGTGGCTCTTTCAGGGTGCCGGAGACATACGCGATCACGCTGGAAGGAGAGCAGAAGATCCAGGATCCTGGAGTCTGGGAAAAATTCATTAGAAAATTCTTATCGCGACTTCCTCCTGGGAGCATTGTAGTGACCAGCATCGCTGGCAACGATGGAAACTCGAAGAGTGCGACCCTGACTTGCAAGGCGGTGCTACAAGCGCAAGCCAACGGCAATTACTTTCCGCTGGGAGTCAATAAGATTGACGCGGAGGAGAATCTATGAACAAGCGATCCGGTTCCGGTGCCAGGAACGATCCTGGATGCGCGGTTGTCCTGGTCGTTGCCCTGCTGGCTTTCATCTCGATCGAGGCAATGTATCTGGACGATTTCCAGAGACGTGACGAAGAGTCGCGTAAAGCGAATGACCAGCTGGAAGCCGGGAATTCGCAGATGCAACGGCATATTGAAGAACTGCGTTTGGCGATGGATAAGATCAGCGCAACGTTCACGAGACTGAATGACGGGATCGTGCGAGTGGCCGGGATCGAGGGGCGTCTGCCAACGCCGGGCTATAATCCAAAAAACGATCCGGAATATAACGATAGCAAGGTGGCGAAGTCGCTTCGGGAATATGGTCTCGTCGTGAAATCGGTCCAAGAGGGCCGCCACGAAACAAGCATCAGTTTTGAAGTGGGCTCGAATCATTTGGAGCTTCATCGGTTAGTACCATTTCTGGCGGAACAAGAAAATTCGAACGCATTTCTTTTTATTGATAAGCTGGATGTTGGTAGACCCGTTGCAATTCCAGCTTTCTCGATGAATCCAACGAGTCTGGAGACTCGGTTACTGATCCGCATCTTGACCGGACCAAAGTAGATGATCAAAACCTTCGCTCTCGTTTTGCTTGCTATCGCATCGGCGAACATTGTTCACGCACAAGTGCAGGTGCCGGATCTCTACATCTATAACTACCCGATCACACAGCGTGACCCGTTCATTGCGTCCGATGCCCCAAATACGCTCCTCAGTCAGAACCGTGCGATGTGTGGAATCGTCAGCGGCGATATTGTTCGGCAATATCTCGAGAGAGTCATCCAATTGATTAAGGAAGAGCTTTACGTTGGAGGAATTTCGATCGGTGACACCCCGATTCAAAGCATCGCTCTCATCAACGGCGTTGACTTTCATGTCGGTGACAAGATTCCGCTGCAGACGAACAAGAAGGAGCTTCAGGGAATTCAGCAATTGGCCGCCAGCTACGGTTTGCCACTGGTGACCGACGAGAAAGGCTCGTTTCTCCTGGAAGTGGGTCGAGTAACGGAAAACGGGGTCGACCTTGTTCTGCCCGGCTTCAAGGTGGCAATCTACCAACTCCCGCTGGCGCGAGACACTGCGCCTCTCGCGATTCAGCTGGAAAAGAAAAAGAAACGGCAAAGAGCCAATAATTAAAGGGAAGGCCGCGGATGTTTAAACTTATCGGAGCTGTATTCCTGTTCGCAATCGGGATCGTGGGTTTCGGACTCGCGCAGGAGACGCAGGGACAATCAACTCGATCATCGGAGGAGGTCCCGCAGGGAACTCCTGCTAATCCAGCCGAGCCTTTGGCCCCGTCAAACTCCGCGCCAACTACCGCTGACGAACTGGAGCGCGCGCTCAAGCAGCATGAGGAAGCGCAGCAGCAGCAAGTCACGGATCCGGCCCGGCCGCGGACGCACCGCTACATGGATCAGCCTGTTTCCCGGATTCTCAGAAGTCTCGCGGAACAAGCCGAGATCAACTATGTCGAGCCTGGCATACCGGAAAACGAGGTTACCTCCGTAGTGCTGACAAATATGACGCCGCTCGAAGCTTTTGAGGCGGTCGCGCGAGCTCACGGGTTTAGGATCCAGATCGATCGCCAAAACGTTGTCTACACGCTCGAAAGATCGGATATCAATTCTCCGAGCTACTACGAAGTCAAACGATATCCTCTGAAATACCAGAGCGCAGAAGACCTGATTCAGGCGACAGCGGGTTACCTTGGAATTCAGATTAAACCTGCGGCTGATTCAAACCCCGCGTATCCCAAACCGCAAAACACGGCGGGAGGTTCTGCGGCCTATGCAGGGGCTCAGGAGGCCGCCTCCGGCGCGCAGTCCCTTTATTCGAGTGGCACAGAACAAACCAAACCGCGATTCATCTCCGGACTCCCTTTCGATGACCCTCTATCGACTGGTGGATTCGGGAATTTGAAAGAAAATGCCGTATGGGTCGAGCGATCGACGAACTCATTGATGGTCCGAGCCACGCCGGAAGAGCACGAAGGATTAGACGATCAGATCCGCATCTGGGATCGGCAAGAGAATCAAATCCAGATTAATACCTACGTAGTTGAGGTCTCGAAGAATGACGATCTTTTCGGTGGAGTCGATTGGAGCAGCACGCTTGGGCAGAACGGCGCCACGTTCACTTTGACTGGAAACGTCGGCGCTTCACCAGCCGGCATCACTTCGGCCGGATTTGGCGGCCCTTTCTTTAACAATGGACTAATTTTAAAGTTTCCGGACGTCGCAGCCACGATCAGAGCGTTGGCACAACGCGGGAAGTTGAGGTCAACAAATTCGCCCGTGACCTACACAAAAACGGCTGTGCCGGTTCAGATCAGGAGCGTGACCCAGCAGACAATTTTCCTCCAGACCGCTGCAACGGCAAATGTTCAGGCAACAACAACGCCGTACACTTTTACCACGGGCCTGACAATCGATCTGGTCGGCAGAATCCTCAAAGGTGGAATCATCGATTTGAAAATCAACCCGGCACTTTCGACGCAAACCGGGCTATCGCCTGCACAACCTGGAACGAATACGACCGTGCCTATCATCTCAACGAGGACTGCGACGGCTGATGTCCAGGTGAGAAGCGGTGACGCGGCGGTCATCGGTGGCATCACGGAGGACGTCGACAATTTTACCGAGAATGGAATCCCCGGAGTCCGAAATTTACCGATTGTCGGCTACCTGTTTAGCACCAGACAAAAGTTGAGAGACAGAACCAATCTTGTGATTATCGTTTGGCCGCGAATTATCAAGGGAACAGCAGAAAGGATGGATCGCGTCGGATCCGACGAGTCCGAGATGATTGACAACTTCTCTGATCTGCCAGGTGAGCCACCTCCGTTGCGATCCAGTCGAGACGTAAAGGAAACCGCTTCGAAAGCACCCGTTTACTCCAACATGGCAACTCCTAAGCGGCGCGGTACCGCGTCAAATTAGTGCGGCGGTAACGGACCATGAAATTGCAACGCCGATCGGGCTCGGGTTTTAGCCTTATGGAAACTATCGTCGGGATGCTGGTCCTGAGTTTGTCTGTCGTTGGATCATTCGAAGCGCTCCGTTTATCCGATCTTAAGGTAAGACACGCGCGCATCGACAATCGGATCACAGAATTGCTCCGTGAAAACAGCGATTACGTAATGTACGTGGCCTACGATTTACTGCCAGCCGACGGTGCTGTTCTGAGTCAGGGTAGCCTCTATCAGCTCTATGATTCAACGTCACAATCCTGGAAGAGTTTCTATAGCTATACCGTTACCGCAACCGTCCAGGCGTTGAACCAGGGAACCGCGTCAGAGATCAAGAATATTACACTTAGCATGATCTATCAGGTCGACGGCGATTCTCTTTCCTCTCAATTAAAATCCCAGATAATTCTCAGCGATGCCATTAGTCGCCGGAAATCCTAGTCCTCGATCAAGCGAAGGCGGATACACCCTGCTCGAGCTTATCGTCGCGGTATCGCTCCTGTCCGTGGTGTTGTTCACGGTAAGCCAAACCGAGCTGCTGATCCTTGTGCGATCGCTGCACGCCATGGAGCTGGCACGTGCGGAAGACGAGGGAGCAAGATTCGTTTCCAGCATCACGCTCGCTACGAAAACTGCGACCGCGTGGGGGATCTATTCTGACATGGGCGCGTATGCCACCGGTCCGGAAATAAACTTGGCGCCTCAAGGGAACGTTCTAGTCTGTGATTCGGCGACCGAGGCCGGACCGTCCATCCTCTACGTTTTTCTCTACGATCCTGCTGCTCGAACTTTGAAAAGATTCGAAAACAATATGAACACGGAAAGGATGACCCTAAACGAGGTATTGCCGACGGCGGGGCCATTATTCAACCAGAATCTGGGACTTGTTCAGGGCCATTGGCAAATCCCTGTCCGGAACCAACTCCTGACGTTTTCAGCATTTGGAACTCCACTCAGGATGAGATAAAGCCCGAATTATAATCGAATGGATCGTAAACCCCGACCCAAACGGAAAAACGGGTATGTGCTCGTCGCCTGCTTAGGAGTGGTAGTTACAACGGCCATCCTCGTTCTCATGTTTTTTTCGTTCAGCCAGGAAGCTGAACGAGCCGCGGTGAAGCGCCAGTACCAGAATCGTGGAGAGGAAAAAATTGAGATGGGGATGATAGCATTGCACGCCGCGCTCGAAGAGCAATTTCAGCGAAACGCGCAAGTAGAGACCAGCGCATTGTCGACCGATTGCGGCCAAACCAACGGAAGCCTTGAGCGCGGCATGTATGATTTAACGATGGACGCGGTGGATTCGCGATCCATTATCAATGCGACCGAAGCGCACAACAACGTTCGTTTGCTAACATTTCCGGATGATCCGTTCCGAGGCGCGATGGCTTCAACCTCTGAACTCGATGTTACCGGTTCCGCTCTGCGACTTGGATTAACGAAGCCCGATGGCAATTTTGATTTTCTTTCGTTGCGTTCAATGCCTATAATATCGATCCGCCAAATCCCGGTTTCAGAGTTTTCCATCTATTCATCGGGCGGCGGCCTAACGTTGGATGCTGCGGTGACACCGAATATCGGCCGCACTTATATCAATGGGGATCTCAACATCATCGGCGGGATAGCGAACGCGTCCTATCCGCTAACGGCTGCCGGCATTGTGAATCTGAGCGGCGGCGCTCGTCTCGAGGCGAGGTCGGCGCCGGATGATGATACGATTGCATTGCCAGTAGAAAGCACTGCCAGCAACGAATGGCTTTCACTCGCCAAGTCCACGCAACGTTCCACTGTGCTGACCGGGAGAGATTTGCCGATGAGGATGATTCAGGCTGCGCCAAAAGACGAGTTGACGGCAAGTCCGTTGTCTCTGGCCGCCAATTCTCAAAAGGAACAATTGCGGCTGTGGCGACAATGTTCGCGTGTCATTTTGGAAGCCTCTGGAAAGATTACCGTGCGCGGCGGGAATCCCGGCGAACAAAAGAACTATCGCGCTTATGCAAAACAAATTTACAACACGTGGGGTCCGCCGATCATCGTATTTGATGCCAGGCGAATCGCTCCAGGCGCTGGAAGAACGAGTTTTTACATCGCGTCAACAAGCGAGACTGCGGCAGTGTTTGTTCGCAACGCCAGCGCTCTGACAAGCGATCTGACAATCGTTACCCCGCACCCGATACTTATCAGCGGGGGATTTAATGTCCAGGGTCCGCCGCGTGCGGCGAGCCTGATCACCGCGCAGGCGGTGTTCGCAGTTCCATAAATCTGTTGGGAAGATTTTATGTTAATGCTTAAGGGTATACCTGATCCGTGCAATCTCGATGAGACAGAGCAACCGCTTCAAATTCTCTTAAACACCGTTCTGATAAAGCCTTTCGGTCTGAATAACGGAAACCGCAATATGACAGATGTTCTCCTGGAATACCTCGATGAACTCGACCAGGAGTCCGATCTTCTTTCAGCGTGGCAGCAGCTATCCTTTTACGAGTGGCTCATGCCGCGTTTCCAAGGTCAAGAATCCGAACATTTTGAGACGGCAAAAGATCTGTTTGCTACGCTGTTTCGGTCAAACAAAGAAGTTTCACACGCGGCGATCGATATCGGCAATTTCACTCCGATGTCCGGTGAGAAGATTCATCTTCCGCCCGTTCGCGTTCCGCTGATTCCGGTCGCGTACAGATTTTCTCACGGCCAAAAGACTGCGGATGAAGTCACCGTCGTGAGCTGGATTCCTGGCTTGGCTCAGGCCATTAAACAACCGTATTGGTCGGTTTTGAATCGTTTTTTCGGCGCGAGAAAGGTCCATTGTGTCTGGTGCGATCCGGAACCAATTCGATCATTCTTGGGACGAAATGCCGACCGGATTATGATCACTCCGCGAATCCCTGAAAGCGAGGTCGCCTTGCAGAAGGAATATATCAATGGAATTGGAAGACCTTGGATAGACCTGATTGATTTTGCTCTGCCGGAAGAGTTATTGAAACGCCTAACTGCAACGTTGTTTAGTGCCGTCCCGGTTTACTGGTCGGACTGGATGGCGACGTTAGCGGTGAGCGACAGACTTTCTCCGGATGATCACAACTATCTTTCGCAACTCTATCAACATCGCGTCGCTTTCGCGGAAGTAGACGCGGAAACGCGCCATGTCGAAAAATGGCTTGCACACGCGGCAAGCAGCAAAATTAATATCCCGGGGCTCGCCGACAGGCTCAAACCGACCGGCGATACCTCAAGCATCCACGTCAAAAAAGTCCAGCAAGTTGACCTTGAGAAACTCAATCGACAGATCGCCCAGGGAAATATTTCGACCGAAGACGTTGTCCACCTGATCTTAACGCGCGGCATAGATCTCGACGTGTCCGATATCAAGCTTCGCTCAGAGGATCAGGACGGATTATTCGTTCACTACAAGACCAATGGCTACTGGATTAAGCCGCTGAGACTGCAGGCAGAATCGGCCAATCTGATCATTTCTGTCTTGAAAGACAAAGCTGGTCTGCGGACTGAAAGGATCGACATTCCGCAAGATGGACAATTCCAGATTGGCCACAATCACAAGACCTACCTCTTTCGTATCCACACTTCCTACCATGTCTCGGGCGAACAGGTGATCCTGCGGATGAAGAGAGATGCGAACTCAATCCGATCGCTTGTTTCTATTGGGATGCCGGAAAGGTATGTTGAAAAAATTCACCAGATCCTGCACGGCAGATCCGGGCTGATCGTTTTCTCGGGACCGACCGGATGCGGGAAGTCGACCACGATTTACAGCATCCTGAACGAGTTCGATCCTCTTCAGCAAAATATCCAGACGGCGGAATCGCCCATCGAAGTCGTCATCCCGCATGTCAACCAGGTGGAAATCAGCGATTTTGGCCGAAACACCTTTCTGAATTGGGTGAGAGGCATTGTGCGTGAGGCGCCTGACATTTTGATGATGGGCGAAATTCGAGATTTGGAAACGGCTGACGCACTTTTGCGGGTCGTCAATACTGGGCACAGGGTCATCACGACGCTGCACGCCAATTCGGCGGCCATGGTGCCGATCCGATTTTTGCAACTCGGTGTTCAACCGTTTCTGATTGCGTCGACCCTTCGCCTGGCGCTTTCTCAGTGCCTTGTCAAAATGGTCTGTCCACATTGTGACGAGGAAGTCCCAATTCCGGGCCGCGAGAAATTGAAGAAGATGAGAATCAATCCGGCCTGGCTGGAGGGCGCCGAGTTTTTTAAAGTTGGACGCGGGTGCAGCCATTGCAATGGAACCGGCTTTGAGGGTCGGAAAGCGTTGTACGAAGCGCTGATCGTGGACGAGGAGATTGCGCAGGAACTACACGGCCAACCGACGCCCGAAAAGTTGCGTCGCCTGATGATCGAAAAAGGAGAGACGACTCTTTTGGAAAAAGCAGTGCGCGAAGCCGTGCATGGGGTCATAAGCCTCGAAGAAGCCACGCAGTTGGCCCTGGAATTGTCGGAATAACAAGGCATCGCATTCCCGGCCGTTCTTCCGGCGTTGAGCGCGAAGAACTGCTTGCGCGACCTTCCTCCCGCTGCCTAACATAGGGCACCCTATCAGGAGATAACACTTTGGAATTAAAAGACATCAGAGCCGTCATCGATTTGATGAAAAAGAACGATCTGGCTGTGTTCAAGCTCGAGAAGGAAGGTTTCAAGCTTGAACTCGAAGCGCATCGTCCGCCCCCCTTCGCTTCTGTTCTCCCCGGTCACCAAGCGGTCACCGCCGTCCCGATCGCAGGCTACCAGGCGCCTCCCCCCGCGGCTCCGGTTGAAGTCGCGGCAGAGCACAAAGAGATCGTTTCTCCGATGGTCGGGACGTTTTATCGAGCGCCTTCGCCCGATTCGGCGCCGTACATCAAAGAGGGCCAGGAAATCGCTCAGGAGACAGTCGTCTGCATCATCGAGGCGATGAAGGTCATGAACGAGATCAAAGCCGAAGTGAAAGGCGTGATTACTGAGGTCCTGGTCGAGAACGGGGCCGCTGTTCAATTTGGTCAGCCCCTCTTCCGGGTGAAGTAATCGTGTTTAACAAAGTCCTGATTGCGAACCGCGGCGAGATCGCGCTCCGAATCATCCGAGCTTGCAAAGAACTGGGCATTCCGACGGTAGCGGTCTATTCCGAGGCTGACGTCGATTCGCTTCATGTTCAACTGGCCGACGAGTCGGTGTGTATTGGCCGGCCGCCGAGTTCTGAAAGCTATTTGAAAATCGATCGGATCATCAGCGCCGCAGAGATCACCGATGCCGATGCGATTCATCCTGGATACGGTTTCCTTGCGGAAAATGCGCATTTTGCGGAGATTTGCGCGAGTTGCAATGTAAAATTTATTGGGCCTTCCCCTGCGGCCATTCGGATGATGGGCGACAAAAATGCAGCGCGCGAACAGGCGATCAAAGCGGGGGTGCCGATCTCGCCTGGGAGCGATGGAGTCGTCGAGAACGAGCGGGAGGCTTTAAAGGTCGCGAAACAAATCGGGTATCCCGTCATGATCAAAGCGATCGCAGGCGGCGGTGGCCGAGGGATGCGTGGGGCGCACAGTGATGTGAGTCTCGTGCAAGGATTTTACACGGCCCGCGGCGAGGCAGAGAAGGCGTTCGGGAACGGTGGAGTCTATATCGAGAAATTGATCGATCGACCGCATCATATCGAATTCCAGATTATTGGTGACAGCCATGGTCGCCTGGTACACTTGGGCGAACGCGATTGCTCGATCCAGCGAAGAAACCAGAAAATCGTCGAAGAATGTCCCTCTCCGCTCATGGATAGTAAGTTGCGAAAAGTGATGGGTGATTGTTCGGTGAGGCTCGCGCAGGCTGTTGGGTACGAGAACGCCGGCACAATGGAGTATCTGGTCGATCGGCAGGGGAAGTTTTACTTTATGGAGATGAATACCCGTATCCAGGTCGAACATCCGGTCACAGAGGAAGTCTACGGTTGTGATCTGGTGAAGGAACAGATTTTGATCGCCGGCGGCGCGCATCTCTCCGAACACATTGCGACCGCGCAGCCGCGCAGTCACGCGATCGAGTGTCGAATTAACGCGGAAGATCCGGCGAACAATTTTCAACCGAGTCCCGGGACAATAGATCTCTATTACGCGCCGGGCGGTCGAGGCGTCCGGGTGGATTCCCATGTTTATTCGAAATACACGGTTCCGCCCTACTACGATTCAATGATTGCAAAATTGATCTGCGCGGGTTCTTCCCGTGAATCGGCGATTCGGCGTATGGCGCGCGCTCTCAGCGAGTACCTGATTTCAGGGATTAAAACCACTATCCCGTTTCAAGCAGAAATCATGCAGAACCAGGATTTCATACGCGGGGATTTCGATACGAGCTTTGTCGAAAAGATGACCGGTCCGAAACGGCTCGATTTAAAACTGTGAATCCGCTCAGTCGCTGCTTCTTGTACGGAATCGTGGATCTGGGGTATGTGGCGCCTGCCAACGTGGCGACGGTGACGGCGCGACTTCTGCAGGGTGGGATCGATATATTGCAGCTCCGGGCAAAAGAACATCCGAAAGTGGATATTGTGAAATATGCGGAGACCATGTTGCCGCTTACCAGAGCCGCTGGAGTCCCGCTCATGTTGAACGATTATCCGGATCTGCTGAAAGAGGTCGACGCCGACGGTTGCCATGTTGGTCAGGAAGATTTTGGTATTGCTGAAGCCCGCGATCTCGCAGGTCGCGATTGTATCGTCGGCAAGTCGACGCATACGTTGGCCCAGGCGCACACCGCGGACAGAGAAGGCGCCGATTACATCGGGTTCGGGCCGTTGTTTCCAACGGGAACCAAACCCACGGCCAAGGCGATCGGTCTTGCTGCGATCCGAACGCTCCACGAACAGGTAAAGTTGCCAATTTTTTGTATTGGCGGCGTGAAACTAGAAAACCTGCGAGAAATTGTCCGCGCGGGCGCCAACCGGGTCTGCATCGTTTCGGATCTGCTGCTTGCGGCGGATGTGGCGATCCGGACAGCCGAAGTCAAGTCTGCGATCGCCATTTCCGTTGGTGGGCGGTAGAAGTTCTGCATGACTTGGTTCAACGAACCCCGAAACTGGAAACAAGAGACCGATTCTCTTTCCGTGTTTGCCGATAGCCATACCGATTTCTGGCGGAAAACCCACTACGGTTTCATTAGGGACAATGGACATTTCTATTACGAAAAGGTTTCGGGGAATTTTGAGGTTCAGACAGAGTTTCGCGGCAGGTACGAGAGTCTTTACGATCAGGCTGGAGTGATGGTTCGGCTGGATGAAACGACTTGGATGAAGACCGGTATCGAATTCGTCAATGGGATACACCATGTGAGCGCCGTTGTAACCCGGGATTATTCGGATTGGTCGATCGTGCCGTTTTACAATTATCCCGGCTCTCTTCGCCTGCGATTGAAAAGGCAGAGGGACGCTTTGACCATCGAATATTGTGCCCCCGATGGTGGCTGGATCATGTTCCGCACCGCTTATCTTTCAACCGCCCGCGAACTCGACGTCGGACGAATGGCGGCAGCCCCGGATGGTCCCGGTTTTGAAGCTATATTCAGCGAGTTTCGAGTGGAACGCTCAAATTCTTGAGGTACGCATCTGTACTTAGGCTAATCTGATGTCGTGATCTCGTTGCTGGCGATCGGGGCGGATAGCGCGGTAGTTCAAGGGCAGAACTACGAACGGGAGCGTCGCAGGATGATAGTTCGGCAGATCGAGCGCCGGGGGATCGCCGACAAGCGTGTGCTGCAGGCGATGGGAGAGGTGCCGAGGCATGAGTTCGTGCCGAGCGAAGCCCGGACCAAGGCGTACGACGATCGGCCGCTGGCGATCGGATTTGGTCAGACCATTTCGCAGCCGTACATCGTTGCGTTTATGGCGGAGCATCTGTTGCTGGAACCGGCGGATCGCGTGCTTGAGGTGGGCACCGGTTCGGGATACCAGGCAGCGGTCTTGTCGAGATTGGTGGCGCAGGTTTTCTCGATCGAGATCGTCACTGAATTGATACTTCGTGCGAACACCGATTTGAAACGTCTTGGGTACAAGAATATCCTCGTGAAAAGCGGTGATGGCTACGAGGGGTGGCCGGAATTCGCACCTTTTGACGCTATCACCGTGGCCGCAGCTTTGGATCATATCCCGGAACCCTTGATCAGCCAATTGCGCGAGGGCGGCCGCATGGTAATGCCTGTCGGGGATGCTCACGATCAGCAGCTGTTGCTGATCGAAAAACGTGCCGGCGGATTGCGCCGGCAAGCTGTATGCCCGGTTCGGTTTGTTCCTTTCATACGAAAAGCAGGCAATTGACTGAATGCTTGTCGACATTGCCTGGCACATATCCCGTGTCTCGCCTTAGCGCGAGGCCAAATTTTACGTGCGATCAGCCGGGAATATGCTAAACGGATTTGCCGCTTCTAAAACAGCCTATGCCAGTCCTCGTTGTTGGTTCCATCGCTATTGATAATCTCAAAACGCAGCTCGAAGAGCGCCGCGAAGTCCTTGGTGGAGCAGCTTCTTACGGATCGGTCGCTGCGAGCTATTTTTCCCCCGTGAACCTTGTCGGAATCGTCGGCAGGGATTTTCCACAGGAGTACATCGAACTTTTCAAGTCGCGAGGCATCAACCTCGACGGCCTGGAGGTGGCCGATGGCAGAACGTTTCGCTGGTCGGGCGAATACGAGTGGGACATGAATCAGCGTAAGACGCTTGATCTCGAACTCAATGTGTTTGAAACCTTCAGACCGAAAATCCCGGAAGCTTACAAGCGCACGCCGATCATTTTGTTAGGGAACATCTCTCCCGTCTTGCAAAATCACGTTCTCGATCAAGTACAAGATCCTCGGTTCGTTGTTGCGGACACGATGGATCTTTGGATAGCCACGGCTAAACCCGCGCTACTTGATCTGCTGAAACGGGTGGATCTTCTCGTGTTGAACGATAGCGAAGCGCGGCAACTGACGGGCGAGACGAGTTTGGTCAAGGCTGGTCGAAATCTGATCCAACTCGGTCCACAATTTGTTGCTATTAAAAAGGGCGAACATGGATGCTTACTGCTAAGTGACGACCATTTCTTCAGTTGTGGAGCGTTTCCGTTGGAAGACATCCGTGATCCAACTGGCGCCGGTGACACTTTTGCCGGCGGTTTTACTGGTTATCTTGCGGGCTTGGAAAAGGAAGAATTCGAATTCGACGACCTGAAGAAGGCTGTTGTCTACGGCAGTTTACTGGCGAGCTTTTGCGTCGAATCATTCAGCTTGGAACGTCTGAAATCACTCTCAAGGGAGGAACTCGACGAAAGGTATGAGTTGTTCAAAGTGATGAGTCATTTCGAGGTGATTGATTAGCGGTGAAGGATGTTAACCACCTCCCAATAATTCTCGCATCTTGGCGAAGTGCATCCGGGCTGTTCCTTCGCAGGCTGGTTTATTTGTCAATTCGTGGAAGTTAAGTACTTCGGTGAAGCGTGAATCCACGTCTTTGAGAAACGAACTCGGATGACAGGGAGCCGGGCTGCCGTACCTGAGGCGGTTCGCGCAGTGCGTGATGGTCAGGTTGCGCTTTGCGCGCGTGATGCCGACGTAAAAGAGACGCCGTTCCTCGTCCAGGTTGCCTTCGAGCTTTGATCGGCTGTGAGGCAGAAGACCTTCCTCAAGGCCGATCAAGAAGGTTTGGGCAAATTCGAGCCCTTTTGCAGCGTGAAACGTGATCAGCGTTACTCCTTCCGCGCCGGTATCGGGCTCTTCATCGCGATCCCGATCCAGAGCCGTCTCCGCCAGAAAACCCGGTAATCCGTCTGGCGATCTTGCTTGATAGTCTGAAATGGCGCGAATCACTTCCCGCACATTCTCTTCGCGATTCAGTGATTCCTCGGGAGTTTTGCAGCCGCGGCGTAGATCCGGGAAATAGTTGATCTGTACAAGCAATTCTTCGATTACCCTCGCAAAATCGGTGAGCGGTTGAACGAGCTTCGTCTCATATTCGTCAATGAGTTCAGTGAACCTAAGAGTGGCTTCCCTGGCCCGCTGACTGAGTAGATTCTGGAACGCCTCGGATCCTAATGTCTCAAAGACGCTCTGCTTAGCCTTGTTACTTTCCTGAATCGCTAATTCAACCGTCGTGCCTCCGATGCCTCGGGCGGGAGTGTTAATAATCCGTAACAGACCCACGTCATCCTGCGGATTAACAAGACAAGACAGATAGGCCAGAAGATCTTTCACTTCGCGCCGCTCGAAAAAACTGTGTCCACCGACGACTCGGTAAGGGATATGTAGACGTCGAAAATTCTCTTCGATTAGACGCGATTGGGCGTTCATCCGGAAAATCACTGCGAACTCTGTCCAGCGACACTGCTCAGCTAACTGCAGTTTGTGTATTTCGCCGACCACATAATTAGCTTCTTCCCGATCGTTTGGCACCTCCACAACGCGGATCGGCTGGCCGTCACCGTTCTCGGACCAGAGCGATTTTGGCCGTCGCCTTGGGTTATGTCGAATGATGCTGTTCGCCGCACCAAGGATCGCATTGGTACTCCGATAGTTCTGTTCGAGCTTCACTATCTTCGGATCCGGGAAATGACGCTCAAACTCGAGAATGTTCGAGATTTCCGCTCCGCGCCATCCGTAGATGCTTTGATCATCATCACCAACGACACAGACGTTTCGGTGGGTTCCTCCAAGTTGACGCACCAGATCGAGTTGCGCGCTGTTCGTATCTTGAAATTCGTCGACCATGATAAACTCGAAACGATCTGCCCATTTAATCCGGACATCAGGAAATTCGTCTAGCAATCGAACGGCCAGGATCAGAAGGTCATCGAAGTCCACTGCATTGAAGGTCTTCAAGTCTTCCTGATAACGCTGGAAGACAGCCGATTCTAAAGAGAGTTCGGAAGGGAGGATCTTCCGGCGCTGATTTTTTGTTTTGCTGATAAAGCTTCGCGCCAGGTTCGGATCCAACTTTTCGTTCGCGGCTGCCAACCGTGGAATGATCTTGCGAATCAATCCCAATTGGTCTGATTCATCGTAAATGGAAAAGGTGCTCTTATAACCGAGTTTCTCGATATCCTGGCGAAGGATTCGCACGCAAAGGGCGTGAAAGGTGCAGATCGTTAGCTTTGAACGCTTGACGTTCTCCCGCATGGCGCCGATGCGATTCCGCATCTCGTTGGCGGCTTTGTTGGTAAACGTGACAGCGAGAATCTTATCTGCTGCGACTCCTTCGCTCAACAGATAAGCGATTCGGGCAGTGATAACCCGAGTTTTCCCCGTCCCTGCGCCGGCGAGAATCAACACAGGCCCACGCGTTGTTTTGACGGCTTCGAGTTGTTGTGGGTTCAGATCAAATAGGCGCACGGGAAGAGCGTTTCGGCGGATCAGCGTAAGTTGTCAGCCAACTGTCCTCGGTT
>Ga0302325_10008018_pt1 | contig 23293 bp, 23 predicted proteins | sample Palsa_T0_2_FD_201948 | JGI IMG/M metagenome (GOLD analysis project Ga0302325, IMG submission 201948) | Peat permafrost microbial communities from Stordalen Mire near Abisko, Sweden - Palsa_T0_2 | ecosystem: Environmental > Terrestrial > Soil > Palsa > Peat permafrost | place: Sweden: Abisko... | reverse complement strand
CACTGGATCGTCGAGGGCGCGGCCGTGCAGGGCTTCGACGTCGGGCTCGCCGGCCTGATCAGCATGGGCGAGAGCTGGCACAACAACCACCACGCCTTCCCCGGCTCGGCGCGGCTGGGACTCTATCCCGGTCAAGCCGACCTTGGCTGGACGTTGATCAAGGGTTTCGAGGCGCTGGGCCTCGCCTGGGACATCGTCACCCCCGACCGTCTGCCGCCGCGCGCCGCTCTGCGGCCGGCGCCCGCGCCGAACCGTCAGGCGCCGCGCCTTCGGATCGCCGGCCGGTTGTCGACCGCGATCGCCATGTCGCCAACCGCGCCGGCAGCGCCCGGCAGGCTGCGATCAGCGGGCGTTCCACCAGGTGGTGGAACGCCAGGCCGGCGATGAGCGAGGCCGTGATCGCCGCCGGGGCGAACGCCCAATGCGAGTCGAAGCCACCCGTGGCGACCAGCGCCACCACGGGGAGGTGGCACAGGTAGATGGCGTAGGACGCATCGCCGAGCCGGACCAGGGCCCGCGGCGGCGCCAGGGCGCGCAGCGGCTCGATGGCGAGCGCCCCGGTCACGATCATCACCGCCGGCATTCCCCAGAGCAACGGGCGCAGCAGGATGTCCTGGAAGCCCGCCGCGCCCATCAGGGCCAGCAGCGCGACGCCGAGGCCGCCAAAGACGATCCCCGCGCCGGGCGGCGCCGCCTCGCCCCGCGCCATCCGGTGCGCAAGCCAGATCCCGGCGGCGAACTCGAGCAGCATCGGATTTGCGCCCAGGCCATAGAGGGGCGTGAACACGAACCCCGGGAGCGAAAGCGCCGCCAACGACGCGACCACCAGGGGCAGCCGGGCCTTCGCCGGGGCGAACAGCGAAGCGGCCACCATCAGGTAGAAGCCGGCCTCGTAGTCGAGGGTCCATCCGGGCGGCAGCACGGGGAAGATACGCCCCTCAGGGTCGACGTGCGGGATGAACGCCAGTGAAAGGGCCACGTGGCTGGGCGAGAGACTCACCTCGGGCATGAACCGGGGCCAAAGGCTGGCGATGACGACGACCGCGCCGGTCGCCAGCCAATAGGCCGGCGCGACCCGCGTCAGCCGCCGCCACAGGAACGCGCCCGGCCGCATCTTGGGCCGCATCGCCTCGCGCCAGATGATCACGCCGCTGATCACGAAGAAGACGTCGACCCCGGCCGCGCCGATCCAGAACGTATCCCCCTGCCACTGGAACGCGTGGAACCCGACCACGGCCAGCGCCGCCAGGCCCCGCAGCGCCTGGATCTGCCTCAGCGTCGGCGGCGCGGGCTGGGTCAGGGCTGGATCACCGCCTTGCCGACCACGGTGCGGTTCGCCAGCGAGTCGAACGCCGCGCGCCAGTCGTCCAGCGCGTAGATCCGATGCACGCGCGGCTTCAGCCTGCCCTCGCTCGCCAGCTTCCAGATCGCCGCGCTGTTCTCGCGGCCACGCTCGGGGAACTGGCGCCCATACTCGCCGGCGCGCACCCCCATCACCGAGAAGCCCTTGATCAGCGGCATGTTGACCGAGATGGTCGGGATGCGGCCGGAGGTGAAGCCCACCACCAGCAGGCGCCCGTTGAAGGCGATGCAGCGCACGCTCTCGTCGAACACGTCGCCGCCCACCGGATCGTAGACGACGTCGGCGCCGCGCCCGCCGGTGATCTCCTTCACCCGCTCGCGAAAGCCGCCAGTGACGTTGACCAACGCGTCCGGCGCATACTCCTCGGCGATCACCGCCAGCTTGGCGTCCGACGCCGAGGCCGCGATCACCCGGCAGCCCAGCACCTTGGCGAGGTCGACGCAGGCGAGGCCGACGCCGCCCGCCGCGCCGTGGACCAGCACCCATTCGCCGGGCTCCACCTCGGCGCGGCGGACCAGCGAGACATAGGCGGTGAGGTAGGCCGCGCCGAAGCCGGCGGCCTCGGCGAAGCTGAAAGCCTCGGGCTTGGGCCGCAAGCCCTGCGCGAAGGTCAGCGCCAGGTCGGAGAAGCCGCCGATGCGCGCGCCGCCCACCACCGCGTCGCCGACCCTGAAGCGGTCCACCCCTTCACCGAGCTTGGCCACCACGCCAGCCATCTCCAGGCCCGGGATGAACGGCAACGGTGGCTTGTGCTGGTATTCGCCGCGCGTCTGGAGCAGGTCCGGGAAGTTGACCGCCGCGGCGCGCACCTCCACCAGCACCTCGCCAGGACCGGGATCCGGCGTCGGCAGCTCCTTCAGCACGCAGCCGGCGTAGTCAGGCGCCAGCTCCTCCACCACCAAAGCCCGCATCAGCTCAGCCTCCCTTGGATCGCCTGGAGCGCCAGCCCCGCGATCTCGCGGCAGGCTGCGTCCGCCGCCGGGACCACGCCGGTGAAGGCGGCGAAGCCGTGCGCGAGGTTGTCGTAGCAGCGATAGACCACGACCGCGCCGGCCGCCTGCAGGCGCTTGGCGTAGGCTTCCCCCTGGTCGACCAGGGGGTCGAAGCCGGCGGTGGCGATCACCGCGGGGGCGAGCCCGGACAGATCCTCGGCCTTGAGCGGCGAGAGCCGGGGGTCTGCCGGGTCGTCTCCCGGGCCCAGGTAGTGGCCCATGAACCACGCCAGCGCCGCCGTCGAGAGCGGATAGGCGTCGCCGTAGGTGGTCATCGACCGGGTCTCGCTGGCGACGTCGACCACCGGATAGAGCAGCAACTGCAGCACCGGCTGCGGTTCGCCGTGGCGGCGCAGCTCCTGGCAGGCCACCGCCGCCAGGTTGGCGCCCATGGACTCGCCGCCGATCGCCGCCGTCCCGGCCGGCGCGCCGAACCGGCCGGCGCTGACCCGCGCCCAGCGGTAGGCGGTTATCAGGTCGTCGAGCCCGGCCGGGAACCGGTCCTCCGGCGCCAGGCGGTACCCGACGCTCAGCACCGGGCCGCGCAGGATGGCGGCCAGCAGGCTGCAGACCACGTGCGCAGTGTCGAGGTCGCCGACCACGCCGCCGCCCATGTGGGCGAACACCAGCACCGGCGCGGCCGGGTCCTGGTTCGCCGGACGATAGGCGCGCGCCGGGATCGGCTGCTCGCCGGTCTCGTCGATGGTCAGGTGCTCGACCGCGACGCCGGGCTCGATGCGACCCTCGAGACCGCGCTGCGCCTGCGCCGTCGCCGGCCGCGCCTCCTGCGGCGTCAGGCTCTGCAGCGGGGCTAGGCGACGGGCGTGGTGGGCGAGGAACTGCAGACGCGGATCCAGGGTGCGGCCGCCCTGGAACACCGCGCCGCCGCCGGACGCCAGGCGCAGGATCGGCTTCGGCAACGAGAGCACGCCCTGCAGCGCCGCCTTCTGGATCACCAGATCCGGCATGGCGCCGTCAGGGGGCGACGCGCGGCACGGCGGCCAGGCCGCCCAGGATCAGCGCCACGCAGAACTCGGCCGCCGCGGCGACGTCCGGCGGGTCGCGCTTCAGCATCTCCTCGCCCACCTCGCGGGCGATGGCGATGCAGGCGGTGGCGAGGTAGTCGAGGTCGACTCGCGGCGCCAGCCCCCGCTCCATCACGTCGGCGAAGGCGTTGCGCACCTCCTCGTGCACGGCCAGGATCTCGGGGGTGTTGCGGGCATAGGGCGCCGGCTCTTCCGCCAGATGCTCGCGCTTGCCCCACCCGGACTCCTCGCCGGCGATGAACTCGAAGTAGGCCTTGATGGCGCCGCGCAGGTAGGACTCGAAGTCGACCGCCTTGAGGAACTCGGCGTGCAGGATCGGCCGGAAGCGGCGCGCCCCGTCGTCGGCGAGGGCGGCGAACACCTCCTCCTTGGATCGGTAGTAGTTGTAGAAGGCGCCCACCGAGAGCCCGGTGCGGCGGATGATGTCGCGCACCGTCGCCGTCTCGTAACCGAGCTCGCCGAACACCGTCCGCGCCGCGTCGAGGATGGCCTGCCGGTTGGCGAGCTTGGTCTGCTCGCGCTTGCCGGGACTGAGGTAGGCGACTTCGGACATGCTGCGCCCAGGATCGGGCGCCCGGCCCGCGAAGTCCATCTCCCTATCCCGCCATCAAGTCGAGGGCGGCGGCTGAGGGAGGAACCTAGAGAATATACCGCGACAGGTCCGCGTTCTTGGCCAGCGCCTCCACCCGGTCGCGCACATAGGCGCCGTCGATGACCAGGGTCTCGCCGGAGCGGTCGGCGGCGGTGAAGCTGATCTCCTCGACCACCTTCTCTAGCACCGTCTGCAGGCGGCGCGCGCCGATGTTCTCCACCGCGCCGTTCACCGCCACCGCGGCGTCGGCGAGGGCGTCGATGGCGTCGTCGGTGAAGGTGACGGTAACGTTCTCGGTGGCGAGCAGCGCCTGCTGCTGGCGGATCAGGTTGCCCTCCGGCTCGGTGAGGATGCGGCGCAGGTCGTCGCGGGTCAGCGCCTTCAGCTCCACCCGGATCGGCAGCCGGCCCTGCAGCTCCGGCAGCAGGTCGGACGGCTTGGCCAGGTGGAAGGCGCCCGAGGCGATGAAGAGGATGTAGTCGGTCTTCACCGGCCCGTGCTTGGTGGAGACGGTGGTGCCTTCGATCAGCGGCAGCAGGTCGCGCTGCACGCCCTCGCGGGAGACGTCGGCGCCTGAGCGCTCGGCGCGGGCCGCGACCTTGTCGAGTTCGTCGATGAAGACGATGCCGGAATGCTCGGCCAGTTCGATGGCCTCGCGGGTGGCGGCGTCCTGGTCGACCAGCTTGTCGCTCTCCTCGGCGATCAGCGGCGCCCAGGCGGCGGCCACGGTGGTCTTGTGGGCCTTGGTGCGCCCGCCGAACGCCTTGCCCATGATCTCGGAGAGATTGAGCACCCCCATGGATGCGCCGGGCTGGCCGGGGATCTCGATGCCCTGGAAGGCCGAGCCAGTGTCGGCGAGGCTGAGCTCGACCTCCTTGTCGTCCAGCTCGCCCGCCCGAAGGCGCTTGCGGAAGGCCTCGCGGGTGGGCGGCCCGGCGCCCGGCCCCACCAGGGCGTCCAGCAGCCGCTCCTCGGCGGCCGCCTCGGCCTTGGCGGTGACGCCGGCGCGGCGCTTGTCGCGCACCATGCCGATGGCGATCTCCACCAGGTCGCGGACGATCTGGTCGACGTCGCGGCCGACATAGCCGACCTCGGTGAACTTGGTGGCCTCCACCTTCAGGAACGGCGCCTGGGCCAGCCGCGCCAGCCGCCGGGCGATCTCGGTCTTGCCGACCCCGGTCGGGCCGATCATCAGGATGTTCTTGGGCGTGATCTCGTCGCGTAGCGCCTCGGGCGCCACGCGCTGCCGGCGCCAGCGGTTGCGCAGCGCCACTGCGACGGCGCGCTTGGCCTCCGGGTGCCCGACCACGAACCGGTCGAGCTCGGAGACGATCTCGCGGGGGGAGAACTCGCTCATGCGCGGCCCCAGGATTGGCGGGGTGTCACAGGACTTCCACCACCAGCTCGCGGTTGGTGTAGACGCAGATGTCGGCGGCGATGCCCATGGCGCGGCGGGCGATGTCCTCGGCCGGGCGGTCGCTGTCCATCAGGGCGGTCGCGGCGGCCAGGGCGTAGTTGCCGCCCGAGCCGATAGCGGCCACGCCCTGGTCGGGCTCCAGCACGTCGCCGACCCCAGTGACGGTGAAGATCGAGCCCTTGTCGGCCACCAGCAGCATGGCCTCCAGCCGCCGCAGGTAGCGGTCGGTGCGCCAGTCCTTGGCCAGGTCGACGCAGGCCCTGGCCAGCTGCTCGGGATACTGCTCCAGCTTCGCCTCCAGGCGCTCGATCAAGGTGAAGGCGTCCGCGGTGGCGCCGGCGAAACCCGCCAGCACCCGGCCCTCGGCCAGCCGGCGCACCTTGCGGGCCGCGCTCTTGACGATGGTCTGGCCCATGGTGACCTGGCCGTCGCCGGCGATGACGGTCGATCCGCCCTTGCGCACGGCGAGAATGGTGGTCCCATGCCAGTCGGGGAATGTCGGCATGGCCCGCGATGTGGCCGTGCGCCCCGCCGCGGTCAAGCCAGGGACGCTGCCAAGGACACCGAATGAGTTTTTCCGACGCGGAGGTCGAACGCTACGCCCGCCACCTGGTGTTGCGCGAAGTGGGCGGGCCCGGCCAGCAGCGGTTGAAGGCGGCGCGGGTGCTGATCGTCGGCGCCGGCGGCCTCGGCGCGCCGGCCGCGCTCTATCTGGCCGCCGCCGGCGTCGGCCAGATCACCCTCGTCGATCCCGACACGGTGGCGCTCTCCAACCTGCAGCGCCAAGTGCTTTACGACACCGCCGACGAGGGCCGGGTGAAGGTCGAGGCGGCGGCGGCGCGGCTGACGGCGCTGAACCCCAATACCCGCGTCACGCCGGTCGCCGAGTTGCTTACCGAGGCCAACGCCCGCGCCCTGGTCGCCGGCCACGACCTGGTGCTCGACGGCACGGACGACTTCGCCACCCGCTTCGCCGTCAACGCCGCCTGCGTCGCCGAGGGCGTGACCTTGGTCTCCGGCGCCATCGGCCGCTGGACCGGCCAGGTCGGCGTCTTCGCCGGCCGCCCCTGCTACCGCTGCCTGGTCCCGGAGATCCCGCCGGACGCGGAAACCTGCGCCGTGGTCGGCGTGGTCGGCGCGCTCGCCGGCGTCATCGGCTCGATGATGGCGCTGGAGGCGATCAAGCTGATTACCAACGCCGGCGATCCGCTCACCGGCCGCCTGCTGATCTACGACGCCCTCGCCGCCGAGGTCCGCACGGTGCGGATCGGGGCCGATCCCGGCTGCCCGGCGTGCGGCGCCGCTACAGCATCGACGGGATGACCCGGTCCGGCGGCTTGTGGCCGTCCATCCAGGTGCGGATGTTGACGATCACCTTCTCGCCCATGTCGATGCGGCCCTCGATGGTGGCCGAGCTCATGTGCGGCATCAGCACCACGTTGGGCAGCTTCAGCAGCTTGGGGTTCACCGCCGGCTCGTGCTCGAACACGTCGAGGCCCGCGCCGGCGATCTCGCCCGCCTCGAGCATGGCGGCCAGCGCGGCCTCGTCGATGATCTCGCCGCGGGCGGTGTTGACCAGTATTGCGTGCGGGCGGATCAGCTTCAGGCGCCGCGCCGAGAGCAGGTGGTAGGTGCCCGGCGTGTGCGGGCAGTTGACCGAGATGACGTCCATGCGGGCCAGCATCTGGTCGAGGCTCTCCCAGTAGGTGGCCTCCAGCTCCTCGGCGATGCGGGGGCTGACGGGCTTGCGGTTATGGTAGTGGATCGAGAGGCCGAAGGCGCGGGCGCGGCGGGCCAGCGCTTGGCCGATGCGGCCCATGCCGATGATCCCCAGCCGCTTGCCGCCGATCCGCCGGCCCAGCATCCAGGTGGGCGACCAGCCGTGGAAGCCGCCGGCCTGGATCACGCCCGCGCCTTCCACCAGCCGGCGCGAGACGGCCATGATCAGGCCCATGGTCAGGTCGGCGGTGTCGTCGGTGAGCACGCCGGGGGTGTTGGTTACGATGATGCCGCGGTCGGTGGCGGCGGTGACGTCGATGTGGTCGACCCCGGCGCCGAAATTGGCGATCAGCTTCAGCTGGTCGCCGGCCCTGGCGATGACGCCTGCGTCGATCCGGTCGGTGATGGTGGGGGCCAGCACCTCGGCCCGCTGCATGGCCGCGGCCATGGCGTCCGGTCCCATCGGCTCGTCGGTGAGGTTGAGCTCGGTGTCGAAGAGCTCGCGCATCCGCGTCTCCACCGGATCGGGGAGCTTGCGGGTGACGACGACTTTCGGCTTGCGGATGGCCATGGGCGACCTCTAGCAAAGGCCCATCGAAGGTCCAAGCAAGGGTGGGATGAGGCCGAGCGCCAGGCGCCTTGTTGCGGGATCGCTCGCCATCCTCCTCTTGGGCCTGGGCGCCTGCGAGGGGCGCGGCGGCGAAGGCGCCGATTGCCCGGTCGGGCCGAAGCCGAAGACCCCGTCCGGCTTCTGCCTGCCGCGCTACGTCAGCCTGAAACGGGGCGAGGTGTTCGGGCGCAGCGGCCCCGGGCGCGACTACCCGATCGTCTTCACCTACCACGCCCGCGCCCTGCCGGTGCAGGTGGTGGACGAGACCATCGACTGGCGGCGCATCTGCGATCCGGACGGCGGGACGGTGTGGGTGAGCAGCGCCATGGTCGACGGGCGACGCACCGTCATGGCCGTCGGCAAGGACGCCATCGCCCTGCGCGCCGGGCCCGCCGACACCGCCGCCGTGGTCGCCTACCTGCGGCCGCGCGCCGTCGCGTCGTTGGGCGCCGTCAACGGCGATTGGCGCCAGGTCAGCGCCGACGGGGCCAGCGGCTGGCTGAAATCCTCCGAGGTCTGGGGACTGGCGCCGCAGGCCCAATGCCGTTGAGCCCCGCCGCCAGCCCTGCTACGGGCGGGCGCATGACAATCCAGCCGGCGGCCCCGAGCCGTTTCGACACCGCCGATCTTCTCGCCTGCGCCCGCGGCGAGATGTTCGGCCCCGGCAACGCCCAGCTGCCCGCGCCGCCGATGCTGCTGTTCGACCGCATCACCGAGATCACCCGCGACGGGGGCGAGCACGGGCTGGGCTACATCGAGGCCGAGTTCGACATCAACCCGGACCTCTGGTTCTTCGCCTGCCACTTCATCGGCGATCCGGTGATGCCGGGCAGCCTCGGCCTCGACGCGCTCTGGCAGCTGGTGGGCTTCTACCTGGGCTGGATCGGCGGCAAGGGTCGTGGCCGCGCGGTGGGCTGCGGAGCGGTGCGGTTCACGGGAGAAGTGACATCCGACGTCCGCAAAGTGACGTATAAAATCAATATGAAACGGGTCATCAACAACCGGCGTCTGGTGATGGGTATCGGCGACGGCGTGCTGGAAGCGGACGGACGGCCGATCTATTGGGCCGAGGATCTGCGGGTGGGACTCTCTCAGCGGCCGTAATCGGCGAGGGGACACGGACATGCGCCGCGTGGCGGTCACAGGCTTCGGCATCGTCTCGTCCATCGGCGTGGGCGCCAACGAGGTGACGGCGTCGCTGCGCGAGGCCCGACCCGGCATCACGGCCGCGCCGGAGTATGCCGAGATGGGCTTCCGCTGCCAGGTGCACGGGCGCCCGCAGATCGACTGGGAATCCATGGTCGACCGCCGAGCGGCGCGGTTCCTGGCCGCCGGCACCGGCTACGCCCACATCGCCATGGAGCAGGCGATCAGCGACTCCGGCCTCGCGCCGGACGAGGTCTCCGACGAGCGCACCGGCCTGATCGTGGGCGCCGGCGGGCCCTCGACCCACGCTATCGTCGAAGCCGCCGAGATCGCCCGAACCAAGGGCGTCAAACGCATCGGCCCGTTCGCGGTGCCCAAGGCGATGAGCTCGGGGCCGTCGGCGACGCTCTCCACCTGGTTCAAGATCCGGGGGGTGAACTTCTCGGTCACCTCCGCCTGCGCCACCTCCACCCACTGCATCGGTCTCGGCGCCGGCGAGATCGCGCTCGGGCGCCAGGATATCGTCTTCGCCGGCGGCTGCGAGGAGGTGGACTGGACGCTGTCGTCGCTGTTCGACGCCATGGGCGCGATGAGCTCGAAGTTCAACGACTGCCCGGCCAGGGCCAGCCGCGCCTATGACGCCGAGCGCGACGGCTTCGTCATCGCCGGCGGCGCCGGGATCGTGGTGCTGGAGGCGATGGACCGCGCCAAGGCCCGGGGCGCGAAGATCTACGGCGAGATTGTCGGCTACGCGGCTAATTCCGACGGCCACGACATGGTCGCGCCCTCCGGCGAGGGCGCGGCGCGTTGCATGCGCCTGGCGCTGGAGCAGGCCGGCGGTCGTACGATCGACTACCTCAACCCGCACGGCACCGGCACGCCCATCGGCGACCTCAAGGAGATGGAGGCCGTGCGCGCCGTGTTCGGCGGGGCCGCGCCGCTGATCTCGTCCACCAAGTCGCTCACCGGCCACAGCCTCGGCGCGGCCGGGGCGCAGGAGGCGATCTACTGCCTCTTGATGATGCAGAACGGCTTCGTCGCCGAGAGCGCCAACATCGAGACCCTCGACCCGGCTTTCACCGACCTGCCCATCGTGCGCCACCGTCTCGACCGGCCGGTGGAGACCGTGATGTCCAACAGCTTCGGCTTCGGCGGCACCAACGGCTGCCTGGTGATGGCGCGGGCCTGAGCCTGTCGCCCAAGCCGTGGCTTGCCCGCCGGCCCGCGCCCGTTCACAAAGCGGCGCTCCTGAGAAACAAGAGGAAACGCCGCGTCATGGCCGAGGCTTTCGATCTGCCGAAGGGCGAGCTGATGCGCGGCAAGCGCGGCTTCGTCATGGGCGTGGCCAACCACCAGTCGATCGCCTGGGGCATCGTCTCGCAGCTGGCCGCGCAGGGCGCCGAGCTGGCGCTCGGCTACATGGAGATGAACGAGAAGCGGGTGAAGCCGCTGGGCGAGAGCATCGGCGCCAAGGCCTATATCCCGTTCGATGCTTCGCAAGCCGGCTCGATCCCGGCCGCGTTCGAGGCGGTGGGCAAGGCGTTCGACGGCCGCCTCGACTTTCTCGTCCACGCCATCGGCTTCGCCGAGCGCAGTCAGATCGGCGGCTCGTTCATCGAGAACGCTGAGCGCGGCGCGTTCCTGCGGGCCATGGACGTCTCCGTCTACAGCTGGGTCGAGGCGGCCCAGTGCGCCGCCCCGATGATGCAGCGGGGCGGCTCGATGGTGACCATGACCTATCTCGGCTCCGAACGGGCGATCCCGAATTACAACACCATGGGCGTGTGCAAGGCTGCGCTCGAGGCTTCGACCCGCTACATCGCCCGCGATCTCGGTCCGCGCGGCATCCGCGTCAACGCCATCTCCGCCGGCGCCATCCGCACCCTGTCACTGGCCGGCATCAAGGGTGGGCGCGGGATGCTGAGCCAGGGCCGCGCGCTCAGCGCCATGCAGGAAGACACCTCGCTGGAGGGCGTCGCCGGCTGCGCGCTCTGGCTGCTCTCCGACCTCGGCCGCTCCACGACGGGCGAGGTGGTGCACGTCGACGCCGGCTTCCACATGATGGGGCTGCCCTCCGAGGACGAGCCCGCGGCGGCGAGCCCTCAGACCGCGTAGGCGGCCATGAATCGGCGGGCGGCTTCGCGGGAGATCCGGTCGATCCTGGCCGCCGTCAGCTCTTGCGGCAGGCCGAGCAGGCCCTGAACCTGATGGTGGCTCACCACCATGCCGGCGAAGAAGTCGGCGGCTTCGCCAGGATCGGGGATCGCCAGCCGCCCGGCCAGGCTCTCGCGCTCCAGGAACGCCGCCAGCTTCTGGCGGCTGCCCCGCAGCCCGTCGGGCAGCACCGCGCTGGCCAGGTCCGGGTGGTGCGGGGCGGCGGCGATCAGCAGGCGGAAAAGCGCGATCCCGCGATCGATGCTCACGGTTTCCAGCAGCTTGTGCGCGTAGGCCGCCAGCGTCTCCTCAGGAAAGGCCTCGGCGCCCGCCACTTCCAGCGGCGCGCCAACCGACTGCACGCGCCGCTCGATCAGCGCCCGCACCAGCTCGGCCTTGGAGCCGTAGTGATTGTAGATGGTCTGCTTGGAAACCCCGGCGCGGCGGGCGATCTCGTCCAGCGGCGCCGCCAGGCCCCGCTCGAACACCACGTCGGAAGTCGCATCGAGGATGGCCTCGTTCTTCGCCCGGTCGATCTGGCCGGCGACCCGCGGCATCAGCGCTGGCGGCCGGGGCGCGGGGCAGGCGCGGCGAGAGCGTTCATGAGGGGACCGTGGTGAGCCGCCGGAGGCGTGCGCCCCGACTAGGACCAACGGCGGCCTTGCACAAGCCGGGCGCCGCTCGCATAGCAGGCGGCCATGAGCGATGTCATCGATGCCGACGTGATCATCGCCGGCGCCGGCCTCACCGGCGCCACGCTGGGGCTGGCGCTGGCGAGCGCCGGCCTGACCCCGGTGCTGGTAGACCCGCAGCCGTTCGATGCCCAGGTCGCCCCCACCTTCGACGGCCGCGCCTCGGCCATCGCCTTCTCCAGCTTCCGACAGTGGCGCGCGCTCGGCCTGAGGCCTTCGTTGGAGCCACACGCGCAGCGGATCGAGCGGATCCTGGTCACCGACGGCCGCGGGGCCGGCGCCTCGGCGCGGGGCGCCGGCCCCGGCTACCTGCGCTTCGACGCCGCCGAGATCGCCGATCGCTGCGACGGCGAGCCGCTGGGGTACATGCTGGAGAACCGCCGCTCCCGCGCCGGCCTCGCCGAAGCCGTCGGCCGCGCCGGGCTGACGGTGCTGGCGCCCGCCAGCGTCGCGAAGGTGGAGTTCGGTCCCGCGGCGGCCGAGGTCACCCTCGCCGACGGCCGTCGCCTGCGCGCGCCGCTGGTGGTGGGGGCCGAGGGGCGCGGCTCGGTGGCCCGCGAGGCTGCCGGCATCGAGGTGATGGGCTGGACCTACGGCCAGAGCGGCGTCGTCGCCACCGTCCACCTGGAGCACGATCACCAAGGCGTGGCGCACGAGTACTTCCTGCCCAGCGGCCCCTTCGCCATCCTGCCGCTGACCGAGCAGCGCGCCAGCCTGGTGTGGACCGAGCCGACACGTCGGGCCGAGGCCCTGCGGGGCTCGCGCGACGAGGTGTTCCACGCCCACCTGCGCCGCCGCTTCGGCGACTTCCTCGGCCAGGTGGAGGCGCGCGGGCCGCGCTTCGTCTATCCGCTGTCGCTGCAGCTGGCGAGCCGGCTCACCGCCCCGCGCCTGGCCCTGGTCGGCGACGCCGCCCACGCCATCCACCCGCTCGCCGGCCAGGGCCTCAACCTCGGCCTCAAGGACGCCGCCGCCCTGGCGCAGGTGGTCGCCGACGCGGCGCGGCTGGGCGAGGACATCGGCGCCGAGGCGGTGCTGGCGCGCTACGCCCGCTGGCGGCGCTTCGACAACATCGCCGTCTCGCTGGCCTGCGACGGCTTCAACCGCCTGTTCTCCAACGACAACCCGGCCCTGCGCCTGGCCCGCGGCGCCGGCCTCGGCCTGGTCAACCGCCTCGGCCCCGCCCGCCGCTTCTTCATGCAGGAAGCCGGCGGCGCCCTCGGCGACCTGCCCCGGCTGCTGCGCGGCGAAGCGCTCTAACCTCCCTCCCCTTCATGGGGAGGGACAGATCGCCTAGCGGTCAGGGTGGGGAACTCTGGGCCAAAAGCGCCGCCGTTGACGCGTCCCACTTGCCCACCCGTCTGACCCCGGACGTTGTCCGGGCTCAGCCACCCTCCCCGGGAGGGGAGAGAGGCGCTGGTTCATCCAGCGATCGCGCCTCTTCCGGCAGCATGATCGGGACGCCTTCGCGGATCGGATAGGCGAGGCGGGCGCCGGGGCTGATCAGCTCGGCGTGCTCGCGGTCGTAGGTGAGGGGTCCGCGGGTCACCGGGCAGACCAGGATTTCCAGCAGGCGGGGATCGATCTCGGCGTCGCTCATGGCGGCAATCTACTACTGCAGCGGCGGCGGGTCGTCATCGTCCTCGGCGGCGTCGATCTGCAGGAGCGCGCTCAGCACGACGAGCCGGTCGGCGATCTGCGGCGCCTCCAGCAGCGCCTGCTTCTCGGCCCGGTCGAGCGGCAGGCCCATGGCCAGGCTGTTGATCAGGGCCCGCGCCGGCGCCTGCTTGGCCGCGTCCCATTCCACCGACAGGCCCTTGTGGTCGAGATAGCGGCGCAGCAGGCCCAGGAACGTCGCGCGATCGAAGCTGATGTCGTGCTCCGGCTCCAGGTCGGCGGCGAAGCGGCTGAAGTCCGGACGCACCTGCCGGTAGGGCGTCGTGGCGCCCAGCTCGTCGCCGGCGGCGAAGCGGCAGACGCCGGTCAGGGTGATCATGTAGCGGCCGTCGCCCGTCTCGGCGTAGGCGGTGACCCGGCCGGCGCAGCCGACCGACGCCAGCGTCGGGCGGGCGCGGTCGCCGGGGCCGGCGGTCTGGATCATGCCGATGATCCGCGCCCCGCTCATGGCGTCGTCGATCATGTTGAGGTAGCGCGGCTCGAAGATGTGCAGCGGCAGCTGGCAGCCGGGCAACAGCAGCGCGCCGTCGAGCGGGAACACCGGGATCAGTACCGGCAGGTCGGAGACCTTGCGGTAACCGCCCGGCATGCCCTTACGAGAACAGGATCGAGGACAGGCGTCGGCGGCCCTGGCGCGCCACATCGGACGCCGGTCCGGCCGCCTCGAACACGGTCAGCAGCTGCTTGCGCGCCGCCTGATCGTTCCACTCGCGGTCGGCCTCGATGATCTTCAACAGCTGGTCGGCGGCCGCCTGGAAGTCGCCGCGGCCGGCCAGGGCCTTGGCGTATTCCAGCCGCGCCTCGTGGTCGGCCGGATCGCGCGCCAGCCGCTGCTCGAACTCGGCGGTCTCCGACGGGGCCGCCTGCGCCAGCGCCAGCGCCGCGCGGACGCTCTCGAGGTCCGGGTTCTTGGCGTCGGCCGGGGCCATCGCCGCCACCTCGGCGGCCCGCTCGACGTCGCCGCCGGCCAGGTAGCACCGGGCCAGCCCGCCGATAGCCGCCAGGTTGTCCGGCTCGGCCTGCAGCGCCTGGGCGTAGGCCTGGGCCGCGCCGCCGACGTCGCCGAGCTCCAGCGCCTCCTTGGCGATGGCCATCAGCTCGTCGATCTCCGACCCGGCCGCGCCGCCGCCGCCCGCCTGCATCATGCGCTCGATGAACGCCTTGACCTGGCTTTCCGGCACCGCCCCCATGAAGCCGTCCACCGGGCGGCCGTCGACGAAGGCGTAGACGGTGGGGATCGACTGCACCCGCAGCTGGCCGGCGAACACCGGGTGCTTGTCGATGTCGATCTTGACCAGCTTTACCTTGCCCTTGGCCGCCAGCACCGCACGCTCAAGGGCCGGGCCCAGGGTCTTGCACGGGCCGCACCAGGTCGCCCAAAAGTCGACGATCACCGGCTGCAGGCGCGAGGCCTCGACGACGTCCTTGGCGAAGCCGGCGTCGGAACCCTCCTTGATGAGATCGCCCGGCGACGCGCTCTGCATCTCTCCGATCAGGGTCATCGGCCACTCCCGTTAAAGCGCCCCCAACATGGGATCATCCGCCGGCGCCCGCAACGCCGCTCTGCCCCAGCTGGGCGAAGTCGACGATCAGCGGCGCCACCCCGAGCGCGCCCAGGAACCGCCGGAAGCCGGCTTGCGACATCGCCGTGGTGGCCGTGTTGACCAGCGGGTGGAAGTTGACCGGGTCGGCGGCCGCCAGCGCGGCGTCCAGCACGAAGCCCACCCGGCGGTCCGCGTCGTTGATCAGCCCAAGCGCGGTCACTGAGCCCGGCGTCACCCCCAGCGTCGCCGCCATCAGCTCCGCCGGTCCGAACGAGAGTTTGGCCGCGCCGATGGCGCGCGGCAGCGCCTTCAGGTCGATGCGCGTGTCCTGCAGCGCCGAGACCAGCCACAGCCGGCCCTTGGCGTCCTTGAGGAACAGGTTCTTGGTGTGGCCGCCCGGCAGGCGCGCCTTCACCGCCTCGCCCTCCCCGACCCGGAACACCGCCGGGTGCTCGAGCGTGCGGTGGGCGATCCCGAGGGCGTCCAGGTAGGTCAGCAGGTCGGCGCGGGTCTTCACCGAGCACCTCTTAGCCGCAACGCGTGGCGCCGGAAAACTGGACGCCTCCGAGGCGGCGCCGCTAGAGACCACGAACGCCCGTTTTTCGTCCGGGGAGCGCCTGGAATGCCGACCCTCGAGTGCTATCCGATGTCGCCGCGGCCGCCCGACATCGTGCCCGGCCGGCCGCAGCGGGCCTGGATGGACCAGTTCGTCGATCGCCATCCCTACCGCTGCTTGCCGCTGGCGATGGCCAATTCCACTGGCTGGGAGATCCTCTGCCCGGTGGGCTTCACCGCCGAGTGGAACGGCGGCGCGGCCGGCGAGGACGTCATCGTCACCGCCGACCATCCGTTCCCCAGCTTCCAGGACTTCGCCAAGTCGCACTTCACCCACGGCGTGCTCACCTTCCATCCCGGCTACCTGTTCCGCTCGCCGGAGAACTGGTCGATGTGGGTGATGGGGCCGCCCAACCACATCAAGGACGGCATCCAGCCCCTGGTCGGTCTGGTGGAGACCGACTGGCTGCCCTTCCCTTTCACCATGAACTGGCGCTTCACCCGCCCGGGCAAGGTGCGTTTCGCCAAAGGCGAGCCGTTCTGCTTCGTCACCCTGGCGCAAGACCGCTCGCTGGAGAGCTTCGACCTGGTGCAGCGCCGGCTGGACGCCGACGAGGCCTTGCGCAGCCAGTACGACGCCTGGCACCGCCAGCGCGACGAGTTCAACAAGTCGCTCTCGCAGCGCGATCCGGTGGCTATGAAGGAAGCCTGGCAGCGCTTCTACTTCCGCGGCGAGTTTCCCGAAGAGACCGGCCAGGCGCCCAAGGCCCACACCAACAAGCGGCGCATGAAGCCGCTGAGACTGGCCTTCTGACCGGAGCTGCTCGCACGCCTTGCCAACGCCTGGGCCCTCTGCGATAAGCCGCCCCTTCCGATTTAGGAGCGGGCTCGCCCGCTCCGGAGCGCGGGCGTAGCTCAGGGGTAGAGCACAACCTTGCCAAGGTTGGGGTCGGGCGTTCGAATCGCCTCGCCCGCTCCATCGGAAACATAAGAAAATCAAGTATTTAACCCCCAGTGGGGGCGGTTCGTCTCTGGATTAGATGGACGCGGCCTTGGCGCGGCGTGCACGACGCGGATGGATGGTCTCACCCCGCGCCAACATCGTCACCAGCTCCGTGATCTTTGCAGCGCGCCGCTCGGGCGTCTTCGCCTGATGCACCCGGTATAGAACGGCATACCGGTTGGCTGAATCCAGCGACTCGAAGAGGCCACGAGCAATGGGCTCGGCATCAAGCGCGGCTTCCAGGTCAAGATCGGGCGCTGCCTGGCTCTGTCGGGCGTACGCTTTCTCCCAGCGTCCATCCGCCTTCGCCTGGTCGACTTCGGCCTGCCCCCGCGCCCTCATGCGACCGGCTGCGCGCAAGCGCTCAACTCGCTCCCGGTTGACTTGGGACCATGCGCTAGTGGGCCGCCGGGGGGTAAACCGTGTCTTGAAGTAGTGCGCGTCCACACGGCCGAGCTGGCCGTCTACCCAGCCGTAAGCCAGAGCACTGTCGATCGCGTCTGACTTGCTGAGCGTCGCCACCGGAGCCCCCAGTTTGGCAAACCTCAGCCAGGCTCCGGGGGCGCACTCGGCGCAGCGCTCAAGCCACGTCTCGAAGGCAGCCGCATCGGCAAAGGTCAAGAGTGGGAGATCGTCCTGCGGCATCACCCACCTCTATGCCCCGCAGCAAAGGAGCCGCCAAGGCTGGCGCTGCGCGTTGTCAAGGCGCCTTTAGCCAGGGTTCCTCGTATGTCGTCTCGCTCGACAGCACCTCCAGGGGGCGACGCCGCCGTCGTTCACAGGTTCCCCTCGCCCCATACGACGGACAGACGGTAGCGCCCGTCGATCCTACCCGTCGGCGGCGGTCCAGAGAGGCGCCGTTGAGCGCGTTGCGCGCCCCAGCGCGAAGCTCGCTCTTCGGTTAGGCCCTGCCTGGGGTCAGCACGAAGGTGATCTCCGAGGCGAGGAAGCCGGGGAAGGCGCTCTTCAGCCCGCTCAGCCTTCCCACACCCCGGATCCGGCTCATCTCCAGGCCGGTGGCGCGGGCCAGACGGCGGATCGAGGCGACGGAGAAGTAGTGCAGGTGGGCGCCGTCCCACTCTTGCACCGAAAACCAGCTATCGTAGGGCACGCTGGTCACCGGCACCTTGCCGATCAACAGGCGCCAGCGGTTCTGCAGCGACGTCACCAGCGGCAGGTTGACGAAGGCGGCGCCATCCGGCTTCAGCACCCGCCCCACCTCCGCGAAGGCGTGGAACGGGTCGTACAGGTGCTCTAGCACCATCATCGCCAGCAGGTAGTCCACCGAACCGTCCGCCAGCGGCCACTTCGCGTCCAGGTCCGACTTGAGGGCCGTGATCTCCTTGGCGGCGCTCTGCTCGGGCAGCGCGACATCGATCCCGATCAGCTGGCCGAAGGCGTGGCGCTGGGCGAGGATCAGCAGCGCCTCGGCGCCGCCACAGCCGATCTCCACCAGGGTCTTGCCGGTCGGATCGTGCGCGTTGAAATACTCAGACGCCAGCCGGTAGCGGCCGCCGGGGTGGAACATGGCGGCTTCGTACTCAGGCAGCGGCGTCAGGCCCACCGCCAATCCGTCTTCGTAGTGCTTGGCGTAGAATCGCTCAGCGGACGTCATCGTCGATCGAACTCACCCCTTAAGGACCGAACGCCCCTGGTAACCCGCGGTATGCCAGCAAACACCGCCACTTGGGAGCCTGCGCCGCGAACGCCGTATCTGGGCCAGCTTGACGACGGAATCGGCGGCCATGACTCGTGGGAGGACCATGCGCGCGCAACAAGTGGTCGCCCTCGCCTTGCCGGTCGTCGCCCTAGCGGCGACGCCCGCGGCCGCGCACCCGGCCGGTTTCGGCTGTCTCTGGCCGATCAACAACCTGCCCGAGAATCCGGCGCTCTCACGCTACCACTACGCCGACGAGGAGCACGTCTTCGACCTGACGGTGCACCTCAACGCGCCGTCGAACGGCGACGGCATCTCCGTGGGCCCGAAGCGCCCCGGCGTCTGCAAGATCGTGCTGCCGCTGGGCGAGAACCTGCGCCAGAAGATCTACTGGCGCGAGGTGAGGCGCGACAGCGGCCACGCGGCGTTCCGCAACCTCGACATCCGGGAAGCGGGAACCGGCGGCTCGTTCGTCGACTGGCTGGTGCTGCGGCCGCGCAACACCACCGTGACCGGGGTGACGACGATCGAGTTCCACGTCTACTCGGGCCACTCGGAGAACGCCGCCGATTGACCCCGACCCGCGGGCCGGCCGGCCCGCCATTGACCTGCGGGTGCGTCCCGCCGACAGTCGCGCGATGGCCGCCGCACCCCGAAGAACGCCCGACGCCGCGCGTAGCGCGCAGGTCCTGATCGCCGTGATCCTGGCCGGCGCGGCGCTGGTGTGGATGGCGCCGATCCTGACGCCGCTGGCGCTGGCGGTGTTCCTGATGCTCATGATCGACGCCATGGCGCGCGACCTGCAGCTACGCGCGCCGGTCCTGGGGCCGGGCACGTCGCTGGGCGCCGCCATCGCGGTGTGCATCCTGGTCTTCGCTATCGTGGTGTTCTTCGTGGCCGCCCACGCCGCCGGGTTCGTGGGCAAGCTGTTCGCCTACCAGGGCCGCCTCAACGCCCTGCTGGAGGTGCTGGCGCATAACCTGCACATGAAGATCCCGCGGACGGTGAACGCCCTGATCGCCGGCCTCGACCCCGGTCGCTACCTGCCGATGGTGGCCGAGGGGGTGCAGCAGCTGGTCACCAACGGCGTCCTGATCCTGATCTACCTGGGCTTCCTGCTGGCCTCGCGGCACGGGTTCGAGCGCAAGGCGGTGCGGCTGTTCCACGGCCGCGAGGGCCGGCACGAGGCGCTGCAGGTGTTCCTGCGGGTGCGCGACTCACTGGAGCGCTACCTGTGGATCCAGACCGTCTGCGGCGCCTTCATCGCCATCGGCTCGTGGGCGCTGATGATGCTGGTGGGGCTGGAGAACGCCTTCTTCTGGGCCTTCCTGATCTTCGTCATCGGCTACATCCCGATCGTGGGCGCCGCCATCGGCATCCTGGCGCCGGCGCTCTACGCCCTGCTGCAGTTCCCGACCCCCTGGCAGGGCGCGTTCCTGTTGCTCAGCATGTTCGCGCTGGCCTTCGTGGTGGGCAACATCCTGATGCCGCGGATGCAGGGGCGCAGCCTCAACATCGACCCGGTGATGATCCTGCTGTCGCTGGCTTTCTGGGGCGCGGTCTGGGGCGTCACCGGCATGTTCCTCTCAACGCCCCTGACCATCCTGGTGATGGTGGTGCTGGCCCAGTTCGACGGCTCGCGCTGGATCGCGGTGCTGCTCTCCGCCGACGGCGATCCGCACAGCCTCGGCGCGCCGCAACGGGCGCTCTCGCTGGAGCGCTCACACAACAGTGAAGCGTCTGCTCTTTGAAGTTGAGTTCGGCTCCCTATTTAAGCCGGGTCACGGCTCTTCCCCCAGGGTCGGACGCCGGCCATGTTCCCCTACCGACACCATGGCGCGGATAATCAGTGGCGGGTCCTGACTGACCAGCCTCGCGCCGCCGGAACCCCCCACCGGCGGCGCTTTGCTGATATGTTCTCTCGGTCGAAGCAGCGTAGACTCCACTCTATGATTTCCGAAGCGCGCCACCTGGCCAGCGTCTCGCCCCTCGCCTCGGCTTTCCACGCCGCCCTGATCAAGCCCGAGCCGCCCGGCGCGGCGGATTTCCTCGCCTCCATCGCGGCCGACTACCGGCCCGAGGAACTGCCCGGCGTCGGCGCCGCCGAACTGGGCGCGCGGGCAGCCGAGCTCTGGGCCTTCGCGCTCTCCGAGACCGGTCCGGAGCCGGCGATCCGGGTGCGCCCCGCGCGGGGCGCGGGCGGGATCGATCTCGGGGCCGAGCTGGTGGAGATCACCCAGCCGGACGCGCCGTTCCTGGTCGACAGCGTCATGGGCGACCTGATCGAGGCCGGCGCCAGCGTGCTGGCCATGTTCCACCCGGTGATCGAAACCCCCGCCGGGCGGCGCTCGGCGATCCAGGTCTGGATCGAGCCCATGGGCGAGGATCGCGCCCCGCGCCTGGTCGAGGGGCTGCGCGCCACGCTGGCCGACGTCCGCCTCGCCGTGACCGACTTCGAGCCGATGGTGGCGCTGATGGCGCGCACCATCGCCGAGCTGAAAGCCGCGCCGCCGCCCGGCGACCTGGCCCGCCTCGACGAGGACCTGGCCTTCCTGGCCTGGATGGACGCCGGCCACTTCGTCTTCCTGGGCGCCCGCGCCTATGACTATCCGCGCGACGCCAACGGCGGCTACGCGGCCGAGGAGCCGGTGGTCGAAGCCGGAACCGGACTAGGGCTGCTGCGCGACCTCGACCGGTCGGTGCTGCGCCGGGGCAGCGAGCCGGCGGTGCTGTCGCCGCGCGCGCGGCATGAGCTGGCGACCGCTCCGCCGCTGATCGTCGCCAAGTCGAACCTGAAGTCGGTGGTGCACCGGCGCGTGTACATGGATTACGTCGGCGTGCGCCGCTACGGGCTCGACGGTCGCCCGCGCGGCGAGGTGCGCTTCGTCGGCCTGTTCACCGCCCAGGCCTACGACGAGCCGGTGCGCAACGTGCCGCTGATCCGGCGCAAGATCGAGCGGATCATGGCCAGGGCCGACCTGGCGGTGGGCGGCCACAACGAGATGCGGCTGGCCAACATCCTGGAGACCTATCCGCGCGACGAGCTGTTCCAGGCCTCGGAGGACGACCTGCTGCAGATCGCCCTGGGGGTGCTGCACCTCTCCGACCGGCCGCGGGTGAAGCTGTTCGTGCGCCGCGACCCGTTCGACCGCTTCATCTCGGTGCTGTTCTACGCGCCGCGCGAACGCTACGACCCGCGGCTGCGCGAAGAGGTCGCCAAGCAGCTCGCCGAGGCCTTCGGCGGCCACGTCTCGGCCTACTATCCGAGTTATTCCGACGCCCCGCTGGCGCGCGTGCACTACATCATCGGCGTCGCGCCCAACGCCCACCTCGACCCCGACCTGGCGACGCTCGAGCGCGCCATCGCCCAGCTGGCGCGCACCTGGTGGGACGACTTCGAGACCGTGCTGCGCCGCCGCGCCCAGCCGGACGAGGCCGCGGCAATCCTGACGGTGTGGGAGGACGCCTTCCCGCCCGGCTACCGCGACCGCTACGGCGCGGCCGAGGGCGTGGCCGACCTGCGCGCCATCGCCAGCCTCGGCCCCACGGCGCCGATCGCCGTCCGCGCTTTCCGCCAGGCCGCCGACTCCCCGCGCAGCTTCCGCTTCAAGCTCTACCGCGAGGGAGAGCCGATCGCCCTCGCCGACGTGCTGCCGATCCTCGACAACATGGGGCTGAAGGCTCTGGCCGAGGACGGCTTCGCCCTGACCCCTGGCGCCGCCGACGGCCTGCGCCGCACCGTCTGGACGCACGAATTCGCCCTCGACGACCCGCGCGGTGAGCGGCTGGTGTTCGAGGACGTGCGCGACGTGTTCGAACAGACCTTCCTGGCGGTCTGGGCCGGCCGGGCCGAGAACGACGGCTTCAACCGCCTGGTGCTGGAGCTGGCGATCCCCTGGCGGCAGGCAGCGCTGGTGCGCGCCCTGGCCCGCTATCGCACCCAGTCGGGTCTCGATCCCAGCCCGCAGGTGCAGCAGCAGGCCCTGAGCGACAACCCGGCCATCGCCGCCCTGATCCTGGAGCTCTTCCATTCCCGCCTCGACCCGGCGCTCGGGGCCGGCGAGCGGGAGGGCCGCGCCGAGCAGGTCGAGACGCGGATCGAGGCGGCGCTGCAGGAGGTCGAGAGCCTCGACGCCGACCGCGCCCTGCGCCGCATCGCGGCCCTCGCCACCGCCATCCAGCGCACCAACTTCTACCAGCCGGGCCCCGACGGCGAGCCCAAGCCTTACATCAGCGTCAAGGTGGCGAGCCGCGAACTGGTCGATCTGCCCGACCCCAAGCCCTACCGCGAGATCTTCGTCGCCTCGCCCCTGGTCGAGGGGGTGCACCTGCGCCTGGGGCCGATCGCCCGTGGCGGCCTGCGCTGGTCGGACCGGCGCGACGATTTCCGCACCGAGGTGCTGGGGCTGGTGAAGGCCCAGCAGGTGAAGAACGCGGTGATCGTGCCGGTGGGCTCCAAGGGCGGCTTCTTTCCCAAGCGGCTGCCCAAGGGGCCGCCGGACGCCGTCCGAGCCGAGGCGATCTTGGCCTACAAGACCTTCCTCGACGGCCTGCTCGACCTCACCGACAGCATCGACGCCGACGGCAAGGTCGCGCATCCGCCGCAGGTGCTGGCCCTCGACGGCGATGATCCCTACCTGGTGGTGGCCGCCGACAAGGGCACCGCCACCTTCTCCGACATCGCCAACGCGGTGGCCGAATCCTACGGCTTCTGGCTCGGCGACGCCTTCGCCTCCGGCGGCTCGGCCGGCTACGACCACAAGGCCATGGGCATCACCGCCCGCGGCGCCTGGGAGGGGGTCAAGCGCCACTTCCGCGAGCTCGGCAAGGACATCCAGACCCAGCCGTTCACCGTGGTCGGAATCGGCGACATGTCGGGCGACGTGTTCGGCAACGGGATGCTGCTCTCGCGGCAGATCCGGCTGGTCGCCGCCTTCGACCACCGCCACATCTTCCTCGATCCCGATCCGGATCCGGCGGCGGCGTGGACCGAGCGCCGGCGGCTGTTCGACCTGCCGACCTCGTCCTGGGACAATTACGATCGCGGCCTGATCTCCGGAGGCGGCGGCGTCTTCTCGCGCACCCTGAAGTCGGTCCCGCTGAGCGGCGAGGTGAAGGCGCTGCTC
>Ga0302325_10008017_pt1 | contig 23293 bp, 23 predicted proteins | sample Palsa_T0_2_FD_201948 | JGI IMG/M metagenome (GOLD analysis project Ga0302325, IMG submission 201948) | Peat permafrost microbial communities from Stordalen Mire near Abisko, Sweden - Palsa_T0_2 | ecosystem: Environmental > Terrestrial > Soil > Palsa > Peat permafrost | place: Sweden: Abisko... | reverse complement strand
TATTCCAAAGGCCATTTTCAGATCGAAAGACCATGAGGTAAGAATTGCTTGAGCAATTGGCGACATCAGTTCAATGGGCCAACAAAGACGCGTCGTGGGCTGGTCTCTGGTCGCTTGGGTGGAGAGTGTTAAGAAACGCCACCAACGCCGTCGTCTCCGCCGGACTTAAGTTGTTGCCGTAAGCGGGCATGTTGCCCCGGCCTTGCAAAACCTGGCGAATCAGTTCGTCGCCCGTGAGTCGCGTAGCCACTGTGTCGAGGGCGGGGCCGCGCAACCCGCCTTCACCTCCGAGAGCATGGCAGTTGCGGCATTGTTTCTCTTGCAGCACCAGGGAACCCTGGCGTTCCAGAGCCGTACGGCCTTCGAGCAGTTTGGGAGGAATCGGTGCGCTGCTCCACGCATCCATCACTGGAGACCATGGCGCATAGGTGCCCAGTTGGGTGAAGGCCGCCAACGCGATGATGATGAGCAGGACCGACAACACGGCGACAGGCCGGCGACGCCAGCTTTTCTCCCCGGTGCCGGAAATGAGTGGTAACACGATTAAAAAGCCGATAACGACAACAGGTCCAATGATGAGCAGAGGCGTCTCCATTTGTGGTGGCAAGAGCGCCAAAGCAGCGTACATCCAAAGGAAAAAATAGTCCGGTTTGGGCACCGCTTGCACAACGGTTGGGTCCGGCTGCCCCTTCGGACCAAATGGCCCAAAAAATGCGGCGAATGCAACCAAAGCCAAGATGATCAGACCGGAAAACAGGAAGTCCTTGCGGAACGCATCCGGCATGAATGGCACGCCGTCCTTTTGCCTCAGCTCGTGATACTCCTTGAGGTAAGTCTCGCGTCTCACAATTCGGCCAGGCATCGGCCATTCATTGACGCCCAACTTGAGCACCATAAGCAGATGCAGGCCGACAAAAGCAATCAACGCTCCGGGAATGATAAATACATGGATGGCGAAGAAGCGTGACAACGTTTCGCCCGCGATGATCGGTCCGCCCAGCATGGAGTGAACGAGAGCGGTGCCGATGAAAGGCATTCGACCCATGACTGAAGCGCCGATGCCAAGCCCCCAATAAGCATCCTGGTCAAATCGAAGCACCTGGCCAGTGAATGCCATGCCTAACGTCATCAACAGGAGGCAGACGCCAACTATCCAAGTCAACTCGCGGGGAAACTTATAGGCGCCGAAGAGGAACACCTGCACCATATGCATAAGCACCAGAGCCACCATGAAATTGGAACCCCATCCATGCAGCGCGCGAATAAACCAGCCGAAGCTTTGCTGGTGGTTCAACACCTGCAAACTCGTCCAAGCTTGATCAGCGGATGGAACATAGACGAACGCCAGGCAAATGCCGGTGGCAAATTGCATCATCATCACCGTCAGACTTCCGCTGCCAAACACGTACGCCCAACTGGCCGTGCTCCTTGGCACGCGATGCTCCAAGGTTTCCTTCAACGACTTCCCTAATTGTAATCGCTGGTCGAACCAACCACCGAGATCTTTAGTCAGGCGCATGAGCACCTCTTGGGTTGCCCGGCACAAGCCTGGCTCGGCGGCGAGGCCAGAGTCGGAACCTGGCCGGCTTTGATCCAGAGCTCCCCTTTTTCAATTTTAAAGTCGTATGTGAACAGGCCGCGCGGCGGCGGACCCGAGGCGCGGGCGCCATCAGCATAATATGCCCCCCCATGACATGGACACATAAACAACCCCGATTGCGGAAACCACCGCACTGGACAACCCAGGTGAGTGCAGTTGATTGCGAACACCTGCAATGTGTCAGCAGAAATCCGCCGCACCCAGCAGGGTATGTTGCCGGTGTCCCCGTCCCACGGGCGGACAAATGGATTGCGGTAGGTCGCCAGCCGGGTTTCTCCTTCGGGAAACTGCGCCAATGGGCCGAGCGTTACCCACGCCAATTCTTTTTTCATTTCCTTTCGCTTGGCCGGACCAAGGACGTAACCCACCAAGGGCACGGCGAACAAAATGCCGGCGACAGCGTTCAAGGCGATGCCTACCGTCATCAACATGTTGCGGCGCGACAATCTCTTAGGGATTTCGGATTCTTGATTGAAATCAGACATAGGCGGTATCCTCAGTTGGTTTGGGAATAAGGTTGGCCTGGAGTGACCTTTCGTTGGGCCGATAGCCACGTCACCACATCCGTCACTTCTTGCGGCTTCATTTCTCGGCCTGGCGCATCGTGGCGCCAATCAGGGTGGCCGAGATTCGGTCGGCCGGCGATGATAGTCGTGCGCAGGTTTTGATCGCTCACCAGAGCCAGAAACGAACCGTCAACAATCGAACTTCCCTTGGCCGTGCCTTTTCCCCCTGCTCCGTGACATCCAGCGCAAAAAGTTGCGTAAGCGTCCGGCCCTCTTTCGGCGTTGCCGGGTTCCACTGCGACATAGGGAGGCGGGTTGGCGCCAAGCATTTCATCTGGCTTGGCCCAACGTGCTCGTATCTCATGCACTAGAATTTCGATTTGTTCATCCGTCAGTGTGCCGCCCGCGCTTTTGGCGAAAGCGGGCATGAGCGATCCTCGAATGCCGGACGTGATGGCGTGACGAATCGTTTCGTCACTCGCGATGGTCAGATAAACCGGATTCGCCAAGCCCAGGGCCGCGTTGCCTTTGCCGTCCGTCCCGTGACAGCCTGCGCAATTCAGATTGTAAATCGCGACAAAGTCGCGCACTTCCGCCGGCTTAAGTTCAATGTCGGCGCTGGTGGGTCGGCCGCGGAGTCTGCAACCTCCACTAAGCGCGAGCGTCAAACCCATCAGTAGCGGCAGGAACCACGTCTTCATGGTCAGGATTCCCCTCCCTTATCCTCATTGATGATTCCCGACCCCTTAAAACCTGCACGGACGACAAAGGGAAGGTGTTGCATCGTAGAAACTTTTTCGTGTTTGGTCACGACCAGGCCCGCGACCACGCCGAACGCAAACTGTGAGGCGATGAACCATTTCCAATCGATCCTCGCTTGCAGAGCTGGATTAATGATATTCAGCTCGGTGTATAGGATGCCTGACCAAAACAATGGCGCCAGAACCCCCCCTAGCAGGATTGGTCGCTGCGGGAACATGGGGAGCGTCACACCATACAACAACCCAACAAAAGCCGATCCCATCACATGGATGATCGTCCCCAGCACCAGGCCCGTGACACTAAACTCCAACAGTTGGTTGTAGCTCATCGCCGAGATTTGCGAGGACCCTGCCGCGGCAAGAAGATTGATCGGATACCAGATACTCTTGTGGCCAATGAGCCCGTAGAGGATGGCCAGCACGGCCATCGCCGCCCCTCCAACCAGTCCCCCGCGGACACCGGCTGAATAGGGATAGATTTGCAACGGCAACCGCGCGCGATGCCCCATTTCGCCGACTTCAAGGTGTCGCACTTTTGTCTCGGGGCGCGGTGCAGCCAATTCCTCCCTCTCGGGTGTGACAAAGTTGTGCGCTTCGTGTGGCAGAACCTCGCGAAACCATGCAATAAGCCCCGCGCAAAGTGTGATCGCTCCCAAAATTGATACCATGACGTGTGTGAGCAGTCCCGCGAACGACAATGTGAGCCCGAAGGCGGCCACTAACGGGGCACCATTGGACGCGGGAATTTGAATCACTTTTCCGGGCGGTTGTTGTTCGTTTGTGTTCATGGATTATTGGTTAGCGCCCGATGATGTAAACGACCGTGAACACGACAACCCAAACCACATCCACGAAATGCCAATAGAGCGAGAGCACATGCGCCCGTTCCGCGTGTTCTTTTTTGACGGCGCCGACAACCCCGAAGGCCATCACCATAAGCAGCGCCAACAAACCCACCACAACGTGTGACGCGTGCAAGCCAACCAGGGAATAAAATGTCGTCCCAAAAAGATTTGTCTGAATCGTCAACCCCTTGTCCCGGATCAAGTGTTGCCATTCCCGCCCGGTACCGAGAAGGAAATAGGTTCCAAGCGCGATGGTAGCCAGCCACCAGGCATTGAATCTCTTCGTGTCGCCATTCCTCAACGAGCGAACAGCAAAAGTTATGGTTACGCTGCTCGACAGAAGGCAGATGCTGTTCAGAATTGGCAATTCGAGAACTTGCTGAGGTGTCGGACCATTCTGGCTCTTGCCAAGATAAAACAAGTAGGCCACCACGAAGATGGTAAAAATGGCGCTTTCCGCGATGATCAAGCAAGCCATGCCCACGACGCCTTTCGATGGATTCCATCCGCCGTCCGGTTGAAGAGAATCTGATGCAGCGTTCATTCGTATTTCCAATCAGGGTCGGTTGGGTGCTTGATGTCCCACAGCGGCCGGCGGCTTCTGACGATGGGGATTTCGGCGAAATTGTATTCGGGCGGCGGCGAACTGGTTGACCACTCCAGGGTCCACGCATCCCACGGATCGGCCCCGGCGCGCTGGCCTTTACGAATCGAACCGAGGATATTGCAGACGAACACCAGGACCGCCACACCTTGGACGGCCGCGCCGAGCGTGCAAATGAGATTCAAAGTTCCCCAACCGCGTCCGGCTTCATACGTGTAGATGCGGCGCGGCATTCCCAGCACGCCAGGCAGATGCATCGTGTCGAATGTCATATGAAAACCGATGAGGAAGAGCCAAAAATGCCACTTGCCAAGGCGATCGCTTAAGAGACGGCCAGTCGCCTTGGGGAACCAATAATAAGTGCCCGCAAAAATCATGAAGACGATGGCGCCCACCAGCACGTAATGGAAATGCGCGACAACAAAGTAGGAAGCGTTGAGCTGCCAGTTAAACGGCGCCGCCGACAGCATAATCCCCGTCAGGCCCATAATGAGGAGGTGAAAAACGAACGCTATGCTAAATAACATCGGTGTTTCGAATCGCAGTTTTCCACCCCACATGGTGCCCAGCCAGTTGAAGATCTTGATCCCCGTTGGAATTCCCACCGTCATCGTGGAGACGACAAAGAAGGTATTGCCGGCGGAAGTCATCCCAATCGTGAACATGTGGTGCGCCCACACACTCATACTTACAAAGGCAATGGCAATGGTCGCGCCCACCATCGCGGGGTAGCCGAAGATTGCCTTGCGCGAGAAGACAGGAATGATCTCAGAAGCGATGGCGAATGCGGGAATGACCAGGATATAAACCTCGGGATGTCCAAAAATCCAAAAGAAGTGCATCCACAGTGTCGCCGATCCGCCGGCCTGCGTGTCGAAGAAATGCGAACCGACGAAACGATCCAGCAAGAGCATGATTTGGGCGGCGGTGAGTGGAGTGACAGCCAGTAGCACCATCCCGCACATGATCAGATTAAGCCAAACCAGGAGCGGCATTTTTGTCAGGGTCATGCCTCGGCAGCGCATACACAGGATCGTCGAAATAACATTCACCGCGGTGGCTACGGAGCCAAATCCACCAATAAGGACGCCGAGAATCCAATAGTCGGTGCTGTGCCCTTTGGAGAACGCCTTGGCGGTTAGTGGCGCATAAGCGAACCAACCGACGTCGGGCGCACTCCCCGCGCCGGTCATGCCCTCGCCACCGATGAAGCTGAAGTAGAGCAATAATCCCCCAAGCACACTCAGCCAGAAACCAAACGCATTAAGCCTGGGAAAGGCCAGGTCGCGCGCGCCGATCATGAGCGGGACGAGGTAATTCGCAAATCCGAAGATCAAGGGCATGCCCACCAGAAAAACCATGGTGGTGCCGTGCATGGTAAAAAGCTGGTTGAAGATTTGAGGCGGTAGGAAATGATTGTTGGGCACCGCCAACTGGATGCGGATCAACGCGGCTTCGATTCCGGCGACAACGAAAAAGAACAAGCCATACATGATATACATCAAGCCAAGCTTCTTGTGATCCACCGTCACCAACCACGAATGGATGTGGTCGAATACGTTCTTGTTCTGTGCTGTGGTCGGATCCAAAGCCGTTGATCCGCTAATCTCGTCTGTCTTCGCTATGGCGCTCATTTGAGTGTTGCGAGGTAACTAACCACGTGGTCCAAATCGGCATCCGTTAGATTCATTGCGGGCATTAACACTCCGGGTTTAAACTGTTCGGGCGCTTTGATCCACGCCCGCAGATTTTGTGGAGAATTGCTCAGCACACAAGAGGCAAGCGTGTCGCGACTCATCAAATGCGTCAGGTCCGGCCCAAAGCGCCCGTTGGCCACCGTCCCTTTGATCGCATGGCAATTGATGCAGGCCGTTTGCTCGAAGACCAAACGCCCTGCGGACGCCGTTGAATCTTTTTCGGCGTTCTGTGCTTGCTCCTTGGCCCAACGGTCGAAATCTTCCGGAGTGTCCACATAGACCCGCAACAACATCTTTGCGTGTTGAGTGCCGCAATACTTGGCGCACTGTCCGAGGAACAATCCCGTGCGTTCCGGCTCGATCCACATGGAATTGATTTTGTTTGGTATGAGATCCGTCTTTCCGGCCAGGCGAGGCACCCAGAAGCTATGCACCACGTCGGCGGAGCGCAGATCAAGGAACGTCGGCCGGCTGACCCCGCCATGACTGACAGGCACATGCAATTCGTTGGCGGTGACGATGCCGAGTTTCGGGTAGCGAACTTCCCACCACCATTGGTGCCCGATGACTTGCACTTCCAGCGCCCCGGCTGGCTGGCGCGCGTCTTGAATTTCGTGAACCACTCGCGCCGTTGCCAAGGCCAGCACGACGACAATCAAGATTGGCACAATGGTCCACGCTGATTCCACCGGCCCGCTGCCGTAGATTTGCGCCGGCTCCGTTCCATCATCGTCTTTTCGGCGACGGAAACGAACGACTGCATACACCAGCAGACCGCCGACGATAAGGAAGATGGCACCGGTAACTGCCAGCACGAAACCAGCCAGATGGGTAATGGAATGCGCCGGAACGGATTCTGGAGCGAAGATGCTCGGGACGAGGGTTAAATCGACCTTCTCCCGCGCAAAAATGCTGACTGGCGTCAAAATTAAAATCGAACGGAGAACTAAACCAGCAGCGAGGCGACTCATCACACGCCGCGACTTCGAAAAACCCGTCCTTTGTTGGGATTGAGGCATGGTTCAGGTCGCATCCAGGACGATGAGAAGGAGCAGCAACGGCAGATACAGCACGGAAGCCCTCAAGAGCCTACGTGCGTCTGCCACCCTGTGATACCGGGCGAAGTCAAGCGCGGCCCACAACATGCCCAACCCGATGACCAGAGCGCCCAAAAGATAGATCCACCCCGTTAGGCCCAGCACGGACGGCAGCATCGAAACGGCAATTAACAAGACGGAAAATGCAATAGCTTGGTGGAATGTCCGCTCACCCGTCGGTTCCACGACTGGGAGCATTTTAAATCCGCCCTCGCGATAATCGTCGCGATATATCCATGCAATCGCAAAGAAATGCGGGTGTTGCCAGGCAAATAGAATCGCAAAGAGCGCCCAGGCGCCCGGATCAACTCGGCCAGTCGCAGCCGCCCAGCCGGCCAGAGGTGGAATGGCTCCCGGAAACGCGCCGATGGTCGTGTTAAGCCAGGTGACTCTCTTCATCGGTGTGTAAACTAGCACGTAAAGAAACGCAGACAACAAAACAAGGAAAGCGGTGAGAAGATTCACGGCGCAGACCAGGACAAACACGCCGATTAGCACCAGCGCCACTCCGACTGTCAACGCCCTCGCGGGTTCAACCAGCCCGGCGGGCAAAGCCCGGCCACGAGTTCGATTCATATTTGCGTCTGAATATCTATCCAGGTAGTTATTCAACATGGCTGCACCGCCGGTCGCGCAGCCCACACCCAATAGGGTGGCGAAAAATAGAGGCAACGGATGAATGCCTTGATTGGCTAGAAAGAATCCAAGAGTCGTTGTCACCAGCACCATGGAAAGAATCCGAGGCTTGGCAAGTTCGATATAGAGGCGAATTTCGCTCACAGCAAAACACCTCTGTTTCGTCCCAACAGCCAGCCTTCGATACTTAGACTAGCTGGCGTTATTCCGTTCGTCAACATAGCGTGGTAAAAAATAAGTTCCGTCTTAGCCTAAAAAAACAAGGTCAGGCCAATCGTGCCTTTAATCGTATTGACCCCGAGATTCGGAGGGTGGATACCGGCGCAAGAAAAGTGGAGGTAACCAACCTCGCTGGTGAGGGCAAGGTTATCTCGCAGAAAGAAATGTGTGCCGATATTCGCCTGGAGGTTAAACTCAAAAGTCCCGCTCTGGTCTGGAGCTCCTATGCCGGAAGCCGTCACTCCTCCGCCCAAATCGAAAAAGGGAACCCAGCGACTGCCCGTCGCGAAGTCATAGCGTATGTGCGGCGTAAGTCCGACTAGTGGATCGGCGACCGGCGAAAACTGGCCGCCGCCGAAAAGTTCCAATCGACCTTCCCAATTTCCCCGGTACCAATGATCACCGCCAACGACATTTCCCAGCATGTGCCCGTAAGAAAGGCTGAGCAGAGCTAAATCATGCACCTGTTGCCCGCCGAAAGCCTGCACACCGAGGACTACCGCCGTTTCAATGCTAAATGTCTGGACCGTGGACTGAAAACCATCGCCCACCTCTCCTTGCCAAATTCTTGCCGGGGCGGCAAGCGCCTGCGTTTGGTCTGATGCCGGATCCAGCGGCACAACCGACATTTCGGATTCCGCGCTTGATGAAATTGCCACGGCGCTTCCTAGAATGACCGTTAGCAATGCAGAAAAACTGTCCGTTAGTTTCATGGTTACACCTCACCGCGCCGACGTGTTCCGCCCTTGATTGCCTTGGCGTAAGTACTGGCAATGTTTACTCGATTGATGAATTCGATGACCACCGGACCAAACGATCTGAGGTCAACAACTTCTATTCTCATGCGCCGTCTGCCCTCAGGCGCGACCCATTCGGCTTTTGTCCTCGCTCCGGGACTCCCGCTTTGATTTGGTATCATATACTTTTTTCCCTTTGATTTGCTGAGTTCGCTAAGCTGATTTTCCCCACGCATTTCCGCCGCACAACTTTGCAAGGCACAACATTTCTCATTGACTGGCCGCTACTCCACCTTCGCGGATTGACTTAAAGGCGGCGCGAAGTTCGTCGGTGAAAAGCTGTGGCTGCTCCCAGGCCGCAAAGTGCCCACCCTTGTCGAGCTTGTTGAAGTAAATCAGTTTCGGATACGCCCGTTCCGTCCAACTTCTTGGGGACGCGTAGATTTCATCGGGAAACACGCTCACCGCGACAGGAATGTTAAGGTGTTTGGGATCAAAAAAAGCCAAATTGTTTTCCCAATAAAGACGAGCCGAGGAAATTCCGGTCCCGGTCAGCCAGTAGAGCGTGATGTTATCGAGGATGTCGTCCCGTGTCATGCCTTCGCTCTGCCCGTCGAAGACCCGCGCGATGAGCTCGTAACTACGGATGTCGTGGTCCAGCATCCATGCCGCCAGACCGATCGGCGAGTCGGTAATGCCATAGAGCGTTTGCGGTTTGTTTTTCATTTCCAGCGCATAGCTCAAGCCGTGCCGGTAAAAGAAGTCCAACTGGTCCCAGGCGTGGCGTTCCTCGGCGGAGAGGCCGTCTGGCGGCGGCCCACCATTCCCGAGGGCCTTGGCAACTTCGGAAGGGACGGTCGCCGGCATGTTGACGTGAATGGCCAACAGTTCGGGCGGCGCTTGCAACGCCATCTGCTCTGAAATCGCGTCACCCCAATCCCCGCCCTGCGCCACGAATTTCGTGTAACCGAGGCGCTTCATTAAAACAATCCACGCTCTCGCGATGTGCTGCGGGTCCCAGCCGGGCGCAGTCGGCTTCCCGGAAAACCCGTAGCCCGGCAAGGAAGGAATGACGACATCAAAAGCCTCATCGGATTTTCCGCCGTATGCCGTAGGGTCGGTGAGCGGGCCAATGATTTTAAGTTCCTCGATAATTGAGCCAGGCCATCCATGAGTGATAATGACTGGCAATGCATTCTTTTGCTTTGAACGAACATGAATGAAGTGAATCTTGAGCCCATCAATCTCCGTCACGAATTGCGGAAGGGCGTTCAATTTGGCCTCGCACTTGCGCCAGCCGTAATCGTTCGTCCAGTACTGCGCCAGCTTCTTCATCGTATCCAATTGAACACCCTGCGAAGTGTCCGAGACTGTTTCCTTCTCGGGCCATACTGTGGCAGTGACGCGCTGGCGAAGATTGTTAAGCGCCTCATCCGAGGCCTGAAATTGGAAGGGGCGGATGGCGGTGGGATCGGATAAATCCTCCGCCGCTGGCGCTTTGTCCGCAATCACGGACATGCTGGCTGCGGCCATGGTCAGCCATGCTGCGACTTTGCGCGCCACAAAACTCCGCCGACGCGCGATAGTTGTTGTCAATTTGATTTTATTTGCGTTCATGTTAGGAAAGCCAAGTTGGAATGGATATTATTGACAGATTTTGATTTGCGGCCTCTTCGTATCTTTGCCCCGTCAATTGAAATTCTGGCCCGTGTCCCACAGCGAAAAGCATGCATGGGAATGCGCAAACTGGGTTCAAGGAGCGAGGCTGCCGGCTCACACCCCTTACTGCGGATGGACCGGGGGATATGGATACTATCCGAATAACAGAGGCAATCCACACCAGCCGCGAGTGAAAGCTGGCTTAAGTAAATTTCAGCGCGAGACAGACGCGGCGTCAGCAGCCCACCTGTTTCCACGAGAGCCAGCAAACAGAGCTTGCGTGCCTTACGTCCAACGAGTCTCTTTTCGAGCCACTTGGTGACATGTTCGGGCAGCTCCGCCCCGGAAGAAAGAGAGAAGCAAATGATGTCCGCTTCCGCGACGGAACGTGCGGCATCCCTTCGAATTTCGGGACGTTCCAACGACTTTATGCTCCACCATGAAACTATAAAGTTGAAGGATCGTCCGAGGCGCCGGGAAAGTTCTTCCTGCATAAATTGTGCCCGGTCGCGATTCAAATCGCTTTCGTAGCTTACGAATACTTTGATACTGCGCCGGCACATGGCGCGAGAAACTGTTGACGGGCCCGCAGCCCGGCAGCTAGGGCGCTCTGTAGGCACCCAAGTACCATCTTCGTCTTGTAGGCGGGGATTGGAACTCTCGGACGTTTCACTTGATGATTGGTAAAGCGACATAATCGATTAATTGCTATTGCACACCTCGTGCCAACCACTTAACAATTCCAACAACCTATTCATAACTTCCACTGCTACAAAGCTTTACGCCGGATTCAATCCAGATTTGAGGGGGTAACAAGCAGCCGCAAAATACTGAATAAAGTCGTGGCGTGGACAGCGCGTCATTAGAACGTCTCCGCTGATCTCTTGCGCCAAAAGAGTCCAAAAGCTGCTTAACGAAAGGCTGCCGAAAGAGTTTCCGATAGGGTGGATGGCGAGAAGCGCGCATGATCCTTTGCGTCGGCCAACGCAAAGCATTGCGGAAAAATCGGGAAGGAAGCGGCCGAAGCCGCCTGCTATCTTGTCTTGGGTTTAACCCACTGTGCTCGCCAGGCAGGCGCTGCAAAAGGCTCAGAGAAATACTGCGTCTCGTGGGCCACTTTTTCACCTTGGAATTCCATAATGCTTACGACGTGAATCGGTCCTGTGATGTAGTTGATCAAATATTCCGTGACCCACAGATTCCCACATCCCTGCAACCGCAGCACGGTAAAGCCCGATGGTTTCGCAGGATGATTCGTCCGAAGGGCCTGTAAGTTAACGCGCCCATGAATTTCTTCCCCGGATTGAGGATAGGAGCAAATTGCGTCGTTCTGATAGATGTCGTGTTCGGCCTGCAAATCTCCTCGTGCCGATGCGTCCCAATGCAAATTCAACACCACTCTTATATGTTGCTCCTTCAAACTCTCAATCTCTGTATTTTCATTTATCATGGAGAAGATAGATTTCGGCGCTCGGTTGATGTCCGCCCTTATTTTTTCTCAACCTGGACTAAGTAGCCCTTGGCGGTCTGGAAAAAATCCCTTAGCTGGTTGGTCTGCCATAGTTCATCTCGCCCCAACTCTCTAGCCAAAATACTGACCGCCTTAGGCGCCATGCGGATGGCTGCTTTCGCATCCAGGAACAAAGCGCGAGTGCGACGAGCCAGAACGTCCTCCAACGTGCGAGCCATTTCCGTCCGGGCCGCCCACACCACCTCCGCCCCGACATAGGGCAATTCAGAATCCAAGGGACATCCAAGCTCGGGATCGGCCGCGATAATCTTCCGAATTGCGGGCGCGTCCGATCCGTAAAACGACAGAGAACCGAAGACTTCTGCGTTCGGATGGTAGCCGTGAATGTTCAACTCCGGGGTCACGCAAGGTTTCTCCGGCAAATTTGCCAGGATGGCGGCTTGATCTACGCAGCCCTGCGCCATGTTGCGATATGTCGTCCATTTTCCACCTGTGATGCTCAACAACCCGCTCTTGTCAATTTGGATGGTATGATCCCGTGAAAGTGCCGCTGTATTGCTGGAATCTCCGGATTTTACCAGCGGCCGAATTCCGGCATAGACACTCAAGATATCCGACCGCGACGGCTTCTTTTCCAGATAAAGTTTAGCCGTCTCCAACATGAATTCGATTTCCTCATCAAGCGCAACGGGTTCCAATGACGACTTCTTCAACGGAGTGTCCGTCGTGCCAACCAGCGTGTGCCCGTGCCAGGGAATAGCAAACATCACGCGCCCATCCTTCGTGTGGGGCACAAGGATGGCGTTGTTTCCAGGCAAAAACGAACGGTCGAGGACGATATGCGCCCCCTGGCTGGGTGCTATCATTTCCTGAACGTCTGGATCGGCAAATTGTCGAACGGAATCGGTAAAGATGCCAGTGGCGTTCACCACGACTTTGGCCTGTGCGTGGAAGGTTTCGCCGGACTCGTTGTCTTGCCAAGTCACGCCGCTAACAATGCCGTCACTCCCCTTCGTCAATCCGGTGACTTTGGCGTAGTTTAACAATGTCGCGCCTTGCTCTGCCGCAGTGGCAACCAGGTTGATGAGAAACCGGGTATCGTCAAATTGTGCGTCGTAATAAATCACACCACCCATAAGCCCATCCGGATTAACATTGGGTAGTCGTTGAAGCGTTTCCTCCTTGGACATGAGATGTGATTTAGCGAATCCGTATTTACCGGCGAGAAGATCGTAAACCTTTAAGCCGATCCCATAGAATGGCCCCTCCCACCACGAATAGCTGGGCACAATACACGCCAACTCGCTTACAAGATGGGGCGCATTGCGCCGCAGGAGGCCGCGTTCCTTTAAGGCTTCCATCACCAGCGAGACATTGCCCTGTTCAAGATAACGTACCCCGCCATGCACCAGCTTCGTGCTGCGACTGGAAGTGCCTTTCCCGAAATCGTGCTGTTCAAGCAGCAGGGTCGCATAACCCCTGGTGGCAGCATCCACCGCTACGCCGGCGCCGGTCGCCCCACCGCCTACGACAATGATGTCCCATGGTTGAGCGTGTTCGTGAACTTGAGCTAACATTTCCTCGCGTTTCATGATTTGAATTGTTTTAAAGTGTTGGTTCGTGAACTTATTTTTTCCCAGCTTTTTTGCGGGATGGTGGCAAAGGAGCATGCTGCTCCCAATCTTTTGATCTCAGCAGTGCGTTGTCCCAACGCGCACGCAATTCGGCCGCCTGCGAGCGCGGCATTTTGGGCTCAAAGACTTTTTCAACCTTCCATTGCTTCGCAATGCCATCAATGCCCTTCCAGTAGCCGACCGCCAAACCTGCCAGATAGGCCGCGCCTAAAGCTGTGGTCTCTGTTACGACTGGGCGCACGACAGGTATCTGTAAGAGATCGGCTTGAAACTGCATCAAGAAAGCACTGTGACTCGCGCCGCCATCCACGCGCAATTCTTTCAATGCTTTTCCAGTGTCCCCTCGCATGGCATCAATCAAGTCGGCTACCTGATAGGCTATACCTTCCAGCGCAGCGCGCGCGATATGGGCGGCGGACGTGTCCCGCGTGATGCCGACAATGGCACCGCGCGCGTACGGATCCCAATGCGGCGCTCCAAGACCGGCGAAGGCCGGCACCAGATAAACACCCCCGTTATTCGGAGTGGAGTTTGCCAGCAGATTCACCTCGTCAGCGGAACGGACCAACCGCAGGCCATCCCGCAACCATTGCACCACGGCCCCGCCGATAAAGACACTGCCCTCCAACGCGAATTCGCGCTTTTTGCCAATTTGACACGCGGCGCTCGTCAGCAAACGTTGACGGGACCTAATCGCTTTGGTTCCGAGATTTTGCAGCAGGAAGCAGCCCGTGCCGTAAGTGTTCTTGGCCTGGCCCGGATGCACGCACATTTGACCGAAAAGGGCCGATTGCTGGTCGCCGGCAATGCCCGCGATGACTACTTTTTGCAGACCAAGCGAAGTACTGATTTCGCCATAAACTTCACTTGAAGTGCGAACCTCGGGCAGGAGACTCGCTGGAATGCGAAAGAGCTTGAGCATTTCCTCATCCCATTTTCCGGTGTGAATGTTGTAAAGCAACGTCCGCGAGGCGTTGCTGGGATCTGTCACATGAACATTGTGACCGCTCGTCATTTTCCAGACCAGCCAAGTGTCGATCGTGCCGAAGAGCAAATCCCCCGCTTCGGCGCGTTTTCGAACACCGGGCACATTGTCCAGAATCCATGCGATCTTGGTGCCGGAAAAATAAGCGTCCAACAGCAGCCCCGTGCGTTGGTTGATGTTTTTGTCATGACCCGCTGCCCGAAGTTCATCACAGGCCTCCGCCGTCCGCCGATCCTGCCAGACGATGGCGTTGTAAACCGCCTCGCCCGTTTTGCGATCCCAGACGACAGTTGTTTCCCGCTGGTTGGTAAGGCCCAGAGCAGCAATATCACTCGGTCGAATGCGGGCGCGGCCAAGCGCTTCCACGGCGACGCTGAGTTGGGTAAACCAGATTTCCTGCGGGTCCTGCTCGACCCAACCGGGCTTGGGATATATCTGGCGGATTTCCTTTTGCGCGACTGATCGCATTTGTCCCTCCTGATCGAAGACGATGGCACGCACACTGGTCGTTCCGGCATCAAGTGAGAGAATATATTGCATGAGAGTTTTAGGGTTGCGATTAAATCTCTTTTGAGTTTAGGCGTAAAGCAAGCCGTAAGCCCAGGCGCCGAAAATGCCGCCGAGGATCGGGCCGAAAACTGGAATCCACGCATAACGCCAATCAGATCCGCCTTTCCCGAAAATTGGCAGTATGGCGTGGGTCAGGCGCGGACCAAAATCGCGCGCTGGATTGATAGCATACCCAGTGGGCCCGCCGAGGGAAAGACCAATGGCGAAGACCAGCAACCCGACGATCAATGGACCGAAGCCGGTCGCCCATCCCGGCCCAGACAAATTTGCACTGGAAGGGATGGCGAGAACGCCAAAGACAAGCGCGCCGGCGCCTATCGCTTCACAGATCAGGTTGCACGGGGTCGAACGGATCGCGGGCCCCGTGCAAAAAACCGCCAGCTTCGCCCCTGTATCGGGTGTTTCTTTCCAATGAGGCAAATACGCCAGCCAAACGAGGAACGCCCCGAACATCGCGCCAGCGATTTGCGCGACGATATATCCCGCGACCTTTGCAAGGGAGAATTTACCAATGACGGCAAGCCCAATAGTCACCGCAGGGTTCAGATGTGCGCCACTGATCGTTCCCACAGAGTAAACCGCCATCGTTACGGCGAGGCCCCATCCGGTCGCGATTACAATCCAGCCGCCGCCCTGCCCTTTTGATTTCCCAAGCAGCACATTGGCCACGACACCATCACCGAAAAGAACCAGCATCGCGGTGCCGATGAATTCTGCCAGATAAACATTCATATTTTTGGGAAATCGGTGAAGTAAGAAATTAAAATCTGAAGATCGTTCGCAATCCAAGCACCAAGATTGCGCAGCGATGATCATCACCGCCCGGATCAATAATGTACTGGTTATCAAATTGGAGTGAGAACCAGGAGACGGGGTTTATCTGGTAGTCCAGCTCCAGCGTGGTCTCGCCAACAAGACCATGCCCGTGAGCGGTGGCGTAGGCGTCGCTGTATGCGTTGCCGTTTTTCGAGTAGATGATGCCAAAACCTATCACATCATGATCGCGTCCGGGAATCAAACCGGTGTAACGTCCCCCGCTGGTGAATTCAAATTCAAGATTGTTAAGGTCGCCAGGAGCGCCCAAAAATTCTACTAATAGATCCAATCCCTTTTTCACTGCCAAATTTCCAGCCCCATCGGTCGGATGATAGACGGTCTTTTCGGCCAACCCATAAGCGGTGAAATCTCCGCGGTAATGCTGGCCTGTGTTTGGATTGGTATAAATGATTTCGTTGTCGCCGTTGACTCCCAGTTTATAAACTCCGGCATAGTTGTTATTTTGCTCCTCATAGCCCACTTCGAAAGAAGCTGCCACGCCGTGGTTGAAATCGTCATTGTAATCCACCCCGTAGCGGTCCGGGCGGTAGGGATTGTCATAGGCGGTGAAGGCCCCGGCTTTCACATAAAGACCGGGAGTCACCATGGTTAAATCGCCTTTCACGACTACACCAGGTTTACCTGCCGGACTGAAAGGCTGCTTGGAGGAGAAAAGAGCATTGGGCGCATATCCAAGCTCGTCATTGAAAAGAATGTCGAAAAAATCCGTCGCCCCAAATTCATTTACCGCCGCGATTTGACCCACTTTGATCGTGCAGAGATGCTCGAACAATCCTTGCTGATACCAAAATTGATCCACACGGTCGGTCTCAGTCCCGGCAATGCTGCTGGTCAGGGTATTAACGTGAAGATAACGGCCGGACAGGTTTTGTCCGTATTGCCAAACGAGCGAAGAGAAAAACTCCCCGTCAAAATCCGCGAGCTTTCTGAAATCAACATCCGAAGAAGCGCGAAACCTCCCAAAATAAGTTGCATGATGCGTTTGACTGCCCGTTACGTCCGCCTGGAAGTCGCCAATGTTATTCAGGTCGAATGTGATTCCTTTACCAGCCAGCCAGCTTCGCGCGCCACCCCAATCGCCGAACAAGTATCGCTGATCCCAGAAAGAAGAGGAACTCTTCTCCAGCGGCGCGGATGCTTCCTGATTGTCTGTCTCCGCCAGTGCCGGTGCGGCAGTCATGATCGGCAATCCAATCAACCCCAGCGCCAACGTCATGTTTTCCAATTTTTGGGAGTAACCGCTCGCTTTCATTTCGCGGGCCTTTCTCTTCATGACGCTCCAAGTCGGCCAACATAGTAGCCGAGGCGATTTTCAACGTCACCCGGCCTGTGAAAACCTTGCTCCATCAACTGCTTTATCTTTGTTTGAGTGGAGGACCGCTGGACTGAAGCGATGAAAGCATCCCATTCGGGCGCGATTTCATCGTCGGAAGGCAGGCTCGCGACATTGACCAAATGCTTCGTATCGGTGAGCGCCCGTTTGTCGAATGAAGAAATCCGGACCGCCAGGGCATTGACAAAGCTATCCAAATCGCGATCCGGCAACGATCGATTGACGTAGCCGTAGAGTTCTGCCAGGTCACCACCGATATCGTCAGCGCCCAGCAAGACTTCCAGAGCGCGTCCGCGGCCGATCAATCTCGGTAATCTCGCCATCGGCCCGCCTCCCGGGACCAACCCCGCGCCAACCTCCCATTGCGATAGAATGGCCTTTTGGCGGCTGGCAAAGCGCATGTCACAGGCGAGAGCTAGCTCACTGCCGACGCCGGTTGCGCGTCCACGAATAGAAGCAATTGAGACCACTGGCGCACGGCTAAGACGCACCAACATATCAGGCAAGGCTTGCAAGCCGGTGGGCCCGGGAGGAATGGAAGTTGAATCCTCAAGTCGTGCCAGAAAATTGTAATGAGTTAGAAAAAAACCTTCCACGGCGCTATCAAAAACGACGACTCTTACGCGTTCGTCGGTTTCAAGGGCTTTGATGATTTCTTCCAATTGCGGCACGGTTTCAGGGCCAAAAATGTTCAAAGGCGGGTGATCAAATGAAACTCGCCAATAAAATGGTGAACGGCGCTCGACTCGAATTTGCCGGGTGGTCGTGAGATCGCTCATTGCAGAGTCCTTTCCGTTTTTTTAGATTCGTTCATTCTTCTTGATGGGTATGCAGGCTAAATGCCAAAAAATTTGATGGGTCGATTGGTCGCGATTTAAAATGTTGCGGCTCATCCGCTTGAGGGCTTTAAATTTATGAAGCGCCTCATTGTCAAAGATTGCGACCGGGCGCGTGAGTGTCGTATGTTCGACGGTCGGTCGCTGGAACGTCGCGATAAAGTGCCAATATGCAGGAATGAAGACAGGCCGAAGAAAATAAATTCTGTCAATCGAATTGATTGGAAATTGATTTGAAGACTCCACCTGGCAAAGAGATCGAAACGTCCGCCCTCTTTGAGCTAACGCCGTATCGAGAGATCTGCCTGCGCACGGGCGTTCCTGCTTCACTGAATTTGGTGGCGGAACGGCATTAATAGACAGTGCGCGAAAGCCTGCTAAACTAATGGCTTGTTAGATCATGGTGCCAGCTAAAACTCTTCCTTACCGGACCATTTTTTTAGCTGGGGTTGGACCAACCGCCCGGTGGCGTGACCGACTCGACATAGCCGGGTCCCCAAGAGTTCGCCTCGTATTCGTGTATTGGCGTCCCCGCCTTTAGCACGGGATCGACGATGCGCCACGCCTCCTCGACATAATCCTCCCTGGCGAACAACGTGGCATCGCCGGCCATCGCGTCCGTGAGCACTCGCTCATAGGCGTCCATTTCCGCAGCACTCGGATGCCGACTGCCCAACAACTCTGACAGATTGCTCACGCTTTCGTCAGTCGGTGAAACGACATTGAGCCCAAAGGCCAGAACAACATCAGGGCTGATCCGTAGGCGAACGTAGTTTGATTTCAAATCGTAGTCCTGATACATCGTCGGCGGCTGACGCAAACGGATTAGGACCTCGGTGCAAGTCACAGGCAGGCATTTTCCCGCTCGAATGTAGAAAGGCACACCGCGCCAACGCCAGGAATCCACATAAAGTTTAAGCGCAGCGAATGTCTCCACTTGAGAGTCGGCGGCCACGCCGGGCTCCTTCTTGTAAGCGCGGAACTGGCCTCGCAACAGATTGCCCGGCTCAATTGGCGCGATGGCTTTGAGTACCTTCACTTTCTCATCGCGAATGGATTCACTGTCGGTGCGGATGGGTGGTTCCATGGCCAAGTTGGCCAGCACCTGAAAAAGATGGTTCTGAATGACGTCGCGAACAGTCCCCACTTGCTCGTAAAATGCGCCACGCCCCTGCACGTCGAAATTTTCGGCCATCGTAATCTGCACGCTCTCGATGTGAGAACGGTTCCAGAACGCCTCGAGCATGGTGTTGGCGAAGCGCAAGAAAAGCATGCTATGAACCGGCTGTTTGCCAAGATAATGGTCAATACGAAAGATAGCCTGCTCGTCGAAGTTGTTAAGCAGTATTTGATTCAGAGCTTGTGCCGAAGGAAGGTCTCGACCGAAAGGTTTTTCCACAATGACTCGGCCGTTGCGCGCGCATTTTGACTGGGATAAATGTTGCACGACCGTGCCAAAGGCCGCCGGCGGAATGGCCAAATAATAAGCCGGGCACTGCGCCGGGCCAAGCTGGCGGCAAAGCGCTTCGTAAATCTCTGGGTTGTTGTAATCACCGCTGACGTAACGCAACAAGCCGCACAGTTTTTCAAAGGCCGCCGGATCTAAGCCCCCATGTTTCTCCAGGCTTTCCCTGGCCCGTTCTTTGAAGCGATCGAGACTTTCGGATTGCCGGCCTACGCCAATCACGGGAACATTGAGGCTGCCGCGTTTCACCATCGCTTGGAGCGCTGGAAAAATCTTTTTCCGCGCGAGATCTCCAGTCGCGCCAAAAAAGACCAATGTATCTGACGGAATCACTTTCATGTTTTTTTGTCTCCAGATTTTTCCAAATGACCGCCAAAACTACGCGGCTGCCCCTTGTTCATTTGAATTAGGCGGCTTCCTCCCAGAGGCGAAATCCTCCGATTAGCGCATCGGCATTGTCGCCCGCGCGGCAGCCAGAAGGCAGAGCTTTTAGTCTTTTAACATTACCCCCACCCAGCACCACCTCGTCTGGTTCAATGGCCGAGGTCAATCGCTCAACGACATCAGCGACGTAATGCTGCCATTTTCTTTCGCCATACTTCTCCAGTCCACGAATTCCTACGTAATCCTCGAAAGTGGCCTTGTGGTAAGGCAGGTGGCCCAACTCCATAGGCTCCACGATGCAATTCACCACAAAGGCGGAACCAAGTCCGGTGCCAAGTCCGAGAAATAGCATTTTGCCACCTCGATAACTCCCCAGTGCCTGCATGGCAGCGTCGTTCATGACTTTCACGGGACGCTTGAACGCCGAACCAAAATCGAATCCAGCCCATCCTCTGCCTAGATTCCACGGCTCTGAAACCGGCCGGTCCTGCAGCACCGGTCCTGGATAACCAATGGAAACCACATCATATTTCCAGTCGGCCACGAGTTTGCGAATCTTGGAGACCATTCGCCGTGGCGACAGTGTAGGACCAGACGCAAACGCCCTTTGCCGCTCCTGGCCGGTGACCAAGGCCTTGACGGAAGTTCCACCGATATCGATTACCAATACATTCATAACCACTCGATTATCTGAGCGACCTTCTGTCCGAGGGCGCAGGCGTTTTCCATGCCACGCTCCGTCAGGGTCAGATCTGTGCGCCCTGTATGTTGACCGGTAAGGCTCCATGCCGTTTCGCCGTGTCGCGCCAAATAAGTTCTTGGCATATTCGAGCCGTCACCATGTGTGCTTAACGCTTTCATAAAATGTTCACGCTCCAATCGCAACCCTGCCAACGCTGATCGCCCTTCCACTGGAGCGTGAACGAAAAAACCGTCCCTGACGGCCAATCCGTTGTTGGAAAATCCGAGAACCAAAGGTTCAATACATTCTCGCGCGTTGCTTCCTTTTTATTGACGTTCGCCCAGGCGTCGGTTGACCAAACGACAGTTGCCTCCGCAGCCAGGATGATGCGGATGATTTTCCCGCGACGCGCTCGACGAGTCGGGTGGCGCAAGCTCCAGATCTCATGCCCACTTTGGATGGGATTAGCCACATAACGTTCGAACGCCGACTCGATCCGATCAAAGCAAACGCCATCATGATGGCTGCGCACGAGGGAAACGTATTCGGCATGGGACCAGCAAAGCGGCATGGCCGCGCCCGTGGGGCATCCACGCAACATTCGGCCATCCGGCAAATCACCCGCGTCCCAAAGCTGCTCGCTGATCATGCCGCCGGTGTTGGAAAACTCCTCCATCGCTTTGATAAAAGGCTTGGCGTCGTGGCCGGCCGCTACTTCATAGTGGCCGCGCTCGCCCGTTAGAATAGGCCAGCATCGTCCCGTGCCTGAACCGTTAAAAGCTCCACCATCGTCCTTCTGTCCGTAACCATCGTGATTGTATCGACGCCAGCCGGGGCCTTGTGGGAGATCGTACTTGATAACCCGGTCAATGACCTCAATCGAATCGAGCACAATCGGGTCGAATGGACTGCGAATACCCAGGCGCACCAGGTGAAGAAAATCACCGCCCACCACGTTGCGCGCCGGATGAAGCCCGCCGCCATTGGCGATTTGAATCATCGTCGAATTCGGATCCGCATGCGGATCAGGCGATTCAGAATCCGCCGGATTAATTCGGATATAATGCCGAGGCTTTTCCGCAACCAACTCGCCACACGAGGTAACTGTCCACTCTTCCAGATGGGCGGACAACCAATCCGCGTAAACCAGCATGAAATCAGCTAAATTGCTTCTGCCTTTATGCCTGGCGAAATCAGCGGCGCATACGAGACCGGCGATGACCGTGGCTAAAGTTGAGGGCGAGTAGCCGGCATTTTCCTCCCAGCGTTCCTGGGTCGTTACCGGCCCTTGCAAAATGAGATACGCCGCGGCCCGCAACAGCATTTCCTTGGGATCGAACAGTCCGATCGTATGGCCCCCCTTCCACATTCGCCAAGCCAGCAAAAGCGGAGCGGCGATTTCGTCGAGTTGTAAACCACTCCAATAGGCCGTGCCGTCAAGCCAGCTATTTTGCGGAAAGCTACCGTCCGGCCTCTGAATGGCCGCCAGCCAAATCAAAGCGCGCAAGGGCGTGCCGACCTGACCCGTCGCCAGAAGCGCTGTGGCGCTTTGCACCAAATCGCGAGTCCAAACAAGGTGGTACCCGCCGCGGTCGGCGTTGTTCTTAGTCTCACCCCAGGGGATGCTCATGGACGCCACCAACGCGCCTTGGAAATCTTTGTCTTCATGGGCCAGCAAAACGCAACGGCTCAATCGATACATTCCGCCGCCATCGGAAGTGTCTTCGCTGAAATCAAATTTCTTATTTACCAGCGCCCGCTGCCATTGGCGCACATAACCTTGGCGATGCACTTCAAAAGGTTCAGCAAGGGATTGCAGCAATTTGGTGGTTGTACTCTGGCATGTTGCTCCGAGTGCGATGCCGATGGTAAATTCGCCCTCGCCCACAAGATCGATTTCTCCAGTCAGGGCAATATTCCCCTTCTCGGCGGCGCGGAACTCCCAATCCATCTTGAGGTGATTCATCAAATCCTGCCAACCATCACTGGCCCCGACGTAGCCAACGGATCGGCGCGAAAACCCCAAGCCGCACGCCATGACCATATAAACATCTTCGCATTGCGCACGAATGGCTTTGACAGCGCCGATTTCGAAGCATTCGCCGTAGCTGCCATCGCCGTGAGGCGCCAGCAGGGCGTAAACGCGCAATTTATTCCGCAACGACTCGTCAAAAATTTCAATCTTGGTGTGAATGAGCAAGACCGATCCGTGTGGATCTGTCAGCACATGCTTTATCAGACGGTAGCGGCCGTTCGGTTCCGAATTCGTTAAGCGGTAAAACAGGCAATCCTTCTCCGGGTATTCGACCAAATGATCCAAGTCGCGCTTTTCCTCGTGACATAACGTTTCCCCATCCGTGATCAGAAACTGAAAATCCCGCGTCCGTGGCTGATCCACGCGCGGATGGTAAATCTCGTTGACGATGCCGTGGCTAAGCGTAAACCAAAGGCGGCAACTCGTGTGATAGGCCGTTCCAACCCCTACCTTCGCGCTTGATGTCCAGCGCGGCTCAATGCCCGGGGCGCCAAAGGCCAGTAAACGCGAATCTTGAGTGTTCATTCTCCCTGCCTAATCGTTAAAACAGACCGTTCGATCTCGAAAACCGTGTCAATAATTACCGGTGCCCCAAGCGGCAGACTACTAACCCCGCAAACTAAACGCGTGTGCCCGGTCTCTGGCCCGAAAATGCTGGCAAACAAATCCGAAGCTCCATCCGCAACGACGGCATGCTCTG
>Ga0302325_10008015_pt1 | contig 23294 bp, 19 predicted proteins | sample Palsa_T0_2_FD_201948 | JGI IMG/M metagenome (GOLD analysis project Ga0302325, IMG submission 201948) | Peat permafrost microbial communities from Stordalen Mire near Abisko, Sweden - Palsa_T0_2 | ecosystem: Environmental > Terrestrial > Soil > Palsa > Peat permafrost | place: Sweden: Abisko... | reverse complement strand
GACCTGCCCTCTTAGTAAGCGTCTGCAGTTACGGCGCGAGGTTCAGAAGAGATTCGCTTAGGCCTGACGCCTTGACTCGCAGTTCCGGCGCTGTGGCCGCATCTACTGACGCTGATGATCAAACATCAATGCCGGCACGATCATACTCAACGCACCGGATCTCGTAACATCGCGTTCAGACGAGTCGCAGAGCCGGTGATTGCCTGTCGTTCTGCCGTGTGCATCCAGACAACGAACAAGACGCCGAGCGTAGTCAGATGAATGAGGCTGGCCGGTATCCACATAATAAGGCCCGCCAGTTGTTGGTCTTCAAGCGGGGTTAGTCTCCAAACCGCGGTGGTGGACAGATGAGCCGCATACAGCGGACGCCCGGCAAAGGTCAAGAGCGCGCCAAGCAATCCTGTCTGTACGCCGAAGGTGGCTACCAAGAGCAGAGTGATTCCATAATCCATGCGCCGCCGTCCGAGCGGTTCGAGAACGAGCGACCAGAACATCAGCGAAGTCACGAAAAAGCAGACATGCTCGAACGCATGTACCGATTCGCTCCCGAGCGCCCAGCCGTAGGGGCCGGGCAGATGCCAGAACCAGAGGACCGCGCTGCAGAGTAGCCATACGAAGATAGGAGACGTCAGTACGTGGACAGCGTGCTTCAAGCCGGATCTTATCCAGACGCGACCGATCGCACGCCGTGCAGGCAACGGAAAAGCCCAGAGACAGGCTAGTGCGGGACGGCCGAAGATCAGCAGTGGTGGCGCGATCATTAACAGCACCAGATGCTGCACCATGTGTGCCGAAAATAGCTGATCGTCGAGCGCGTCGAACGGTGAAATCAGTGCGCTGAACAGAGTGACGATTCCGGCTGCGAATGCCACATAACGTAACCTTCCAAAGAGGCAAGCTCGCACGGCACCCTTTAAGCAAAGCAAGCCCCGGATATACCCGGACGCAGCAAGGACGACGCTCACCAAAATCCAGGGATTCCAATTCCATGCGAGTTGGCTGAAGTGGCTCGTCTGAGCCACCATAGGTACTGTGAGCAGTCCGAACGTCATAGCGCTGCCGAGGAGCATGACCAAGCGGGTGCGTTTCACTCGCCGCATAGTGGTACCAGAAAGAGCGCTGCAGTCCCGAACACCAGTGCGACTAGGAATAGCAAGCTGGTCAGGATGCCGCACATCGCCATGAATCGAGTGCGACCGTCGCCGCTCTCCAACAGATGGTGAGCCGAGCCAGGGCGTTCTTCGCGCGTGTGCCGCCAGCTTCGCCATGCAAAGAGTCCGCCGACAATTGCAATTACGATGCCAGCCACGCTGATCGCAAGCAGAATCGACCATATTCCGCTCCACAGCGGTGCGGCAAGCAGCTTGTTGCGCGGGTAGCAGGCGTGGCCCGAGAGCGCGACGCTGAACAGAAGTTGAATATCCCAAGCCACAGGAGCGGCAGCTATACCGAACAGTAATGCGACGAGCCCGACACGGCCACGATGCGGCGCTGGATGGCTAACGTTAATCGGAGGCAAGGCTTGTGTGGTCATTGTTTCGTCATTGTCCCGTCATCGGCATCATCCCAAACGAGGCGTAATATAGAAAGTGAAGAAAACTGCCAGCCATACGATGGTGACGAAGTGCCAGTACATCACCCCGATCGACGCTGCGGAATGACGATCGGCGCTGAAGTAGCCGAACGCGGTCCACAGCAACAAGACGGCCAGCATCAGCAGGCCTATGATGACGTGCAGCATGTGAAATCCGGTGATCGTGAAGTACAACGAGCTGTAGACATTAGTGTGCAGCTTGAAAGGCTCGCCGCTCCACTCAATACCCTGCATGGCAAGGAACGCGATGCCGAGCACCAGGGCGGCGGCGAGTCCGATCATCAGCTGGCCGGGCTTGCCACGTTTGATGCCGAGCTCTCCCCACCACATGACAACGCTGCCTGCGATCAGGATCAGGGTGCCGGGAACTGCGATGCGCAGGTGCGGAGCGCCGGAAGGCGGCCACGCCCCAAGGGCGTGCGAGGCCAGATAGAAATAGCTGAACAGCAGATAAGCGAAGAGCGTCGCCTCGGTCGCAATCAAAGTCAGCATGCCCAACCATCCGGACGCGAGATGGCCTTTGCTGCCGATCGGGAGCTTGCGACCGGGAATGGCGATCCCATCCGCCGCCTGTTCGTTCGTGGTTCCCTTTGTCAACGCCCGCTCAATCATGACCCGTCTCGATTTGCATCAGTGACCGCTCCGGCCACAGCCAGCCAATGCTCGTAAGTACTGTTACGACTGCGGCAATCCCGAACCCCCAGCGTGAGTGCAGCAGCAGAGCGACGAACGCCGCCGTCATCGTCAGTGCCATCAGCAACGGCGCATACGAATCGCCCGGCATCTTCAGGATTACATCAGGCTCAGCGTCAAGCAGGGTTGTGCCGATGGTCTCGCGGCCTCGGTCGAGGAGCATTCCGGCGCCCACCGAACTGCGCCCTGCCCCTTCGTCCATACGGTCCTCCCAGAGCGGGTAGCGGCTGGCGACGATCGGTATAACCGCAAAGTTGTAGGCGGGTGGCGGCGATGACGTAGACCATTCGAGGGAAGCCGCGTCCCAAGGATTGGCTGAGGCCGGCTTGCCACGTTTGAGACTCAGGAATATGTTGATGAAAAACAGCAGTATGCCGGTGGCGAACACAAAAGCGCCGATCGTGACGATGAGATTCGTGGTGCCCCAGCCGAGTCCGCTCGCGTAGGTATAAATTCGGCGCGGCATGCCTAACAGCCCGAGGATATGCATCGGAAAGAAGGCGACGTTGAAGCCGCTGAACATAACCCAGAAGCTCCACTTGCCAAGCGCTTCATTCATCAGCCGTCCGGTCACCTTGGGGAACCAATAGTAGACGCCTCCGACGACGGGAAACACATTGATGCCAATGATCACGTAGTGCAGATGCGCCACCACGAAATAGGTGCGGGTCAGTTGCCAGTCCAATGGCACGGCAGCCGTCATGAATCCAGAGACGCCGCCGATGACGAACAACAGAACGAAGCCGGCAAAATAAAGGAAGGCGGCCGTGAATACCGGTCGCCCGGTCCAGATGGTCGCAATCCATGCGAACACCGCGACCGCGCTGGGAATCACGATGACCATGCTCGCAGCCCCGAAAAACGATAACGACAGGATCGGCAAGCCGCTGGCAAACATGTGATGCACCCAAACACCGAAACCGAGCACCATGGTGGTGACGGTTGCGAGCGCGACGGCAGTGTAGCCAACCAGCGGCCGCCGGCAAAATGTCGGCAGCGCATCCGAAACGATGCCCATCGCGGGCAGCACGATGGCATACACCCAGGGATGGCCGAACATCCAGAACAGGTGCTGCCAGAGCAAAGGTTGACCGCCCGCGGTGCTATCGAAGAAATGCGTACCAACCTGACGGTCCATCCACAGCATAAAGAACGCAAGACTCACAGCGGGCACGGCAAACAGATTGCCGACTGATGCCGTTAGGGTTCCCCAGACCAGGATCGGAACGCGGTTGATCGACATACCGGGCGCGCGCGTGTGTGCCAGAGTGACGATGAAATTCATCGAGCCGACCGTGGTCGAGATGCCGAGCAACACCATCCCCAGCGCATACACGTCGATGTTCGGCCCCGGGTTATAGGCCAGCGATGCGTAGGGCACGTAGTTAAACCAGCCGTCGTCTGGTCCCTTGCCGACCACAAAGCTGCTGTACAAGAAAATGCCTGCGAACAAAAACACCCAGTAAGAGAGGGCGTTCAATCGCGGGAAAGCCATATCGCGCGAGCCCAGCAGCAGCGGCCAGAGATAATTGCTGAAACCGGAGAGCACGGGCAGCGCATACAAGAAAATCATGGTTACGCCGTGCATGGTGAATAACTGGCTGTATTGCTCCGGCGTCAGTAGGGTCTGGTTGGGCCGGGCAAGTTGCACACGCAGTGCCAGGGCTTCCAGACCGCCGATGATTAGAAAGATGAACGCGGTGACCACGTAGCGTTTGCCGATTTCTTTGTGGTCGACCGTGGCGAGCCAGCCGCCAACCCCGGGCCTGCCTTCCCAGCTTTGCCGCAGCGTCGCCGAACTCGGTGAGTCGTCCGTCGCACGTGCGATGATCGGAGCGCGATCGGTTTCGATAACAGCCATAATCCACTCCTCTAGTGCAACGTGTTCAGGTAGGACGTCACAGCCGCCAGGTCGGGTCCGGATAAGATTTGTGCCGGCATGCGTGTGCCGGGTTTCACAGACTCCGGGTTCGCGATCCAGCTCGCAAGATTTCCGGGTGTATTCGCCAGTAGTCCGGCGGCGATCGTGCTGCGGGTCATCAGGTGCGAAAGATTGGGCCCCAAGATTCCGGCAGGATTCATGCCGCGAATGGTGTGGCAAACGGCGCAGTGCGTTTGAAAAATCCGCTCGCCGCGACGATTCTCTTCCGTGGCCGGCACGATCGTCTCGGTAAGTTGGCCATCTTGCCACGCCGCAAAATCCTGGGCAGTGTCTGCCACAATGAACAGATCCATGTGTGCATGCTGCCGTCCGCAGTACGCGGCGCACTGTCCCCGGTAAGTGCCCGGCTGGTCAGCCTGCAACCACATGACATTGGTCTGACCCGGAATTACATCCATCTTCCCCGCGAGTTGTGGAATCCAGAACGAATGGATGACATCGGCGCTGGCGAGTTCAAAGCGAACCGGCTGGCCCACTGGAATATGAATTTCGTTGGCCGTCGTGAAAATGTTAGAGGGTTTCGCGTTCAAGTAACGAAGACTCCACCACCATTGCGAAGCGGTGACCTGCACCGTCAGCGCGGGAGTACTCGGCAGCTTGGTCACTTCCGCCATAACGAGCAGCGTCCATGCCATGCACGCGACGAGAACCAACGCGGAAATGCCGCCGCCAACATAGATCCAAGCCATACCGCCGGCGTCGCGGCGCACCGCTAGCTGATGAGGGTCTGCGGCCGAAGACGCCACGCGCTTGCGCAAGACACCGCCGAGCAGGAGTACACCGATGATGACGATGACGAGGAGTGAGATGATGCCGAGGCCCCATCCGAGCCGAGTGATCGGATCGACCGCCGGTCCAAATGTGCGCGGATAGGCCATCGCCGGTTCCACGCGAACCGCCAGCAACATCGGCAGCTTATTGAACAGAAGCGCGGCCGGTGGGTTCATGGCTTCGGTTCACCGGCTTTCGCTGGCGTTGGTGAACTTGATGGCGTTTGGGTCTTGGCGGGAATTGGAATCGGGAAGATCGGCATCGTGGGCGCGAACTGTGCGTCCGCCTGCGCCTCGGGGGCGACTTGTTCGCCCGGTTGGTCGCCTTGTCGCGAATGCTCGTAATCGCTGACCGACACGGTTCCGCCCAGAGACTGGATATAGGCAACCAGTTTCCAGATTTCGTCCGGTGGTAGCGCGGCACCCCACGCCGGCATGCCCTGCGGCCGTCCATCTCGAATTGTTTCGTAGATCTGGATCGGAAGACCGCCGTAGCGCCATTCAGTATCGGTCAGGTCTGGCCCCATGTTGCCTTTGCCGTTGTAGGCATGGCAACCGGCGCAGTTCATCTTTATATAGAGTTGTTTGCCTTGCTGAATCGCCTGCGGATTGTCGTGATAAGGGTTGTCCATCGACAACGCGGTTACGGCACGAGCCGGTTCCCCGGCGACCTGGCCCAACGGGACGGTGCCAATGAGGTCATCGGAGGGAAAGCTGACCGCCCGAGTCGTCGTACTGCCGCCCTCGGAATGTTTACAGCCGCCCAAGGCGGACAGCAGCGCAAGCGCTGCAATGCCAATTGCACTGTAAATTGCCCGCAGGTTCATAAAGCCTCAACATTCGTGCAAACATCGGGGTTCGTGCAAACTCAACGCTCGTGGAGCCTCAATGCTGCGTGCCATTACCGGTTTCCGGCTGCGCCTTAGAGACGTTGTCCTTGCTCGTCATCTGGCCTGGGCCGCTGCTCATCGAGTCGCCATCGATTGAAAACACATAAAGCGTGTTGCCTCCCGCCGGAAAATCGAACGGCCGGAGCGCGATGACATCGGCGCGCACCGTCGCCGCGCCCCCAATACCGGCGGAAATCGCGATGTACTGCCGATGGTCTAAGCCAAGGTACGTAATCGGTTGACCGATGATTCCAGAACCGAGTTTCTGCGACCACAGCACCTTGCCGCTGCGCGCATCCACCGCGCGGAACCAGCCATCCGCGGTGCCGTAGAACACCACATCGCCCGCCGTCGCTAACACGCCGCTCATGGTCATGTAGATTTCCTTGATCGACCATACCTTCTTGCCGGTGGCGGGATTCCACGCGATGAACTCGCCCAGGTTTCCGCCTGGCGCCGGATAGCGATTCATGTCCATGCCGTCGAACGGCGAGCTTGGAATGTAGCTGGCCTCGATGTCGGTGACATCCATGCAGATGTTGAAGATATCGGCATACACCAGACCGGTGCGCGGCGAGGCTGCGGATGGCTGCCAATCTTTGCCGCCAATGTCGGGCGGGCACACGTTGACGAGCTTGACGTTCGGATGTGGTTCCTTGTCCGGATCGACGACCGGCGTGCCGGTTTTCATGTCAAAGCCGGTGGACCAGTTCTGGTAGGCGAAGGGCGCTGCCTCCAGCACCTCGCCGGTGACGCGATCGATCGTGTAGCCGTAGGCATTCCGGTCGAGGTGGACGAGAACCTTGCGTACCTGGCCGTTAATCGGCAGGTCCATCAGGATGTCCTCGTTGACCGCGTCGTAATCCCACCGATCGTGGGGCGTGGTTTGGTAGGCCCAGCGCGCCATGCCGGTATCCACGTCGCGCGCGAAGATCGTGCTGGTCCACAGGTTATCGCCGGGGCGCTGATCCGGCACGCGCGGCGATGGATTGCTGGTGCCGTAATAGATTAGTTTTAGTTGCGGGTCGTAAGAGATCCAACCCCAGACCGAGCCGGCACCGTGCTTCCACATGTCCGCGGGCCATGTGCTCGTGCCAAGATCCTTACCCTTCATCCGCTCATAAAACGGTTTGAAGTCATCGCCAATACGCACCTGCTGGTCTGATCCAGTACTGTAGGCACGCCATAATTCTTTGCCGCTGTCGACGTCGAGCGCCGCGATCCAGCCCCATACGCCCATTTCTCCGCCACTGTCTCCGACTAGCACCTTGTTCCCGACCACGAACGGCGCCATGGTCATGGTTTCACCGGTTTCCACATTGCCCATCTTTGTGCGCCACACCTCCTTTCCGGTCTTGGCGTCGACGGCGACGGTGTGGTCGTCAAGCAGGTTATAGATGAGCTTGCCATTGGCGTAGGCCACGCCGCGTGTGACCGTATCGCAGCAAGCCTTGCCTTTGGCCATTGGCGCGGGGTTGGGCTTGAAGGTCCACTTGATCGGTTCTCCCGCGCGGGTCAGGTCGAGTGCGTAAAGGATGTCGGGGAATGGAGTTACCACATACATGGTGTTGTCGACCACCAGCGGCGCGGCTTCGTGACCGTTCAGGGTGCCATCCGAGAAGGTCCAAGCCACACGCAGTCTGCTGACGTTGCTGGTATTGATCTGGTCGAGCGTGCTGTAGCGCGTATTGGCATAATCGCGCGCTTGACTGCGCCACTCGCCCGGTGGATCGTTGGGCGCGGCATTGAGCGTTGCGCCAGTAAGGCTGCCGCTGCCGGCATCGTAGGCGTGACTATCCTGCACCGGTGTCGATGGGCGACTGCAAGAGCTGCTTGCAGCAATCAACAACGCGAGGGGCACGAATTTTAGAGGGCGCGCATTCCCATGAGCGCGCAGAAACCCATCAACCCAATCCCACATTTGGCGGAAAGTCTACAAAATTGCGCAATCCTCAGACTGTGCAAAATTGCACACTTTTGAGAATTGACTGTCGCGCTCAGGATTGCTCGAGCACGTCGCACGGGAAAAATACGTTTTTCTTTAGAACTCGACCTTGGTTCTGAATCCGAAAACGACCGCGCGCTGCGCGCCTCCTCCCACATTCGCGTAGTACTGGATCACCGGCTGTACGATGATCATGGGTAAAACATTCAGCAACGTGTTGAACTCCACGCCATGTTCGGTCTGCCACGCCGGCGCGCCCGATGGGAGAAACTGTGGGCTCAAACTGTTTTGCACATAGCCCAGCGACATGGTGTTGTGAATCTTGAGTGGCAGCGGTTCGTTGAAGCGCAGCCCCGCTGTGAGCGCCGTATAGTCTGAATTGATACTTCGAGGACTCCAGTCATACGACAACGTCGCATCCAGACCCTTCGCTTCTTTCGGGTCCGCGCGCCACACCGCTTGACTCGCGATCCAGTAGAAGAGGTAGTTTCCCGACCGTGGTGTCGCACTCGTCGGCACAGAGAACTTCCCAGGATTGTAAGAGGCGCCGAACTGGTAGAGGCCCGAGTACCCCTTTCGGGTTGTCGCGTTGTCAGTGGGAACCATGGAGGATGCCTTCTTGCCAGGAGTGAATCCAATTTCCGAAACACTCACCGGAGGGCCATGGAAATATGGAGCCAGGCCAGTTGGATTGTTTGAGAAAGGCAAGCGGTCCACGGACGATACCATTGATTTCACGTAGACGTTGTGGATCAGTACAACGTGGATTTCCAGCGCCGGCGTGGAAGGAGGATCGAAGGTTTCAAAGGTATTGGATAAATTGCCCAATGAACCGCCAATCGGCTCAACCACGAAAGACTTCCCGAAATTTTGGTCGCCGTAGGAATCTTGACCCGCGAACTGGCCCACGCGAGCAGCGATCCGGGTCTTCAGCCAACTCTTCTGGAACCACCAGGAATCGAGGCGAAATGTATTCATGCTGGCAATCGAGCTGGGATTGGCGACGAGGCCCAAATTCGAGCCGAGATTGTCGCCGGTCTGCCAAACGGCGGTCGCGTGGAAAGACCAGCCCTGCTGATGGACTAACGTGCCCAAATCGATGTCCACGGTCCCTCGGACGCGGTTATAACTCGCAAATCGCTCGTTCTGCTGGCTCTTGATGTTCCATAAGGCATCGCTGATAAAGTGCAAATCGAGCTTCACTCCACGCTCTAACAGACGCGTTCGTACTCCTCCCCACTCTCCGAAGAGGTAGCCCTTGGTATTCTCCGCCGTTTCGTGAGCGTCTGGACCGGCAAGCGTTTCCTCTTGCAAGATCTGCGAATAAACCGGGACCGCGCATAGGCATAGACAAAGACTGGCACACCACAGAAAGGTAAACCTGAGACGTCTCCCATACATAGGGAACCTTCCTGTGGCCCGTGATCGCGGATCGGGAGTTTCGAATTGAATCCAAACCAACCCGATCTTCAGGATTATTGAACCTGAAGACTGTGCACTATTGAACACTGGCGGGTTTTCTGTATTGTTTTCTTCCCGAACGGACGAGTTAAGCTGGACTGCAGCCACAGGCAGCTTACAGAGGTTCTCGCGTGGATATGACGGAAGGGTCGCGACCGACATCACTCCCAACAAGGACATGCCAAGGAACTGTCGTACGGATCCAACCACAGATCTTATTCCTCCCCCCTGCTTCGTGCGGAAGAGGTCCGCATTCCGATTTACACTCTTCCCGCGGCTTCAATGCTTCACGACAAGGTGGTATGCGGGACGATCGCTCGCTTATCCGAATTAAAACGATCAGAGCGACGTGGCAATTTCTAGCATGTGTCCGCTGTCGAACCCACGGAGAGTGAGGCGCGGACACTGCAAGGCCCTCTCGATGCTATAGTCCGGTCGGAAGGGAATCAAACACAGGATCAGGACCTGCAACTTCCGGCGCTGGACTCCTGTTTGCGGTTCTTCAAACCGCGCTCCGTCGTCCGCTCAGTAGGTTGATGACCAGGACCACCACCGCCACAACCAGAAGCAAGTGGATCAGGGCTCCGCCGATATGCAAACTGAAGCCGAGCAGCCACAAAATCAGAAGAACAACGAAAATCGTCCAAAGCATGTCAATCCCCCGTTCTGCACAAAGCGAACAATTAAGACGTTAGCAAATCGAAATTAAAACGGTCTGAGCAATAATGCTCATACTTGCCGCACCGGGAACTAGGGATAAAGTGTCCCAAGGACGTCTACTCCATCTTGTTCAGGCGAATCCATTCTGAACTCGTGTGGGAAACTCACATCCGCCTGGATTCTTGGAGAGCAATGACCAGATTGCGCAGTTCGCGAATCAACACGAAGAAAGAATTGACCTCCCTGGGCCTGCAATCGGCGGCAAATCTGGAATAGTTTCTTCTCGATTCCGTTACTGCCTTGGATCTCTTTCCGTTTCGTTACTCATATTTCGCTCCTTTTGATACGTCAGTGATTTTGGTGCCTCCAAGGGAGGGCCATGTTGTCATACCAAAACGCATGCCGAGAATCGTTGCACGTTGAAAGAGGCGGTCGTGAGGATCCGAATGTCAGTCACCCGACACTAACCCATGACCGCCCTGAAAGGGCCGTCCGCCTTCTTAGGGGACTGCCGCGTTAAAGCAGATGCCAGAGTACTGTTCCCAAAATGGAATGACTGTTCAAAGTTGCTCACTTTCCTAAAATCGTTGGAAAAGTATTCACTTCAGTCCGCATTTCCATTCGCGACTCTCCCCTCTCGTTGCGAACGGACTAACAAGGTGCCGTTTTTACTCGATCATCACGCTGACACAATTTCGGATCCGCAGACTGCTTCTCTTGGGAATTTACAAATGGGAATTTGCAAAAATGTGCAGTATTGAGCAGTCGAAGCGTTGTGAATCGCCCAGCAAGCTCACTTCCAGCATGCTTCCCTCCCATCAGTTCGCTGTGGCGCAGAGAGGATGTCAGGCTGATGCCGCATCGGGTCGGCGAGGGGTCATCCAAGGTGAGCAATTCTGAACAGATAGACCTCGCCCGGGATGGTTTAATGGCGCCGCGAGCTTCAAAAACAGAGACTCATGTATCGTGTGGGGTTGGAGGCAAAACGGAAATAGTGAACTTAAAACATCTTCTGCCTTTGCTGCTTCTGTTCATTGCCTTCGGGGAGTGCCGGCTCGCGGCTTTGTCCCCGGAGCAGATGAACGTAATGCGAGCCGCACTGCCCAACGGCATGCGCGTCGTTATCATCCGTAACCCCCTCGCTCCCGTGGTCACGGTGGAAGCGAATTTTCTGGTTGGAGGCGATGAGACTCCGCCGGGATTCCCGGGCATGGCCCATGCGCAGGAGCACATGGCTTTTCGTGGATGCGCCGGGATGTCGGCCGATCAGACGGCTGCAATTTATGCCCAGCTTGGGGGCCAGGACAACGCCGACACGCAGCAGAACATTACGCAGTATTTTGCTACCGTTCCAGCGGCGGATCTAGATGTTGCACTCCAGGCGCAGGCAGCGTGCCTGCACGGTATAGACGACTCCGAGCAGGAGTGGTCCCAGGAACGAGGCGCGATCGAACAGGAAGTGGCGCGCGATCTCTCCAACCCCACTTACAAATTCATCAGTCGCCTGAATGAAGATATGTTCGCAGACACTCCTTACGCCCACGATCCCTTGGGTACGAAGAGTTCCTTCGATGCCACCACGGGGGAAATGCTCAAAGACTTCTATAAAAACTGGTACACCCCGAGCAATGCCATCCTTGTGATCGTGGGTGATGTGGACCCAGGCTCAACGATGGCAAAGATTCGACAATGGTTTGGCGATATTCCGAGCCACCCGCTTCCCGAACGGCCAAGCGTCGATCTGAAACCTGTGAAGTCGGAGACCTTCACTCTCGACAGCAATCTTCCCTATGTTCTGGGTTTCATCGCCTATCGCCTTCCTGGAACAAGCTCTCCGGATTACGCGGCGATACAGATTCTCGCCGATGTGCTAGGAAGCCAGCGCGCCGATCTCTACGCAATGGTACCCGCAGGCAAGGCACTTGCTGCGGAATTCGGGCTGGCTGAGACTTACCCCAAGGCCAGCGTCGGCTACGGACTAGTAGCTCTGCCTTCGGGAACCGACGCTTCCGGCGCCATCCATGAAATGCGGCAGATTCTCGCGAATTACGGGGAAAAGGGTGTGCCGGAAGATCTGTTGGCGGCAGCGAAACGCAGTGAGGTGGCCTCTGGGGAATTCCAACGTAACTCTATCCCTGGCTTGGCCAACGTCTGGTCCGAGGCTCTCGCAGCCGAAGGCCGTACTTCGCCGGATGAAGACATCGACGCCATTAAACGCGTCACCCTGGCCGATGTGAATAGAGTAGCGAAGCAATATCTGGTTGATCAGAACTCGATCACGGCGATACTAAAGCCAGTGCCGACCGGAGAGCCTGTCTCCGAAAAGGGATTTGGCGGCGGCGAAAAGGTGACGAGCTCTCCCACCAAACCGGTGCAGCTTCCCACGTGGGCGGCGACCTCGCTGGCACAGCTCAAAGTGCCTGCTGACTACATCACGGTCTCAGACACCACTCTGTCGAACGGCCTTCGTTTAATCGTCAAGACTGATCCGACAAGTCCAACCGTCTCAGTACTGGGCTCAGTGAAACACAACTCCGACCTTCAGACGCCAGTCAGGCAGGAGGGCGTTTCTGATCTTCTGGACGGACTCTTTTCTTATGGAACGCAGACTCTGAATCGGTTGGCTTTCCAGAAAGCGCTGGACGACATCGCTGCGAATGAGAGTGCGGGCTTCAGCTTCTCCGTGAAAATCCTGAAGGACAATTTCTCCCGCGGCGTTCAATTGCTGGCGGACAATGAACTTCATCCCGCGCTGCCGGTGCAGGCCTTCACCGTGGTCCAGCAACAAACCGCACAGTTTGTTGCCGGCAATCTACAGAGTCCGGGCTATAGGACATCGCGTGCGCTCGATCTGGCATTGTTGCCCGCAGGCGACCCGGTATTGCGGGAGGTTACACCGGCTACCGTCGGCAGCGTCACGCTGAACGACGTGAAGCAATACCACGCCTCTACCATACGCCCTGACCTGACCACCATCGTGGTCATTGGCGACGTCTCACCAGAAGAGGCCAGGCGAGTGATCGAGAAATGGTTTGGTGATTGGAAAGCAGTTGGCCCCAAGCCCAATACCACTCTGCCTTCCGTCCCGATAAATAAGCCTTCGACTGTAAATGTGCCCGATACAGAACAGGTGCAGGATTCCGTGGTTCTCGCCGAACAACTGAACCTCAACCGCTTCGATCCGGACTACTATCCATTGCAATTGGGAAATCATGTCTTAGGGGGAGGTTTTTACGCCACGCGTCTCTACCATGATCTGCGACAGGTCGCAGGTTATGTCTATACCGTAGACGTGAGTCTGGAAGCATCGCAGACCAGAGCTAGCTATTCTGTCTCTTATGGCTGCAATCCCGAAAACGTTCTGAAGGCGAGAGTCTTAATTCAGCATGACCTTAACCAGATGCAGACTAAAGAAGTGTCCGCCGATGAACTGCATCAAGCCAAAGCTCTCCTTCTACGGCAGATCCCTTTGAGCGAGTCGAGTGAAGATGCGGTGGCCGAAGGACTTCTCAGGCGGGCCGAGATTGGTCTTCCTCTGGATGAACCGATACGGGCAGCGAAGAAATACTTTGAACTCAACGCCGACGAAGTGAAAGCCGCATTTTCCCGGCAGATACGCACCGGCGATTTTGTTCAGGTCGTCCGCGGTCCCGCTCCCCATTAATTCACAAAGCGGTCGGGTCCACTGCGGGAAAGCCTGTGCCTGCCATCTGAGCTGAGCTCTTCCCCGATCGCGAGAGGAGCAGATCTCAACCGCGCTGATTCGGCACGGGAATGTACTGCGACGCGAAATGTTGGATCCGGGCTTGCCGTGGCAGAAGGTCTGTTCAGCAAATTGCAGGGAGCTTGAGTAATGAATGACTGTAGTGGGAGCGATCGTGTTGACCGGTAACCGCACAGCACCGGCGGCGCGAACAGTCGGGCCCGCAATCTTGTGGGCGCTCTCGCTGCTGGTAGGGATCGTGGCAGGTCTGGGGGCCGTGGCATTCCGAGCCCTCATTGCGATCTTTCACAATCTTTTCTTTCTTGGCAGCCTCTCCGCAGCATACGACGCGAACGCGCATACACCAGCAGGCCCCTGGGGACGATTGGTGATTCTTGTCCCCGTTGTCGGGGCCTTCGGTGTGGTTTTCCTCGTGAAGAATTTCGCTCCAGAGGCGAAAGGCCACGGTGTACCGGAAGTCATCGACGCAGTTTTCTACCACAAAGGAGTTATTCGTCCGGTCGTGTCAGTCATCAAAGCGCTGGCGTCCGCGCTGTCGATCGGGAGCGGCGGATCCGTTGGCCGTGAGGGGCCCATCATTCAGATTGGTTCTTCCTTTGGTTCGACCATGGGACAACTCTTGCGTCTGCCTACATGGCAGGTTGTCACGCTCATCGCGGCTGGCGCAGGCGGAGGAATCGCAGCTACGTTCAACACTCCCGTTGGCGGCGTGCTGTTCGCGGTAGAGATCGTTATGCACGAAGTCAGCGCACGGACGTTGGTTCCAGTCGTCACGGCTACGGCAACGGCCACCTATGTCGGCCAGTTCTTCTTTGGCCCACATCCATCTTTCTCCATCCCTGCTCTTGAAACGACATACTTTCAATTGACGGATCCGAAGGTGCTCGTCGCCTACGCCATTCTTGGTCTGAGCGCCGGTCTCGTTTCTGCGCTGTTCATTTACTCCATTTACGGATTCGAGCACTTCTTCGAGAATCGTGTCAAAGGTGGATACTACCTGCAACACGCGGCTGGAATGCTGGCGGTGGGGCTCATGCTGTATTTCTTTATGCGCTTCTCCGGCCACTACTATGTGGAGGGCGTGGGATATGCAACGATTCAAGACGTGCTCGCTAGCGTGCGGTTCCCAATTTACTTTCTCGTTCTCCTGTTTGCAGCGAAGCTGCTCGCCACCTCTCTGACACTTGGCTCGGGGGCATCGGGCGGCGTATTTTCCCCGGCGCTGTTTTTGGGCGCGACGGCTGGGGGCGCATACGGCGTCGTGCTCCACCGGGTGTTCCCGTCACTTCACATCAGCGCACCGGCGTTTGCCGTCGCGGGAATGGCTGGAGTTGTAGGTGGAGCGACAGGCGCAGCCATGGCTGCGATCGTCATGATTTTCGAAATGACGCGTGACTACACGGTGATCATTCCAATGACTTTGACAGTTGCGATCAGCTACGGCGTGCGGAGAAGCTTGATCAGAGACAGCATCTACACACGCAAGTTGGTTCTGCGTGGGGACCCGGTGCCAGAGTCCCTTCGAGCGGATCTTCAATTCACGCGCCGCGCCGCGAGTATCATGAATTCGAAGCTGCAGATCCTTCCGGCAGCAACACGTCTACAAGATCTCCCATCCAACAGGAATGACGCTTTCGTGGTCATAAACGGGGCTGGCGCCGTGGAGGGAGTGGTCCCTGGAGAGAATCTATCCGCGCAGATTTGTCAGCCGGTAGTGTGCAAGGAATAATCACGCGCAAGGCTATCATGGACGCCCTCGCTGGCGATATGGAGGTGTTCGGCGTCTAAGATTTCGGGTTGCAAGAGCGGGCGTATCGGGCCCCGTGCGTGCCGCGAGAACTGCACACCAAGGCGCAAGTCCTGGGGCGCGCTCAGCCCCGCAACTCGCTGAGGTTCCGTTATCGCTTAGATACGCCGACCGCACGGAGCAGTAAACTTGGAACCAGATGGAGAGCATGACAAAGAAGATCATTCTTATTACATTGCTGGCCACACCCTCCTTCGCCCAACTTGACGCCGGGACCATCATCCAACGTTCAGTCGAGGCCAACGCCGCGGATTGGAAGGCAGCTCCTGACTATGATTACGTCGAGCGTGACCGGCAACCAGGTGGAGGAACCAAGACATACGAAGAGCTCATGATCTTGGGCACTCCCTATGAGCGACTGATAGCCGTGAACGGCAAACCGCTATCGCCAGAACAGCAAGTGCAGGAACAGCAAATGCTGGAAGCGACCGTCGTTGAACGCCAGAAAGAATCTCCGCAAGGAAGGAGACAGCGGATCGCAAAGTATGAAAAAGAGCGCCAGAGCGATGACCTCATGATGGAACAATTGACAAAGGCTCTCGACTTCAAGCTGGTGGGAGAACAAAGACTGGGTGCACAAGACGTTTATGTGCTCAAAGCGACACCCCGTCCCGACTATAAGCCTCCCAATACCGAGGCCAAGGTATTGACGGGCATGGAGGGCAAACTTTGGATCGACAAGCAGACATTCCAGTGGGTCAAGGTCGAAGCCACAGTCATACGCCCGGTTTCAATTGGAGGTTTTCTCGCCGAGGTCGAGCCGGGTACACGCTTCGAACTCGAGAAGATGCCTCTGGCAGACAACATCTGGCTTCCAAAGCATTTTGCAATGAAATCGCGGGCCAAAATACTCTTCTTGTTCACCCGGAAGTCGCAAGCGGACGAAACCTATTCCGACTATCATAAAACCGCATCAACTCAAGCCGTCGCCGCTGAACGATGAGCTAGCCGCCAACTCTTGGCCCAGCGCACGCCCATTGCAAGTCCTGCTGGAGTGTTCCATTCTGACCAGACAGACGTTCGTTGGTTACTCAATACTTTGTGAATCATGGCCGGAGCGTAGCAGAGGTCTGTGAGTACACAGGAGGATTTATGTCTCGTTTGCGGATGTTGCAAGGTTTGATAGCGACGGCGGTGCTGAGCGCTGGATTGGCTGTTGTGCCCACCGTGGCCGCGGGCTCGACCCAAACCTTTACCGGAAAAGTCAGCGACGCCATGTGTGGCGCCAAGCACACGGAGGGGCTTGCCCCCGCAGCCTGCGTTCGTGCCTGCGTACAGAAGGGCGCTAAGTATGCATTGGTTGTCGGCGACAAGGTCTATACCCTTGACACTTCGGATCAAGCGACGCCAGACACTCTCAACAAGCTGGCTTGGGAGCAGGCTAAAGTCACAGGCACGGCCGACGGGACCACCATTTCGGTGAAGTCGGTGACCGCTGCCAGGTAGGTCGCGGAGAGAGGACGTTCACTCGGGGTGATCGTCATTCTTTGGGTGTCTAGCGGCGCCAGCGATGAACGTCCTGGAGATCATGGGGGATTGTCAATCAGCTCCCCGTGATGTCGGATGGACGGGTTGAGGGCATTTTTCTCGTGCTCACGCGCTGCACGTATTTCGGTCGCGCGACGAACTACAGGTGCCACCAAGCCTGCCACGAGCCGCATGAGAATGCAGCTCTGGTCGAAGTTCGAGGGAAATTTCATTATCGCGAGCGCCCAACCTGGTAGGGAGGCGGCTCTGATGACAACTGATTTGGATACAACGGGACCCGAAGAACGAAATTCCATCTGGTTGGGAATTAGAAAGTTCTTGTTTGTCGTTGTCCTGGCAGTCCTCTTTTTTCTGCTTGCCCACAACATGGTACGTCATCGCTTCTTTAGAGGAGGCTGGAGCAACCATCGCGGCTCCATCTCGCCCTGAAAAAATGAGAGCTCCGAATAATGGGACGAGCGGATTTTAATGACCGGAAGCACCATGTGAGGAAGTCTTATGCGAAACAATCTTATCGTTTGGCCGATTCTGCTCATTGCAGGTTTTCTTGCCGGATTCATTCCTCAATATTCCAAAGCAAACCGGTTAGAGCAGAGAGTGTCAGCGTCGACCGCCCAGATCGAAGCAAGTCAGCGCTCTGAACAACTGTCTCAGCTTCGCGATGCAGCCACGCTGATGTACCTGGAGGCAACGCAAAAGAATTACGGAACTTCAGGAGAGGATGCCAACCGTTTCTTTGACCAGGCCCAGCGCCTTGCGAACAGCACTCAAGATGAAGCCCTGCGCAACCTGCTCGGTGGAACTCTAACAATGCGCGATCGGATCATAGCCGATTTGGCAAATGGGGATGCCGCTGTCGTTTCCGAGATGCAACCCATTCTTGCAAAAGTGGAGCAAGGCACAAAACGGTAGGAACTATTGCAGCAGTGACGCAGCGCGGATCATAGAGCGCACCTGTCGGATTCGGAGAAGGCTGCGATCTTCGGTTGCCAACCTGGGGCGCCACTTACCTGGTACGACCAGATCTGAGCCGCGAGCCATCGACTAAGTCTGAATGTGTCGGTTGCTCCTACGGCCACGACCGCTACTGTCCGTCGACCTTCGGCGGAATGTAATATGACCGGGCACGATCCTCACTGGTGCGTACAGGCCTCTCAGGGTGGTCATCAGCATCCTCGACACCGCTGACGGCCTCCGCCTCGTATGCTTGATCAGTATCGGCAAGTTCTTCAACGCTCTCGTCCGCAGCATCTGCAATCTGCGAAAGGCCCTCAGTATCCCCTGATTGCCCAGCGCTGTCCGAGCCTACTTGCCCGGGATCGCTTCCTAGTTCATCAAGTTGCGCTTCGTTATCACGCGATCTACGTGCCACCATGGAACCTCCTGAGAATTACCTTCAACTTTCAGCTCAGTGGGCGACTGTGCTTCGTCTGTTATGTGATCTGCGTTTCAGCTTTCTGTGTCCCCGCCTATCGAGTCGGCGTAGCCAGCAGTCCTTTGAGCGAATTGATTGCTTTCTGCGCTTCCGCAAGCTGGGCCCTGGCTTGGTCCAGCGCTGCTTTTGGCAAGAGTCCTTGCGTCCCGCTCGTTTGCCCCGGTTGCAACGGCTGGCCAGGGGCCGTTCCAAACAAGGCGATCAGCGACTCGTCGAGCGTAGGTTCCATTACAACTTTATCTCCCGTCGCCACGATCACGCGTTTCAGTTGAGGGAAATTTGTGCCTTCCGCCTTGAGATAGAGTGGAACCACATAGAGAAAGGAGTTCTCGATGGGGATCACAATAAGCTTTCCCCGAATCACTCCGGAGCCCTTTTGATCCCACAGGGTTAGCTGTTGAGAAATAAGGGGGCTCTGATCGATCATCGCGCTGATCTGGTTCGGTCCATAGATCAGCTTTTCTTTCGGGAGTTCGTAGAACAGCATTCTTCCATAGTCGGGAAAATCGCATCTGGCGGCTAACCAAGCGATCATATTATCCCTGTTCTGCGGGGTGAAAGGAGTCATGATGAGGTACTCAAGTTGCTCGCTCCCCGGCAGCTTCATGAGGATGTAATAAGGCTCCATGGGGTTGACTGCGCCATCGTATTTCTCTTTAGGCGCAACCCAAAGATCTTCCCTATTGTAGAAGACCTGTGGATCGGTCATGTGGAAGGTCTCGTATTGGGCCGCCTGGATGGCGAAGAGATCCTGCGGGTAACGCAGATGACTCTTCAGATCGGGTGAAAGCTCACTCAAATCCTTGAAGACACCCGGGAAAGCGCGCCGGTACAGTCCGAGAACGGGGTCTTTTGGATCCATAATGTAGAGCGATACTGTGCCGTCATACATGTCGACCACGGCCTTTACGGAATTGCGGATGTAGTTTAAGTCCCCGGCCGAACTGCTCGTTTGCGGCTGTGAGTAGGGAAAGCGATCCGAGGTGGTATAAGCGTCCTGAATCCAATACTGCTTCCCTTCGCTCACGACGGCATACGGGTCCTTATCGAGAAGCAGGAAGGGCGCGACCTGGGAAACCCGTTCTTGGACGCTTCTCCAAATCTGGATTTTGCTTTGCGGCCTCAGGTAAGAAGTGAGCAAAATGTTGATGTCGGCCTGCGTCCAGGAAAACATAAGCCTTTTCCAGACGCTGTCCAGCGGAATTCCGCCTTTCCCCTGGTAGCTCGTGTAAACGTTCTCGTTGCCCTTCGGATAATCAAACTCTTTAATCCCGGTTGCCACGATCTTATAGCCCGGCGTCACTTCTCCGTAGTAGATTGCCGGCTGAGAGATATTGAGGCGGGCATACTGAGACTCCGGAGGGATATTCTTGATAAGATACTGCGGAAAACCTCCTCCTTCGGTCTTCGATACAAAGTTCATGACCAGGCCATAGCCATGAGTAAATTGCAATTCCTCGTTTACCCAGGTTTGCGCCTGTGCGGGTAATTGCGAGGCGAGTTCCCTGGACGCGAGCATCACCTGATGATAACCATCGGCCAGATGGTAGCGATCGACATCCACGTTATAGAACTGGTAGTAGAGACGAATCGCCTGCGTTTGCTGATAGGTCTGGAGTAAAGGCCGCGAATCCCAAAGACGGATATTCTGGATCGTGTCTTGATTTCTGGCCAGCACATCTGGAGTCAGATCTGTGAGAGCCGGATAAGCGGTTTCCTGGATTCCGTCCAGGTTATAAGCCTTTCGAGTGGACTCGATGTAGTGTGTCAGGTAGGGTGTCTCAAGCCTTAGCTCGCTGGGTTGAACAACAAACTTCTGAAACAGGTAAGGCAACGCTAGTACTCCGACGAGATAAAGTACCGCATAAATGCCGATGCAGGTGGCCAACGCTTTGAATCGCGGACGACGGAATAAAGCGAGCACGAGAAGCGCACATGCGAGCACAGAGGCGCCGACCATAATCCAGAGGGCGATCCTGGTTACGTGCGCCGCCGCATAGCCGGCTCCGTAGACAACGCCGAGGGTCGAATAGGCGAGCTCGTAGTGATCCAGATAAAAGCCCCACCCGATGGTGGCAGCCAAGATGAAGAGAAGCACGACAAGATGTCGAGCCGTATTGTCACCGATTGTGAATTTCTGGCCAGGTTTGGATTGGCGCAGGCCCAGGAAGGAAACAAAACCAAGTATCACAAAAGCGGCCACCGTCAGAAAGGTGAGACTACTCTGGAGTAACTCGTAGAAGGGAAGCCGGAAGAAGTAGAAGCCCAGATCGACCCCGAAGAGCGGGTCGGCCACGCCGAATGATCCGCCGTAACGAAAGCGGAGATAGGTGTCCCATTCGCTCGAAACTCCAGCCGCAAATATCAGCGAAGCGAACATGACGGCTACGCCGATGGCCAATACCAGTACCTTCGGACTTAGATCGATGTTGATTCTTCTGCCCGCATCGGAGGAGGCAGAGACAACCCGGCCGGAGGGAGAGGGGCTGGCAACCCTGAGGGAAGGCCCGCGCACCCGTGAAATGCTGACGCTCCTGGCTGCAACGCGAAGATTGATCCCCAGAAATAGAAGCCCACAGACCAAGGCCGCGCCGAACATTCCCCACTTGACTGACAGGAGGGTCCAGAATATGCCCACGTAGTCGAGTTCGCGCATCCAGAGAAATTTTTGCACTAAGCCAAAGAGAACTGTCAGAACAATCCCGCATGCGATCAGAACAATTAGACTCCACCGCAGCAGATGCCTTTTCCGGGGTGAGGGGATCAGGCGGACAGGGCCGCGCGGTTCGTTTGGCCCGTGTGTCACTTTCTCAACGGCTGTTGCGCTCATTGTCCATCCCTCCGCTCGATTTTCTTAAGCCTTCACTATCAAGCAAAATACGACGAGGAATCTGGTCAATTGTGAACAGGCCTTCAAACAGGCTCATTGTTTAGGAGCCAGAGAATCGGTTTGTATTTTGAAAAGAGAGCGGCTCGGAAACTTCAACGCGAATGGATGGCTGCCGTAGGACAAGACTACGCAGACGGAAACCTCGGCCCAGATTGAAGGTGTGTCTACCAAACCGACGTGAGAGAACGCGTGAGGAGAATTGCCGAACATGCAGTTTTGTTTCGAGCACTGTTCCCGATTGCTCATGTTGTCGGCAGGCAGGAAGTTAAAATGAAAGAGCAAAGCAATTCTAGTTTGGCGAGATTTGGCTTAGTCAGCGAGAAAGACAGAGGATCACAGTCCGGAGGAGTACAAGATATGTACAGGGAAACAAAACGAAGCATGAATCATCGTCGCGTAACAACTGGTGAGCCTCAGCCCCTAAAGGGCGCGTCGCCAGATCTCCGAACCGTCCCCGACGGCTCTCAGGCGGGCTCACAACCGGCCAAGATCGACGCGAAGGTCGACGTCTCTCCACAGGGAGCGCTGCCAGTCCTAAGCGTCCCCGGTGGAAATCAAACGGACTCAAAAACCCACAAGAGTGGAGAAGACACGAACGCCGAAGTTTCTTCGCAGGGAGCGCTACCAGTCATAACAGCCCGGGGTGAAAGTCTGGATGCGTAAGCAAAAGAGTTTGAGGGATCCACAGGCAGGATTCGTAGAATGCGCGTATGGCGATGGGAACGCGCAAGCAGCGGGAAAAACAAGAAGACATTTGGATTGCTCATACGGAGCTGCCTTCGGCTCCGGGACATCCGTTCTATCAGCAGCTCAATGAATTGCTGGAGGCGGAGAAGTTCGATGAGTTTGTGGAGAGACGGTGTGCGAAGTTCTATGCGGCGAAGTATGGCCGGCCGTCGCTGACCCCGGGGATCTACTTTCGGTCGCTGCTGCTGGGCTACTTTGAGGGCATCGACAGTGAACGCGGGATTGCCTGGCAATTGGCGGACTCGCTGGGGTTGCGGAGCTTTGTGGGGATTGGGTTGGATGAAAACACACCGGATCACACGACGATTTCGCGTACCCGGCGCATCGCGACGTGTTCGGCTGGGTGCTGGGGGTGCTGGCCGATCGTGGGTTAGTGAAGGGGAAGCGGATCGCCATCGATGCGACTACGTTGGAGGCGAATGCGGCGATGCGCTCGATTGTGCGGCGGGAGACGGGGGAAAGCTACGAGGAGTTTCTGGTTGGACTGGCGAAGGCTTCGGGGATAGAGACGCCGAACCGGGAAGACTTGGCACGGTTGGACCGCAAGCGGAAGAAGCGGATGTCGAATGAGGATTGGAAGAGCCCGGTGGACGGGGATGCGCGGATTGCAAAGATGAAGGACGGGCGCACGCACATGGCGCACAAGGCCGAGCACGCGGTCGATCTGGATACGGGAGCGGTGGTGGCGGTGACGCTGCAGGGAGCCGACCTGGGCGACACGGTGACGCTGGACGGGACGCTGAGCGAGGCGGGGATGGCGGTGGCGGAGTTAGTGAAACGCGAAGCCGCGGAGCAGCGACCCGAGGATAGGCCCAAGGTCAACGTCGAGGGAATCGAAGAGGTGGTAGCGGACAAGGGTTACCACAGCGGCGCGGTCTTGGAGCGGGTGAAGAGTTACGAAGTGCGTACTTATATTCCAGAAAAGAAACAAGCGGGGCACCGCCACTGGGAGGGCAAAACCGAGGAGCAACAGGCGGTGTACCAGAATCGACGGCGGGTGCGCGGCGGCCACGGCAAAGGCTTACTACGGCGGCGAGGCGAACTGGTGGAACGCAGCTTTGCGCACTGCTACGAGACGGGCGGCATGAGGCGCACCCATCTACGCGGACACGAGAATATTCTGAAGCGGCAGTTGGTCCATGTGGGGGCCTTCAACTTAAGCCTGATCCTGCGGAAAGTGCTGGGTGCGGGCACGCCGCGGCAGTGGAAAGACCTCGAGGGGACGCGTTTTTTGCTCTTTATTTACTA
>Ga0302325_10008013_pt1 | contig 23299 bp, 22 predicted proteins | sample Palsa_T0_2_FD_201948 | JGI IMG/M metagenome (GOLD analysis project Ga0302325, IMG submission 201948) | Peat permafrost microbial communities from Stordalen Mire near Abisko, Sweden - Palsa_T0_2 | ecosystem: Environmental > Terrestrial > Soil > Palsa > Peat permafrost | place: Sweden: Abisko... | reverse complement strand
ACCGTCACCCAGCACAGCAAACACTCTCACCAGCCGCAAATCACGCACCCCGCACCAGCGTGTCGCAGCCCACGGCCCTCATGGACGCCAACAACCCATCACACGAATTCCGAATACTTACGCTGGAATAGACCAGGCGGACCGCCAGCGGGCCGTTGATCGCGGTGAGCAGCGGGCCGCCAGCGGAAGGGTGCGTCGGCGTAGTTCCGGACGGGACATTCCCATTACCTGCCAGCCAGCAGATTAAGCCAGCGATCTAATCGTCTCCCCGCGGCGAATCACCACGACCGGGTGATCCCTACTTGAAGGGGACGGTGACCGGACCGGGTAGGGGTCGGTAGATGGCAAAGAAGTCGCGGTCGTCGGGAACGAGGTAGCGGGTGGGCGGCTGCATCGGGTTGGGCCCGACCATCGTCGGGACCAGTCCGTTAGCGCCGTGGGTGTAGGTGATCAAGGTGTGCCATTCAGGGTTGATGTCGAACTCCATCGCCCGCACCGCACCGACGTGCTGGAGGATCTTCGCCAGGGAGATCACCGTCTGGTCGTCGGCGGCGACGTAGATGAGGTTGCCGTGACGGTCGATGCCGACACCGGTACGCCAGACGCGGCTGAGGCCGCCGAGCGTGTACCCCCACTGCGGGCTGTTCGGGTTGTCGTTCAACTGCGGGTTTAGCTGCCCGTTCCAGAGGATCGGAGCCAGGCTCTGGCGGGCCCACGCGACGTCCGGCGCCACGTCCGGGCCGCCGCTCCAGTTCACGATCGCGATGCTGCCGTCGCGGTAGCCGATGAGCGTGGCGTTGCCGTCCTTCAGCGGCTCGTTCGTGCGGCCGTTGTCGGCTGAGCCGTTAGCGCCGTCCGTGTAGGTGAAGCCGCCGTTGAAGCTCGCAAGCAGCCGCCAGCGCTGATCGTACGGGACCATCATCGGCCCGCGTACGGCGGCGGCCGGCGGCTCGTAGCGGCCCGGATAGTACCCGATCTCGGTGCGCGTATGGTCGAACCAGGCGACGTAGGCGACGGTCCGCGGATAGTCGAGCTCAGGGCGGAAGGTCGTCACCAGCACCGGTGGGCCGCCGTCAACCGCCGGGCCGGCCGACTTCCAGACCCCTTCACCGGACAGCGGGTGCGGGAAGACCGGCTTGACCGGCAGCGGCCAGGCCGCGGCCTGTGACTTAGGGAGGCTGGTCCGCGGCGGGTTCAGCCCGACCGTCGGCAGGCTCTTCAGCTGCGGCCCGCCCGTCTTCGGCGCGTTCAAGCTGTAGTCGATGCTCTCGCCGTGGTCGACCAGCCAGTTGCCGAAAGGTACCTCGTTTCTGACCCACTCGGCGCTGCGTTCGTTCCACCGCATGCTCGTAGGCTGCAGCATCCAGGCCGAATACGAAACAATCGCCCACGACAGCACCACGAGGAAGGGCGCCGCGATCAGGATGCGCCGGTGTCGCCGCCTGCGCCTGACCGCAGGGCCACCCGGCTGCTCTGCCCGCGCCGCGCCCTCGGCGAGGGACGCCGGAACCGGCGGTGACTCAGCCGCATCCGGCGGAGCATTCACACCAGAACCGGTGCGAGATCGCCGCAGACCCCTCATCTCATCACGCCCTGGCCTCGATTAAGCAAGATACGGACAAGACAGAGTAATACGCAGGTCGCCGGGCCCCGTACCCCGTCCCGGCCCTCGCAATATCACCCGGCCAGGCTCGCACGCAGCCGGCCCTGCAGACAAGCGCAGCAGCCCGGCCATAGCGGCCCGGTGCCGGCAGGCGTGCCGGATCGCTGACCTGGCCTCTGACCGTGGGGTAGCATCCTGCTGTGTCTATCGCCATCCGCCTCGCCCCTGGGTGCCGGCCGCGCGGCTGCCGGGCCCCCGCGCGGCGTGTGCTCGGGCGCAAGGTCCGGTATGTGCTTGGCGCCGAGGCTGGTCAGGTGAACGGGATGCGGTGGTTCGGCGTCCCCTGTGCCGTGCGAGGTATCTGAGCGAGATCGCCCTCCTCGTTCCGTCGTTCCTCGCCGAATTTCGTTCCGTCGTTCCTCCCCGAATTCGGGACGGCGAGGCTTACTCAAGCTTCCTTACCAGCCACCTAAGCCGGGCGTGTCCCGAGCCAGGAGCGCATGCGCGATGAACAGCCAATTCTTCTTCCCGGCGTTGCCGGGCGAATCCCCAGGCCGGGACGGATATTTCGGTGCGTTCGGCGGCAAGTTCATCCCGGAGGCGCTGGTCGCCGCCGTGGATGAGGTCGCCATCGAGTACGACAGGGCCAAGGCGGATCCTGCGTTCGCCGCGGGGCTTGAGCAACTGCTCTCCCACTACGCAGGCGCCATCGGCCTGTTCCACGCGTTCCTCCCGGACACGGACGTGCGCCTCGTCGGCTGCGAGGCCGCCGGGCATGGCGTGGAGACCGGGAAGCACGCGGCCACGCTGTCGGCGGGCGAGCCAGGCATCCTGCACGGCTCGCGCTCCTACCTGCTGCAGGACGATGAAGGCCAGATCAGCGAGCCCTGGTCGATCTCGGCCGGGCTCGACTACCCGGGCGTCGGACCGGAGCACGCGTACCTTCACGAAACCGGCCGCAGCGAATACCGTCCGGTCACCGACGCCGCTGCGATGCGGGCCTTCCGGCTGCTCGCGTCGACCGAGGGCATCATCCCGGCGATCGAGAGCGCTCACGCGCTCGCCGGGGCTATCGAAGTCGGCACCGAACTCGGACCGGACGGACTGATCCTGGTGAACCTGTCCGGCCGGGGCGACAAAGACATGGACACCGCCGCGCGGTACTTCGAACAGCGGGCCGACGCGGCCAGGGCCGGGGGAGCCCAGAGGTGAGCGGAAACCTGCAGCTTCTGGCCGGCACACTGGCCCGGGCGAAGCATGAGAACCGGGCCGCGCTCATCACGGGCATGACAGCCGGCTTTCCGACCGTCAACGAGGGCATCGCCGCGATCCAGGCCATGCTGAACAGCGGAGCCGACGTCGTCGAGGTCGGCTTGCCGCACAGCGACCCGGTACTCGACGGCCCGGTGGTCCAGGCCGCCGACCAGATCGCCCTGCGCGGCGGCGTCCGGATCGCCGACGTCATCCGCACCGTGCGAGAGGCATACCAGGCCACCGGCAAGCCAGTCCTGGTCATGTCTTACTGGAACCCGATCGACAAGTACGGCGCCGGGCGCTTCAGCAGCGAGCTGGCCGAGGCAGGCGGCGCCGGATGTATCTTGCCTGACCTGCCCGTGCAGGAGTCCGCGCGGTGGCGCGAAAGCGCGGCCAGGCATAACCTCGCCACCATCTTCGTGGCCGCGCCGAGTAGTACCGACGAGCGGCTACGGGAACTCACCGCGGCAGGAACAGGGTTCGTCTACGCCTCATCGCTGATGGGAGTCACCGGCGTCCGGGAGGCTGTCGCTGCAGCCGCCAGCTCGCTGGTGCGGCGTATCAGGGCGACCACCGAACTCCCCGTCTGCGTCGGAATCGGGATTTCCAACGCTGCGCAGGCGGCCCAGGTGGCCGGCTTCGCCGACGGCGTGATCGTCGCGTCCGCGCTGGTCAAGGCTATCCTCGACGCACCCGATGCTGCCGCAGGAGCCGCGACCCTGGCGGAGCTTACCGCCGAACTCAGCCGTGCCACCCGTCGGCACCCGGATTGACCGTCGGCTGAACGGCCGCTGCCACCGACGAAGCCATCACCGGGCCGTTCCGCCCCCGCGGGCGGGTCCCCCTTAGTCGCTGGCCAGCTCGTCGGTGGCGGTTCGTCCGGCGTCGGCGGTCCGGCGCAGGAAGTCGGCGAGCAGGTGGAGTTCGGCCTCGCTGTATCCGGCGCAGATCTGGTCCAGTGAGGTGTTCATCCCGGAGTAGAGGTGCAGCAGTTCGGAGTTGCGGTCGCGTAGCGCCCGGATGAGGACGGCGCGGCGGTCGGAGGTGCCGCGGTCGCGGGCCACCCAGCCGCCGCGTTCGAGCCGGTCGATGATGCCGGTCATGGTGGCCGGGTGCAGCCCGGCGCGTCGCGCGATGGCGCTCGGGCTGAGCGGTCCGGCCCGGTTGATGAGATCAAGGCAGTCCAGGTCGGCGTCCTTGAGATCGACGCGGACGCCGACGTGGTGGTTGAGCAGCGACAGCTGGATGCTCAGCTCGCGCAGCGACTCCTTGACGGCCGTGCTCAGCCGCCGTCTGCGCCGCGTCGAGTCGGCGTCCTCAGATGATACGGAATTCATATGATATGATCCTAGTGTCTTATGGAATACAGAGGAAACGATACTCCAGAAGGGCCCCCAGATGAAACTCACGATCTTCGCCGCGACCGGCGGCATCGGCCGGCTGCTCCTCGAGCAGGCCGTCGATGCGGGTCACGACGTCACCGCGGTCGCCCGCCACCCCCAGAATCTGCCTGGCCAGCTGTCCAGCCAGGTACGCGTCGTCTCCGCCGACCTAGCGGCCCCGGACCCGGCCACGCTCACGTCCGCGGTCCAGGGAGCCGACGGCGTACTCTCCGGCCTGGGACCGCGATCCAATGCCGAGGCCGGGATCGCCTCCCGGGGCACGCAGGCCATCGTCGCGGCGATGCAGGCCGCCGGCGCGCGGCGCATCGTCGTCGTCAGCGCCGCGCCCATCGGGACCGTGCCCTCACCCGCCAGGCCGGACCCGCCCAGGCACGACCCGGGCGATGGGTTCATCATGCAGCACCTGCTCAACCCGCTGGTCAAGTTCGCGCTCCGCAAGCACTACGCCGATCTCGCGCAGATGGAAGACATCCTCCGCGACAGCGACCTGGACTGGACTGCGGTACGACCGCCGCGGCTGACCGACAAGCCGCTGACCGGCACCTACCGGACGGCCCACGGCCAGAACCTCCGCCGAGGCCTCGTCATTTCCCGCGCCGACGTGGCCCACTACATGCTCCGCGCCCTCCAGCAACCCGAGACGATCAACCAAACCATCGGCGTCGCCAACTAGGGTTTCCAGGATCTGCGAACACCGCACTGCGGCTCGGCGACCATGGAGCCGTAACGAGGGTCCGTCGCGTGCGCGCCCTAGGCCACCCCGCTGGCCCCTGGCCTTCACCACGCGGGCATCACTCACTCTGGTGAAGCCACGGGACCAGCCTTGTTCCCTTGCGGCGGCGAAGTGCCGGCGTTGGCCTGGTGGCGAGCAGCCCGGAAGCGTTGCTGGGCGCCTTGTTTGGTGAGCCCGTAGCACGCGCCGATCTCACTCCAGGTGGCACCGGCCTTGCGGGCGGCCTCAACCTGGGCGGCCTCTAGCTCCTCTGCCGCTTCTCGCAGCCGGCGGGCAGCATCGAGCCGCCTCATCGGCTCGCCGGCGACGTCGAGAGCGCCGAGCGCTGCGGTGATCCGCCTGACGAGATTCTTGGAGGCCACCAGCACAGCGTATCGACAACCAGCGTCGGTCAATGATATGTTGACGCCGCTGGTCAACAGATCGTTGACCTTCTGAGTCAGGAACGGGGTGGTCCGCGTGGCCAAGAAGAGCAAGAAGAGCAAGAAGGACAAGAAGAGCAAGAAAGGAAAGAAGAACAAGTAGCTTTCCCAACCTGGACGGCAGCGGTACGGCGACGTACCGCTGCCGTCCACGCGAATGGGTCGCCGCGGGGTGTCCTCGGATTATTCACCTCGCGCGGCGGTGCGGACGGGGTGGACTGGGTACACCTTCGAGGCTGGCCGTCTCCGACCCGTGCCCGGGAGGCGCCAGCGTTGGTGAGGCCAGGAAGCCGGCCCGCTGGCCCGCGGGTACGGGATGGAGGCGTTCTCGGGTCTGGCGCATTGTGCTGGGGAAGCCCGGTGCTGTGCCGGGCGTGAGGCTGCGGTGTGCCGAGTCGGCGAGGAGGGCCGTGGACGGTTTCTTGCTCACATATGACGGCTTTGAGCCTGAGTCTGAGGGGCTTCGCGAAGCGCTGACCTCGACGGGCAATGGCTACCTGTGCACGCGTGGCGCGGCGGAGTGGGAAGAAGCCGACGGTGTGCATTATCCCGGCACCTACGTGCACGGCGGCTACAACCGCGAGACGACGATCCTGAGCAGCGTGCCCGTGCTCAACGAGGATCTGGTCAACATGCCGAACTGGCTGGTCCTCCAGCTGCGCATCGAGGGCGGGGAGGCGATCACGCTCGCCGAGGTGGATCTGCTCGGCTACCGCCACGAACTGGACATCCGATACGCCACCGTGGTCCGCCACGTTCGTTTCCGTGATCCCAGCGGCCGGGAGACGACGCTGCACAGCCGCCGGTTCGTCAGCATGGGCGACTCGCACCACGCGGGGATCGAGTGGACGCTTGTTCCTGAGAACTGGTCGGGGCGCGTCGAGGTGGTCACGGCGATCGACGGCCGGGTGAGCAACGGCGGTGTCGCCCGCTACCGGCAGCTGGAGGCCCGCCACCTGAACCCCGTTTCCCCCCGGACGTTCGGGCCCGAGGTCGTCGCGCTGAAGGCCGAGACCCGGCAGTCGAATCTGTACATCAGCCACGCGGCGCGCACCCGCGTGTTCGCCGGTGCTCGGTCACTCCAGGTCGAGCGGAGGCTTTACCAGGTGGAGGACTATATCCAGCAGGTCCTCGCCTTCGACGTGCAACAGGGCACCGAGACGCGGGTCGAGAAGATGGTGGCGTTCTACACGTCGCGGGACCCGGCGGTCAGCGACACCCTGGTGAGGGCGGCCAGGTCGGCGGTCCGCCACGCCGACTTCGCCGCCGCATTCAAGCGCCACGCCGCGGCCTGGGACGAACTGTGGCAGGTATGCGACATGCGGGTGGCAGGAGACGAGAGCGTGCAACGGCTGCTGCGGCTGCACATCGCGCACGTCCTCCAGGTCTGCTCCCGTCACACCGCCGACCTCGACGCCGGGATGCCCGCCCGCGGACTCAACGGCGAGGCCTATCGCGGGCACGTGTTCTGGGACGAGATCTATGCGTTCCCGTTCTTCAACATCCGGCTGCCCGAGGTCACGCGCGGGCTGCTGATGTACCGCTACCGCCGGATGGGCGAGGCCAGGGCGGCGGCCCATGAGGCAGGATTCCGTGGTGCGATGTTCCCGTGGCAGAGCGGCAGCGAGGGAATCGAGGAGACCCAGCTGGTCCACCTCAACCCGGTCTCGGGCCGCTGGGAGCCCGACCTCAGCCGCAACCAGCGGCACGTGAACGCGGCGATCTTCTACAACATCTGGCACTACTTCCAGACCACCCATGACCAGGCGTTCTTGCGCGACTACGGGGCGGAGATGATGCTGGAGATCACGCGTTTCTGGGCGTCCATCGCCCACTTCAACCCCGAGCGCGAGCGCTACGAGATCCACGGCGTGATGGGCCCGGACGAGTTCCACGACAAGTACCCGGATGCGCGGCAGGGCGGGCTGCGCAACAACGCCTACACCAACGTCCTGGTGGCGTGGCTCTGCCACATTGCCAGCCAGCTGCTGCCGCTGCTCCCCGCCAGCCGCGCGGAGGCACTGCGCGTGCGGCTGGGCCTCGGCGACGACGAGCTGGCGATGTGGCAGGACATGAGCCGGCGGATGTTCGTCCCGTTCCTCGGCGACGGGATCATCAGCCAGTTCGAGGGATACGAGAACCTCGAGGAGCTGGACTGGGGCGCATACCGGGCGAAGTACGACAATATCCAGCGGCTCGACCGGATCCTGCGTGCGGAGGGCAACGACCCCAATTGCTATAAGGTCACCAAACAGGCCGACACGGTGATGCTGTTCTTCTTGTTCAGGCAGGACGAGCTACGCGAGATCTTCGGACGGCTCGGGTATGACTACCCTGCCGACACGGTGACGCGGAACGTCGGATACTACGACCGGCGGACTTCTCACGGCTCGACGTTGAGCTTTGTCACTCATGCCGGAGTACTCGCCACCATCGACCCCGAGAGCTCGTGGGACCGGTTCCTGGTCGCGCTGCACAGCGATGCCGATGACATCCAGGGCGGGACCACGAAGGAAGGTATCCACATGGGTGTCATGTCCGGGACGCTCGACATCATGCAGCGGAATTACGCCGGCGCCCGTGTCTACGACGATGTCCTGCACTTCGATCCCCAGCTCCCGAGCAGGATCGACAGCCTGTCGTTCTCTATGCAGTTCCGGGAGACCCCGATCCAGGTGACACTCACCGGCGATCTACTGACGCTGGCCGTCCACCCCGAGGGGGCGAGCCGACCCGTTAGGGTCGCAGTCCGCGACGACGTCCGTGGGCTGCGCCCGGGCGACCAGACCATGTTCGAGCTCAGCCGGAACCCGGCGACCACTGGGCCCTCCGCCCGAGACTGAAAAGAAGGCCGCATGCCGAAGTTCCAAGGATCGATATTCGACGTCGACGGGGTGCTGGTCGACTCTCCGCACGAGAAGGCGTGGCGCGAATCGCTGCGCCAGCTGATGGAGTCCGACTGGCGCGGCATCCGCGACCGCACGACGTGGTCGCCGGAGGCCTTCACCCCCCACGTCTACCAGCAGTACGTATCCGGCAAGCCGCGGATGAGCGGCGCCCGCGCTGCCCTCGACTACTTCGGTGTCCCCGACGCCGAAAACCGCGTCGCCGAGTACGCACGGCTCAAGCAGGAGATGGTCGTGCGCCTCATCCAGGCCGGTGACTTCACCGCCTATCCCGACGCGCTGCGGTTCGTCATCGCCACCAAGGACGCTGGGATGCTCATCGCGGACGCGTCGTCGTCGAAGAACGCGGGATTGTTCCTGCGCCAGATCCGGCTCGACACTTTCGCGCAGGAGCAGGGGATCTCCTCGCCGACGCTTCGGCCCGGCCTGACGCTGCTTGACTACTTCGACGCCGACGTGTCCGGACGCGACTTCGCCCACGGCAAACCCGACCCCGAGATCTTCCTGACCGCCGCGCACGAGCTCGGCGTCGAGCCGCGCCACGCGATGGTGATCGAGGATGCGTCCGCCGGGGTCCAAGCCGCCAAGGCCGGCCACATGGCCGCGATCGGCATCGCCCGGGCCGGCGACGCCGACCTGCTGGCCGCGGCCGGCGCGGATCTGGTGGTCACCACACTCGATGACGTCGACCCCACCGCCCTCGCCGGCGGACGGCTAGCGACGCGAAAGGCTTAGCTCGGACGCAGAGCCGCAGCGGCCACGCCGGGCGAACTCGCAACGATGGAGTGCCGCCTCCAGAGGTCACAGCCGGGGCGCCGCGGTGCAGGTCAGCTGGCGGGGTGCTGTGCTGGCGCGGGCGGGCGGGTTGCGCCTGGGGGAGGCAGAGTGGTGGTCAGCCCGGTGAGCAAGATGTCCAGGCCGCGCTCGAGTTCGGCCGCGCCGTCGTAGCCGCCCAGGACCGGGGCCAGGCCGCGGAGCAGGGGGAACTCGCCGATTGGCAGCCGGTGCAGGCCCAGCCGGAGCAGGTCATCGGTCTCGTCCGGGTTCTCGACGAGTTCCTGAAGCTCGTCCAGGACGTGGCCGTGCACGAACCCGAACAGGGCCCGGTAGATGTGCAGGGCGTCGGGTCCGCTGAACCCGGCCCGGGTGAGCAGGGCCAGGATGTCTTCCAGGGGGCGCAGGGTGCCGGGCGGGCGCAGCCCGAGGGGGGTGGCCAGCGGCCGGGTGACGATCAGCGGCACGACGTGCGGGTGGGCCAGCGCCAGCGCGCGGTAGCGACGGGCGACCTCTCGCAGCTGGCCGGCCCAGTCTGGGTCGGCGCGGTCGACCTGGAGCTGGCCCAGGATGGTCTCGGCGACGCCGTCGAGCAGGGCGTCCTTGCCCGGCGCGTGCCGGTAGATGATCATCGGGTCCCGGTCCAGGGCGCGGGCCAGGCGGCGCATTGACAGGGCGCCGGCGCCGTCGCGGTCGATGATCTCAAGCGCGGCGGCCAGCACCGCCTCGCGGGTGATCTTGCCGCTGCCGTTGCCGGCGCGACGGAGGTCCGGAGTCGTCATGGCGGTAGTACCTTCCCTCCTGCGGACCCGTCAGGTCAACATGTTCGCAGCGATCGTAGATCTACAATGTTGACATTACCATGCTTATCGTGTTCTACTGTAGGTCTACAGCGAAATTCACTGTAGACCTACAGCACCGAAACGGCAAAGCTCTAAGGACGCCGTCAAGCACTGACCACCACCCAGGCCCGCCATCTTGCCTCGCCCGGGTCTCCCGCCCGCCATCCTGGCTCACCGTTTCCAGACCCGCAGTTAACGAGAGGAGTAACCCATGTTTATCAGCTTCGGAGTCATCGTGGTCATCGTGATCATCGTGCTTGTCGTCCTGTTCCTGCGCAGGCACTAAACCACCTCACCGGCATGGCCGTTACCCGATGCCACTACCGCCGGGACGCCGGTCCCGATGTCCGGGCTGGCGCGTCCGCGCTAGCAGAATGACTCCACGAAAGGTTCCACCCAATGAGTATCTTCAAGAAATTGGCGCACAAGGCCGAAGCCGTAAAAGGCGGCACTAAGAAAGCCGCAGGCCGCGCCACCGACAGCCCGCGCCTGAAAGCCGAAGGGCGCAGTGACCAGGTTAAGGGCGACACCAAGATGGCCGGAGCGAAAGTTAAGGACGCCTTCAAGAAGTAGCTGAACGCGCCCATCCGGGCCGCGCCGGCAACGCGGTCCGGAATGCGTCATCCTGTCCCGTCCTGGTCTTGTGTGCCGCGGGCCGCACGGGTGACACCATCCCGTTCATCCCCGAGTTCACGATCAAGCTCCCGAAAGTGGCGACGCGTCATGCGCATTCCAGCCGGTATTACCCTCATCGTCCTCGGGGCGATCTTGACGTTCGCGCTGAAGGGCGGACACATAGGCAGCCTCGATCTGCATGCGGTTGGCGTCATCCTGATCCTCGCCGGCATCGTCGGCATGTTGCTGCCCATGCTGATACGCAACAGGTCACGCCTTTCCCGGACGACTATCCGCAGCCGCCATGACATCATGGACGACGGGACGCGAACCGTCGTGAACCATGCCGACGGATCGCAGACCCTGGTGGAACATGATGACGGGGCCCAGACCTTCGCGGAACACTTCGACGCCGGCCCTTCGCTCGCCGAGCCTTCGCCCGCCGAGCCTTCGCCCGCCGGTCCCTCGCTCAATGGCGGCCGCAGAAATCACGGCCCTCGCCGGCGTTGGGCAGGATCGGACCAAAGCTAGGCGGTCCCCGGTCCCGGCTGCGACACGCGTGCCGCCCCGAGGATCCGTGGCTCACGTCCAGAGGCCGGCGCGCCTGTCCTCTACGCGCTTGGCCTTGTGCGTCGCCCGCGGCAGACTGCCCGGCGCCAAGACGGCGACGCTGGCGCTCACCCCGGTCAGTGCCTTCAGCCGTCGGCCGAATCGTTCGGCGAGGTCGTCGTCGGACTCGCTGGAACTGTGCGTGCGCTCCAGTTCCACGGTCAGCCGGTCAAGGTGCTCGAACCGGTCTACCACCAGGCGATACTCTCCCGTGTGGCGGTCATCGCCGCGCACCAGCGCTTCGACGTCGCTGGGGAAGATGTTGACCCCCTTGATGATGAGCATGTCGTCGAGGCGCCCGTGCACGCCGTGCATGCGGACCGACGTCCGCCCGCAGCGGCACGGCGCCGAAGTGAACGAGACGATATCGCCGGTGCGGAACCGGATCATTGGCCGCGCCGCCTTGCGCAGGGTGGTCAGCACCATCTCCCCGCGCTCGCCTTCGGCGACCGGGACGAGCGTGTCGGGGTCGAGAACCTCCACCAGGATGTGGTCCTCCGCCCAGTGCAGGCCGTCCTTCTCCTCGCACATGCCGGCGCAGGAGCCGAAGATATCCGACAGCCCGTAGTAGTCATAGACTGATGCGCCCCACAGGTCCTCGATCCGGGACCGCGTCTCGGGGATCGAGCCTCCCGGCTCGCCGGCCACGAAGATGCGCCGGACGGCGAGATCTCGCCGCGGATCGATGCCTTCCGCGACGGCGGTCTCGCCGAGGGCCCAGGCATAGGACGGCGTCGTCCACATCGCTGTCGCCTGGAACTGGCGGAGGATAAGCAGCAGGCGCTCGGACGGCAGGGTGCCGGCGTGGATGCCCAGCGCGCCGAGCTTCTGCGCGCCAAGTACGCACGGACCGCCAATGAACAGCGAGAAATTCAGGCAGTGGCAGTAGCGGTCGGCCGGCCGCAAGCCCGATGACCAGAACTGACGTGCCTCGTAATCGATCCAGTCATCGAAATCGCCGGCCGTGAATGGGGAGGCCGTCGGCACCCCGGTCGATCCGCTCGATGCCGAGAGATAGACAACGTCGCGCTCTGGGACGGCAACCAGGTCACCGAGCGGCGGGATGGCGATCTGCCGGTCGCGTACCGCGTGCTTGTCGATGAACGGGAACCGCCGCAGGTCATCGAGGCTGCGGACCTGGCCGGGATGCACGCCGGCGGCATCGAATGAGGCCCGGTAATAAGGCGAGCCGTCGTAAGCGTGCTGCAGATGCGCCTTCAGCAACTCCAGTTTCAGGGCGTCCCAGTCCGCACGGGTCTGGGTTTCGAGCGCCGCGTCCCAATAGGGTGCGTCGTCGGCAGGCGTGTTCGTCGGCTGTGCTGTCATCAGCGATTTTCCCCTCGAGGCGAACGAGCGTGGGCCACACCGACGCCTCAGGCCCAGGTCCGGGGCATTTCACAACGGCGCCGCACGTTGCTGACTTCAGCGCAACTGACGGCCCGGCAGATGGCCGCCCTGCTGGGCGCCGCCCCTCATGTCGTTAAGAGTCGCACCGGATCGGCCGTAAAGTCAAATAAACCTACCGATTTAGGGGTTATATCGCTGATACCAGCCCCAGGCATCAGCCCGCCGCTGCGCGGAGGTCGTGGTTGATCGCCCGGGCGATCGTCTCGATGGTGGTGATCCCGTAGGCCATGGTCGGGTTGTCCTGGGTCAGCACGACGATGCTGTAACTGCCGCCGTGGCCGCGGCCTGGCCGGCCGCTGCGCCGGCCGGCCAGGCCGGGAACGCCGTCAGCGCCGCCCCGAGCAGCGCAGCACCCACAGTAACGGTCAAACCACGCCTGCGCACCATGAGACTCCTCCCGTGCCGCCGATGAAGACGAAACTAGCGCAGGCGCACGACCGATGATAATGACCACGATTCCCGCGGGTAGAAAACGACAAGAATTAAAAAGTTTCCGAGTTGCGTTTCCGCAGATCAGAAACCGATCTGAGCGCGATCAGGAGGATTCGGGCGAACCAGGGTGAGCCCCGGCCTTGTCTTTGGCCGTCCCGTGCATAAGGTTAGGGGACTTGTTAGCACAGCAGGACTGAGAAGATCAGAAACGGCGCCGCCGGAAATATCTCCGGGCACAGTCAGCCGGCTGCATTCACTCAGCAAACCGCGTGCAGATGACGCCCGGACCCCGCGTCAGGAGATGCCGCCCCGCCGGAGGCGGCGAACAGCCATGAACACATCAAATACTCCCGTGCCGTCCGCCCGCCGGCCGGCCCGGCAGCGGGCCTATAGCGGGCAGGCCCGTTCCTATGATCGTGATACCGGCCTATTCCGGTCCTACCGGCAGCAGGTGGTGGAGGCGCTGCCGCTGGACCAGGGGCAGGTGGTCCTGGACGTAGGATGCGGGACCGGGCTATGCTCCGGCCTGCTGCGGGACAAGGTGGGCCCGCGGGGAGGCGTGGTCGGCATCGAGGAATCGCCGCAGATGGCGGCGGCGGCCTGTGAGCGCATCGCCGTCGAGGGCTGGCGCAACGTCACGGTGGTGCAGTCGCCGGCCGAGGATGCCCGGATCACCCAGGCCGCCGACGCCGCCTTGTTCTGCGCGGTGCATGACATCTTGCAGTCCCCCGGCGCGCTGCGCAATGTCCTGGCCAGGCTCCGCCCGGGGGCATGGGTGGCCGCCGGCGGCGGCAAATGGGCCGCGCCGGCGCTGTGGGGGATGAACCTTCTTATCAGCACGATGCACGCTCCGTACGTGGGCAGCTTCAGCGGATTCTCCCGGCCCTGGCATCACCTGGAGCAGCTGGTCGAGGACGTCCAGGTCCGGGAGATGGCCTTCGGCAGCGGGTACATCATGACCGGCCGCGTGCCCGGCCCGGCCCGGCCGGTCCCGGTAACCCGGACGCAGGGCCGGCAGGTTCCCCGGCCCGCTGCCCGCCGGCGACCGGATGCACGCGCCCGGCCACTGCCGGCCGGCTGAAGATCGTGCCGTTCTGGCCTTTGAACCAGAGTTCTGCGAGCACCCCGACCAGGCCCGGGCGTGATCCTGCGCGGCCCTGGTAAGGGCTAGGCCGCGCTGAGTCGATGGTCAGCTGGGCCGGGGTCGGCCTGCACCGCCCGGCATGCCTCAAGCAGCGTCCGGGCGAACACCTGCGGCGCGGTGATGCACACCGCGTGATCGGCGTCCACCCGGTGGAGCGCTGCCCCCGGGATCGCCCGGGCCAGCTGCAGCTGGCGGCTGGGCGGAACGATGCGGTCCCGGGTCGTGACCACTACCGCGGCGGGGACATCGACCTGGCCGATCCAGCTGTCTGAGCTGAACTCGCAGACGGCGCCCATGGCCGAGACGGCGCTGGCCAGCGTGGTCCGGCGCAGCTGGGCGCGGGTCCACCTGGCCGTGGCCGGGTCGTCGATGGGTCCCAGCAGAGCCGATCCCAGGACCTCGGCGCTGACCAGCTGCATAACCGGGTTCCACTGCAGGCCGGCGGCCACCGCCGGCAGCGAGAAGGCGGACAGCTGCTGTGCCGGGGACCCCACGTTGCCTGCGGTGGAGCACAACACCAGACCCGACAGCAGCGAGGCGTGCCGCCGGTACACCAGCTGGGCGACCATGCCGCCCATGGAATAACCCACGGCGGTGAACTTGCCGATACCCAGGACCGCCGCCAGCGCGGCGACATCGTCGGCGCAATCCTCGAGCCGGAACCGTGACCCGGCCCTGATCCCGTCGCCATGGCCGCGCAGGTCGGGGGCGACGACGTGGAAATGAGCCGCGAGCGGCGCGAAGACCTTCCCCCAGTTCAGCTCGGCCGTGCACGCCACCCCGTGGATGAGCATGAGTGTCTCAGCGCCGGGCGGACCGGCACACTCCCACACCCGGGTGACTCCGCGGCCGGGCAGCTCCACCAGGCGTGTCACCGGGGCCACTGCGTCCTTGAGCACCTGTCGCACTGCTCTCACTCTCCTGCCATGCCGGTCAGCGAGAGCCAGGGACCGGAGCTCGGCTAACGAACAACCAACGGTTGGAACATGCATACCGGACTTTGGGAAACCTCTCCAGGGACCAAAGGCCCGGGCTGCCATCCTGCTCGCCAGCGCGACCCGGACACAGCGGCCGCGCCGCGCTAGCCGCGACGAGGGCGACCGGCCACGAACCACACGACGATGAAGACAGCCAGCGCGATCAGCCCGATGATGAGGAACGTCTTGAGCGTTGCGAAGATCCCGCCCGCGGCCGTGACGGCAAGCCAGATGGCGAGGATCGCGCCGAGGATTGTCCCGATGATCCGACCCATGTAACCCAGTATGCACCCGTTGCTCCTGGCAGGCGGCGGTCGTGCCGACCGCCTTGGTCCTGGTCGTCGCGGGCCAGGTGGTCACCGCCGGCCCGGGGTACGGGTGTCCCCGCGCCGGTCTACCTCGCCGGGTGATCAATGTCCACGGGCGGCAGGTCTTTCACCTGGTGTCTGGTGAGGCTGAGCTGGATAAGGAGGGTCCCGATCTTAGTCACAGCGCCGATCGGGATAGCCACTTCCTTGTGGCCCCACATGTGCCCCTCCTGGAGGAGCACGTGGGTTACATGGTGGCCGCCAGGTTCCACGACCAGCCCCTGGACCTGCCCTATCTCGCCGTCGGTCGCCAGGACGGTCAGTCCGCGGTGTACCTCTACCTCGCCGGATGGGACGGAGTCGACGGTGACCTCCTGCGGGGCTTCCGGTTCGGCGGGGACGCGGACAGGCCAGACTACGCCCCCAGCCAGGCGATATTGCGTCTGTTCCCCTGGATGCGCGTGCCCGGTGGGGTCGAGGTCCGGTACGACCTCGGTCTCCTGGGCGGGTCGGAGCGCCTGGAACTCCGCTAGGGTGCAGCGAAGCCGGATCTGGCCCGTCGTAGCGTCCACAAGGTCAACAGGAACAAGCCGCCCGGGGCCATGCCGGTGCTTCGGGTCGACTACGAGATGAGTGACCTCCCGGGCGACCGGGTTGACGATTACGCGGCTCACCTGACCGCACGCTCTATCGGTGCAACTGGCGTCGGACCCGATCCTGAACGGCATTCTCTTCGCCATAGCCGCCGTCCTCCTTATTTTCCTTGGACCTTAGCAAGCCCAGCCAGCAGCAGCGCCTCCGAACTCCCGGGCTGCGAACAGCCGCACCAGGCCGAGCATTCGCGAGGCCACTGGTAAGCCGCGCAGACGGCCACGCGGCGTAGCAATGTGCGCGACGAGTGAGCCGAGGGCCTGGTCGAGGTGGCCGGGCCTGGCGAGCGTGACCGGGCGCCCGGGGGATGGCGGGTGTGTGCGTAACTCGGCCGCTGGCCCCATAGTGGAGGGTGTGATCGTCCTAGCCATCGTGGTGGCGCTGCTTACTGTGGTGCTCATCGCGGACCGGGTCGCGGTGATCTGCGCCCAGGACCGCCTGGCCAGGCAGATCCGGGACCGGGGGTTCTGCGTGAAGCCGCAGGTGAGCATCGCGGGCTTCCCGTTCCTGACCCAGGTCGCGGCCGGGCGCTTGAACAAGGTCGTGATCAGGGCAGCCGGCAAGAAACTGGGACCGGTGAAGGTCAGGCACCTCGACCTGACCCTGCACGGAATACGGGGCAGCGGCGGCGGGAGGACTGCCTGCCAGCTTTCTGGCACCGCCCTGATCGGCTTCGCCGGGCTCGCCGGGCTCGCCGGGCTCGCCGGGATGACCGGGATGACCGGGTCTGCCGCCCGGGTGGCCCGGGCTGGCTCCGGTGCCATCCGCATCGGGGTGATCTGCGCTGGCGGTATCCCGGTGACGCTGCCCGGCTCGTTGCGTGACATCACCGTGCCGCTGCCTGCGCTGCCGCCGGGGATGAGGATTGAGGGCGTCAGCGTCACCGGCCAGGGTGTGCTGGTGCGCATCGCCGGCCAGAACGTGAGTTTCGGCAGCTGACGCGGCTGCCGCGCGAGGGATTCTGTCATTCTGCGCCCGCCACCCGGTCACGCAGCAAGATGCCCGCTCAGGGCGATCCCTGTGCGGCGGCGGGCCTGGTGCCCTGGACATGCTGGGCCGGACCGCACGGGCGGTCTGCTGGGCGGCGTCCGCGCCGAGCTCGCCTGGCTAGGCAGGGCCGAGTAGACCTGTCAGGACGCGGCCGATGAGATCTGGGTAGCGGCCCGCGAGTTCCTCGGGGTGCGGTAGCTGTGCTTGCGGGGACAGGAACGCCGCCAGGCCTGGGTGCTTGCCGGAGGTGAGGGCGTGGCCGAGGTAGGCGAGGTTGCGCGCCTGCAGGCCGTGGTCAGCCTGCTCTTGCAGCGCGAAGGCGGCCGTGATCCCGTTCAGCATCCCGAACGCCTCCATCTTCGCCCCGATGCCCGCCGGATGCCCCTGCAGCAGGGTGAGAAAATGCTCGATCAGGGCGGTTCCGTTTGGGCCGATGACCGGGCGGGTCATGGTGAGCCCGGCCAGCCAGCGGTGGCGGCGGAAGATGAAGCGAATCTGCTCCCAGAAAGCGATTAGGTCGGCGAGCCAGTCACCGGTCGGCGGGGCGGGCTCGTACTCTGCGCCCGTGGCATCGGTCATCAGGTCGAGGAGGTCCTCGCGGGTCTCGACGTAGCGGTATAGCGACGCGGCGCCGGTACCGAGCTCGGCGGCCACCCGCCGCATGGAGACCGCGTCCAAGCCCTTCGCATCGGCGACTCGCAGCGCGACCCGGGTGATCTCGGCCCGGCTCCACTGCGCGGGGCGGCCGACCGCAGACCGCTCCGGGCGCAGCCAGATGCTCGCCGCAGGCCGTTCCGCCGCCGTCATCTTCGCCTCCCTTTCGCGATCGCCGTTCTCAATCTAGTATGCTAACTTCGCGAACGATGTACGCGAAGTGCTCGCGAAGGGAGCCGGTGATGGCACGGGACGTGAAAGAGAAGCTGGCGACGGAACGCGCGGTTAAGCTGCCCAGGCACGTGAGGTTTTTCACCCGGCAGTCCCGTAAGGGCCTGCCCGAGCCCGCGTGCGCGGTAGCGCTGGAGCGGGGTATCCGGATCCCGATGCCGGACGGGACGAACCAGCTAGCCGACCGGTACGTACCGCAGACTTGCGAGCCGTGCCCTACGCTGCTCGTTCGCACCCCATACGGGCGCGGGTTCCCCTACGACTTCATGTACGGGGCCCTGCTGGCCGAGCATGGCTATAACGTCCTGCTGCAGAGCACCCGGGGAACGGGCGGATCGGGCGGCAGCTACGAGCCGTTCACTGACGAAGCGGCCGACGCCCAGGCGACGATTGCCTGGCTGCGCGAGCAACCCTGGTTCAACGGCTCGCTCGCCACGATAGGCGCGAGCTACCTCGGCTTCACCCAATGGGCGCTGGCGAATGACCCGCCACCGGAACTCAAGGCGATGGTCGTCCAGGTCAGCGCGGAGGACTTCCACGGGTTCCTGTATCCAGGCGGTGCCTTCGCCATGGAGGCCGCGCTGACCGGGGTGGCCGCCATGCTCTCCCAGGACCAGGGGTTCCGCCCGTTCACGGGCGCGGTCCTGCGGCTGATGCTCACCTACAGGAAGGTGGCGCGGATGCTGCCGCTCGTACCCGGGTACAAGCTCGCCTTCGGGAAACGGGTCGCCTACCTCGAGGACTGGCTGGCACACCCGGCCGCCGGCGATGGGTACTGGGCACCGCGGCGTGCCAATCCGGACATCAACTCCCTGCCGCCGGTCCACCTGCTCAGCGGCTGGTATGACGTCGTCATCGACGGGACACTGGACAGTTACCGGCGGCTTCGTGCGGCCGACCGCACGGTGCGGCTGGTCGTCGGCCCGTGGAACCACACGTCTGGGTTCAGTAAGGACATGCCGATCATCGCCGGAGAGGCACTCGCGTGGCTGCGCGCGTACCTGACCGGGAACGGGGATGCTCCCGGCCCGGCCCCCGTGCGCGTCCACGTCAGCGAGACCGGCGGCAAAGGACAGTGGCGTGACCTGGCCGACTGGCCGCCGCCAGGCGCCGCCACGCAGTCATGGCACCTGCATGCCGGCGGAACCATCGCGGACTCACCTGGCGAGGGCACGTCATCGTTCCGCTACGACCCGCACGATCCGACGCCCTCGGTCGGCGGGCCGCGCCTGGACAGCTTTGGCTTCGGCCCGAAGGATAACCGCAAGCTGGAGGCACGCGACGACGTCCTCGTCTTCACCGGTCCGGTCATCAGTGAACCGCAAGAGGTCATCGGCCCGGTCAGCCTCCGGCTGCGGGTTCGCGGCAGCAGTCCGAACTTCGACGTCTTCGCCCGGCTGTGCGACGTGGACGCCAAGGGCAGGTCGTGGAACATCTGCGACGGGCTGCTACGGCTGGACGCTACGCCGCCTGCCGACGCGGACGGCTGGACCGAGATCGAGGTCCCGATGAGCGCGACCGCCCACCGCTTCGCACCCGGCCACCGCCTCCGCGTCCAGGTGTCCGGCGGTGCCCACCCCCGTTGGGCCCGCAACACTGGCACCTCCGAGCAGATCGCGACGGCCACGAGCCTCGTGCCGGTGGACATCGAGATCAGCCACCGCGAGACCGTCCTCTCGCTACCAGTACTGCTCGGGTAGCGGTCGCCCGCGATCTGGAACATTTCCTGGGCCGCCTCCCGCTCTCGAACCCACCTGGTGGTTGCATAGCGTGACCGGTACCGGTGGCTTACAGATGCTTCTCCATTGGGTCAGCCGACCGGATCCGGCCTGGGGAGGAAACCGGCAGTCGGCGAGCGTGCTGCAGTGTCGTGGCTGGCAGCTCAATTGCCTGCCCGTGGTTTTTTCTTGCGCTCCTTCTTCTTATGCTGCCTGCCGACAGCGCCGGCGTCGAGCGGCCAAGTGACCATCAACCTTGCGGCCAGGTGTCCACAGGATGTGCAGTGGTCCAGGCTCGTTCGATCTGGCGCAGCAGGGCCGGGTAGACGACCCAGTGCCGGAACGGGGCGATGAACGCCATGTACGGCCGGCCGAACCGGCCGCGCGGCTTGACGTAGACGGCCATTCGGCCCTGGTAGCGGCCGTGGCCGCGATCGATCCAGGCTAGGTGCATCACGGCGTGCACGGTCTGGTTGGAGATCTCCGCGGCGAATTCGGTGCCGGTGCGGTAGACGGGCGCGAACAGGGAGCCGAACGTCATGCCGGCCGCCGTGCCGCGGAGGTCGGGCGGGAGGCGTTCGGTCAGTGAGGTCTCGTTCCGGCCTGGTATCGGGCGGGTGGCGGGGTCATCCCAGCCGAACCAGCGGCCAAGCTGCCAGCGGACGGCGAACATCAGCCGGGTTATGGCCGGCGCCTGGCGGGACAGATCCCGAGACGCCATGACCTCGAGGAGGTGCGGGAAGTCGTCGGCGCCGCCGTACACGGGCAGCGCCCAGACGTCCTCCAGCGTGAAGTCCGGTGCGATCTCGCGGATACGCCACGGGCGGGCCTCGTGCACTGCGTTCGGGATCCTCATGCCGGCCCTCTATCCGTACGGCAACGTATGGATCTTAAGCCTTTCTGCTTGCGCCGGTCAATACGGTGCCGTATAGATATGCTGTGGCCAAGGTCAGGACTCCGCGCGGCGCCTGGGTGCACGCGGCGCTGCAGGCCCTGGCGGCCGGGGGCCCGGACGCCGTGCGGGTCGAGACGCTGGCTGTGTCCCTGGGGGTGTCCAAGGGCGGTTTCTACTGGCACTTCGCCGATCGCCAGGCGCTGATCGGGGAGATGCTCGACACCTGGGAGAAGACGGGGACCGAGGACATCATCGCGGGGGTCGAGAGCCAGCCGGGGGATGCGCGGGTCAGGCTGCGCAAGCTGGTGGAGATCACGACCTCGCCGGAGGGGCTGGCCGTGGAGCTAGCGGTCCGTGACTGGGCGCGGCGCGACGATGCTGTCGCCGGGCGGTTGCGGCGGGCCGACAACCGGCGGATGGAGTTCGTGCGCTCGCTGTTCCGGCCATTCTGCGCGGACGAGGACGATGTCGAGGTCCGCAGCATGACGGCGTACTGGCTGGTGATCGGCAGCTACTTTGTCGCCGCCGACCACGATGGCAAGACCCGGTCCCAGGTACTGCAACTCGCCATCGACCGGCTGCTGCGGTAAGGACCGGTGCCACGGCGGCCGAGCCCGAACGAATCGTGGTGCTTGCCCCCGTCATGGCGAGCCGCCGCGGGCGGCGTGCTCGAGGATCGCCCGCACGTACGTGGTGTACCGCACATGCCTGGTTCGCGCCTGCTGCTTGAGCTGGTCGCCTCCTCCGATGGAGCCGCCAGCCCTGCCGGACGCCTTCGCCGCCACCCTGCGCGGCGTCCAGGCGCTGCTGAGCCTGCGCGACCCGGTAGCGGGCTGCCTCCGCGTCCGCCTTCTCCCGCGCCAGCGCGTCCTCCCGGGAGCCGTGCAGCGCGGCGAGCACGCGGGTCAGTGACAGGTGCTCCAGCCGCTCGACGTCCTTCTCCTCGCCCGCATCCTGCTGCCGGGCTGCGTCCAGGTCCGCCGCCGCAGCCTGCTCGCGGGTGCTCAGCAGGGCGTGCAGCTGCCCGCACAGGTCATGTTCGCGGGCCGCCCGCGCTGCCTCGGCCAGCCGCGCTCGATCTCCTCTGACATAGACGTAGTACAGCATTTCCCGGCAGGATGCGCAGTGCCGGTCCACGCCGGCCAGGCGGCCCGGTGACCACCGCCACCCGGCCGGACAGGTCAAACGCCGCTGGGATGGGCATTGTCCGATCCTGGTAGGGCTGGAGGCCAGATCCCCGGCCCGCGGGCAGGCGGCCGGGCGATGGCCGGCCGGCGGGCCGCAAGATAGCCTTCGGGCCTATGGTGAAGCGCCCTGACCCCTTGGAGAGCACGCCGCCCGCCTTCGGCGAGCAGGCAGCCAGGCAGATCCTGCGGGAAGGCTTCGGCGTCGAATCGTCATCCCTCAAGCCCCTTGCGGGCGAACGGGACCAGAACTTCCGGGTGGACACGGCCGCCGGGCAGCGCTTCTTGCTCAAGATCTCTAATCCGGCGGATGACCGGCCCATCCTGGCGATGCAGGCCGCTGCTCTGCGCCACATCGAGCGGGTGGATCCGGGCCTGCCGGTGATGCGTGCCCTGCCGACCGGGGCGGGGGGATCCTGGGTCGAGGTGCCGGGGCCCGACAGCCGGACCTATCCGGCTCGGCTTTTCACCTTCCTGCCCGGGCAGACAGCCGCGAACACAGCGCTCACCGCTGAGGCGATCTGGTCCCATGGGCAGGTTACGGCCCGTCTGGGGCGGGCGCTGCGCGGCTTTTTCCATCCCGCGGCCGACTACGAGATCTTGTGGGATATCACCCGCTTGCCCGAGCTCCGGCCGCTGCTCACCCATGTCTCCGACGGCCACCGCCGGGTTCAGGTGGAATCGGTTCTTGACCGGTTCGAGGCGCGGGTCGCGCCGGCGCTGCCCGGGCTTCGCGCGCAGGTGATCCACGGCGATATGAGCCTGGACAACGTGCTGTTCAGCGAGGACCTTCGGGTCAGCGGGATCGTGGACTTCGGGGATATGACCCATGCACCGCTGGTCTGCGATCTCGCCGTCGCTGTCGCCGATGTGCTGCACGGCCGTGACGACGCCATCGAGGCGGCCGAGGAGATAATCGGCGGCTACGTCTCGGTGACGCCACTCGAAGACGAGGAGGCCGGGCTGCTCGCGGATCTGGTGGCGGCCAGGCTTGCCACCGAGGTCACCATCACCGCCTGGCGGCTCGGGCTCTACCCGGACAACGCCGCCTACGCCGCGAGCGGCGAGCCGGGGGCCCGCGCCTTCCTCGATGCCATCGAGGCGATGGGGATAGACGCTGTCGCGCGGCGTTTCCGCGAGGCCTGCCGTCGGCTCCCCTACCGAAGGTCTGCCACCAGTGCCCTGCTCGACCGCCGCCGCCGGGCGCTGCCCCGATCGCCGCTGTTCTACTCCCGCCCGGTACACCTGGTCCGCGGCGAGGGTGTCTGGCTGTTCGACCCCGACGACCGGCGGTACCTCGACTGCTACAACAACGTGGCCGTGGTCGGGCACAGCCACCCGAGGGTCGTGCAGGCGGTGACACAGCAGCAGCAACTGCTCGCGACCCACAGCCGCTATCTGCACGAAGCGATCGTGGAGCTCGCCGAACGGCTCCAGTCCACGCTGCCGCCGGAGCTGGACGCGGTCATGGTCGTGAACTCCGGCAGCGAGGCCAACGACCTCGCCTGGCGGATCGCCCGCGCGGCCACCGGGCGGGCCGGCGCGGT
>Ga0302325_10008012_pt1 | contig 23303 bp, 17 predicted proteins | sample Palsa_T0_2_FD_201948 | JGI IMG/M metagenome (GOLD analysis project Ga0302325, IMG submission 201948) | Peat permafrost microbial communities from Stordalen Mire near Abisko, Sweden - Palsa_T0_2 | ecosystem: Environmental > Terrestrial > Soil > Palsa > Peat permafrost | place: Sweden: Abisko... | reverse complement strand
CTTCCCGGACGGCGAGACGTTTGTTAAGATCGACGAGAACATCCGGGGCCAGGACGTGTTCATCATCCAGTCGACCTGCCCGCCGACGAACCATCACCTGATGGAGCTGCTGATCATGATCGACGCGGCCCGCCGGGCCTCGGCCCAGCGGATCACGGCCGTCCTCCCTTTCTATGGGTACGCCCGCCAGGACCGCAAGGACCAGCCGCGAGTCCCGATCACGGCCAAGCTCGTGGCCAACCTCCTGGTGTCCGCCGGCGCCAACCGGATCCTGACCATGGACCTGCACAGCCAGCAGATTCAGGGTTTCTTCGACATCCCGGTCGATCATCTCTTCGCCTCCCCGGTCTTCTACGATTATCTGAACAAGTCGCGCCCCGGCCGCCTCGTCGTCTGCTCGCCCGACGTCGGCGGGATGAAGATGGCGGCAGCCTACGCGGACATGCTGGGCGCCGCCATCGCGCTCGTGGCCAAGAAGCGCAAGAGCGCCAGCAACGTCGAGGCGATCAATGTGGTCGGCGAGGTCGAGGGCTGCGACGTGCTGCTGGTCGACGACATCACCGAGACCGCGGGTACGCTCGCCGCCGCAGCCAAGATCCTCCGCGAGCACGGGGCCCGCAGCGTGCGGGCGGCGGTGAGCCACTGCATCTTCAACGAACAGGCCGTCGAGCGGCTCAAGTCCGGCATCATCGACGAGCTGATCACGACAAATTCCGTGCCGCTGAACACCCTCGGGCTGCCGGTTACGGTGCTCAGCGTCGCCCACCTGCTGGGCCAGGCCATCCAGCGGATCAATAGCAACGAGAGCGTGACGGGGCTATTCCGCATCAAGGGGTTCTGAGCGGGGGCGGTTTGCCATGCGGAACATTCCAGGCTTATTGCCCGTCTCCCTTTCATCCATGAACCGCCCGCATCTTTCCTGCGCACTCTTCGCCGCCCTGGCCCTCCCCGGCTTCGGCCTGACGGCGGACGGACCGGCCGCCCCGGCCACCCCAGTCGTCCACAAGCCGGTCCTGCAGCTGGACACTTCGCCGGTCTCCGACGGCAAATCCGGGCTGGTGACCAGTTATGCCGACGTAGTCGAGCCCGCGGAGAGGGCGGTGGTCTCGATCGAATCCACCAAGACCGTCCGCCAGCACGTGGCGGTCAACCCGATGCTGCGCCAGTTTTTCGGCGACGTGCCCGACGAGGAGGCCAAGGAGACCGGGCTGGGTTCGGGCGTGATCGTCGCCCCGGACGGCTTCATCCTGACCAACAACCACGTGGTGGAGGGCTTCGAGACCTTCAAGGTGACCCTGAAGGACGGCCGCGATTTTCCCGCCAAGGTGATCGGGGCCGATCCGAAGACCGACATCGCCGTCATCAAGATCGAGGCCGCCGAGCTGCCGGTGCTCACGCTGGCCGACAGCGACAAGCTGCGGGTCGGCGACATCGTTTTCGCGGTCGGCAACCCGCTCGCGGTCGGGGAAACGGTCACGATGGGCATTGTCTCCGCCAAGGGCCGGCAGGTCGGGATCCTGGAAAACGGCTATGAAAGCTTCATCCAGACGGACGCGGCGATCAACCTGGGCAACTCCGGCGGGGCCCTGCTGGACGCCAGAGGCCGGCTGGTGGGAATCAACAGCGCCCTCGTCTCGCCCTCCCGCGGGAGTATCGGCATCGGCTTCGCCGTCCCCGTCAACCTGGCCGCCAGCATCATGACCAGCCTGATCGAGACCGGCACGGTCAAGCGCGGTTATCTCGGGGTCGGAACCGCTTCCCTGACCCCCGACGTGGCGGAAGGGCTGGGCCTGCCCCGCAACGCCACCGGCGCCATCATCGTCGACGTCGCGCCGGACAGCCCCGCCTTCAAGGCCGGCCTGCTGCGCTCCGACGTCATCCTCGACATCAACGACAAGCCGGCGGCGACGAACGACGACGTGCATTTCATGATCGGGCAGATGCTCCCGGGCGCCAAGATCTCCCTCAAGGTCATCCGCGACAGTGCCGACGGCAGCCCCAAGACCCTGGCGATCAGCGTGACGCTCGGCTCCCTCGTCGACGATCGCAACGAGCTGCTCAAGGGCGTCGACGCCGTGCGGCTGACCGACGAATTCCGGCGCAAGCTGGACCTCGACTCCAATGTGGACGGGCTGGTCGTCACCAGCGTGGCGAAGGACTCGCCCTATGTCGACAAGCTCGACGTGAACATGGTGATCGCGGAGATCGATCGCGCCCGCGTGGCCGACCTGACCTCCGCCCGCAAGCAGCTGACCGCCGGCCACCACCATGTGCTCTTCGTCTACGACCACGGCTCGCAGGCCTTCGTCGCGCTCTATGTCCGCAGCGAGTGACGGGCGGCCCTAGAGAACGAATGGGTTGAATTTCAGCTCGTTTTCGACGGTCGTCAGCGGGCCATGCCCGGGGGCGATCACGGTCGCCGGGGGCACCGCGCCCAGGATCCGGCGCAATTGCGCGCGCAGCTGCCGGGGGGAAAAATAACCCCCGCCGGCCGAGCCGGCAAAAACCAAATCGCCGGAAACCAGCAGGCCGCGCTGGCCCGCGCCGGCCGGCGCGCGCACGAGATAGCAATTGTGGGCGGCGGCGTGCCCCGGGGTGCTGAAGGCCGTCACCTCGAGCGCACCGAAGATCCTGGCCTCCCCCTCCCCGGCGGGGCATCCGCCCGGCGCGCAGGCTCCCCGCGGGATGAAGGCCGCCGGCGCGCCGAAGCGCGCCAGCACCGCGCCCAAACCGCCGGCGTGCTCCCCCTCCACATGCGTCAGGAAAATTGCGGCCACCGCCCGGATCTCGCGCGGCCACGCCGCCTCCAGCGCGGCGATGCCCGCGCCGGTGTCGAAGAGCACGCCGCCCTCCGCGCCCGCCTCGGCGACGAGATAGGCATTGGCCACGCCGATGCCATGCCGCATGCGCAGCGGCCAGACGCGAAAGGGCAGCGCGCCGATCTCCGGCAGCGGATAGCGGCCGGCGCCGAGGGCGCAAAGGCCGACTTCGTTGAGGCCCAGCACCGCGGCGATCCGCCGCAGCTCGTTCGCGCCCAGGTCGGAGCGATAATCGACCGCGTCGCGGATCCTCGCTGCGGGCACGGCCGAGCCGGCCGCCAGCGCGTCGAGGTGGATCCCGGCGCCACGGATCGCCTTCTCGAGCACGTCCCCGACCTCGTCCTCCAGCGGCACATCTTTTTGATTCGGCATCACGGGATCTTCTTGCGAAGAAGTAACCGCATGGATCCGGATCAACAAGAGATTCTCGAGATATTCACCCGCACGCGCGCCCTCCTGCGCGGTCATTTCGTGCTGCGCTCCGGCCTGCACAGCGGGCACTATTTCCAGTGCGCGCAGGTCTGCCAGCGGATGGACGCCGTGGAGCGGCTGGCGGAGCTGCTGCTGGCCAAGGTTCGCCGGCTCGGGATCGGGTTCGACACCGTGCTGGCGCCCGCCATGGGCGGGCTGGTGGTCGGCCAGGAGCTGGCCCGGCGCGCCGGAGCGCGCTATATCTTTGCGGAAAAGGAAAACAATGTCCTCGTGCTGCGGCGCGGATTCACGCTGGCCCCGGGAGAATCCGTCCTGGTGGCCGAGGACGTCGTGACGCGGGGAGGCCGGGTGGCCGAGTGTCTGGAGATCATCCGCCGCGCCGGAGGCCGGCCCGCGGGCATCGCCATGCTCGTGGACCGGAGCGCCGGCGCGGCCCGCTTCGACGTGCCGGCCGTGTCTCTCCTTGAGCTCAGCTTTCCCACGTATCCCGCGGACGCGGTGCCGCCCGAGCTCGCGGAGATTCCGGTGGAGAAACCGGGCAGCTAGCGGTAAATAAATCTAACGGCGAACATTTGCCGAGGTAGGGCGCTTTGTCCCAAAGCGCCGAAGCGGGTTGGGACAACCCGCGTTACCTTGGAGGCGCGGTTTTTGCCAGCGAAGCGAATTGTCCGGAGCTTACCGCCAATAGCCGTAGACGTACACCGAGCTGCCATCCGGGCGGCGGTGCCAGTGCGGCGCATAGTACTGGTGGTAACCGGGCGGCGGGATGATCCAATGCGGATTGGCCCAGATATACTGGCGGCCGTCCCAGGCCCAATAGCCGTCGATCCAGACTGCGTCCGGCGTGGGCGGCTGGCCCATGGCCATCGGAGCGGCCGGGGGCGGCGGCATGGGCGGGGGCGCCTCGACCACCACGGTGGTCGTGGCCGCCTGCTCGGAGCCATAGACGGTGCCGTTTTCGTGATCGATATTGTTGCCGATCGCGCCGCCGGCGATCGCTCCCACCACGCCTCCGATGAGGGCGCCGCCGAGGGCGTTGTGGCCGCCGCTGTTGTTGCCGATGATGCCTCCGGCCAGCGCACCGAGGGCGCCGCCGGCGAGCGCGCCGTTTTGTGTGCTCGGGCCGGTCCCCTCGCAACCAGCGAGGAGGCCCGCGGAAAGAATCAGTGCCAGACTAAGGGAGGTATGCGTTTGCATGGTGAAGTTAGAAAGTGAGACGCTGCAGTTGTTCCTTTGTTTCATAAAACTGTCGTGCCTATGCCACTCTTTGACAAATAATTAGGCAACGGAGTTTGACGATATACATAATCACATCAAGCCCGGATGCAACGACCCCTTCATCGCCTGATTTTTCGCAACAACCCACCCCCCGGTTGCGTCTTTCATTCCGCGGGGATCGCTATTTCAGTTTGCCCCCCCTCTGACCCCATGACGTTTTCATTTCCGCGCCGGCGGTCGGCGCTGGCGCTGGTTTTGGTGTGCGCAATTTCCGGCGCGGGCCTGCGGGCCGCCGAATCGAACCCGGGCCTGCTTTTTTACCTCTCCGGCGAGCAGGGCACGACATGGCCCGGGAAGCAGCCGCTGCGCACCAGGGCGATCCCGCCGAGGCGGGCGCGCTGGAGCTCCGTATAGGGAACAGCGACGCACCGGATGGAAGAGATCACCAAACTGAACAACTCCGTGAAACTATGAGACTGCCCCAGGCGAGATTCGCCCTGATCTTCACCCTGCTCGGCTCCGGCGCTTTCGCGGCGCCGGACCCGGCCCTCTGGACCCTCACCGATCTCCATCAGGTCGGCGGCCAGACCCCGACGATTTGGGGGGCGCCGCAGGTCGTCGCCGACGGGGGCATGCGTTTCAACGGCACGGGCGACGGGATCCTGGTGCCGGTCAACCCGCTGGCGGGCTGGGACAAATTTACGATCGCCATCCTGTTTAGGCCCGACGCCGACGGCGCGTTCGCCCAGCGCTTTCTCCACGCCGAGGATGCGCACGGGGAACGGATGACGATCGAATCGCGGGTGGTCGCGGGCCAGGGGTGGTATATGGACACCTTCCTGCTGCCCGGCACGGGGCAGAAGGGCCTCGCGCTGATCGACCCAAAGAAGCTGCATCCGCTTGGCCGCTGGGCCTGGGGTGAGCTGGTCTACGACGGCCGGACGATGACCGCGTATGTCGACGGCGTCCAGGAACTCACCGGGCCGGTCGCCTTCCCGCCCATGGGCGCCGGCCAGACCTCCGTCGGGGTGCGGCAGAACAAGCTCTATTGGTTCAAGGGACTGATCAAGGAAGTGCGCTTCTATCCGACGGCGCTCGCGCCCGCCGACCTGCCGCACGCGCCCTGACGGCCGGGGCCCCGCGCGGATTGACGGTAAAAATTGCACCCCTAACGTCGGCGGAATGACGCCAGGGGTTGTTTAAAGCGGGATGCCCATTACCATGGTGAGTCATGGCCCTTAAATTCAAGGACTACTACGAAACGCTTGGGGTGGCGCGCACGGCCTCTCCCGAGGAGATCAAGAAGGCCTTTCGGGCGCTGGCCCGCCTCCATCATCCCGATGTGGCCAAGAACAAGGCCGCGGGGGAGGCCAAGTTCAAGGAGATCAACGAGGCCTACGAGGTGCTGGGCGATCCGGAAAAGCGGCGGCGCTACGACGAACTGGGAGCCAATTGGCAAGACGGCGCCGGGAGTCCCTCCGCCCACGGCGGTCGCCCGCGCGGCGGAGCCCGCTCTCCGCGGGGCCAGCCGGACTTCGAATTTGGCGGCACCACCGGCTTCAGCGACTTTTTCGAGTCCTTCTTCGGCGGCGGCGGCGGCTTCGAGTCGCACCGGCGTTCGGCGGGCGCCGGGGCGGAAGAGGAGGCCTTCACCCACGCGGGCCAGGATGTCGAGGCCGACCTGCTCGTCACCCTTGAGGAGGCATTGCGCGGATCGCGCCGCAAGGTGACCCTGCGCCGCCCCGGCGGCAACGGTGACGCCGACCGCACGGATACCTATAATGTGCGCATTCCGGCCGGCGTCCACGAGGGCCAGCGGATTCGCCTGGCCGGGCAGGGCGGGGCCGGTTTCGGGGGCGGCCCGGCGGGCGACCTCTACCTGCGCGTGCGACTCGCGGGGCATCCCGATTTTACCGTGCAAGGATCCGATCTCCACTACGACCTCGATCTGGCGCCGTGGGAAGCGGTGCTCGGCGTGCAGGTGAAGATTCCCGCGCTGGACGGCCCGACATCCCTGCGCGTGCCTCCTGGCACGGCCGCGGGAAGTCAACTGCGGCTCCGCGGCCTGGGACTCCCCCGCGAAGACGGCAGCCGCGGGGATTTATATGCCTCCGCCTGCATCCAGGTGCCGTCCGCGGTGTCTGCAGGGGAGAAGTCCCTCTGGGAGAAACTGGCCGAGACCTCCTCTTTCCAAGCCCGCAAGCCTTCCTGATCGACGCAAAACCAATGAAAACGAGCCCACTGACATCGACCGTTCGTGCCCTCCTGGCTCCCGGGAAGGGACTCTTGGCCGCGGACGAGAGTTTCCCCACGATCGCCAGGAGATTTGAGGATTTCAAGATTCCGTCCACGGAGGAGAATCGGCGGGCCTATCGGGATATGCTGTTCACGACTCCGGGCCTGCGGCGATTCATCAGCGGGGTCATCCTCTTCGACGAAACCATGCGCCAGCGGACGCAGCGGGGCGAGCCGATGCCCGAGGCGCTGGCTCGGCGCGGCATGGTGCCCGGCATCAAGGTCGACGGGGGAACCGCGGCTCTCGCCGGCTTCCCGGGCGAAAAGGTCACCCAGGGATTGGACGGGCTGGGTGATCGGCTCGCGGAATACCGGAGGCTCGGAGCCCGGTTCACCAAGTGGCGCGCGGTCCTGGCGATCGGGCGGGGGATGCCCACGCGCGCCTGCGTCGCCGCCAATGCGCGCATGCACGCGCTGTTCGCCGCCCTGAGCCAGGAGGCGGGCCTCGTGCCGATCGTCGAACCCGAGGTCCTGATGGACGGCAACCACACGATCGACCGCTGCGAGGCGGTCACGACCTCCGTATTGGAGACGGTCTTTGACGCCCTGTCCGAACACGGTGTCGTCCTCGAGCACATGCTGCTGAAAACGGGAATGGTTCTGTCGGGCGGGGACTGTCCCGCGCCGGCGGGCAGCGCGGCCGTGGCGGAGGCGACGGTCCGGTGCCTGCTCCGGGCGGTGCCCGCGGCCGTGCCCGGCATCGTATTTCTCTCGGGGGGGCAGGGGGACCGGGACGCGACCGAGCACCTGAATTCCATCTGCCGGCGCGGGCCGTTGCCCTGGACCGTGAGCTTTTCCTACGGACGCGCGCTGCAGGCTCCGGCGCTCAAGGCGTGGCGCGGCTCTCCGGCCAGGATTGCCGCCGCCCAGGCCGCACTCCGCCACCGCGCCTGCTGCAACGGCCTGGCCGCACGGGGAAAGTACTCGGTTCGCGACGAACGCGGGCGCTGAGGATCCCGCCGGCATGAAGATCGCGCTCAAGGATTTCCGGGTCCGCGTCGGACACAAGGTCAGGCTCAAAAAATGGCCCACGGACATTGCGCCGCTCTATCGATCGGAGAAGCACTACGCCAAATTGCTGCAGGAGAGCGTCGGGGAACTTAGCGCGCTGCAGCAGCTGCTCTATGCCTCCGGCCGCCACGCGGTGCTGCTGATCTTTCAGGCCATGGACGCGGCGGGCAAGGATGGGGCCATCGGTCACGTGATGTCCGGCGTCAATCCACAGGGCTGTTCCGTCTTCAGCTTCAAGGAGCCGAGCGCCGAGGAGCAGGCCCATGATTTCCTCTGGCGCACGACCCGCTGCCTGCCCGAGCGCGGGCGGATCGGCATCTTCAACCGCTCCTACTACGAGGAGGTGCTCATCCTCCGCGTGCATCCGGAATTGCTGCGGGCCGAGCGGCTCCCGCCGGAGGCGCTGGAAAAAAAGACGCTTTGGGCCGGCCGCTATCGCTCGATCGTCGACCTGGAGCAGCATCTCGACCGCAATGGGACGCGGATCATCAAGTTCTTCCTCCACCTGTCGAAGGAGGAGCAGCGGCGGCGCTTCCTGGCGCGAATCGACCAGCCGGACAAAAACTGGAAATTCAGCATCGCCGATATCAGGGAGCGGAAGCGGTGGCATGATTACATGCGGGCCTACGAAGCCTGCCTGGGAGCGACCACCACCGCCGCCGCGCCCTGGTACGTCGTCCCGGCCGATGACAAGAACAACGCCCGGCTGATCGTGTCGCAGATTATCCGCCGGATCGTCGGAGAACTGAAAATGAGCTATCCCCGGGTGAGCCGCGGGCGCCGCAGGGAATTGCGGTCCATCCGCGCGCTGCTCACCAAATAAGGCTCCCGCGGCCCCCGGTCTCCGCCCATGCCCGCGCAAATCTTCCTCATTCGGCACGGCCAGACGGCGTGGTCGGAGTCGGGACAGCACACGAGCCGGACCGACCTTCCCCTCACGCCGGAGGGGGAGCGTGGCGCCCGGCGACTGGCGGAGCGGCTGCGCGGGTTCACGTTCGCGGCCGTATTCGCAAGTCCGCGACAGCGGGCGCGCCAAACCTGCGCCTGGGCGGGATTGGGCGAGCCCATGGCGGTCGAGCCTGATCTGGCGGAATGGGATTATGGTCGATACGAGGGGCTGCGTTCGGGGGAGATCCTGGCGCAGCGTCCCGACTGGAACCTATTTCGGGATGGATGCCCGGACGGGGAATCGCCCGCGGAGGTCTCCGCGCGGGCCGACCGGCTGCTCGCCCGCCTGCGGAGTTTGGGCGGGAATATCGCCCTTTTCTCGCACGGGCATTTTGGCCGCGTGCTGGCCGCCCGTTGGACCGGCTGGCCGGTTCTCGCCGGGCAGCGGCTCCTGCTCGATCCCGCCACCCTGAGCATTCTCGGCTACGAGCATAACGAGCCGGCGTTGCCCGTCATCGCGCTCTGGAACGCCGGCGCGGATTTTCGGCGCTGAGCCGAGGGTCGTAACCCGGCTTCGGTTTTCGAAGGCGCGGCCGGACTGCCAGCCGGACGGCCGTCAATGCGGCCAGAGCGCCGTAGAACCACCTGCCGGGCGCCCCGCCGCCGCCGCCCGCGCCATTGGCCCCGGTGACGCCAGCGGGGCTGTTGACGGTCAGCAGGGCGGGAGCGCTCGTCACGCTGCCCGCGGCGTTTGCGACCGTCACGGTGTACGAACCGGCATTGGAGACCTGCGCACTCACCACGACATAAGTCGAACCCGACGCGCCGGCAATGGCCGAGCCGTTGAAGTTCCACTGATAGCTGGGCGCGGGCTCTCCGGTCGCGGCCACCGAAAAGGTCGCGCTTGCGCCCACCGACAAGGCCTGACTTTGCGGCTGCGCGGTGATCGACGGGGCCACCTCGACAGGAGACACGGAGAGGGCGGCCGAATTGCTCGTCGCCTGCACCTGAGCGCCCGCCGGAACCAGCCCGCCGACGTAAGTATCCAGGGCTTCCACGATGGTGACGGCGTAGCTCCCGGCCTCCCCCGGTTGCGCATCGCCCACGGTCAACGCCGCGGCGGCGGCTCCGCTGATACTCGTGCCGTCGGCCAGGCTCCCATCGGCGAGCGGTTGGCCGTTGAGGGACCAGCGATAGGACGGCGAGAGGGGGCCATTGGCGCCGGACGTCGGCGCGACGCCGACGCTGAAGGCCGCGGTCCCGCCGGCGGCAATGGCCTGGCTTTGCGGCTGCATCGTCAGAACCTGGGCGTTGTAGGCGACGAAGGAGCCGGAGATTTGGGTGCCGCCCGTGAGCTGGACGTTTTGGGCGTTATAAATCTCGATCCCGTTCGAACCGGAGATGTTCACATTGTTCAAGGTGACGCCGGCGACGTAGCGGTTCGGCAGCCCCCAAATGACGCTGGAGCCGGAAACGCCGGACGGGTTCGTCGAGGTCAAATTTGAAATCGTGATATTCTGCCAGGCCGGCATCGAGGCGGTGTCATAATTATCGTAGGCGGCCGACGGGGGAGCCGCATTCCAGCTTTGCGCCAGGGCGGGGGTGGCCTGATTCGAGCCCGAGGTCTGCCCCGGGGTGGAATCCTGGTCGTAGTAGCTGTAAATGACGATCGGGTACTGCACGTTCGTCATCGTGATGCCGGAGTAGGAGATGTTCTGCACCAAACCGCCGGTGATGGGATCGGATTTCATCCGCAGGCCGTAGAGGGTGCCATTGAAGGTGCAATTCGTCACGGTCAGGCCGTCGACGCCGGCGTTGGTCGCGCTCCCAATCGAGATGCCATGGCCGTGGCCGATCGTGCAGTTCTGAATCGTCACATCCGAGGTCGAGGCGGACGAGCCCAAGCCCGTGCCGACGGCAATGTTGTCGTCACCCTCGCTCAGGTTGCAGTGCTCAATCAGGTAATGTGTGCCCCAGGCATTCACGCCGTCGGTATTCGGCGAGGTTGCGGGCGCGATGACGGAGATCCCATCGACGGTCACATTGGCGCAAGGGCCGAGAAAGCAGCTATGGTAGGGCGCATTGAGCAGCGTGATATCCTCGACCAGGACATTGCTGGCTTGGGCCACGTAGACCAAAAAGGGTCGCGCGATGTTGGGGTTGGCATTGAACGCCGCCCACCACGCGGCGCCCTGCCCGTCGATCGTGCCCGAGCCGCTGATTTCGACATTGTTGCCGCTGAGCGCGATGAATCCCGTGCCCGCGTAGGCGCTGGCGGAAAAGGGATAGGTTCCCGGCGCCCCGCTGCCGCCGCCATAGGGCAACGCCTGCAGGGTGGCGCCCGCATCGATCTGAAGATTCACATTGCCGGTAATGACGATGGGGCCGGAAAGGTAGGGTGCCGCGGCGGTGGGAATCTCCACCGTGCCGCCGCCGGCGGCCTCAGCGGCGTTGATGGCCGCCTGAATCGCGCTGGTGTTGACATTCACTCCGTCGCCGACGGCGCCGTAGGCGGTGACCACGAAGACGGCCGCGGGGATGTTCGGAAGAGTCGGATTGGCGGCGAGCGAAAGGGCGCCAAGCAGGGAGATGAGGCAACAGCGTGCCACAAGAAGTTCAACGAAATGGTCGGGGCGGCGAGATTCGAACTCGCGACCTCTACGTCCCGAACGTAGCGCTCTACCAGGCTAAGCTACGCCCCGACTTAATCGCTGAAGGGCTAGAGTCGCTGCTGGAAGGGGGGGGTCGCAAGCAGAAAAGAAGCCGTCTCCGTGTCTCCGATCGGTCAGAGCCGGCGGCTGATCGATTTCAATTCCCGTCGACGTTTCGCGGTGGTCTTGGGATAGGCCATCTTGAAATCGCGGAACGCATCCAGGACGATTTGGGAAACGATCAGCCGGGCATTCTCCTTATCGTCGGCTGGCACTACGTACCAGGGCGAGTGACGGGTGCTGGTGGCGTCCAGGCAGCCCTCGTAAGCCTTCTGGTAATGCCGCCAGTATTTCCTCTCGTGAACGTCCGAGAGGCTGAACTTCCAGTTCTTGTCCGGCTCATCGATGCGCTCGAGGAAGCGTCTCCGCTGTTCGTTTTTCGAGAGGTGGAGGAAAATCTTCACGATCCGGGTTCCGTTGCAGTGGAGATGTTCCTCCAGATTGACGATTGAACGATACCGCTCCTTCCAAATGGTCTTCTCATCGATCAACTCAGCCGGAAGGCCTTGGCCGCGGAGAATTTCCGGATGCACCCGAACGACGAGCACTTCCTCGTAGTAAGTTCGATTGAAGATGCCGATCCGCCCGCGTTCGGGCAGATGGCGCGTGGTGCGCCACAGGAAATCATGCTTCAGCTCCTCGGCGCTCGGCTCCTTGAAACTGAAGACCTCGCAGCCCTGCGGGTTGACGCCGGACATCACGTGCCGGATGGCGCCGTCCTTGCCCGCCGCGTCCATTCCCTGAAACATCAACAGCAGCGCATAACGACCGGAAGCGTAGTGAAGGTTTTGCAGCGCGCTCAATCCCGCGATGTGCTCCGCCAGGAGCTTTTTATAGCGCTTCTTGGTCTTGCAATAGGGCGGCACCACCGTCGGCCACTTGGTAAGTTTGATCTTTGCTCCGGGTGACACCCGGAAGTTCTTTGCGTTGATTTTCATCGTTAAACTTTAGGCTAAGGCCGAGAGGAGTTTCGCCGACTTCTATTCTTTCGGATTCTTCCGCTCCGCCGTCTCCCAGTCCTGAACTTCTCGAACGTCCTCGCGCCCCAGTTCCTCGTAGAGTCTGTGGACTCGCTTGACGAGTTCCGGCCTCAGATCGGACGGTGTCTTGGCTTTGGCTTCGACCTTAGGCCCCGGGTTGGCTTCAGGCTTTTCCTCAGCGTTTGATCCGGGCTTGGCCTTGGCTGCGGATTCCGGCTCAGCGCTGGCTTTGGGCATGGGTTCCGCTTTGGCCTCAGGGTCAGGCTCGGGCTTTGCCCCGTTTGGGCGGATCTCACGCTTCGCCTGTTCCCAGTCCCGAACTGCCGGATCGCCCTGGTGGGTTCGTTGCTCGTAAAGCTCATAGGCGCGCTTGGCGATCTGCGCCGTCAGATCGGGCGGTGTCTTGGGTCTGGCCTCCGGCTTCGCGTCGCCGTTGGCTTCGGGCTTCGGCTCAGCTTTTGTATCCGGCTTGCTCTCGGCCTTCGCTTCTGGCTTGGCGGCAGGGGCCTTCGGCTTTGCCTCGCCTTCGGTTTCAGGCTTCGACCCAGTGGTGGTTTCAGGCTTCGGCTCGGCCAGGGTCTCGGGCTTAGCTTCTGTTTTATCCCCAGTCTTAGGCGCAGCTTCAGGTTTTGTGTCACCTTTTCCGCGGTCCAAAATCCGATAGGCGAGCAGCTTCACGCGGTCATTCACGAGGAACCAGGCGAGCGCATAACCCCAAACGAACAGCGCCCAGCCCCAGCCGAGCGGTGTCATGAACAGCCCATAAACCGCGATCAATGTCGCCACGATTTGCGTGCCGAGGACAGCCACCCACAAAATCCGCGCGGGACGAATGGACCAGAACGGGCCGCGCGTGCGGGTGAGGAAAATCGTCAGGTGTCCCGCCACGGAAAGCTTCAAATACATCAATGTCTGGATGCGCGCATGGTCGAGATGAAAGACGCGCAGGCCGAGCCAAAACAAGCCGAACGCGGCGATGACCCCGATGACACCCAGCACCGTGGAAATCCCCAAGACCACGCGCATGTTCCAGGCCTCAGGCTTGTCCCGGTAATGGACGTTGTCATAGGCGATGGACAGGATGGCGCCGTCGTTGAGCAACGCCAGCATCACGATCATGACTGCCGTCACCGGATAAAAGTTGAAGATCAGGATCGCCAGCGTCATGAAAAACAGCACCCGCAGCGTCTCGGCGATGCGGTAGATCGCATAGCTGTTCATCCGCTGGAAGATGCGGCGGCTCTCCTTGATCGCATCGATGATCACCGACAGGCCGGGTGTCGTCAGGACAATGGCCGCAGCCGCGCGCGCTGCGTCTGTCGCGCTTGAGACGGCGATGCCGCAATCGGCCTTCTTCAGCGCTGGGGCGTCATTCACCCCGTCGCCAGTCATGCCGACGATGTGGCCGAGTTTTTGCAGCACATCCACAATGTGGAATTTGTGTTCGGGGAACACCTGGGCGAATCCGTCGGCCTTCTCGATTTCCTCGGTTACCGCCGCGGTCTCTTGCTTCTTTGAGTCGCCGAGGCTGCCGGCGTCGAGAATGTTCGTGCCCATGCCCAACTTCTTGGCGGTTTCCTTGGCGATGGCCAGGGCGTCGCCCGTCACCATCTTGACTTTGACGCCCATCGACAGCGCCGTCGCGATGGTTTCCTTGGCATCCTCCCGTGGCGGATCGAACAGCGGCAACACCCCCACGAACTGCCACTGGCCCTCTTGGTCCGCCCGGGCAACGCCCAGCGAGCGAAAGCCGCGCGCTGCGAATTCGTCGACCGCCTTATTGGCGGCGTCTTTCACTTGCCCGGCATTGGCCGACAGGGCCAAAATCACCTGCGGGGCGCCTTTCGTCGTCTTGAAGGTCTTTCCGTCTTTGCCTTTGACGGTGCCTTCGGTGCGTTTATGCACCGGGTCGAATGGCTGGAAATGAACCACCTCGTAAGCCTTTAGCGCATCCTTGTCTTTCAGTCCGCCCAGCACGGCCAGGTCAATGGTGTCGTTATTGTCGCCGCGCGACGCCAGCGCGCCGTCGAGGATGACTTGATTGGCGGTCACATTGTTCACGCAGAACGGGTCGCCCAGCGTCAGCTTGTTTTGGGTCAGGGTGCCGGTCTTGTCCGCGCACAGCACGTCCACGCCGGCCAATTCTTCGATCGCCACCAGCCGGCTCACGATCGCCTTTTTCTTGGCGAGCAGACGCGCGCCGACCGCCATCGTGACCGACAAGACCGTTGGCATCGCCACTGGGATCGCGGCCACGGTCAGCACCAGGGCGAACTGCAAGGTGCTAAGGACCGGGTCGCCGCGGAAGATCGCAACCGTGATGATTATCGCGACCAGGGTGACCGCGAGAACGATCAGGTAATTGCCGATCTTCAAAACCGCCTTTTGAAAATGGCTGACCGTGTGCGCCTCCTGCACCAGTTGCGCCGTCCGGCCGAAATAGGTGTTCTCGCCCGTGGCATAGACCAGTGCGCCGATTTCACCCCGGCGAAGGGTCGACCCGGAAAACACCGCCTGGCCGCATTTTTTCTCGACGGGCAGAGATTCGCCCGTCAACGCCGATTGGTCGACCTCCACGGAATCGCCCTCCAACAGGCGCGCGTCCGCCGGCACAATGTCTCCCAGTCGCATGCGGATGACGTCTCCCGGCACCAATTCCCGGGCGGCTGGGTTGATCCATTTCCCGTCGCGGATCACCCGGGCCTTGATCGCCAGCCTGGCCTTGAGCGCGGCGATTTCATTTCCCGCCTGGCGCTCCTCCCAGAATCCGACCACGGCGTTGGTCGCAAGCAAAAGAAGAATGATGAAGAAATCCGGCCAGTGCCGGACCACGCCCGACAGGATCACCGCAATTTCGATCATCCACGGGATAGGCCCCCAAAAATAGCTGAGAAACTTCAGGAAGAGGTTGGTCTTCTTTTCGGCGAGCTCGTTGGGCCCGTATTGGGTCAACCGTTTCTCCGCCTCGGCTTGGCTCAGGCCGTTCGGGGAGTAGCCCAACTTTTTCTCCACCTCCGCCATGGGCAGCATTTTCAGATCTTCCTTCGGATCGGTCTGGGCCTCGGGCTTCGATCCCGGCTTGGCCTTGGGAGCCTTGGATTTCGGTTCCGCGGCGTCGCTTGGCTTCGATGCGGGAGCCTCGGGCTGGTCGGTACTCGGTTTCATAATGGGAATTCCTTCTTTGGTTATATCGCGCTGATCCCAGCCCGGACGATGGCTAGAAATTGGTCGGCCTGCAGGCTGGCGCCGCCGATGAGAGCGCCATCCACCCCGGGCCGATTAAGCAGTGCGGCGGCGTTCTCCGGCTTGACGCTTCCGCCGTACTGGATGGCAAGCGCCCGAGCCGATTTCTCTCCGAATATCCGCCCAACGCGGCGCCGAATGACGGCGTGGCCCTCCTGCGCCTGCTGAGGGGTGGCATCGTGTCCGGTGCTGCCGATGGCCCAGATTGGTTCGTAGGCGATGATCAGGTGACTCAAGAGTTCCGCTGACAACTGCGCCAATCCCTGGGTGACTTGCCGATCGAGCACCGCTTCAGTCTGGCCGGCAGCGCGTTGATCCCGGGTCTCGCCGACGCAGAGGATCACGTCGAGGCCGCCGGCCAAGGCAAACCGGATCTTTTGGTTGATGAAACCATCGGTTTCACCCAGCTTTTCTCGGCGCTCGCTGTGGCCGAGGATGACGTATTTGCATCCGAGATCCAGGAGCATCGTGGAGCCGACCTCGCCGGTGAACGCGCCATCCTTCTCAGGATAGAGATTCTGCGCTCCAAGCCCGACGCGGCTGCCCTTGAGAATTTCTCCGGCCAGGGCCAGATAGGGGAAAGGCGGGCAGATGGCGACGGATACGCGGGCCGGGGTGCCCACGCCATCCACGATCGCCTTGGCCAGCCGTCCGGCTTCGGCGGAGGTAGTATGCATCTTCCAGTTGCCGATGATAAATTTATGGCGCATGTTTCAATTGGGCGTTCCCGGCGCAGTCTGCTGACCCGCCTCCATTGCGGCATCGTATCTGCCGCGACGAGCGGCCGCGTTGCAATTGGCCCGGTGGCGCAGAGCCTTTTGTGCCGCCGACACGTTGGATTCCTCGCCTCGCCAAATCTCCAAAGCCGGTTGCTGGATGGCGCGGGCGAACGAAAACGCCACCGCCCAAGGCAGCCGCGATTTGAATCTCACATTCATGGCATTGAGCCGGGCTGAGGCCAGTGCGCCGGATTGGCCGCCCGAAAGGAAGGCGATCCCCGGAACAGCTGCGCGGACGGCCCGCAAGAGACATCGCACCGTGGCGTCGGCCACCTCGTCCACAGTCTCCTGGTTGGGGCACTCCAATCCCGGCAGCACCATATTGGGCTTCAGGATCATTCCGCCCAGCATCACCCGCTGAACGTAAAGTTGATTGAAAACCGCGCGCAGGACTTCCTCGGTCACCTCGCCGCACCGCTCCAGGGTGTGCCCTCCGTCCATGAGCACTTCCGGTTCGACCACGGGGACCAGTCCGCCTTCCTGGCATAGCGCGGCGTAGCGGGCCAACGCCTGCGCGTTGGCCTCCAGGCAACCCGGACTGGGAAGGCCATCGCCCAGGGCGATCACCGCGCGCCACTTGGCGAAACGGGCGCCCAGGCGGGAGTATTCCGCCAGGCGGTCGCGCAGTCCGTCCAGACCCTCGGTTATTTTCTCTCCCGGGTGAGCTGCCAGGTCCTTTGCGCCGGCGTCGACTTTGATGCCGGGAATGATTCCGGCCTCGATGATGACCTCAATTAAGGGAGTGCCGTCCTTTTTCCGCTGGCGGATCGTCTCGTCGCAGAGGATCGCGCCACTGATGCACTCGCCCAGACCGGGCGTCGTGATAATCAACTCCCGATAGGACCGTCTCGCTTCCACCGTCTGGGGAATCCCCAGCTTGGCGAATCGCTTGTCGCAGGTTGGATTGCTTTCGTCCATCGCCAGGAGGCCCTTGTCGCCGGCGACCAGCATCCTCGCGGTGTCGACCAGCCGTTGCGCCTTTATCGGGCGGTGATCCGATTCCGGTTGCGGATTTCCGGTGCGCAGGATCGAGCGGGCCGAAGGCAAATGATCGTCAAGGCGCACATCCAGGTCGCTACCGCGCTCCGCCACGGCTACGCGTGGTTTTGCCGGCGCGATTTCGCCTTCGGGCTGCGTCTGTCGACAATCTCCGCTCTGCGGATTCATTTGTTGAAGGGCCAGAATCGTGCCGCCATTTTCTTCATGAAGTTGAACGGGCCTTTGGGATTTCTTCGGTTTGCCTCAGGTCCATTTGCTTTCCAAATTTGCCCCCGTCGATCCCCCGTCAGCTTGGTTGCAGGACATGCGTTGTCTCTTCGATCCGTTTTCCCTTCGGCGATTCCGCCTGATTCCACTTCCAATTCCGGATCTCCGGCAGGTCCTCGCCGTGCTTATCGATATAGTGCTTATGCTCGATGAGCTTGTCTTGCATCTGCTGCTTCAGGTAGGCGCCCTTGGCCCCCAAATGCGGCACACGGTCGACCACGTCTTGCACGAGATGGAACCGATCCAGGTCGTTCTGTACCCGCATGTCGAAGGCGGTCGTGATGGTGCCCTCCTCCTTGTAGCCCCGCACGTGGAGGTGGCGGTTGGTCCGGCGGTAGGTCAGCCGATGGATCAGCCACGGGTACCCGTGAAAGCCAAAGATGACGTGCTTGTCGGTGGTGAAGAGTGAGTCGTAATCCGTTTCACTCAGGCCGTGCGGGTGCTCGGTCTGGGGCTGCAGCTTCATCAGATCCACCACGTTGATCACTCGGATCTTCAGGTCGGGCAGATGCCGGCGAAGAATCGAGACGGCGGCCAGAATCTCCAGCGTGGGCGTGTCCCCGCAGCAGGCCATCACGACGTCCGGTTCGGCATCCTGGTCGTTGCTGGCCCACTGCCAGATGCCAATTCCCTCCGTGCAATGCGTCACGGCGGCATCCATGGTCAGCCATTGCGGAAGGGCGTGCTTGCCGGCCACCACCACGTTGACGTAATTCCGGCTGCGCAGGCAGTGATCGAAGACCGAGAGGAGGCAATTCGCATCCGGCGGCAGATAGACCCGAACCACATCGGCCTTCTTGTTGATCACGTGATCGAGAAAACCGGGATCCTGGTGGGTGAAGCCGTTGTGGTCCTGCTGCCAGACGTGGGAGGCGAGCAAATAGTTCAAGGACGAGATCTTCCGGCGCCACGGCAGCTCCAGGCACACTTTCAGCCACTTGGCGTGCTGGCTGAACATCGAGTCAACGATGCGGATGAAGGCTTCGTAGCTGTTGAACAGCCCATGCCGGCCGGTCAGCAGATAGCCCTCCAGCCAGCCCTCGCACTGGTGCTCGCTGAGCATCGAGTCCAAAACCCGCCCGGCGGGAGCGAGGAATTCGTCATTTTTTTCTTCGCGAGCGTCCCATTGACGGGGGGTGACTTCGAAGACCGCTCCGAGGAGATTTGAGAGGGTCTCATCGGGACCGAAGATCCGGAAGTTGCGGCGGTCCAGATTCAGCTTCGCCACATCGCGCAGAAACTTGCCCAAGACGAGCGTGTCCTGAGCGGCAACGGCGCCGGGAGAAGGCACCTTGACCGCGTGGTTGTGGAAGTCCGGCATGCGCAGGTCGTGCAGCAATATTCCGCCGTTGGCGTGCGGATTGGAGCCCATCCGCCGGTCTCCCTTTGGCGTCAGGTCGGCCAACTCGGGTCGGAGACGGCCGTTCCCATCGAACAGCTCCTCGGCCTTGTAGCTTTTCATCCAGCTTTCGAGCTGCGCGACATGCTCGGGATGCTCGGCATCGACCAGGAGCGGCACCTGATGCGCCCGAAACGTTCCCTCGATCTGCAGGCCGTCCACGACTTTGGGCCCGGTCCAGCCCTTGGGCGACCGGAGGACGATCATGGGCCAGCGCGGCCGGGTGGTGTCGTCCTTATTCCGGGCATTCCTTTGGATCCGCCGGATGTCCTCGACCGCTTCCTCCAAGGTCGCGGCCATGAGCTGGTGCATCTTTTCGGGGTCATCGCCCTCCACGAAGTGGGGCGTCCAGCCGCAGCCCCGTAAAAATTGCTCCAATTCGTCATGCTCAATGCGCGCCAGGACGGTCGGATTGCTGATCTTGTAGCCGTTGAGGTGCAGGATGGGCAGCACGGCCCCGTCGGTAATTGGGTTCAGGAGCTTATTGGACTGCCAGGCCGTCGCGAGGGGACCGGTCTCCGCTTCGCCGTCGCCGACCACGCACGCCACAATCAGGGCGGGATTGTCGAATGCGGCGCCGAAGGCATGGCTGAGCGAATAGCCCAGCTCGCCGCCTTCGTGAATCGACCCGGGCGTCGTCGGCGCGACGTGGCTGGAAATGCCGCCGGGAAAGGAAAATTGCTTGAACAGCTTTTTCATCCCGGCTTCGTCCTGGGTGACGTCCGGGTAAACTTCGCTCCAGGTGCCTTCGAGGTAAACGTTGCCCACGATCGCCGGGCCGCCGTGCCCGGGACCGGCAATGTAGAACATGTCCAAGTCGAACTTCTTGATGACCCGGTTCAAATGCACGTAGATGAAGTTCTGGCCCGGGGTCGTGCCCCAGTGCCCGACCACCAGCGGCTTCACGTCCGCCAGCGTCAGCGGCCGCTTCAGCAGCGGATTGTTGTAGAGGTAAATCTGGCCGACCGATAGATAGTTGGCCGCGCGCCAATAGGCGTTGATTCGTTGAAGCAATTCCGGGGCGAGAGTCGTTGTGTTTGTTTTCATATGTTTCTGTTTAACCAAATTGGTGGACGTTCTCATTTCGCCTGCCGCCCCGCTCGATAGCGGCGAATCAAGGCGTTGGTCGAACTATCATGTTTGAGCCTTGGCGCAGGCTTGCTCTCAAGCTCGGGAACGATGCGCTGGGCGAGCGCCTTGCCCAACTCGACGCCCCATTGGTCAAACGAATCGATGTTCCAAATGACGCCCTGCGTGAAAACGCTGTGCTCGTAAAGCGCGACGAGTTTGCCGAGGACTCCCGGCGTCAGCCGGTCGGCCAGAATGACATTGGACGGACGATTGCCCTCAAAAACCCGATGGGGCACCAGCGCCGCCGGCGTCCCCTCGGCTTTGACTTCCTCCGGAGTCTTGCCAAAGGCCAGCGCCTCGGCCTGGGCGAAGACATTCGCCAAAAGAATGTCGTGGTGACGCCCCAGCGGGGTCAGCGGGTGGCCGAACGCGATAAAGTCGCAGGGGATGAGCCGCGTGCCTTGATGGATCAACTGGTAGAACGAGTGCTGGCCGTTGGTGCCGGGCTCGCCCCAGTAAATCGGTCCGGTCTGATATGCCACTTTTTTCCCCGCGAGCGTGACGTGCTTGCCGTTACTCTCCATCGTCAACTGCTGAAGATAGGCGGGAAAGCGCTTCAGGTATTGCTCGTAGGGGAGCACCGCGACCGTTTGGGCGCCGAGAAAGTCGTTGTTCCAAACCGACAAAAGCCCCATCAGCACCGGCAGGTTGTTGGCGAAAGGCGTGCTGCGAAAATGCTCATCCACCTCGCGAAAGCCCTGGAGGAGCGCCTGGAAATTGGCCGGTCCGATCGCCAGCATGGTGGAAAGACCGATGGCCGAATCCATCGAGTAGCGGCCGCCGACCCAGTCCCAGAAGCCGAACATGTTCGCCGGATCGATGCCGAAGGCGGAAACCTTTGCCGCATTGGTGGAAACCGCCACGAAATGCCGGGCCACCGCCTGGCGGTCGCGACCCAGGCCGTGGAGCAGCCAAGCGCGCGCGCTTTGCGCGTTGGTCATGGTCTCCAGGGTGGTGAAGGTCTTGGACGAAATGATGAACAGCGTCTCAGCCGGCTCGAGATCGCGGGTCGCCTCCACGAAATCGATGCCATCGACATTCGACACGAAGCGGAACGTCAGTCGGCGCTCGCTGTAATGCTTGAGCGCCTCGTAGGCCATCACCGGACCAAGGTCGGAGCCGCCGATGCCGATATTGATGATGTTCTTGATGGGTTTGCCGGTATAGCCCGTCCAGGCGCCGGTCCGGACCCGGTCGGAGAAGGCAGCCATTTTGTCGAGGACGGCGTGGACCTCGGGCACGACGTTTTTCCCGTCCACGATGATCGTCGCGCCGGCCGGGGCCCGCAGGGCCACATGCAAGACGGCGCGATTTTCCGTGACGTTGATTTTCTCGCCGCTGAACATGGCCGCGATCCGGCCGCTCAAAGCGGATTCCTCGGCCAATTGGACCAGCAGTTTGAGGGTCCGGCTGGTGACCCGGTTCTTGGAATAATCCAGGTAAAGGCCCGCAGCCTCCGCCGTCAGACGTTCACCGCGGGTCGGGTCATCGGCGAACAGTTTCCGTAGATGCAGCTTTTGCAGCCTTTGGTGATGGGCGGCCAGGGCCTTCCAGGCTGGCCGTTCGGCTAGCGGTTTGATTCGGGGGGGCGCGCTCATGATTCTCTCCGTTCGTGCAACTGCCGATTCAGGCGCTCCGCTTGAGCGCGGCGCTCTTGGTCGCGATCACCGCCATCAGCTCGTTCCAGGATTTCACAAACGACTTGGCCCCTTCGTCCTGCAGGCGGCCGCCCAGGTCATCGATCTTCACGCCGGCTTGGGCGAATCGTTCCAAAACGTCTTCGCAATCACCGCCGTCCGCCGCCATGATCGGGCCGATTTCGCCGTGATCGGCGAGGGCTTTCAACGTGGCTTCGGGCATCGTATCCACTGTGAACGGCGCAGCCAGCGCCTTGACGTAGAGGAGGTCGGGTGCCTTCGGGTCCTTGGTGCCGGTGCTCGCCCACAGCAGCCGCTGCGGCCTGGCGCCGGCATTGTACGACCGCTGCGAGCGCGGGCTGCCCAAAAGGTCGAGGTAGGCCTTATAGATGCGACCGGCAATCGCGATGCCAAGCCGGTTCTCCAGCGCCGCTGGAACCTTGCCCGCCACCGCGACGTCCCAGCGGCTGACGAATACTGAGGCCACGGAGCCAACCTGAGGGTCGAGCCCGGCCGCGATGCGCCGCTCGATACCGCGCAGATACGCCTCGGCGGCCGCCACGTAATGCTCGCGCGAAAACAACAGCGTCACATTGACCGGAACGCCGGCGAAGATCGCCTCTTCGATGGCGGGGGCACCTTCCTTCGTGCCGGGGATCTTGATGAACAAATTAGGCCGTCCCGCCCGCCCGGACAATTCCTTGGCGGCGGCGATCGTGCCAGCTGTGTCATGGGCCAAAAGTGGCGACACCTCCAGCGACACCCACCCGTCCACCCCGTTCGTGCCGTCATATACCGGCCGGAACAGGTCGGCGGCCCGGGTAAGATCGTCCAGCGCGAGATCGAAAAAAAGGCCCTCGCCGGTTTTCCCCTTCGCCAGAATGTCGCGGATCGCAGCGTCGTAGGCGGGGCTATGCTTGATCGCGTGGTCAAAAATCGTCGGATTCGAGGTCAGGCCGGTCACCGACAGTTCCTCGATATAGCGTTTGAGCGTTCCGCTGTTCAACAGATCGCGCGTGATATTATCGAGCCACAAGCTCTGGCCCAGGTCATGCAGCAATCGGGTGGATTTCATGATGTTCATGCGATAATCCTCAGTCCGAGAGCGGCCAGCTTTGCCCGGGTGGTTTTGCAGTCGGTGTGAAGAATGCTTCGAATCCCCAGTTCTTCGGCAATGCGGACGAACATCGGGGTGTTCTCGATGTAAACGATCCGTTCCGGAGGCGTCTGGGAGATGTCCAAGGCCAGCCGGAACATGTCCCGGTCGGGCTTGCGCAGGTGGACGAAGCAGGACGAAATGAACGAATCCACGAATTTGTTCAGCTTGAATTTTCGGATCCGATGCGAATTCAGTTCCCGGGCCTCGTTGCTGACCACCGCGATCCGCAGCCCGTACCGGACCTTGAGCTGAGCGACCAGCTCGATCATCTCGGGATAGGGTTTCGATTGCGCGAACATAAAGCGCCGAAACTGCGCCCGGCTGAACGACCGCGG
>Ga0302325_10008007_pt1 | contig 23308 bp, 21 predicted proteins | sample Palsa_T0_2_FD_201948 | JGI IMG/M metagenome (GOLD analysis project Ga0302325, IMG submission 201948) | Peat permafrost microbial communities from Stordalen Mire near Abisko, Sweden - Palsa_T0_2 | ecosystem: Environmental > Terrestrial > Soil > Palsa > Peat permafrost | place: Sweden: Abisko... | reverse complement strand
CCCGGTCGGCCTTCCCGCCCGCCGGTACCGCCAGCCGCGCCTCGATCCCGCCGATCCGGGCCCGCAGCCCCGACGCCTCGGCCCGCAGGTTCTGCCCGGCCAGCCGGACCTGGTCCTCGGTGGTCCGGGTGATCGCCCCGGCCCACCGCGACGATGACTCCTCCGTCAGCGCCCGCTTGCGCCGCGCCCGGGACGCGGCCTTCCCCTGCGCGTCCAACCATCCTTCGGAGCACCGCGCGGCCAGGTCACGCCCGGCCAGCGACCCCAGGTGCCTGCCGACGACCCGCAGTACCGCCTCGTCCTGCCCGGACACCCGCAGCCGGGTCCGCACCCGCGCGCCGACCGGCGCAGCCGCTACGAACGGGGCCACGACCGGGCGCAGCGACCCGCTCATCCGGCACCGTCCGCTACGATCACCTGTTCTATCAGATGCATACCATAACACTGCCAAATAGAACATGATTTTGCTTCCACGACACGCCGAACGACGCAACAGTAAGAACCCCTAGCGTTGCCACCACGGTCACGACCCGCTCCCTCGGGCCAGCCGCAGACTTATGTCGGGCTGAGGTCCACCTGCTACATACCCCGGCTTGCCGCCACACGGCAATAGATACGGGCCTCGACCGCTAGCGGCCACGAAAGCGCGGTTCGCGCCGTTCGATGACGGCGGCCAGTCCCTCCCGGGCGTCCGCGGTGCCGGACAGCTCGGACACGGTGCGCGCCTCCTCGGGCAGCTGGGCTTCGACCCGGGCGCCCAGTCCCGACCAGACCAGCCGCTTGGCCGCGCCCAGCGCCCTGGTCGCGCCGCTGGCGAGGGACCGGGCCAGGGCCAGCGACTCGGCGGCCAGGGCATCGTCCGGAACGACCCGGGTAATCAGGCCGGCCTGCAGGGCCTCAGCCGCCGTCAGCACCGGGTTGGTCAAGATGATCTCCATGGCCTTGCGCAGCCCGACGAGCAGCGGGAGGGTCACCGACACGCCCGCGTCCGGCGCCATGCCGACCCTGGTCGCCCCGGCCAGGAACCTGGCCGACTCCCCCGCGACGACGATGTCGCTGGCGCAGACCAGCCCGAACCCGCCGCCGCCCGCCGCGTAACCATGCACTGACGCGATCACCGGTACCTGCAGGGACAGCAGCCCCTGGACGCAGGTCTGCAGCCAGGAGGTGGCCTCACGCAGGTAATCGGGCAGTGCGGCACCCTGGCTGGCGAAGGTTTTCACGTCCCCGCCCGCGCAGAAGTTCGGTCCCTCGCCCGTCAGCAGGAGCACCCGGAGCCGAGGCTCGCCGTGCGCGGCCATCACGGCGTCGTAGAGCGCCCGCAGGAACGGCACGTTCATGCCGTTAGACGCCTCGGGCCGGTTCAGCCGCAGGTGACCCACGCCGTCGGCGTCCAGGTCAAGCAACGCCATGCCGTCGCTGATGAGCTTCTCGGTCACGATGACTCCCCTGCCGCCACGTGGACTCCCCCGCTGGCCGGTACTCCTCCGCTGGCCGGGAACGCTCCAGGTTTTTAAGACACATTAGAGTATTGCCCGAGGAGTTGATCGGATGGACCTGGGGCACCGGGATGCGCGGGTCATCGTCACCGGCGGCGGAGCGAACATCGGCCGGGGCATAGCGCTCGGCTTCGCGGCCGAGGGCGCGCGCGTGCTCATCGCCGATATCGACGGCCCGCAGGCCGAGGCGGCCGCGGCGGCGGTGCTGCGGGCAGGCGCCCGCGCCGCGCAGGCCGCTGCCGCCGACCTCACCCAGCCTGGCGCGGCGGGCACCGTCGTCGAGCAGGCGGTCAGCGAGTGGGGCGGGGTGGACGTCCTGGTCAACAACGCCGGCTGGAGCAAGCCGGGATTCTTCGCCGACCAGACCGACCGCGGCTTGTGGCAGCACACCATCGAGGTGAACCTCTACACCGCGTTCGCCTGCACGCAGGCGGTGCTCGGAGCCATGCGCGAGGCCGGCGGCGGCGCGGTCGTGTTCATCTCGAGCGACTCCGCGTTCGGGGCGATCCGGCAGGGCATCTACGGCAGCACCAAGGCCGGGCTGATCTCCCTGGCCCGTACCGTGGCCAGGGAGAACGGACGGCACGGCATCCGGTCCAACGTGGTGGCCCCGGGCCTGGTCCTCCCGGACTCCGACGCGCCGGCCGGGCCGCACAGCGTGTGGGCGGACGGCCCGGACGCGATCTTCACCTCAGAACAGGCCGGCTACGTGCTCAAGCAGCAGCCGCTGCGCCGGATGACCACGGCCGCCGACATCGCCAGCGCCGTGGTGTGGATTTCCTCGCCGCTGGCGGCGCGGCAGGTCACTGGCCAGGTGCTCGCCGTCGGCGGCGGTTCGGCGATGCCCTGAGGCCTAAACCGCGGCTGCGCGGTTAGGCCTGAATCCGCTCCGCGGCGCGCTGGGCGAGCCGGAATTTCTGCACCTTGCCGGTCGGCGTGGTCGGCAGTTCGGCCGGGGAGAGGAACAGGACGTGCCGGGGGACCTTGAACCGCGCCAGCTTCTCCTTGCACAGGGCGATGAGCTCGCCGGCGTCCACGACCGCGCCTGGTTCGGGCACGATCCAGGCGCAGCCGACGTCGCCCCACCGGTCATCGGCCACCCCGACCACGAAGGCCTGGCTCACGCCGGGGTGGCGGGTGAGCAGGTCCTCGATTTCCTTCGGCATGACCAGCTCGCCGCCGCTCTTGTACAGCTCCTTGCTCCGCCCGGTCACCCGCAGGTACCCGCCGGGTGAGACGACGCCGAGGTCGCCCGAATACACCCAGCCCGCGCGCAGCGCCTGCGCCGTCTCCTCCGGCTTGTTCCAGTAGCCCAGCATGTGCGTCGGCCCGGTGGAGGCAAGCTCGCCTTCCGTCCCGTCCGGCAGGTCCTCGCCCGTGACCGGGTCCACGGTCTTGTAGACGCACAGGTCTCCGCCACGCTGGTTGTCCGCCGCGGGGGTGATGGGGTCTACGCCCGCCGCACCGGCCAGCTTGGGCCGCCCGACCGTGGCGGAATGGAACTCCAGCGGGTCCTCGGGCAGCGTGAGCGTCATCGCCCCGCCGCACTCGGTCATCCCGTATCCCGTGGTGATCTCGGTGACGCCCAGCTCGGCCCGGACCTTGTGCCAGAGCCAGACCGGCGCCGGAGCCGCACCGGACAAGATCGCGGTCAGCGACGACAGGTCGCACCCGGCCAGGCCCGGGTACTCGAGCAGCGCCACCGTCATGGTCGGCACCGCCAGGATCTCGGTGGCGCGGTGCCGCTGGATCGAGGCGAAGTAGTCAGCGGGCGAGAAGGCCGTCCGCGGGATGATGGCGCCGCCGACGAACATGACAGAAAGCAGCCCTTCCACATACCCGAACATGTGATAGCAGGGCAGCGAGAACAAGATGCGGCGGCCATCTTGGTACGCGCGGGTGAGCGCCGAGGCGTAGCTCGTCCGCAGCACCGCGTCATGGGACACGACCACGCCCTTCGGCAGCCCGGTGGTGCCCGAGGTGTACAAGATGTCGCCCGGGCTGCCGGGCGTGACCGCGCAAGCGTCGGCGGCGCCCGGGTTCTGGCGGCCGAGGGCCGCCAGGCTGGCCACGTCGAGCACGCCGTCCCGGCCGGGGCCGCCGGCGTCGTCGCGTGCTCCGTCCTGGCCCGGGCCGCCGGTGTCCAGGAGCACGATCCGCCGCAGGTCAGGCAGCTCCGCGGTCGGGCCATCCGGCCAGCCGGGCGCTATCGCGTCCAGCATCTGCAGGTAGTCCAGTCCGCCGAAGCTGGTCATGGTGACCAGGACGTTGCATCCGGACTGCCGGAGCACGTAGCCGAGCTCGTCCTGCCGGTACAGGTAGTTGAACGGGATCGCGACCGAGGCGGCCCGGGCGATCGCGAACTTGACCGGCACGAACTCCAGGTAGTTAGCCATCAGCATGCCGACCCGCTCACCGGGCCGGACGCCCAGGGCGGCCAGGCCGTCCGCTAGCTCACCGGACCAGGCGTCGGCCTCGGCGTAACTGAGGGTCCGCTCGTCGGTGATCACGAACGGGCGGTCACCGTACTCAGCCGCCGACCTGCTCAGGAAATCGCTCAGCGTGGCCGGGGTCCAGACCGGGAAGCGGGCCCGCAGCGCCTCCCGCCTGGCGTCAATGTCCTCGCTCAACACGAAGCCTCCGGTTTCGCTCATGCGGGAGCCTGAAGTCTGCCGTATTCCTCGCGCAGGCGGGCGTGCAGGTAGGCCAGGCGCTCACCGTAGATTAGGCAGGGCTGATCAGGCCGCGACCGGGCCGCGCTGTGCACGACCTGGGTGAGGTAGGGGTACGTCGGCATGGACTCTCCATCGGGCGCTCCGACCGGCCCCTAGCCCTGGCTCAGGCGGCCGGTAGGCCAGAGTTTAATCCCGATTCGATTTTCTCGGTAGGGCCTGGCTCAGAGGCACTCGATGACGGTCGCGTTAGCCATCCCGCCGGCCTCGCACATGGCCTGCAGCCCGTACCGGCCGCCGGTCTGCTCCGGTTGACGTTGAGCTTGTCCGGCTCGTTGCAGCCCCACCCGGTCAGCACCGCAAGCACCTGGAAGGCGAACGCCTCGCGGCTCGGCGTATAGTCATGAACCGGGCCGCGCGTACTTGGCCTTGAGTTCGGCCTTCATGAGCTTGCCTGTCTCGGACCGCGGCAGGTCGTCGACGAAGCGGACGACCTTGGGCGCCTTGAAGCCTGCGATCTTGGACTTCACGAACGTGACGATCTCCTGCGCGAGCTCGGGGCCGCGGACCGTGCCATCGGCGGGCTGGATGAACGCGGCCACCGACTCCCCCATCTCGGGGTCGGGCACGCCGACAACCGCGACGTCGTACACGGCCGGGTGAAGGGCCAGCACGTTCTCGATCTCCTGCGGGTAGATGTTGACCCCGCCGGAGATGATCATGAACGCCTTGCGGTCGGTGAGGAACAGGAACCCGTCCTCGTCGAGGTAGCCGATGTCGCCCAGGGTGGTCCAGGTCGGGTGCCGCGGGTGCTGGGCGGCCCGGGTCTGGTCCGGGTCGTTGTGATAGGCGAACGGGACGGCATCGCGCTCGAAGTAGACGCCGCCGATCTCGCCCGCGGGCAGCTCGGTCCCGTCATCGTCATCGGCGCAGATCCGCAGGGTCCCCAGGACAGCCCGGCCGACGCTTCCCGGCCTGGTCAGCCAGGTGGGGCTGTCGATGAGCGTCATGCCGTTGGACTCGGTGCCCGCGTAGTACTCCACCAGGACAGGCCCCCACCAGCCGATCATCTTCTGCTTGACCTCGACCGGGCACGGCGCCGCGGCGTGGATGGCGACCCGCAGGCTGGAAATGTCGTAGCGGTCCCGCACCTGCGGCGGCAGCCTCAGCATCCGGACGAACATTGTCGGCACGAACTGCGCGTGCGTGACGTGCCGGTCACCGATCGCCTGCAGCGCCTGCTCGGCGTCGAATTTCTTCATCATGACCACGGTGCCGCCGAGGGCCTGGACCGCGCCGGACCAGCGCAGCGGCGCCGCGTGATAGATCGGCCCGGGCGACAGGTAGACCGTCTCGGTGTTGACGCCGAAGAACTGGCTGGCCGACGTGACCAGGGCCTCGCCGGGCTCGGAGACCTGGATGCCCGGCAGCGGCGGCCGGACGCCCTTGGGCCGGCCCGTCGTGCCCGAGGAGTACAGCATGGTGGCGCCGTGCGGCTGGTCGTCGAACGGAATGGCCGGCGCCGCGGCGATGGTCTCCTCGTAGCTGCCGTGACCGATGACCGGACCGCCGAACGCGAGCCGCAGTTTGACCTTCTCGGTTGTCGGCGTCAGTCCCGTGATGGCCTCGGCGGTCGCGGCCTGCTCGGCGGACACGATGAGCGCGGTCGCGCCGCAGTCGTTGACGATGTAGGCGACCTCGTCCGGTTTGAGCCGGAAGTTGACGGCGGTGATGTACAGCCCGGAACGCAGCGCGGCCCAGTACACCTCAAAAACCCGCAGGTTGTTCTCGGTCAGCAGCGCCACCACGTCGCCCGGCCGCAGCCCCGCGTCGTGCAGCACGTGCGCGAGCTGAACCGAGCGCCGTTCGAGCTCGGCGTAGCTGAGCGACTCGCCGGTCCCGGTCATGACCGCCGCGGCCCGGTCCGGCGCCTCGGCCGCGTAGGTGCCTGGGTACATGGATCGCAGTCTATGGCCGTTTCTGGCCGCCTAGCTGGCCCAGGGCGGGCCAGTTCTTGAATCTAGGATAAATACCTGATGCGGGCGCGTCCGGCGGGGACCATGGTCACGCTCCCTGAGCTGCACCTATCGTGGAGAAGCTTTTAAGTGATGCTCGGCATAACGTCAGCGTCATACCCAGGCAGCCTGGATCGCTGACCGGTCCGCCGACATACCGGGCGGCGGTACGCGAGGAACTTATAATTGACTCGTGCCTAAAAAATCGGATGCGACCGTGGCCGAGGAAACCGGCTCGAAGTCGGCGAGGACCAGGGAGCGGATCCTCGATGCCGCCGCGCACGTGCTTAGCCGGAAGGGATACGCGGGCACGCGGCTGAGCGACGTCGCCGACCAGGCCGAGATCCAGGCGCCGGCGATCTATTACTACTTCCCCTCCCGCGATGACCTGGTCGAAGAGGTGATGTGGACGGGCATCGCGCTCATGCGCGAGCACGTGACCAAGGTGCTGGCCGCGCTGCCGCCCGGCGCCGACCCTCTTGAGCGCATCGACGCCGCAGTCGAGGCGCACCTGCGGTACTCGCTGGAAATCTCCGACTACACGACCGCGTCGATCCGCAACGCGGGCCAGGTCCCGGAGAACATCGCCATCAGGTATGCCGCCGAGGCCTCTCTGTACGGAGATACCTGGCGGAAGCTGCTGCGGGACGCTGACAACGCCGGGCTGCTGCGCCCCGGCCTGGAGCCCAGGGCGGCACGGATGCTAGTGCTCGGCGCGCTCAACTGGGCGGCCGAGTGGTGGAACCCCCGCCGGGGTTCGCTGGAGGTCGTGGTGCGGACCGCCCAGTCGCTGGTCAGGCACGGACTAGCCGCACCGCAGGGCGAGGGTGCCGGCGACTCGAGGGCACGCAGGCGGTCAGCGCAGGATCAGGCCGCGGCGTCGGCCGGATAGCGCTCCACCACCTGCTGCGCGACCAGCTGAGCGGTCTCAGCGCAGGCGGTCGTGCCACCGTTGGCATACTCCTTAACCCCGTCGCCCACGTTCCACAGGTTCGCGATCGGGGTGTCGTGCGACAGGTCGAACCCGGCCACGGCCCGTTGCGGAGGCCAGTCGTCCCTGGTCACCACCGTGGACAGGATCCGGGCCTGGTCGAAGCCGGGAATCTCGGTGTGCAGGTCGGCCAGCAGCAACTCGGTCTCAGCCGCCTCGTCGAAGTTCCCGATGGCGGGCCGGGGCACGGCCGTGCCGACGTAGAGGTGCCACCCATCGGGCGCCATCTCCGGGCAGGTGGCGGTGAAGTTCGCGGCGTAGCAGAGCCTCCGGGTGCTCGCGAAGCTGAGCAGTCCCGGGGCAGTCATCAGCGGTTCGCGGCTGGCGAAGTTCACCGAGATCATCGCGCACGGGCGGTCAGCGCGCTTGACCGCTTCGGTGTAGCCGGGCGGCAGGTTGCGGTCGCCGACCAGCCGGACCGTCGCGGCCGGTCCGGCGTCGCTGATCACGATCTTGACTCGGAGCCGTTCGGCCTGACCATCGCGCTCGATGACGGCCCCTGTGACCAGCCCGTTCTCCAGCATGAGCAAGCGCACCTCACTGCGCAGCCGGACCTGGCCGCCGGCGGCGATGATGGTTTTGGCCAGCGATTCCCAGATGCCGATGGTGCCCTGGGGGCAGAAGCCGAAGGTCTTGAAGGCGCTCTTGCGGGTGAAGTAGGTGAGGAAGACCCGCGCCGGGAGCTCGTCCGCGCCGACCGCGAACACCGACCCGCACATGCTGCGGAAGATGCCGTGAACGGCCTCGTTCTTCGTGAATCTGGAGAGCCAGTCGGCCGTCGTGAGCTGGCTATCCGGTAGTCCCTCGTCGCGGCGCGCGTCGGCGAGACCGCTGAGCAGCTTCGCCCCGTGCCGGGTGAGCCGCGACAGCAGGAAACCCCAGCCCCCGCCGGTGACGTCGACGTCCTTGCCGCCGATCCGGTACAGGACCGGCGGATCCGGCACCCGGACATCGAAGGCGGCGCCGACCTCGGCGAAGGTCTGCTGGGTGATGCCGCCGGTCTCCATGACGATGGCGCCGTTGTTGATCTTGAAGCCGTCGACGTCGCGGGTGGAGGCGCGGCCGCCGACGTGGCCGAGCCGCTCGGCGACCAGGGTCCGGTAGCCACGGTGAGCCAGCCGGGCCGCCGTCAGCAGCCCCCCGGCCCCGGCGCCGATGACGATCACGTCGAAGGTGGTGTCCATGACTCAGCGGGCCGGGTTCACGCCGGGTACGTCACCGTTCATGTCGGTGTTCCTCCTGGGTGTCACGGTCAGTACGAGGGCGGCAGGCCCAGGCTGTGGCTCGCCACGAAGTTGAGCACCATCTCCCTGCTCACCGGGGCCGTGCGCATCAACCTGGTGACGAACCACAGGTCGGCCAGGCCATACTCGATGGCCAGGCCGTTGCCGCCGTGGGTCTGAATGGACTGATCGAGCGCCGCCAGCGCGGCGTCGGCGGCGGCAAGCTTGGCGATGTTGGCCGCTTCGGCGGCGTCCTGCCCGCAGTCGAAAAGCTCCGCGGCCCGCGCGGTGGCGAGCCGGGCCAGCTCGACGTTCACGTGGGCCTGGGCCAGCGGGTGCGCGATGCCCTGGTGGGCGCCGATCGGCTCCGACCAGACCTTGCGCTGGCGGGCGTAGTCGGCGGCTTTGGTGATCGCGTACCGGCCGACGCCGTTGCACAGCGCCGCGGCCAGGATCCGTTCGGGATTGAGGCCGGCGAAGACCTGCCGGAGGCCCTCGCCCGCGGTCCCGATGAGCGCGTCCTGGCCCACCCGGACGTCATCGAGGAAGACGGTGAACTGGCGGTCGGGCGAGACGAGCGCGGTCGGGATCGGCTGCAGGGTGAGACCGGGCGCGTCGGCCGGCACGATAAACAGTGAGAGCCGGCTCCGGCCGCCGGACGTGACGCTGTCGTCGCGGGCCACGAGCAGCAGCGCCTCGCATTCATCCACCGCCGAGATGTAGTACTTACCGCCGGCGATGACCCAGCCCGCGCCGGCTGGCCGCGCCGTGGTGCTGACGTTGTGGCTGTTCGATCCGGCGTCCGGCTCGGTGAGCGCGAACGCCATCTTCCGCGTCCCGTCCGCCAGGCCAGGCAGCCAGCTGGCCTTCATGTCCGGTGACGCGTGCGCGGCCAGGATCGAGCCGCAGATGGCGGGCGAGATGACCGCGATCAGCAGCGGCATGCCGTGCGCCGCGAGTTCCTCGGTGACGATGACCAGCTCGCTGAGCCCCGCGCCGCCGCCGCCGTACTCGGCGGGAAGGTGCACGCCGAGCAGCCCGGCCTGGCCGAGCTCATCCCACAGCTCGGCGATGTTGCCGCCGGCCCGGGCGCGTTCGGCGTAGTAGGCATGGCCGTAGCGGGCGGCGATCGCCGCGGCGCTCTGTCTGATCAGGCGATGCTCGCCGGTGTCCGCGATCAGGGCGCTCAAGTTCGCTCCTCAACGACGCTCATTCTCAGCACCCGCGGAAATCAGGCCGGGACTTCGCCATGAAGCTGCCGATGGCGCGGGCGGCGTCCCGCGTCCCGGCCGTGCGGGACAGGGCCCTGGTCTCCGCTTGCAGCTGATCGCCCAGGCTCGCCTCGTGGGTGCGCCGGAGCAGGGCCCTGATCTCCCCGAACGCACGGGTCGGGCCCTCGGCCAGCTGGCGGGCGGCGCGCTCAGACTCGGCCGCCAGGTCAGCGGCGGGAACCACGCGGGAGATCAGCCCCCAGGCCGCGGCCTCGTCGGCGTCAAGGACGCGCTGGCCGAAGTACAGTTCGGCGGCGCGGCGCATGCCGACCAGGCGGGGCAGGAACCAGGTGCCGCCGCCGTCACCGGACAGGCCGAGGCCGCTGAACCCGGTGGCGAACCGGGTGCCCTCGGCGGCGATCACGACGTCGGCGACGTAGATCAGGCCGAGGCCGCCGCCCGCGACGGCTCCGTGCACGGCCGCCACCACCGGTACCTCGAGTGAGTCCAGGACCTGCAGGGCCGCGTGGTAGCCGGTGGTCATCCGGCGCAGGTCGCCTGGCAGCTCGCCCGGGCCAGCCTTGGCGAGCACCGCAACGTCACCGCCGACGGTGAAGGTCGGCCCGTTAGCGCAGATCAGCAGCGCCCGCACGGCCGCGTCGCAGCGCTGCACAGCTTCCTGCAGGCCGTCGACGAGTGCCTGGTCGATGGCGTTGCGGGCGCCGGGCCGGTTCAGCCGGAGAACGGCGAGGCCGTCAGCGACGGAGAACTCGACTGCGGCCGGCGGGCGCGGGTGCGCCTGGTCCGCCTCTGCCGCGCTGCCCGTCACGTCACCGACCCAGCCCACCCTGACTTGTTCACGCCAGTTAGATTAATCTAGATTAAATAATGTTATCCTCTGGCCCGCGTGCCGGCAATCGCAGGGCCGCCGCGTTGTGCCGCGACCACTGCCGGTGAGTTCCTCAGCGAGCGGATTCCAGCGCCGCGCGGAGCTTCGGCGGCACCGGCTGCTTGCCTGAGCCGTCGGTGGCCACGACCACGTAGACGGTGCGGCCGGTGGAGCGCACCTGCGAGCCGACCCGCGCAGTGAACGACAGCGTGAAACTGGTCGAGCCTATCTTCTCGGTGACCACGTCGACCGTCACCGATTCTCCGTAGCGGACGCCCTCGCGCCAGTCGGCCTCGGTGTGGACCAGCTGGACGTCCAGGCCGTCGGCGATCAGCGTCTGGTAGGGGTAGCCAGCGTCGCCGAGCAACTGGGTCATGGCGTCGTCGAACCAGGCGAAGTACCACATGTTGAACACGACACCCTGCTGGTCGAACTGGAAATACGACGGGCTCACCGGTACGGCGACGGCCATGGGCAAAGTCTCCCGTTCAAGGGGTCAGGTGTCGCGCCAGCGGTCGGCCGACGGGTCGAGCAGCCGGGTCAGGTGGCCTTCGGGCAGCCAGATGATCATCTCAAGCTCGAGCGCGTCCAGGAACCGGACCCGTCCCGTCCGGCGGTCCTGCAACCGCAGCCGCGGCCCGTTCGCAGTGGTGTCGACCGTGGCCCTCACGGCAGCGAACTCGCTCGCCACGATGCCGCCGGCAGCGGCGGAACCCTCGTCATCTATCGCAGCCAATTCATCCTCCCCCGGCTGGGTACAGTTTCAGATCAGGAACGACAGTGTGGGCAGCGCCTGCTCGCGGTTGACCAGCAGGACCTGCTTGCCGGCCAGCCGCAGCTCGCCGTCCGCCAGACGCAGGCGGTAGGTCACCCGGCCGGCCCAGGTCTCGACGCCCCGCTCGCGTGACTCGGCCAGGATGAAGTTGGCGCCCACGACGGTGTCGCCGTCGGCGTGGCCGAGCACCTCGACGTTGGAGATCACCCGGCGCAGGCTGGACGGCGGTGACTGGGCATGCCGCCTGCCGGTGCGCAGCTGGTTCAGCCTGGTGGCGATCCGGCTCCGGTTGTCGTAGATCACCGACATCTGCCCGCCCGGCTCGGTCAGCTCTCCCCCGGCGGGCACCCAGTAGATGGCGTCGTCGGTCCACAGCGCTTCCCACGCGTCGTAGTCGTGCTCGTCGGCGTAACGCGCTTCGCGGTACAGGAACTGCTCGATCCGCCGCAGACCCAGATCCTGGCCGGCCGGGGCGGTCACGTCGCCCCCATCAGCGACAGGTAGTGCGCCCAGAAACCGCGCATCCCGGTCTCGTCGGTGGCGGTGCCGACCTTCAGGCCACGCTCGTCGAGCCGTTCCCGCTGCAGCCCCCGGCGCAGGTCGAGCCACTCGGGCCTGAGCATGGCCACACCGCGCTGGTTGCGCTCGTACATCTCGGTGTCGTCGGCGAGCAGCATCCCGGCCGGGCCGACCGAACCGACCGACTGGGAGATCATCCGCCTGTTCAGCTCGGGGGCACCCTTGAGCTGGACCGAGGTCGAGTGCTGCACGCACTCCCCCGCGGACACCGGCTGGATGACGAAGACCTGGATCTCGGCGATGAACAGGTTCGGGAACACCATCACGTGCGGGGCGCCCTCGACCAGGATCTGCTCCGCGGCCGCACCGTGAACCTCGCGCATCCTGCTCACGTAGCCGGGAACGCGCGCCTGGGTCGTGCCGAACCATCGCATCGGCTCGGCCATCCGCCGGAATTCTGGCCGCAGGTCGTTCTCGCTGTGGCCGTTGCCGAGGTTCCTGGTGACCGCTGTCGACTTGTCGCTATACAGCGCGCCGATCGGGCTGTCGGTGACGCTGAAGATCGAGCCGTGCACGAACTGCGGGTGGTAGCCGTCGGTCTCGTTCTCGGCCAGCAGCTTCCAATTGGCCCTGGTGCGATGCTTGAGCCAGCCCGCGGTCAGCTCGACCTCACCGTCCGGGGACAGGCGCGCCAGCCGGTCAAGTTCACCGGCCGCTTCGCCGAGATGCTCGGCTAGGCTCGGCCCGTCCACGGCCATGCTGGCGAACACGAAACCCTGATGAGAGTCGATCCGCGGCACCGCGGCCAGCGACAGCTCGGTTTCGATGGTGCCCTTGCCGCCGTAGCCCTGGTTGAAAGGGAAGCCGATCAGCTCGCCGGTGTTGCGGTAGGTCCAGCCGTGGTAGGGGCAGCGGAAAGACTTGGAGTTGCCCCGGTCAGCCTCGCAGACCAGGTTGGCCCGGTGCGCGCACCGGTTCAGCAGCAGGTGGACGCCGCCGTCGGCGCCTCTAGTCATGATGACGTCCTGCAAGCCGATACTCTTGCGCACGTAGTCGCCCGGCTGCCTGATCTCGCTGACATGGCCGACGTAGACCCAGGTCCGGTACCAGATCCGGGTCAGCTCGTCGGCGAAGATCCGCGGATCGGTATAGAGCGAGCCGTGCACCCGATCCGGCTCGATCAGCCGCGAGTAGTCCGGCCCGGACCCGACGCCCCGCGTCGCGCCAGCCGGGTCAGCAGGCTCAGGACATCCCATGTCCGGCAGGAGATCCGTCATGTGCCTCCTCCCTGCTCTCGGCCCTCTTCCGCGCCCGGCGCGTCCGGCTCGCCGGCTTACCGTCAGGCACCGGGCAATTTCTTAATCACTATTAGAATAACGCCGCCCTGCTGGCTGCGGGCTCACCGGCCGGAACACTGGCGTGCGGCGCTCGCGGAAGGCGGCGATTCCCTCCGGGCTCGCTCCCGGCGACAGCATCCACCGTCGCTCCTCCTGTTTTTGCCTGGTCCGGAGCACGCCTGCGGGCTCGTTCGGTGTATTACATATCTTGTCACCTGACGTTTTTTAACTTAAGTTACCCACGCGAGGTTTGCCGCTACTGGCCGAGAGGACCGCCAAGATGCTAATAAGCGAACTCAGTTACAAATCGGCTGACGGCACCGGGATCGTCGCGTACCGATGGGACCCAGAGGACCCGCCCCGGGCCGCGGTCCAGCTGACCCACGGGATGGGCGAGCACGCCCGGCGCTACGATCACGTCGCCCAGGCCCTGAACGACGCCGGTTTCGTGGTCTACGCCCAGGATCACCGCGGCCACGGCGCCAGCGCCGACCCTGATGCGTACGGCGATCTGGGCCCGGGCGGCTGGGCCGCTCTGGTCGACGACATCGGCCTGCTCTCGGCCAAGATCCGCGAGGATCATGCGGACCTGCCGCTCATCTTGCTCGGGCACAGCATGGGGTCCTACGCCGTGCAGCAGTACCTGCTCGATCACAGCGCCGACGTCGACGGCGTGGTGCTGACCGGGACCGCGGCGATCGACCTGCTCGAGCCGGCTCTGGACCTGGACCAGCCGCTGGACCTGGCCGTGTTCAACGCGCCGTTCCAGCCCGCGCGCACCGACTATGACTGGCTGTCGCGCGACGAGGCCATCGTGGACGCCTACATCGCCGACCCGGCCTGCGGCTTCGGGATCGACACCGGGTCGGCCAGGGCCATGTTCGGTGGCGCACGACGGCTCGCCGACCCGGCCCAGGTCGCCGCGATGCGGTCCGACCTGCCGCTGTACATCGCGGTAGGCGAGGCCGACCCGGTGAACGGCGGCCTAGCGCTGCTGACCCCGCTGACCGACCGGTACCAGGCCGCGGGCCTGACCGACATGACGATCCGCGTCTATCCTGACGCCCGGCACGAGATCCTGAACGAGACCAACCGGGACGAGGTCATGGCCGCACTGACCAGCTGGCTCGATCGCGTGGTGATCAGCGCAGGCCAGGACAGCTAGGACGAGGCCCGGCGAACGATCTTCACAACGAGGGAGGCCGCCGCAGCCTCCCCCCGGCCGCCTTGACCCTTCTTACCCGACATGCGCCGTAGGCTGCGAGCCAGCCTGCTTGGGTAGTTGCGAGCCAGCCTGCTTTGGTGTGAGGGTCAGCTGATGGGCAGGCTTAGGCTGGCTGATGAAATTTCCCTGGCCGAGGTCGCAGCCGAGGTCGGACAGCAGCTCCAGCGTGGCATGGTCCTCGATTCCTTCGGCGACGATGCGCAGGCCAAGGGCGTGACCGAGGTTGATGGTGGCGCGAACGAGGTCGAGGGCGCGGCCGCTGTCGTCACCGGTGAGCGCGGCGATGAAGATCCGGTCGAGTTTGAGTTCCTTCACCGCCAGGCTACTGAGGTGGGCAAGTGAGGTGAAGCCGGCGCCGAAGTCGTCGATCGACACCACGATGCCCTGGTCCCAGAGCTCTTGGATGACACTTCGGGATCGATCAAAGTGGGAGATGACGGTCGTCTCGGTGATCTCCATGACGAGGGCTTCGGCGGGCACCTGATGACTTTCGAGGAGGTCGCGGACAATATCTGTGAACCGCGGATCGAGAAGGTTCGCCGGTGAGATGTTGACCGCGACTGACAGCGGGTCTCCGGCGTTCCTCCAGGCACTGCACTGCGCGAGGGCGCTGGTGAGCACGAGGGTCGTGATCGCTCCCATGAGGCCGGCTTCTTCGGCCAGGGGAAGGAACTCAAGGGGCGGGACAATGCCGAGCCTGGGATGGGCCCAGCGGAGCAGGCTCTCGACAGCGACGATCCTGCCGGTCCGCAGATCGAGCTGTGGCTGGTAGTGCAGCACGAGTTGGCGTTCGTCGATGGCGGTGCGCAATTCATCCAGGAGCAGCAGCCGGTTCCCGTTCTTGTCGAGGTCCGGCTGGTAGATCGCGAAGGGAGTGCCGGCCAGCTTGGCCCGGTACATCGCGACGTCCGCGCACCACAGGAGGCTTGCCGCGTCGGTGGCATCAGTGGGTGCCAGCGCGATGCCGATGCTCGCGCCGATATGGACCCGCGCCGTATCAAGGACGAAGGGTTCGGCCAGCCGGTCCGTCAGTCGCTGGGCGACAGCGGTGGCATAGCCGACATCTCCGTCGACGAGCACGACGACAAACTCATCACCCCCGAGCCGGATAGGCAGATCGGCTTCGCGCAGGCAGGCAGACAAACGAGGGCCCAGCTGCTTGAGGAGCTTGTCTCCAGCGGGGTGGCCGAAGGTGTCGTTGATCTCCTTGAAATGGTTGAGGTCAAGGAAGAGGAACGCCATGGATCGCGGCTGCGCTGCCGTTACGTCGTAATCTGCGAAGAACGCGTCGAGCACGGTGAAGAGGTAACGACGGTTGCCGAGACCAGTGAGCTCATCGGTGACCGACTGGTGGCGGCGTTCGGCACTGAGGGACCTCATCTCGCGCACGGACACGACCAAGCGGATGCCGACAAGCAGGAGAGCGGCAGTCGCAAGGCCGAGCGCAAGCCGGCTCGTCGTGTGCAGGTTTCCGACAAAGAGGACGACTAGGGCACACGCGGCGCTGAGACCCGGAATAACGAACAACGCTGGCTTCCGAAGGATCTGCAGGTCAGAGGGATGCGGCCGCAACCAGACGGACATCGACAGAACCAGCATCGACGTCGGCCAGGCGATCGCGTCGAAAATGAAGCCCAGCCGCGACGCCCCGAAGGATGTCCCGAAGAGGCTGGCGGTATCACCGAGGGCATTGATGGCCATTCCCGCGGCCATGAGCAGCCACGGCGCCTTCCGCCGGCCGGACATCACCGTCGATCCGCCCACGACCAGGCTGAGTAGCAGCACGTCTCCGACCGGGTACGCCAAGTTGGTCGCCGTCGCGGCGGAAGTCCCGCCGGCCAGATGAAGGACTCTTTCGAACGCGAACGCCGCGCACACCGACGCAGTGCCGACGCTCGCGACAGCGCCGTCCAGCCAGCTAGGAGTGGCGAGCCTCCTAACCTCCCCACGCATGAAGGTCACGGCGGCCACGTAAGTGAGCGGGTAGAACCCGAGGTAGAAAGCGTCCGCGAGCGAGGGCGTCGAAGGCGTGACGCCGCCCAGTGACTCGACCGTCAGCGCAATGTCGCCGGACGCCCACATGAACAGGCCGAAGCCGAGCGTTAGCGCCACCGCACGCCCGGGCCGCCGGGTGAAACCACGGACGATGCACAGGGCGGCAGCGAGCATCTCGAAGCCATCGACCGACCAGCCGTCGAGCAGCTCCGAAGACCGGCCGGGACCCCGGACGATCAAGGACGCAAGATAACCCACGAGGAGGAGAGCCATCAGCGCATACGCGACCCACAATCCGCGCTCGGCGCGGTAGCGCTGCCACGACCACAGAGAGATTCCCATTATCTTGCGCTCCGGCCGGAAACGACGGCATCCTGCGGTTCGTCTCGTTCTGCCGTCATGCGCTTATCGTAGTTGAGTGGTAACCCTTTGTCACAAAAGGCGCCCGGCCTAGCCCTTGCCGGGGTTGAATATCTCGAGCGGGTCCAGGGCCCGGCGGACCGCGGACTGCAGGGCGAGGGAGCCGGGGTCGAGCTCCCGGCGCATGCCGTCGCGCTTGAGGAGCCCGACGCCGTGCTCGCCGGTGACGGTGCCGCCTAGGGCGATGGCCGCGTCCAGGAGGTCCTCGAACGCGGCCTGAGCCGCGATGCGGGCCGCCGCGTCGCCTGGAGGGGTGATGATCAGCGGATGCAGGTTCCCGTCACCGGCGTGGGCGATGGTCGCGATGTGCACGTCGTGCCGGGCCGCGATCGCGCCTGTCTGCTCCAGCATCGCGGGGACCTGGGACCGCGGTACGCAGACGTCTTCGGTCAGGAGCGGCCCGAGCCGCTCCAGCGCCGGGTAGGCCAGCAGCCGAGCCTCGAACAACGCCTCCGCCTCAGTGTCGTCGGTCGACTGCTCTACCCATATCGCGCCGGCGTCGGCCATGGCCGCGGCGATCGCGTCGGCGTCCGCCGCACCCGAGTCCTCGGGCGTATCCACCCGGGCCAGCAGCAGCGCCGTCGCGTCCGTGCCGATGCCCAGGTGCTTCCAGTCCTCCACCGCCTGCAGGCAGAAGCGGTCAAGCAGCTCGAGCACCGCCGGGGTCAGCCCGCGGCGGGTGATCTGGGCGACGGCCTGGCCGGAGGCGATCAGGTCGCCGAACGCCCCGACGATCGTGCGCGGGACGCCGGCCAGCGCGGGCCGCAGCCGCAGGGTCACCTCGGTCACCACGCCGAGCGTGCCCTCGGACCCCACGAAGAGCCCGACCATGTCGAGCCCGGCCACGCCCTTGGTGATGCGCCGCCCCAGGCGCACCGCGTCACCGTAGGCGACGGGACCGCCCACAACGGCGCGCAGGCCCAGCACGTAATCGCGGGTGACGCCGTACTTCAGGCAGCACAGGCCGCCCGCGTTGGTCGCGACGTTGCCGCCGATCGTCGACCACGGGGCGCTGGCCGGGTCCGGCGGGTACCACAGGCCGTGTTCGGCGACGGCGGCCTTGACGTCGTGGTTGACCGCACCTGGCTGCACGACGCAGACCAGGTTGTCCGGATCGATCTCCAGCACCTGGTTCATCCGCGACAGGTCAAGGACGACACAGCCGCTGACCGCGTTGGCGCCGCCGGACAGCCCGGTACCCGCGCCGCGCGGGACGACGGGAACCCCGAGCTCGGCGCAGATGCGGACGACATGCTGCACCTCGGCCTCTGATCGAGCCCGCACCCCGGCGGCCGCCTTTCCGGCGGCGGCCCACTCGGCTTCGTCGTGCGACATGGCGGCGAGCACGTCGGGATCGACCACCAGGCGGTCATCGGCCAGTTCCCGGCTCAGCGCCTCAACGACCATCGCGGCCTCGGTCACGGCTGCTCCTCCCCGCCGAAAGCCTCGGCGATCAGCTCGGCCGCAGCCCGACGGGGCTCATGATGGACGCGGCGTGACTCCATACCAAAAACACTAGGCGGTTCCCGGCGGGCGACCACCATCGGTCAGGACTCCTCCCCCCTCCCGGTGGCGCGGCAGGCACGCCATCTGCTTCGCTTCTGAACATGACATCACCTGCCGAGGCCGAAGCGGCCGGCGGACCCGGGAGGCCGGCCTGGTTCACCGCCGCCCTGGCCGCACCCGTCCAGGAGCGGCGGACGGCCGTCGAGGGCACCGAAATCGCCTACCGGGCATGGGGGGAGCCTGCTGACCGGGGCATCGTGCTCGTGCACGGCGGCGCCGCCCACTCGCGCTGGTGGGACCACATCGGCCCGCTGCTGGCGAACGGCTGGCGGGTCGTCGCCCTGGATCTGTCCGGGCACGGCGACAGCGGCCGGCGGGACAGCTACACCCTCGATGCGTGGGGCCGCGAAGTACTCGCCGTCGTCGCCGACGCCGGGATCACGACCCCGGCCACGGTGATCGGGCACAGCATGGGCGGCCTGGTCACGCTGCGGCTCGCCAGCCTGGTCGGATCCCGGATCGCCGGAGCGGTCGCCATCGACTCCCCCGTACGGGACCTCACCCCCGAGGACCGGGCGGCGCGCCAGCAGCGGGCGTTCGGGCCGCTGCGCGTCTATCCGACCAGGCAGGCGGCCATGGCGCGCTTTCACACGGTCCCCGACCAGCCTGTGCTCGCCTATATCAGGGACCATGTGGCCGCGACCTCCATCCGTCCGGCCGAAGGCGGCTGGACGTGGAAGTTCGACCCTAGGATCTTCACCCGGGAGCACTTCCCCCCCGAGCTGCTGACCCGGCTGGACTGCCGGGTGGCGCTCTTCCGGGCCGAATACGGCATGGTGACGCCGCAGCAGAGCGAGGTCATGTACGACCGGCTCGGCCGCGTCGCCCCGGTGGTCGAGATCCCGGCCGCGGGTCACCACGTCATGCTCGACCAGCCCATCGCGCTGGTCGCGGCGCTCCGGACGCTGGTCTCGGACTGGGATCACTCGCTGCCGGGCACGCCACCGGGGCCCGGCGCCGGTCCCGGGGCCTGAAGCCATGGGTTCCGGTCCGGGCGGCTCGCGGCGCTCAGGCGGTGGCCTAGGCGGCCTGCGGCGCTCAGGCCGTGGCCCGGGTCTCCAGGAGGTCGTCCAGGGTGCCGGCCGCGTCGAGCGGGTCCGCCAGCGCCGCCCACCGCGCGCCGGCGAGGCCTGCGAGCTGCGCGGCCTGCTCGTGGTCGTCGGCGGGAGCCAGGATGATCAGCTCGGGCAGGGCCCGGGCCGTCTGCAGGGTGTCGTCGTCGTCGGTGGCGCGGCAGTCGGACAGCAAGATGACGACCCGGCGCCGGGCCCGGGCGGGCGCCAACTGCTCCCCGGCGGCCTTCAGCGCGTCAGACAACCTGGTGATCCCGTGCGCCCGGAGCCGCAGCAGTCGCTCGGCCACCACCCCCGGCGCGATGTCGCTGGCCAGGGGCCGGATGAGGTCGACGGACGCGGCGAAAGACAGGACGGCATGCTCGCGCGGAGCGCGCAGCGCGCACGCGGCGGCGACCGTCGCCGCCGCGGCCAGCCTCGCCCCGTTCATCGAGCCCGACCGGTCGACCACCACCGCGAAGGCCGTCTGCGCCCGGGCCCAGTGCAGGGTGGTCAGGTCGTCGAGGGCTACCGGCCGGGCCTGTGCCCGGGCGGCCGAGATACCCTCGATCGAGGCGTCGATGTCCAGGTCGCCGTCGGCGGCGCCGCGCACGGACCGCAGCCGGGAGATCCCGCGCATCGTGACCCGCCCGCCCCGGGCGCGTTCGAGCACGATGCTCGAGCCGAGCCGGATCGCGGCGGCGCGCAGGCGCTCGTCGGTCGCGTTGGTCATGGCGGCGAGGAGCTCGAACACCGCCGGATCCTCGGCCAGGGCCCGGCTCATGGCCCGCTCGTCGAGCACGCCGACCTCGGGGCTGATCTCGGCGAAGCGGGCGTGCCGGGAAAGCTCGTGGCGGCCCACGGTCTTTCCCTCGGGCCGCCCCGACTTCGGCGGCGGGCGCTGGGGGTGCCCGCCGGCCGCCGGAGCGGCCGGCGGGCTCGTCATTCCCCCGGGCTGTCTTCGCCTCCCGGCGGCTCGTCCGCGGGCCTGGTGGCCCGTACGCGCCGGAATATGTCCTCGATGACCTGGTCGGCCGACCGCTGGCACGACTCGTGCCGCCGCACCCGTCCGGACAAGGTGGTCAGCGCCGCATCCAGCCCGACCTGCCAGTCGTCGGCGGGGACGGTGCGGATTTCGGCCAGCTCAGGGACCAGGCGGGCATAGTCGATGGCGCCCCGCACCGACGCCCCGGAGCGAAGATCGGGATGCTCGCGAGTGGCGCGGGCGAGGTCCACCGCCTCAGCGACCAGGATCTGCTTAGCGTCCGGCGCGGCGAGCTGGACGATCTGACGTTCGTGTTCGGCGTCCTGGTACCCGACCGAAATCCGGCAGGTCCGGTCGTACAGCGCCATCGACAGGCGCGAGGTCCCGACCGAGTCGTACGGGTTCATGGCGGCGACCAGCCGGAAGCTCCCGTCGGCGGTCACGCGCCCGAGCCTGCTCACGTTGATCTCGCCCTCGGACATGACCGTGAGCAGGACGTTGATGGTCTCCTCAGGAACCCGGTTGAGCTCCTCGACGTACAGCAGCCCGCCATCACGCATGGCCCGGACGAGCGGCCCGTCGGTAAAGTTCTCCGGCCGGTACCCCTGTTCCAGCACCAGGGCCGGGTCGAACGCTCCGATCAGGCGGGCCGGAGTGAGCTCGGCGCTCCCCTCGACCAGGACAAATTCGGTGTGCCTGGATCGCGCCACCTGCCGGAGCAAGGTGGATTTACCCGTGCCTGGCGGTCCTTCGAGCAGGATGTGGGCGCCAGACGCGAGTGCTGCTCGCACCAGTTCCAGCTCGCGCTGGCGCCCGACAACCTGTTTTGAGTTGGGTTCGGTGGTCAAGGAGCGTGGCGCCCGCTCAGTGCTCGTGGACGATGACGCCGCGGACGTTCTTGCCGGCCAGGAGATCCTCGTAGCCCTCGTTGACCTCGTCCAGGGTGTAGGTGCGGGTGATGATCTCGTCCAGCTTGAGGTCACCCGACTGGTACAGCCCGAGGATCTTCGGGATGTCGTAGGTCGGGTTGCAGTCGCCGAACAGGCTGCCCACCACGCTCTTGCGGAACAGGGTCAAGATGGATCCCGGCAGCTCGATGGTCTGCTCCATCAGCTTGTTCAGCCCGGTCACCACGACGATGCCGCCCTTGCCGATCGCGTTGAACCCGGCGCCGACGACTTCGGCGGTCATCAGGTCGACGGTGAGGATGGCCGAGTCGGCGCCCTGGCCCCTGGTCATTTCGGTGATGGCTTCCTGCGCCTCCTCCGCGGTGGCGAACGCGTGGGTCGCGCCGAGTTCCATCGCCTTCTCGCGCTTGTTTTCCAGCGGATCGACGGCGATGACGTTCTTCGCGCCGGCGTAGCGAGCGCCCTGGACCGCGTTGATCCCGATTCCGCCGATGCCGTAGATCGCGACCGTGTCGCCGGGGGCGACCTTCGCGGTGTTCACGGCGGACCCCCATCCGGTGGGCACGCCGCAGCCGACGAGCACGGCCTTCTCCAGGGGCAGGTCGTCGTCGACCTTGATGGCTGAGGTCTGGCTGATCACGCCGTACTGGCTGAAGGTCCCGATCATGCACATCGCGCCGTACTGGCCACGGGGCCCGGTAATCGGGAATCGCGCGCCGGGGAGGTAGCCCTCCAGGATGGTGGCGCCCATGTCGCAGATAGACTGGCGGCCGGTGGCGCAATAACGGCACACACCGCAGTTCGGGATGAACGAGCAGACCACGTGGTCACCGGGAGCCACGCGGGTCACGCCCGCCCCGACCTCCTCGATGATCCCTGCCCCTTCGTGGCCGAGCACCATCGGCAGCCGAGCCTCCAGATCGCCGTGAGCGATGTGAATGTCGGAGTGACACAGGCCCGCGTGGGTGTAGCGGATGAGGACTTCGCCTTCCCGCGGCCCGTCCAGGTCTAGCTCCTCGATCTCGATGCGCTTGCCGGGCTCGTAGACAACAGCGGCCTTGGTCTTCATCGACGCTCCTTCGGATGCTGGGTGATAGTCCTCAGTCTGCCCCGAGCCTAGCCCGTAAAATGTCTAGATTCCGGACGGTCCCCGGGGCCCTGCCTGCGGGTACCTGATGTCATGCGGGGGCTCGTAGAACGTCGTGTCCCTGAATTGCTCATGGCAGGCCTCACAAGACACCCACACGTGACCCATGCCCCGGCCATGCTCGGCCCGTTCCCTGGCCGGCCCGCAGATGCAGGGCTTCCAGCTGACGCGCGCCCGGCCGGGCCACAGCAGGTGACCGAACGGGCAGCGCTCTGGCTTGTGTTCGAAAATAGATACTGACACGAGATGATCATGTCACAGCACGATCGGTAACGGAACGCCTAGCGAAGGGACTGGGCGCCTGAACGGACGGCGGCGGTGATCTCCTCCGGGTCTGGCCTGACCGCCGCCCCCGCGACCAGCACGGTCGGGGTGGCGCTGACTCCCGCGGCGTCGGCGCGCTCGGTGACGTACGACGGCCAGTCCAGGTAGGGCGCCTCGGACAAGCAGGCGTCGAACGCGGTCTCGGGGAGCCCGGCGGCACGGCCGATGGCGGCGAGTTCAGCGTCGCTCAGCCCGGCCCCGCCCTCAGGCGGCTGATGGACGAAGAGCGCATGCGCGTACTCGAGGAACCGGCCTTGGTCGGCAGCGCAGCCGGACGACGCGGCCGCACGAGTCGAGTAGTGCGTGGTCGAGGCCCCGTCGAGGAAGTTCATCGGATGGTAGACCAGGCTGGCCAGCTCATCGGCCACCAGGCCGGCCAGCGCGGGCCCGGCGGCCAGCTCGAATCGCTGGCAGAACGGGCACTGGAAATCGATGAAGATGTCGACCCGGACCGGGCCCGCGCCGACGACGATCCCGTCGCCTTCGGGTGTCGCTCCGGCTGGAACGCGGTCTGGGATGTTCGGGGACGTCATGGCACCTCCGGTACGGCCGACC
>Ga0302325_10008004_pt1 | contig 23317 bp, 20 predicted proteins | sample Palsa_T0_2_FD_201948 | JGI IMG/M metagenome (GOLD analysis project Ga0302325, IMG submission 201948) | Peat permafrost microbial communities from Stordalen Mire near Abisko, Sweden - Palsa_T0_2 | ecosystem: Environmental > Terrestrial > Soil > Palsa > Peat permafrost | place: Sweden: Abisko... | reverse complement strand
CGGCGATAGGCCTCGAGCGACTCGGGCTGGCGCGCGAGCGCGCGCAGCAGGTCGAGCGCGTTGACGTTGCCCGAGCCTTCCCAGATCGAGTTGAGCGGAGCCTCGCGATAGAGCCGCGGCATGATGCTCTCCTCGACGTAGCCGTTGCCGCCCAGACACTCGAGCGCCTCGCCGACGTGCGCCGGCGTGCGCTTGCACACCCAGTATTTGCCGAGCGCGATGCCGATGCGCGCGAAAGCGGTCTCGCCGCGGTCGAACGCGCCGGCCAGCCGCAACAACAGCACCGTCGCCGCTTCGGACTCGAGCGCGAGATCGGCCAGCACGTTGCGCATCAGCGGCTGATCGACGAGAAGCGCGCCGAAGGCGCGCCGGTGCCGCGCGTGATGCGCGGCCTGCGCGAACGCCTGACGCATCAGCGACGCGGCGCCGGCGATGCAGTCGAGCCTCGTGTGGTTGACCATCTCGATGATCGTCGCGATGCCGCGTCCCTCGTCGCCAATCCGCAGCGCGAGCGCGCCGTCGAGTTCGATCTCGCTCGACGCGTTGGAACGGTTGCCGAGCTTGTCCTTGAGCCGCTGGATGCGAAACGCGTTGCGCGTTCCGTCCGGCAGCACGCGCGGCAGGAAGAAGCACGTCAGGCCGCCGGGCGCTTGCGCGAGGACGAGAAACGCGTCGCACATCGGGGCCGAGCAGAACCACTTGTGCCCGGTCAGCGCGTACGTGTCACCGTCGAACGGCTCGGCGCGGGTCGTGTTGGCGCGCACGTCCGAACCGCCTTGCTTCTCGGTCATCGCCATCCCGCACAGCGCGCCGCTCTTCTCGCGCAGCGGGCGCAGGCCGGGCTCGTAGGTCGTCGACGTCAGCACCGGCTCGAACAGCGCGGCGAGATCCGGCCGGCGGCGCAGCACCGGCACCGCCGCATACGTCATCGAGATGGGGCAGCCGTGCCCCGACTCGACCTGCGACCACACCGCGAAGCGCGCGGCGCGCGCGACGTGCGCGCCGGCACGGGGCTCGCGCCACGGCGCGCCGTGTAGACCGTGGCTCACGGCGACTTCGAGCAGGCGGTGCCACGACGGATGGAACGCGACCTCGTCGATGCGGTTGCCGAAGCGGTCGTACGAACGCAGCTCGGGAGCGAAGCGGTTCGCCTCGACGCCCCACGCGATGGCCTGCTCCGAGCCCGCGAGTGTCCCGAGCGCGCGCAAACCGTCCTCGTCCCAGCCGCCGCCTTCGCGGCGCACGCCCTCGAGCAGCGCCACGTCGGCCCCCGCGACGTCGTATCCCACCAGCGGCGGCGGCTGGTTCGTCACCTCGTGCGTCGAGTGGATGGGCCGATCGATCGTGTCCATGCGAGCCTCCAAACCGGCGAGTTCGCAGCGGGCCGCCGCGGACCCGTTGTAGGAGCCTTACTTTCAAGCTCGAACCGAGCGGCCCAACCCTGGACGTCCGGACGCGTTCCGATGAGGTTCTCGATGACGAGCTCCCTGCGTTATGCCGCCGTCGCGCTTTGCGTCGCGCTGGCGTTCACCGCTTGCACCAAGTCCACGCAGTCGACGGCGACGACGTCCGACAGCACCCAGACGACCGCACCGGACGCGAACGCCGCTTCCTCGGCGCCATCCGCGCAGGCGATGAGCGCAGGCGGTGCGAGCGCCGGCGCATCACAGGCGCCGGCCGCCAGCGCGACGACCGGTGCGATGACGCCGTCGACCGCGGTTCCGACCGCGAACGTGAGCACCAGCGGTTCGACGACCGGCGCATCGGACGGCTACATCACGCTGCCCGTCTATCCCGGCGCGACGGAGGCCAGCCAAGGGGAGATGTCGGCGACGACCAACACCGGCTCGTTCGACGCGAAAATCTACCAGACGAAGGACGATTCGAAGACGGTCTCCGACTGGTACAAGGCGCATCTGCCGTCGTCGTTCCAGGCGTTGGTGATCACCGCCAACGGAAAGACGGTCGGCACGTTCACCGACGAGCACAAGGAAGACAACGGCGATCAAGCCGTGCTCGTGACCTACGACAACAACTCCAACGAGACGCACATCCAGCTCTCCACCAAGCACGGCAAGTAACCGACAACAGTCAGCTCACGGTGACGATCGTGTTAGCCGCCTTGGGAAACGACGCGGCGTTGGGCGGCGTGCCAGACGAGCGCTGAGAGCAGGGCGAACGCCGCGCACCAGGCGGCTTGGACGGCGAACGCGGCGAGGTAGTGCGACGGCGGGATCGTGCCGACGTAGATCAGCAGCGGCGTCGAGTAGATCGCGGCGAACGGCAGCGCGAGTACGATCGTCTGAAGGACGCCCGGGAAGAAGATGAGTGGCACGACTTGGCCGCCGATCAGGTCGCTCATCCAGCGCACCATCAGCTGCACGGCGAACGTCTCGAGCGTCCAGAACGCGACGCAGTTCATCAAGAAGTTCAGCAAGAAGTTCACCAGGTAGCCGAGCAGGAAGCTCAGCGCGAAGGCGGCCAGCACGATCGGCGGCGGGACGTCGATGTGGACGATGAGCAGCGAGACGAGCAGCGCCGGCACGATCAGCAGCGCGTGCAGGAGCGTCATCCCGACCCCATCGCTGAAGAAGTACAGCGGCAGGCTGATCGGCTTCAACAGGTCGGTCGCGATGGTGCCCTCGCGGATCTTGTCGCGGATCTGGCGCGTGCCGTCGAGCTCGAGCACCAGCGACATCAGCAGCGCGATCGCGGTGTAGGTGAGCACCGCATGCAGGCTGACCCCGGCCGGGGCGGCGTTCTGGGCGTACAGCGCGGTCCAAACCGACTTCATCAGGTAGAGGCGCACCACCAGCGAGCCGACGTTGGTGAAGACCTCCATCCGGTAGGTGGCCTCGCGCGAGAACGCCTTGGCGGCGAAGGCGACGTAGGGGGCCAGCAGCTCACCAGGGGAACGGCCGACGCGCTCCAATCGTATAACGGACATGCTAGCTGCCGTGCTCTTCGCGCTCGTCAGCGCGACGTTCCAGCCCGTCACCGCCGCGACCACCGCGCAGCCGCCGCAGGTCTTCGTTCGCGACCCCAGCGTGCAGGCGCAGACCGGCGCCAACGCGCACGATTGGGGTCTGCGGCCGCCGGCCGACAACGACGCGGACGGGCTCCCGCTGTTCAACGCGCACGGCGACGCCCTGCACGCGGTGCTGGGCGTGTGGCGAACGGCCGACGGGACGGCGACCTTCGACCCCGGGCGCAGCGCGACGATCGTCCACGCGACCTTCCACCACCTGATCCCCAACGGCCGCTACAGCTTGTTCGTGCGGCAGCTGGCCGGGCGCACCGGCCCCGTATTCACCCCGCTCGACGTCACCGGCGCGGGCAACAGCTTCACCGCGGACGGACGCGGTTACGGCCAGGTCAACGTCAGCTCGCCGCTGCAGATGCCGTCGGGCTCGCAGCTCGTGCTGGTGTTCCACAGCGACGGCCTCGATCACCGGTCCTCGATCGGCGTGCTCGGCACGAACGCCCACCCGCAGCTCATCACGCTGGTGCCATAGCCTCGCTGTAGCCTTCGAGGTAGATGCGCCGGATGATCGACTCGAGCTCCGGCTCCTCGATCGAGAGATCGCTCACGCAGTAGCGGTCGGCGACGCGCCGGATCACCACTTCGGCAGAGACGGTACGGCGATCGAAGCGCAGCCGCCAGACATCGCCTTCGTGCGACTCGACCTCGGCGCCCTCGACGGCGATGCTCTCGACCGGCACCGGCTCGCACAGCGTCACGACCAGCGTGCGGTGCGTGCCGTAGCGGTCGCGCAGCGCGTCGATCTCGCCGTCGTACACCAGCGTGCCGCGATCGATCAGCACGATGCGCCGGCACAACCGCTCGACGTCGGCCAAGTCGTGCGTGGTCAAGATGAACGTCGTGCCGCGCTCCGCGTTGACCCGCGCGATGAACTCGCGAATCGCTTCCTTCGCGACCACATCCAAACCGATCGTCGGCTCGTCGAGGAATACCACCCGCGGATCGTGCATCATCGCGGCGGCGAAGTCGCCGCGCATGCGTTGTCCGAGCGACAGCTGACGGACCGGCGTGCGCAGGAACTCTCCCATGTCGAGCATCGCGGTGAAGTGGTCGAGGTTGGCGCGATAGCGCGCCGCGGGGATCCCGTAGATCGCGCGCAGCAGCTCGAACGTCTCGATCAGCGGCAGATCCCAGTACAGCTGCGAGCGCTGGCCGAAGACGACGCCGATGTTGCGGGCGTTGCGTTTGCGCTGCTCGTACGGCACCAGCCCGTCGACCCGCACGATCCCTGAGGTCGGCACCAGGATTCCGGTGAGCATCTTGATGGTGGTCGACTTGCCGGCGCCGTTGGGACCGATGTAGCCGACCAGCTCGCCCGCGTCGAGCGACATCGTGATGCCCTCGACGGCGACCTTATCCTCGTAGTCGCGTGAGAACAGCGTGCGGAGCGTCCCGACGACGCCGGGCTGGCGAACGAGCGACCGGAACACCTTGCGCAGATCGTGCGTCTCGATGATCGGCATCGAGGGTCGGTTCGCGGTGCGGGACGAACTCGACTCCCGAGCACGACGATGGCGCCGCCCAAGCAGAAGCAAAAGAAGAAGAAGGCCGCATCCCCGCCGCCGGCCGCCAGGCTGGGCGCGGAGCAATGGCTGGCCGTGCGCCAGCGCAGCGGCGCCGGACCGATCGAGCCCAAGCCGCGGCGCGGAACGCGCGCCGAGCGCGAGCGGGCCGCGCTCGAGGCGGACGATCCTGCCGGTCCCTGAGACGCTCGCGCAGGCGCTGCGCGACGCCGCGCTGGTCGTCGTTGTGGCACCGGCCGGTTACGGCAAGACCACCAGCGTGCGCGCCGCGCTCGACGGCGCGCCGGACGTCGCGTGGTACGACGCGCAGCGGTGGGAAGCCGACGCCTTCGTCGCGGCGCTGCTGGCTCGCGTGCGCGACGTGCGGCCCGACGTCGGCCGGCTGACGCTCGCGCTGGCCGAGCAGCGCGCCGATCCCGAACGCCTCGGCGCGACGCTGGCCGACGAGCTGCGACACGTCGATGCCCCGTTGCGCATCGTCGTCGACGACGCGCACGTGCTCGGCGCGCCGTTCGCCGCGTTCGCGCACAGCCTCGCGCGGCGCATGCCCGATGCCGTTCGGCTGATCCTGCTCTCGCGCGGCCCGCTCGACGTCGGCTTGCCCGAAGCGGTCGCGGCCGGACGCGGCGCGCTGATCGAAGCCGCGCAGGCGCTGGTCGAACGGACCGCAGGCTGGCCGATCGCGGTCGCGCTCGCGCTGCGCGCGCCGGAATCGTCGGAGAGCCTGCTCGACGATCTGATCGGCCGAAGCTTCGAAGCGTTGCCCGACGCAGCGCGCGCGCTGCTGACCGACGCCGTCGCGTACGAGACCATCGAGCCCGAGCTCGTCGCGCCGGGCGACCGCGAGTACGTGCGCCGGCTGGCGGAGCTCGCCGCCTACGCCTCGCTCGTCGCACGCGCCGGCGCCGCGTTTCGCCTTCAGCCGCTGGTGCGCGAACGGCTCGCGCGCCGGCTCGGCGCGGACGCGATGGCGTCTCGTCACGCGGCCGCCGCCGCCGCGTACGCGCGCGCCGGACGCGTGCGCCCAGCGATGTTCCACCTCGAGCGCGCTCGCGATGCGCGCGCCGACTGCGCATTCTTGCGCGCGCACGCGTCGGCGGCGATCGAGTCGGGCTTGAGCGACGCCGTGCGCGCGGCGCTGGCGCGCATGCGGGCGGCGGAGCTCGACGAACCCGCGTTGAGCGCGTTCGTCGAAGGATTGCTCCTGCGGGCGCGCGGCGGGGACGGACGCCCGGCGTTCGCGGCCGCCGCGCACGCGGCCGACGCGCGCGGCGACGATGGGCTCGCGTTCGGAGCGCGGCTCGCGCTGGTCGAAGCGGACCTCGCTCACGGCGAGCTCGTCGCGCCGGAACGGATCGACGAGCTGCTGCGGCGCGCGACCGATGCGGGGCCGGCCGCCATCGCGAAAGCGCAGGTGCGCGCCGGCTGGGCCGACGCAATCGCCGGCCGTTTCGCCCAAGCGCTGGCGCGCCTCGACGCGCTCGACAGCGGCGATGCGGCGCTGCTCGCCGACGTCGCGCCGCTGGCGGCATACGCGCACGTCGCGCTCGGTGATTTCGAATCCGGCGAACGGATCGCGAACGAGTTGATCGAGGCGTGGTCGAGCGGTGACGATCTGATCCGCTATGCCGGCGCGCTGGGCTGGGCCGCGCGCTTCGCGCTGCTGCGCGGCGACACGACGGCTGCCTACGAGCTCGCGCGCGAGGCGGAACGGATCGCGCGGCCGGTCGGATTGCGCGCGCAGGCCGCCGCGCTGCACGGCACGCTGGCGGAGGCCGCGCTGCACGCCGGCGACCCCGCGCTGGCTCGACATGAAGCGCGCGCCGCGCTGCGCACGGCCGGCGACGCGTGGTACGCGCGCGATGCCGCCCGAACCCGCCTGCTCGCCGCGCGCATTCTGGCCCGCGCCGACGCGCTCGACGGCGACTACGTCGCGGCACGTCGCGCCGCCGACGCGCTCGCGGCGGATGATGCGCCGGCCGCGGCGGATCGCGCGTTCTATGCCGAGCTCGCGCACGCGCCCGATGCGCCAACGCTGCGCGAGGACGCGCGGCGCGCGATCGCGGCGGCCGTTCCGGTCGACGCCGCCGACGCGGTGTGGCTGTGGAGCGGAACGCGGCTGCTCGACGCGGCCGGCTGCGACGACGGCGCCGCGCAGCCGTGCTACGGTGCGTTCGATGCGCTCGTCGCGCGGCGCGCCGAGTCCGCCGGACGCACGTTCGAGACGCAGCTGATCGAACGGCTCGGCGCGCCGCATCGGGCGTCGCACTCGATTGCGCCGAGCTTCGCCGGCGAACCGTTCGAAGCGATGACACCGCGCGAGGCGGAGATCCTCGCGCTGCTCGCCTCCGGCCTCACCAACCGCGAGATCGCGCAGCGTCTCGTGCTCTCCGCGCGCACCGTGGAGACGCATGTCGCTCGCATCACCGCCAAGCTGGGCGTGAGCTCACGCGCCCGTGCGGTCGCGCGGGCGATCGCGCTGGGGCTCGTCGTTCCGGCCGCCGTCGCCGTGTAGTCTCGCGGCTCGGAGGGTAATCCGGGGCGTAACGGGGGAGAAGGGGCGCGTGAAGTTGCGCGGGCCCTCGACGCCTCTCACGCTCATCGTCGGCGCGATGGGCGTCGTGTTCGGCGACATCGGGACCAGCCCGCTCTACACGCTCAAGGTATGCCTCGGTCTGGCCGGCTCCAAGGGCGGGATCGACGACGTGCTCGGCATCTGCTCGCTGCTGTTCTGGGCGCTGGTCATCGTGGTGTGCATCAAGTACATCACCTTCATCCTGCGCGTCGACCACGACGGCGAAGGCGGGATCCTGGCGCTTCTGGCGCTGGCCTCGCCGCGACCGGAGTTCGGCCGCATGATACGTTCGGTCGGGCTCACGCTGGTGGTCGTCGTCGGAGCCTCGATGCTGCTCGGCGACGGGATCATCACGCCGGCGATCTCGGTGATCTCCGCCGTCGAAGGGATCGGCGTCGTGTCGATGGCGTTCCAGCCGTACGTCGTGCCGATCTCGCTGGCCGTCATCATCGGACTGTTCGCGCTGCAGAGCCGCGGCACGGAGAAGGTCGGCGGCCTGTTCGGGCCGGTGATGGTGCTGTGGTTCGTCGCCATCGGCATCTTCGGCGCGCTGGCGCTGTTCGCCCAACACGAAGTCCTGCGCGGGCTCGACCCGCGCTACGCGCTCCATTTTCTGACGCGCAACGGACTGGCCGGATTCACCATCTTGGGCGGCGTGGTGCTGGCCGTCACCGGCGTCGAGGCGCTCTACGCCGATCTGTCGCACTTCGGTCGCAAGCCGATCGTGCTGGGCTGGTACGGGTTGGTCTTTCCGGCGCTCGTGCTCAACTATTTCGGTCAGGGCGCCAAGCTGGTGGCAAATCCCCAGGCGATCGAGAACCCGTTCTATGCGCTTTCGCCCGGCTGGGCACTGATCCCGATGGTCGTGCTCGCGACGGTCGCCACGGTGATCGCGTCGCAGGCGTTGATCTCCGGCACGTTCACCCTCGTCGAACAGGCGATCGCGCTCAACCTCGCGCCGCGCGTCTTGGTGACGCACACGTCCGACCGCTACAAGGGCCAAGTTTTCGTACCGTCGGTCAACCGGTGGCTCGCGCTGGGCTGCGCGATCCTCGTGATCGGATTCCGGTCCAGCGACCGGCTCGCCTCGGCCTACGGATTGGCGGTGGCGTGCACCATGCTGTGCACGTCGATCGTCTACTTCGTCGTCATCTCGAAGGTGCTGCACTGGAACCGCGCGCTGGCGATCGCGCTCGTCACCATGTTCGTGGTGGTCGACGGCAGCCTCGTCCTCGCGTCGCTGCCGAAGTTCATCGACGGCGGCTGGATACCGGTCTCGATCAGCGCCGTGCTGGTGTTGATGAGCTTGACCTGGCTCGAAGGCCGGCGCTGTCTGGCCAAAGCGCTCGCCGACCAGCAGACCCCGATCGAGAACGTCATCGATAAGCTGCCGGCCGGCGTCAGCGAGCACGGCACGATGGTCTTCCTCACCCCCGATCCGCGCGGCGTCCCGTTCCTGGCGCGCCATCGCTGGATCCGCGACCGCGCCAACGAGGAACGGATCGTCATCCTGAACATCGCGCGCGCGCAGACGCCGTTTCTTACCGACGGCGAGCGCGTCACGGTCGAGCGCCATTCGCTGCGCTTGATTCGCGTCATCGCTCGCTTCGGTTACATGGAGGCGCCGCGGATCGATCCGATCCTGCGCTCGTGCGATGCGTTCGGGCTCGACCTCGACCGCGACGACACGTCGTTCTTCTATGCCGATCCCAAGATCGAAGCCGCACCGCAGGGCGGGATGCCGGACTGGCGGCGGCAGCTGTTCGCGACGCTGCTGCGCAACGCGCGCCCGTTGCCCGACGATCTGCGCATCCAGGCCGAGCGGCGCATCGAGCTCGGCGTCACCGTCCACTTATAGAAGAGTGGTGTTGTGATCATCACGATCTCGCGCGAGTACGGCGCACTGTCGCTCTCCGTTTCGCGGATCGTCGCCGAACGGCTCGGCTACCGGCTGGTCGACGAGCAGCTGCCGGTCGTTGCAGCGTGGCGGCTGGGGACGTCGGCCGACGTCGTGGAGACGGTGTCGGAACGGCCGCGCCGCTACGGCGAGCGCGTCCTCGACCAGCTCGGCGGCGGTGTGCCGGAAGCGGTGCAGCCACCCGACTCCGACGACTTTCCGGTCGAGACGCGGCATGCGATCGAAGCGGCGGTGCGGCAGGAGGCCGCCGGCGGCGACGCGGTGATCGTCGGGCGTTCGGCGGGTGCGATCTTGGCGGGCCGGCCCGATCTGCTGCGCGTGTACGTGCACGCGCCGCTGGTGTGGCGCGCCGCGCGCGTGGCGCAGTCGCTGGGCATCGACGAAAGCGCCGCGCGCGCCGAGATCGCGCGCATCGACGAAGCGCGCCGCACCTACGCGCGTGAGGGCTATCGCGTGACGCCCGGCGACGCCCGCAACTACGATCTCGTCATCGACACCGCGCGTTTCGGCGTCGACGGCGCGGCGGCGATCGTCATCGCCGCGGCGCGCACCGCTTCGACGTGATCGACCGCGAAGAGCGCATCCCCGATCGCCGGCCGGGCTTCTTCGGGCCGTTCGGGTTCAAGGACTTCCGGCTGCTGTGGGGCGGCCTGCTGGTCTCGAACCTCGGCACCTGGATGCAGTTCACCGCGCTGGGGTACTACGTCGCCTCGATGGCGCCCAACGCCGCGATCGGCTCGTTCTACATCGGGCTGATCGGCGCGTCGCGCGCGCTGCCGGTGCTGATCTGCTCGCCGTTCGCGGGCGTCGTCGCCGACCGGTATCCGCGTCGCCGCGTGCTGTTCTTCACCAACGCGACGACCTCGGTGATGGCGTTCTTGCTGTTCGCGCTGATCGCGTCCGGCAGCGCTCCGCTGTGGGCGCTCATGATCGCCAGCGGCATCAACGCCGCGACGCAGTCGTTCGACGCGCCGGCGCGCCAGAGCTGGGTGCCGCTGATGGTGCCGCGCGAGTTCGTCGGCGGCGCGATCGGTTTGAACTCGATCGCGTTCAACGCGCCCAGCGTCGTCGGGCCGCCGCTGGCGGGACTGCTGATCGCGGGGATCGGCGTCGCACCGTGCTTCCTCGCCAACGCCGTCACGACGCTGGCCGTGGTGCTGGCGCTGGCGTTCATGCGGCCCGCGCCGCCGTCGAGTCGCCGCCGCGGGAACGTCGTCGCGGCGATCCTCGAAGGCGTCCGGTTCCTGATCGCGCACCCGGTGCTGCGCTGGGTCATCCTCATGCTGGTCGTCGCCTCGCTGACGATCCGGCCGTACAACTTCCTGCTGCCGGCATACGCCGTCCACGTGGTGCACACCGACGCCCGAGGTTTGGGCTGGCTGATGGCGGCCAGCGGGATCGGCGCGATCGTCGGCGCGTTCTTCACCGCGGCGACCGGCGGCGCGCGGCGCGGAACGATCTGGGCGATCTCGGCCGCGCTCGCTTCGCTCGGCGTGGCCGCGCTCGGACTCACCAACCATTTCGATCTCGCCGCCGTCGCGCTGACGGTGACCGGTCTGGCGACGCTGAGCTTCATCGGTTCGTCGAACATCTTGCTGCAGACGCTCTCGCCCGACGACATGCGCGGCCGCGGCATCTCGGTGTACGCGATGATCCTGCTGGGCTTCGTGCCGCTCGGCTCGCTGCTCATCGGATCGCTCTCGACGCTGCTGACGCTGCGCTGGACGCTGGTCCTGGGCGGCGCCGTCTCGCTGGTCTGCGCGGTGTGGATCGGCGTAACCCAACCGCAGGTGCGCGACGCATGACCGGCGCGTACCTGACCGCGCTGCTCGCCGCGATCGTCGCGCTGGCGCTGCTGGCCAAGCAGATGCGGGTTCCGTATCCGGTCGTGCTCGTCATCGGTGGTCTGGCGATCGCCTTGGTGCCGGGCGTGGCGGTGGTGGAGCTGCGCCCCGATTTGGTGTTCCTGCTCTTCCTTCCGCCGCTGATCTTCGGCGACGGCTGGACGACCGACTACCGGTCGTTCGTGCGCTGGCGCAAGCCGATCTTCGCGCTGGCGATCGGGCTGGTCGTGTGCACGACGGTCGCGGTCGCATACTTCGCGCACTGGCTGATCGGTCTTCCGCTGACGGTCGGGTTCGTGCTCGGCGGCATCCTCTCGCCGACCGACGCGGTCGCGACCGACGCGATTGCCGAGGATCTCGATCTCCCGCACCGGCTCACCACGATCGTCAGCGGCGAGAGCCTGATCAACGATGCTTCGGGCCTGGTGATCTACCGCTTCGCGCTGGTCGCCGTCGCGACCGGCGCGTTCTCGCTGCTGGCGGCGTTCGTGCAGTTCGTCTACGTCGTCGCCGCCGGGGTCGGCATCGGCCTGCTCGGCGGCTGGCTCGTCACCGGGTTGATGGCCGCGATCCGCAAGAAAGGGCTCAGCGACGAGCTCATCGCGGTCTCGATCTCGCTGGTGACGCCGTTCGCGCTGTACGTTCCGGCCGACGCGATCGGTGCCTCGGGCGTGTTGGCCGCCTTGACCGGCGGCATCTACCTGAGCCGCAGGTCGTCCCAGATCTTTGACGCTGACAGCCGGATCGCGGCGGCCTCGGTGTGGAACCTGCTGTTCTTCATCTTCAACGGCGCCGCGTTCGTGCTGATCGGCCTGCAGCTGCGCGCGATCGTGCGCGCCCTCCCCGAGTACTCGCTGTCCACGCTGATCGGCTGGGGTCTGGCGGTCTGGGCGGTCCTGGTAGTCGTTCGCTTCGCCTGGTGTTTCGCCGTCACGTACGGATCGTGGCGACTCTTCCCGGCCCTGCGCCGGAACGAGGGTCCCGAGCCGAAGTGGCAAACGGTTTTCGTCCTGTCGTTCGCGGGGATGCGCGGCATCGTCTCGCTCGCCGCCGCGCTCGCCATCCCGAACGTCACGCCGTCGGGCGCACCGTTCCCGGAGCGCGCGCTGCTGCTGTTCATCACGTTCGTGGTGATCCTGGTGTCATTGGTGGGCGAGGGGCTGATGCTGCCGCCCTTGATCCGCCGTTTCGGCGAGGCGCTGCACTCCGATGACGATGACCTCGAGCGCAGCATCGCGCTGGCGCGCGCGGACACGGCGGCGGCGGCGCGCGAGCACCTGCGCAGTCTCGAGCCGACCTTCGAGACGCCGGCGGAATGGGAGGTCGCGGGCCGGCTGCAAGCCGCCTACGAAGATCGCGAGAAGCACTATCGCGCGCACGCCGACGGTTCCGAGCCGGCCGACGACGCACGGCAGCACGAGATCGAGCAGCGTCTGCGCCGTGAAGGGTTGGGGGCCGAGCGCCGCAAGCTGCTCGAGCTGCGCCGCAGCGGCGAGATCGGCGACAACGTCTATCGGCGGCTCGAGTGGGATCTCGACCTCGCCGAGTCGCGACTGGAATGAACCGGAACGGCCGCGCGCACGACGAACACGCGCAATGATGATCAAGCGTGTGGCAATCCTGGTCTTGGCGTTGCTCCCGGTCGGTGCGAACGCGCAAGGTGGTCCGCCGCGCGGCTTGCCGGCGGCACAGGGTATGCCGCCGAGTGCCGCGCCGTCGGCGGGGATTACCGTAATCGGTCACGGTAGCGTCCGCGTCCCGGTCAGGATCGTCACGTTCGCCGCCATGACGCGCGGTAACGCCGACGAAGCCTCGGTGCTGGCCGCGATGCGCGCGGCGGGCATCGTCGATCCGTCGATGGGTCCGCCGGGTTCCATGATCTCGGCCAACCAAGCGACGATGCTGCGCGGGACGATTCCCGGCGCGACCGAAGCGAAGCTCGATCAGGTCGGGTCGGCGGCCGCCGCCTACGTCCGGCAGCACCCCGGGCTGACGATCGAGAACATCAGCGTCGCGCCGCGGCTGGACGACTGCGGTACTCCCGAGCAGACCGCACGCACGGCCGCGTTCGCCGACGCGCGGCGGAAGGGCGAGGCGATTGCCGCGCTCGCCGGCCTGTCGATCGACGGGGTCGAGTCGGTCAACGAGAGCGGGGGCTGTCTCGCGCCGGATCTGCCGCAATTCGGACCGGCCAACGGATTCGACCTCGGAACGCTGACGACGAGCGTCAGCGTGAACGAGGTGGTCACCTTTATCGTGAGTCCGGCGCCGAGCGGCGCTCGTCGCCGTACGCTCTGATTGCGGTGAACCTCGAGGCCGCAGCGGAGTACGCCGAGCGGCATAGCCTGCACGCGCTGGTTGTGCAGCACGGCGGCGAGATCGTGTTCGAGCGCTACGGCGGCGGTTACGACGGCGTCAAGCCGCACGCGCTGTACAGCGGGACGAAGAGCTTTTGGGGCGTCCTCGCCAGCGCCGCGCAGGATGACGGTCTGCTCGAGCTCGACGAGCCCGTCGCGCGCACGATCCCTGCCTGGAACGCCGGCGCCAAGGCACGCGTCACGCTGCGCGAGTTGTTGCAACTGACCAGCGGGATCGGGTTCGGCGGGCTCGGCGCGTCGGTTCCCCCGTACGAGACGGCGCTTGCGGTCGAGCTCAAAGACGCACCGGGCGAACGGTTCACCTACAGCGGAATCCCGCTGCAGGTGTTCGGCGCGGTGCTCGCGGCCAAGCTCGCCCCGCGCGGCGCGACGCCGCATTCCTATCTGCGCGAACGAATCCTCGATCCGATCGGCCTCGCAGTCGCGCGCTGGCGCACCCTCGCCGACGGCAGCCATCCGTTGCCGACCGGTGCGTTCCTCACCGCACGCGAGTGGCTCAAGCTCGGCCTTCTCGTGCGCGATCGCGGCGTGTGGCAAGGACTGCGCGTGGTCGGTGAAGCCGCGCTCGACCGCTGCTTCGTGGGTTCGGCGGCGAACCCGCGTTACGGTTTGGGCTGGTGGCTCAGCCCGCTACCGGCACAGCCGGACGTCGTGTACGCCAGCGGAGCGGGCGGACAGGCACTGTACATCGTGCCCTCGGCGGATGCGGTGCTGGCGAAGTTCGGCGCCTCGTCGTCGTACAAGCACGACGCGATGCTCAAGTGTCTGCTGGGTCCGGATGCCGCACCGCGGCGAAAAGAAGAAGCGCGCCGCGGGTGTTCCCCGCGACGCGCTTCGTAGCCCCGATGGGCTGGTGTGTTACGCCGCTTTCTTCTTGCGAGCCGACGCCTTTTTGCGACGCGGCGCTGCGCGGCGGGCCTTGCGAACCGCCTTCTTCGCTCCGGTCTTCTTGCGTCCCGCCGCCTTCTTCCGTCCGCCGGCCTTCTTCTTGCGGCCACCGGTCTTCTTGCGTGCGGTGCTCTTCTTTGCGGTCTTCTTGCGAGCCGTCGTCTTGCGAGCGGCGGTCTTCTTGCGCGTCGATTTCTTGCGTTTCGACGCGGCCTTCTTTGCGGCCATTCGGTAGTGAAACCGTTCCTTTCCGCGTCCGCGGTACCCGACGGACGCGCGGAGAATCCGGCGGACGGACCGCCGGCGAGTTGCATACCTTATACCACTAATCAAGGTGCGCGCGCAACTTTTCGCCGCCGACCGACAGGAAACGCGCGGCGCGACGTCGTCGCGCGCGCTGCGCGGGAGCGCATCCGGCGGCGCCGACGCGCCGCCGAAGGAACCTTTCTCCAGCCCGCGCAACGCGACGGATCATGATACAACGTGTGTCGGTGGCGGCGTGCGCCGCCGCGTGTGCAGCGCTTCTGTTCGCGCCGTCGACGGCCCGCGCCGACGTCTCGGAGGCGAGCGCGATCAGCGCCGGGCTCCTGGCGCCGGCGAACGCGTCGCTGCAGCGCGCGCTCAGCGATCTCAAGGGCGGTGCGCCGAGCGACGTCGCGCAGGCGAACCCGGTTGGTACGCCGCACGCGCCGGTCCAGCGGCCCAGCCTGCCGCGCGGCTTCACCTACAACGTCGACGTGTCGATCGCGTATCCGTACGGCGACGTCGGCTTCAACGCCAACATGCCGGGCGGCGTCGACGCGGGCTTCGGCTACGGCTTCACCCGCACCAACCGGCTTCAGGTCGGTTACTACGAGATCCAGCAGTACCCGGTCGGCTTCAGCAACAAGAACGTTCCGTTCTACGTCCAGGGCTTCACGGCGCCGGGCTCGGCGCTGGCGACGATCTACCAGAACACCGGCGCGGTCAACGCGACGGACAAGGACCAGATCTTCACCGTCGTCGACCAGAACCTGTTCGTGATCGGCAACAGGCTGCCGATCGTGATCTCGCCGACCTATCTCGCGCACACCGCCAAGATCGCCGGCGGTGACGACACGGCGCTGATCGAGTACAACGGCTTCCCGGTTTCGGTGCGACAGCGAACCGAGCAGGAGTGGCTCCTCCCGCTGACGCTGCCGTTCTTGTCGACGCCGCGCATGTTCGCCACCGCGACCGTCGCCGGACAGTGGCTCAACCACCTCGACGGGGTCAACCAGACGAACAAGGCGCAGGTCTTCCTGCTGGGCTACATCGAGTATCGCGCCAACAAGCAGACGACGTTCTTCTTCGAGCCTTCGAGGCTCGTGCAATACAATCCGGTCGACCCGTACCCCGAGTACACGCCGACCTTCATCTACGGTCTCTCTCACCACTTCACGCCGCAGACGTTCGTGCAGATGTCGGTGCTCACGGGCGGCGCGACCAACTATAAGGAGCTGGGCATCACGGGAATCTACTGCCAGAACCTGCCTTCGTGCAGCACCGTCGCAACGTCGCGCGGCGGGCTCAAAGCGACGACCGTCCAGATCCAGTTCGGTCTCGGCTCTCCCACGGTGCTGCCGCTGTGATCGCGCGAGCTCGCGCCGTCGCGGCGCTCGCCGTCAGCGTCGCCCTGACCGCCTGCGGCGGCGGGGGCGGCAGCAAACCGTTCACCGCGCCGCCGTTCAACGCCAATCCCGGCACCACGGTGAGCGCCGCGGTGCGCATCGTCGGCGTCGGCGACAGCCTCACCGCCGGCGAGCAATCGGGCGGCCTCACCGGCGCCGATATCCCCGGCGGCGCGACCGTGCCCGGCTACGGCACGATCGGCCGGGTGCAAGAGACGCAAGAGCATGGCTTTTACGCGATCCTGTGGGAACAGGCCAACGGCGTCCCGCAATCCACGCTCGAGAACCCCGCCACCTCACCGCTGCCGCTGATCGTGCCGCCCGGATTGGGCGGGATCCTGGCCAAGAGCAGCAGCGGTTTCCCGGTCGGGCTCACCACCGCGTGCGCCGGCCAGCGCGCGGCCGCGTTCTCGCCTTCGGGCGCGCTGAGCGACCGCATCAACCCGACCATCACGCCGTACGACGTCGCGGTTCCCGGTCAGACCACGCACGAAGTGGTCGCGATGTTCCAGCCCCTGTCGAGCTGCGTCTCGGCGTCGGCGGCGCTCAGCTCCCCGCCGGCGCTCGCCGCGCTCAATTCGCTGCTGGCCAGCGAGAGCGAAGATTTCTATCCGGTGCTGGTCAACTTCGGCACGCAAGTCACCCAGCTTCAAGCCGCGGTGTCGCTGCACGGCCAGCTCGCGACGGTCAACATCGGCTCCAACGACCTGCTGCACTTCGCGTTCGCCAACGGCGGCTCGCCGCCGGCGAATCCCACCGCAATCGGGACTGACATCACGACGATCATCAAGTCGCTGCAGCAAAGCGGCGCCAAAGTCGCGGTGGCCAACCTCGTCGACGTGCTGGGCGCCGCGACGTTCTTCCCGGTGCAGTCGACGACCGAGCCGACCTACGAGCAGAACCTCGATGCGTTCCTCCAGGCCGCGATCGTCAACGCGGCCGCGCAGCAGTTCGGCGTTCCGCCGTCGGTGGCGGCTCAGAGCCCGCTCGTGCAGGCGCAGGTCGCCGCCGCCGAGCAAGCTGCGCACCAGTACGCGCAAGCCGAGATCCAGCAGGCGGGGCTCGGTCCCAACGGATACTTCCTGCTGCCGGTGTTGCTCGACACGGTCGCCGCGATTCTGCAGCAGCAGCCCGTTCCGCAGGTGGTGACGGCGGCGAATCCGACCGGCGCCGGCGAGTTCGTCAGCGATCAGACCGCGCTGACCATCAAGTCGCTCAACGCCGCCTACGATCAGGCGATCGGCGCCGCTGCATCGTCGACGGGTGCCGCGCTGGTCGACATCGCGTCGACCTTCCAAACCGCCGAGACGGCGCGCGCCGCGGGCCAGCCGTTCCCGGTCGACAGTCAAGGTGACCTGGCGTCGCTGCAGTACGGTGGCGGATTCTTCAGCCTCGACGGCTTGCATCCGTCGAACACCGGCTACGCGGTGATCGCGAACCTGTTCATCGGGGCCTTCGACACCAAGTACGGCTTGACGATCCCGCCGGCCAACATCCACGCAATCTACGCGACCGATCCCTACTCGGCCGCCAACTTCAGCACCATCAACCCATCGGAGTATCTCCGTGCGACTCGCTAACCTCGCGCTCGCCGCGGCGCTGGGCGTCGCGCTGCTCGGCGCGGCGCCGACCGGCCCGGCCGCCGCTTTCCTCGACGCGTGGTCGAAGATCACCAGCTACACCGACGACATCAAGATCCACGTCGTCAAAGGGACGGACGTTCAAGACCGGACCTATCACTACTCGTACCTCAAGCCGCACTTCGCCCGGATCGACATCACCGGCGGCGCCGGACGCGGCGGCGGTGCGTCGTGGAAGGGCGGCGACACGGTCAGCGGCCACCAAGGCGGCATCCTCAGCGGCGTCCACCTCAACATCTCGATCCACGACGCGCGCGCCGTCGACCTGCGCGGCGGCACGATCGATCAAGCATCGTTCGACAACGTCGCCGACAACATCAAGTCGGCGGCGACGGCGACCAACGGCGAGGACACCTGGAACGGTACCGCCTACGACACGGTGACGATCCCGTACACCGACCCGTTCGGCGCGACCAAACGCGTGATCTACCTGTCGAAGACGACGCACTTGCCGGCGCGGCGCGTAACCTTCGCCGGCAGCGCGGTCGTCATCGACGAGGTGTACACCAACATCAACCCCGCCGCGAACCTCAAGGAAAGCGACTTTTAACTTCGCGTGATCACCGTCGTCGACGGGCGCCGGATCGGATACGACGACTCCGGCGGCGCGGGCACGCCCGTCGTGCTGTTGCACGGTTTTCCGCTCGACCGCGGCGTGTGGGATGAGCAGCTGGCGGCGCTGCGCGCTGCGCGCGTGATCCGGATCGACCTGCGCGGCTGCGGCGAGTCCGAACTCAGCGACGGGCCGGCGCTCATGGAGATGCTCGCCGGCGACGTCGCGGGCGTGCTCGACGCGCTGCACGTCGAGCGTGCCGCCCTGGTCGGTCACTCGGTCGGCGGATACGTCGCCTTGGCGTTCTTTCGCATGTTCGCCGAGCGCGTCGCGGGCCTCGCGCTGGTCGCCAGCCATGTCGCCGCCGACGCGTCGAACGCGCCGGACGCCGATCCCGCCCAGCGCGCGCTGGCCGCCAGCCGCGACGCGCTGGCCGAGCGGCTCGAGCGCGAGAACAGCATGGACGCGGCCGTCGAGAGCTATCTTCCGCGCTATCTCGCGCCGCACGCATACGACGAGCGGCCTGAGCTCGTCGAGCGGACGCGCGACATCATGCGGCGCCAAGATCCGCGCGGCTGCGCGCAGCTGGTGCGCGGGATGAAAGAGCGCCTCGACTCACACGACCTGCTGGCCGACATCGACGTTCCGGCGCTGGTCGTCGCCGGCGCGCAAGACACCTACCTGCGGCCGGAGACGCTGCGCGCGACTGCCGGCGCGATCGCCGGCGCCGCGTTCGTCGAGCTCCCGCGCGTCGGACACCTGCCGATGTTCGAGGCGCCCGACGCAACCGCGGAGGCGCTGGCGGCGTTCGCGCAGCGCCTTCGCTGACGGATCAGGCCGGCGCGACGACGCTGCGTTCGGGCGCGACCTCGAACCGTTCGTGACGCGCGGAGTACGTGCCGAGACCTGCCGTCGCGGTGCGCAGCTCGGTGGCGTAGCGCCCGAGCTCCGCTTGCGGAACCAGCGCTGAGATCCGATCCCAGCCTTGCTTGTCGGCGCCCTCGAAGCCGAGGATCTGACCGCGCTTCGCGGTCAGCTGCGAGACCGCCGACGAAAGTGAAACCGACGGGACCGTCGTCTCGACGCGCATGAGCGGCTCGAGCACGACCGTGCCGAGCTTGTGCAGCGCGTCGCGCACACCCATCCCGGACGCCGTCTTGAATGACGCTTCGCTCGAGTCGACGTCGTGGAACGCGCCGTCGAACAGCGTCACGTGGATGTCGGTCACCGGGAAACCGTGCGGTCCGCCCGTCGCCAGCGCTTCGCGCACGCCCTTCTCGACCGCCGGGAAGAACTGTCTGGGCACGACGCCGCCGACGATCTTCTCCGCGAACGAGACGCCGCTGCCGCGCTCGCGCGGCTCGAAGCGCAGCTTGACGTCGGCGAACTGACCGTGACCGCCGGTCTGGTGCTTGTAGCGCGAGTGGATCTCGATCGAGGCCTGGATCGTCTCGCGGTAGGCGATCGACGGCGCGTGCGTCTTCACGTCGACGTTGTACTTGCGCGCCAGCCGTTCGGTCGCGGTCGAGACGTGAGTCTCGCCGCTCCCGAGCAGCTGCAGCTCGTTGGTGAACTCGGCGCGCGCGACGCGCAGCGCGGGATCTTCCTCGATGAGCCGGCCGAGCGCTTGCGACAGCTTCGCCTCGTCGAGCCGCTGCGCCGGCGCGATCGCCACCGCGAACAGCGGCTCGGCCAGCGGCGTCGTCGGCATCAGCACGCCGGCGTTGGGCGAAGCGAGCGTGTCGCCGGTGCAGACGCCGTCGAGGCGCGCGAGCGCAACGATCGACCCCGGACCGGCCGAGGTCATCGGCTCTTGGCGCTTGCCGAACAGCCGGGCGATCCCCGACAACCGGACGTTCGCGTTGTTGCGCGACGCGTCGACCAGCGGCGTCTGCGGCGTGATCGTGCCGGTGAACACGCGCACGACCGACAGCTTTCCCTGCTGCGGGTGCACGATCGTCTTGCAGACTTGCGCCACGACCGGCCCGTCGGCGCGCGGAACGATCGCGCGTCCGTCGACGTCGGTGCGCGGCTGGACCTCGGGCGACGGGAAGAGACGCGCGATCGCGTCGACGAGCGCATCGACGCCGGCATTCTCCTGCGCGCTGCCGACCAGCACCGGGATGATCTGGTCGTGCGCGCAATCGTCGCACAGGTCGCGGTCGATCTCGTCCTGCGAGGGATCCTTGCCGTCGAGCAGCTCTTCCATGAGCGCGTCGTCGAAGTCGGCCAGCGCTTCGAGCAGCGTCGTGCGCTGCGCGTCGGCGGCCGCCTGCATCTGCGGCGGGATCGCGATCGTCGCGCCGTCACGTCCCTGCGCCGTCGCGTGCGTCAGGTCGATGATGCCGTCGAACGTCGCGCCCGATCCGATCGGCAGCTGCGCGGCGACGACGTGCGGTCCGTACGCGCTGCGCAGCGCGGTCAGCGTCGCGTCGAAGTTCGCGCCGGGCCGATCGAGCTTGTTGACGAAAAAGAGATGCGGCATTTTGCGCATCTCCATGAAATCCACGATCGCCGCGGTTTGGGCGACCCGGTCGGGTTCAGCCTCGATGACGATGATCCCGGCGTCGACGGCCGTGAGCGCGGTCTTGGTCTCCTCGAAGAAATCGACGAAGCCGGGTGTGTCGATGAGGTTGAGATCGACGGCGCCGCACGACGTGTGCGCGAAGCCGCAGCAGACCGACTGCAGATGCTCGATCGCTTCGGGCTCGCAGTCGGTGATCGTCGTCCCGTCGCGAACCGATCCTCGCCGAGGAATCGCGCCGCAGTGCGCGAGCAATGCTTCGACCAGCGTCGTCTTACCCGCATGGTGCGGTCCGACGACGGCCACGTTCCTGAGGCGCGCGATGTTTTCCACCGGGCAACCCTCCTGCAATCACGGAAAGGTCCGCCGGGCTTCCTCCGCGGCCGGGAGGTTCCTCCCGTGGAGCACGCGCAAGGATCGATCATGCAGACGCTGCCCCTCACGACGCTCGGTCACTTTGTCGGCGGCAGGCCGGTCGAAGGCTCCTCGGGCCGGGCGGGCGAGGTGTTCGATCCCGCCGCCGGCGCGCTGAGCCGGCGCGTCGCGTTCGCGAGCGCAGCCGAGATCGACGCCGCGGTCGGCGCGGCGCGGGCCGCGTTCCCAGTTTGGTCGGAGACACCGCCCGTGCGCCGCGCCGCGGTGCTGTTCCGGTTTCGCGAACTGCTGCTGCGCGATCTCGACCGGCTCGCTGGGCTGATCACCGCCGAGCACGGCAAGACGCTCGCCGACGCGCGGGGCGAGGTGCAGCGCGGGCTCGAGGTCGTCGAGTTCGCCTGCGGGATCCCGCACCTGCTCAAGGGCGACGTCACCGAGAACGTGGCGCGCGACGTCGACAGCACGGCGGTGCGCCAGCCGCTGGGCGTGTGCGCGGGAATCACGCCGTTCAACTTCCCGGCGATGGTGCCGATGTGGATGTTCCCCGTCGCGCTGGCCTGCGGGAACACGTTCGTGCTCAAGCCCAGCGAGAAGGATCCGTCACCGGCGCTCGCCTTGGCCGAGCTGTTGCGCGAAGCGGGTCTGCCCGACGGCGTCTTCAACGTCGTCAACGGCGACCGCGAAGCGGTCGACGCGATCCTGGCGCATCCCGGCATCGCGGCGATCAGCTTCGTCGGATCGACGCCGGTCGCCGAGCACGTCTATCGCACGGGAACGAACGCCGGCAAGCGCGTGCAAGCGCTGGGCGGAGCGAAGAACCATCTGGTGGTGATGCCCGATGCGGATCTCGATCAGGCCGCCGACGCGCTGATGGGCGCCGCGTTCGGCTCGGCCGGCGAACGCTGCATGGCGATCTCGGTCGCGCTCGCGGTCGGCGACGCCACGGCCGACGCGCTCGTCGATCGGCTGCGCGAGCGCGTACGCGCGCTGCGCGTCGGGCCCGGGACGGCGCTGGGGGTCGAGATGGGGCCGCTGGTGACCGGCGAGCACTACGCCAAGGTGCGCTCGTACGTCGATCTGGGCGTCGCGGAAGGCGCGCAGCTGGTCGTCGACGGCCGCACGGCGCGCGACGACGGGTGGGGCGACGGGTTCTTCCTGGGCGGCTCGGTGTTCGACCGCGTGACGCCCGAGATGCGCATCTATCACGACGAGATCTTCGGGCCGGTGCTCGGGATCGTCCGCGTCGACACGGTCGACGAAGCGCTGCGCCTGTGCAACGATCATCCGTACGGCAACGGCGTCGCGCTGTTCACCCGCGACGGCGGCACCGCGCGCACCTTCGCGCACCGCGTGCAGGTCGGCATGGTCGGGATCAACGTGCCGATCCCGGTCCCGATGGCGTTCCACTCGTTCGGCGGCTGGAAGCGCTCGCTGTTCGGCGACCACGCGATCCACGGTGCCGAAGGCGTGCGCTTCTACACGCGCCTCAAGACGATCACCGCGCGCTGGCCCGAGACGGCGACGGGTCCCGAGTTCACCTTCCCGACCACGACCTGAACGCGCGCGCTCGGCTCTCAGCATTTTCTAACGTGGATCCGGGCCTCGTCGCAGAAATGCCCGGGAATATCCCGAGCATGAAGACATCCTCCGCTCTCCTGTGCGGCGCGATGGTGGCCGCATGCGCGCTCGCCGCTTGCGGCGGCGGCGGCACGAACCAGACCAGCGTGCCGGTCATTCAATGCGTGCTGCCGACCGGCACGCAAGTCGCGCTCGCGTACCCGATGCCCGGCGCGACGGGCGTCCCTGATGCGCCCGGTCAGGTCGTGATCGGGGCGTCGCCCGCCCTGCCGACGAACTGGCAGGTCGTCCTGGCATACGGTAATCTGTTGGTGTTCGAGAGCGTCGTCAACCCGATCGCGCAGGGCTCGGTGCCGACGCCCTACGCGACGCCCGGCTTCGCCAACCCGACCTACGAGTCGAGCGGCCTCAGCGGCCCGCTGCCGCCGGCCACGACCATCGCCGTCCTGCTGAACAACGAGTCTTCCACCTGTAACAGCTACCTGCAGATCGGCACCTTCACGACGCAGTAGGCCAACCGGCGCGCTTGACGGGGTCGCCGTACGCCTTGACAAGTACGAAATCGTAATATACGATTTCGTACAACTTGGCGAAGAGGCGAGGTGTATGATGAAGCGCAAGGCTGCACTGGCATTTGTTGCGGCGGCGGCGGTCGGGACGGCGCAACCGGCGGTCGCCGATGACCGCGCGACGTTCTCCGGCACGTTTCGGATCGAGATGCAGGCGCCGGCCGAACGAACGCTGACGCTGTACGATCCGGTCGGCGAGTCCGCATGGGCGCCGGGTTGGGCGCCGGTCTTCGCGCGCGCCGCCGATCGCAGAGCGCTTC
>Ga0302325_10008001_pt1 | contig 23319 bp, 21 predicted proteins | sample Palsa_T0_2_FD_201948 | JGI IMG/M metagenome (GOLD analysis project Ga0302325, IMG submission 201948) | Peat permafrost microbial communities from Stordalen Mire near Abisko, Sweden - Palsa_T0_2 | ecosystem: Environmental > Terrestrial > Soil > Palsa > Peat permafrost | place: Sweden: Abisko... | reverse complement strand
CGGAGTGCGCGCCGGCGGCGCCGGTGCCTGTGGCGCATGCGCGCCGCTGCCTTTCCAGCCGACGGCAAAGCCGTTGCTGTAGCGCATGTCGACATAGGCGATGTCCGCGGCGCGCTGGCTCACGAGCTTGGCCGCCACCAGCATGAAGCGCTCGAAGCGCGGGTCGATCTGCGCCCGCCCGAGCCGCACCTGCACGCCGTCGTCGAGCGTAATGCTCAACGCCCCGCGGGCATCGAGCACCAGCGTCACCAGGCGCAAGCCGACTTCGGTCAGCCGCCCCTGGAGCGCCAGATAGCGCGCAGTGACTTCCGATTCGGATCCGGCCGGACCTGCCAGCTGCGGCAGTTCCGGCGGCATGAAATGCGCATCGCTCATGAACAGCTGCCCGCGCGCATTGACCAGGCCGGTATCGTTCCAGCGCGCGACCGCGACCTGCTCGACGATCTCGATCTTCAGTCCGCGCGGCCAGCTGCGCTGTACCGCGGCGCTGTCGACCCACGGCAAGGTGCGCAGACCGTTGCCGATCTGCTCGAGATTCACGGTCACTAGGCCGGCGCCCTTGAGCTGGCCGCGCACCACCTGTTCCACATCCAGCGCCGATACCCGCTGCAATCGTCCGGTGACGATCACGCGCTGGATCGGCTGATCGAGCAGCCAGCCCAGGGCGGCGAGGGCCAGCGCGCTCACGGCGATGCCGCCCAGCGTCAAGCCGATGCGCGACCAATTCAATGACGGCAGTTTGAAGCGGCGCGCGCGCGGGGCGCTGCGGCGATTGTTGCGTTTGCGCTTGAGCATCATGCCGCCTGCGCCAGCACGCTGCGGGTGAAACTGGTTTCCAGTACGCGCCAGACCAGTTCCTCGAAATCGATGCCGGCGGTGCGCGCGGCCATTGGCACCAGACTGTGGTCGGTCATGCCGGGCACGGTGTTGATTTCCAGCAGCAGCGGCCGGCCGGTACGATCCATCATGAAATCGGCTCGGCCCCAGCCTTCCGCGCCGCAGGCCTCATAGGCTGCCAGGGCGAGTCGGCCCAGATGCTGTTCAGCCGGTGCAGACAGGCCGGAGGGACAGAAGTAGCGCGTGTCATCGCGCAGGTACTTCGCCTCGTAGTCGTAGAAGCTGCGCGGGGTCTCGATGCGGATCGACGGCAGCGCATCCCCCTGCAGGATCGCTACCGTATATTCGGCACCGGCGATCAGCGCCTCGGCGAACACCACCGGATCGAAGCGCAGGGCGTTCTCCCAGGCCGCCGGCAGCTCCTGCGCACGCTCCACGCGCGCCATGCCGACGCTCGAGCCCTGCGAGCCGGGCTTGATGAACAGCGGCAGCCCCAGCCGCTCGATCGCCGTGTCCAGATCCTGCGCCGAGCGCAGCACCACGAATTGCGCGGTCGGCACGCCGAGCGCCTGGCACAGCCATTTGGTGCGCAGTTTGTCCATGCCGATGGCCGAGCCCATGACGCCGCTGCCGCTGTAGGGAATTCCCAGGAATTCCAGCGCACCCTGCACGCTGCCGTCTTCGCCGCCGGGCCCATGCAGCGCAATCCAGACGCGGTCGATCTTCAGTTCCAGCAGCTCGCTCAATGGCCGCTCGGACGGATCGAAGCCGATCGCGTTGAGGCCGCGACGCCGCAGCGCCGCGAGCACCGCCTTGCCGCTGATCAAGGAGATCTCGCGCTCGCTCGAGCAGCCGCCGTACAGCACCGCCACGCGCCCGAATTGTGCCGGCTGCTGCACGCGCTGAAAGCCCTTGGCGTCGTGCTGCAATCGCATCAGCGCACGTCTCCGTCAGCGAGCGCGCCGGCCGATGCCGGCTCGCCGACGATACGCACCTCGGTCTCGAGCACGACGCCGTGCAGGTGTTCGACCGTCTGCTGCACGTGTCGGATCAACTGCTCGAGCTCCGTGGCCGTCGCGTGGCCCTCGTTGATGATGAAATTCGCGTGCTTCTCCGACACCACGGCATCGCCGATGCGGTGGCCCTTGAGTCCGGCCGCCTCGATCAGGCGCGCCGCGTGATCGCCGGGTGGATTCTTGAATACCGAGCCGCAGCTCCATTGCCCGAGCGGCTGTGTCTGCTTGCGCCGCTCGGTCAGCGAACGCACGCTGCCGCGCGGCTCCCCGGTGCGCGCTTCGAACTGCAGTTCGGCGGATACAAACCATTCCTCGGCGCGCTCGCGCGCCCCCGAGTCGGCCGGTTCGACTTGGCGATAGCCGATCTGGAAGTCCTGCGCGCTGCGCTCGCGCCGCCGGCCGAAGCGATCGATGGTCTCGACGCTGCGCACATGGCGCCAGGTCTCATCGCCGAAGGCGCCGGCATTCATGGCCAGGGCGCCGCCAAAGGTGCCCGGAATGCCACCGAAGAATTCCGCCTGCGCCAGTCCCCAGTTCAGGCAGGCGCGCGCAATGCGCGCGCACGGCACGCTGGCCTGGCAGTAGATGCGGCTCTGCGAGCGACGCTCGATACGCGTGAACGCGCCGGCCGTGGCGACCACCACGCCGCGGATGCCGCCATCGCGCACCAGCAGGTTGCTGCCCAGTCCGACCCAGTACACCGGCACGGTGACCGGCAGTGCGCGCAGGAACGCCGACAGATCCTCGATGTCGCGCGGAATGAAATACATGTCCGCCGGCCCGCCCGCGCGCCAGGAGGTGTGGTTCGACATCGGCTCGTGCCAGCGCACCCGAGCCATGAATTCAGGCGTGATACTGAGGTTCATGTGCGTGCCTGCTTCATGTGCGTCCCTGCTTCATTTGCGTCCGTGTGACAATTTCGCCGGCAGTTCCTGCGCAATCGCGCCGATGTGGCCGGCGCCCATGGTTACGATCACATCGTCGGCGCGCAGCACGTCCTGGAGCGCTGCGGCGATGTTCTCGAGCTTCTCGACGAACACCGGCTCGACCTTGCCGCGGCTGCGCACCGCGCGGCAGATCGCGCGTCCGTCGGCACCCTTGATCGGCGCCTCGCCGGCCGCATACACCTCGGCCACGAACAGCACGTCGACTCCCGCCAGCACGTTGGCGAAGTCATCGAGCAGGTCGCGGGTACGGCTATAGCGGTGCGGCTGGAACACCAGCACCAGGCGTCGCCCGGGCCAGGCCTGGCGCAGCGCCTCGAGGGTCGCGGCGATTTCGGTCGGATGGTGGCCGTAGTCATCGACGATGCTGACCGTGCCGCCGGCAATGGGCACCTCGCCGATGTACTGCATGCGCCGGTCGATGCCCTGAAAGCCGGCCAGTGCGCGGCAGATCGCCTCATCGGCGACGCCGAGCTCACTGGCCACGGCGATCGCAGCCAGCGCGTTGCGCACGTTGTGTCTGCCCGGCAGATTGAGCGTGACCGGCAACGGCGCCGCGCGCCCCGGCCGTGTGACCAGAAAGTGCGTGCCGGAACGCTCGGGCGCGAGTTCGCTGGCGCGCACATCCACGCCTTCGCGCAGACCATAAGTCAGGAACGGCCGAGCCATGCGCGCCAGCATGGCCTGCAGGTGTTCATCATCCCCGCACAGCACCGCCAGGCCGTAGAACGGCAGGTTGTGCAGGAATTCGAAGAAGCTGCGCTCGAGCTTGGCGAAGTCGCCGCCGTGTGTGCCCAGATGATCGTTGTCGATGTTGGTCACGACCGCGATCACCGGCTGCAGATGCATGAATGAGGCATCGCTTTCATCGGCTTCGGCCACCAGATAGCGGCCCGCTCCGAGCCGCGCATTGCTGCCGGCACTCTTGAGTCGGCCGCCGATCACGAAGGTCGGATCCTCGCCGCCCTCCGCCAGCACGCTGGCGATCAGGCTCGTGGTCGTGGTCTTGCCGTGGGTGCCGGCGACCGCAATCGATTCGCGAAAGCGCATGAGTTCGCCGAGCATTTCCGCGCGCGGCACCACCGGCACGCGTCTGGCCAGCGCCGCCTGCACTTCCGGGTTATCGGCCGCGACCGCGCTGGAGATCACCACCACATCGGCGCGATCGGCATTGGCGGCCTTGTGGCCGATGCGCACGGTCGCACCCAGGCCGACCAGTCGCTCGGTGATGGCGTTGGCCTTGAGGTCCGAGCCCTGCACGCGGTAGCCCAGATTGATCAGCACTTCGGCGATGCCGCCCATGCCGCTGCCACCGATGCCGACGAAATGAATGGTCTCGATGCGGCGCATGCGGGCGCTGTTGGTCACCAGCGTCGCCAATCGCGCTGCCGGAGGCGTCGCGGCGGTCATGCCGCCACCCCCTTGCGCGTCTCGCGGATCAAGTCCGCGCAGGCGTCGGCCAGCTCCTGGACCGCGCGCGGTTTGGCCAGCGAGCGGGAGCGCTCGGCCATCGCGATCAGTCGCCCGCGTCCGCTGCACAGTCCGGCGAGCTGCGCCGCCAGCAGCTCGGCGCTGAGTTCGCGCTCGGGAATCATGATCGCCGCGCCTTCACACACCAGAAATGCCGCGTTGCGCGTCTGGTGATCATCGGTCGCGGCCGGAAACGGCACCAGAATCGCGCCCACGCCGGCTGCGGTGAGTTCCGAGATGGTCAGCGCGCCGGCGCGGCAGATCACCAGATCGGCCCATCCGTAGGCCTCGGCCATGTCATCGATGAACGGCTGCAGTCGCACCGCGACACCGGCTTCGCTGTAGTTGCGCTGCGCCGCCTCCAGCCAGCGCTCGCCGGACTGATGCCGCACATCGAAGCTCAGCGTTGCCGGCAAACGTGCCAGCGCAAACGGTACGATCGCATTCAATCGCGCCGCCCCCTGGCTGCCGCCGAGCACGAGCAGGCGCACGCCGGGGCCGCGCAGCGCGAAGCGCTGCGGCGGCGGCGGCAGCAGAGTGATTTCCGCACGCACCGGATTGCCGATCACCTGCGCGCCGACCGCCGGGGCAAAGCTGCCCGGAAAAGCCGCCAACACGCGCCGTGCCAGCCGGGCCAGGCAGCGGTTGGTGAATCCGGCGATGGCGTTCTGTTCGTGGATCAGCAGCGGCTTGCGCAGCAGCCAGGCGGCGATGCCGCCTGGGCCGGCCACGAATCCGCCCAGCCCGACCACCAGCGCCGGCCGGCGGCGTCGGATCACGGCCAAAGCCTGCAGCAGCGCGCGCGACAGCAGCAGCGGTGCGCGCAGCCACACCAGCGCTCCCTTGCCGCGCAAGCCGCTGACCGACAACCACTCGAGCTCAATGTGTTCGAGTGGCACCAGCCGCGCCTCGAGTCCGCGCTGGGTGCCCAGCCAGACCACCTGCCAGCTGCGCGCGCGCAGCTCACGAGCCAGCGCCAGGGCCGGGAACACGTGACCACCGGTTCCGCCCGCCATGATCAGGGCCAACGGCACGGCGGCACTGGCGTGCACGGCCGCCGCCTGGCGTGCGGCGCTCATACGCGCAGCTCCCGCGTGGCGCGCCGGGCGCTGCGCACGGTCTCGTGGTGCACGCGCAGCACGATGCCCAGCCAGGCCAGGGTGACGATGAGGCTGCTGCGGCCATAGCTCATCAATGGCAACGTCAAGCCCTTGGTCGGCAGCACACCCATGTTGACGCCGATGTTGATGCAGGCCTGCACGCCCAGCCACAGGCCAAAGCCCGAGGCGAGATAGGAAGGGAATTTCAATCCGGCCTCGTAAGCGCGGCGCGCGATCACGAACGCGCGCCAGGTCAGCGCCAGAAACAGGCCCAGGGTCACGGCCACGCCGAACAGTCCGAGCTCCTCGGCCAGCACGGCAAACAGGAAATCGGTGTGGGCTTCGGGCAGATAGAACAGCTTCTGCACGCTCGCGCCCAGGCCGACACCGAACCACTCGCCGCGGCCGATCGCGATCAGCGACTGCGTGAGCTGGAAGCCGCTGTTGAACGGATCGGACCAGGGATCCAGGAATGAGGTCATGCGGCGCATGCGATAGCTGGAGAACAGCACCAGCAGCACCATCGAGCCGCCGGCCGCCAGCAGCATGGCCAGCACGTAGCGCAGGCGCGCACCGGCCAGGAACAGCACGCCGAAGCCGGTGATGAACAGCACGCTGGCGGCGCCGAAATCCGGTTCCATCAGCAGCAGCAGTGCGATGAATCCCAGCAGCGCGAGCGGTCGGGCCAGTCCGGACAGTCCGCTGCGCAGCGCCGACTCGAAACGCACGGCGTAGCTGGCGATGTAGATCAGGGTCAGCACGCGCGCGGCCTCGGAGACCTGGAAGTTCATGCCCGCCAGGCGCAGCCAGCGCCGGCTGCCGTTGACCACATGCCCCAGGCCCGGCAACAGCACGAACACCAGCATGGCCCCGGCGATCAACAGCAAGGGCAGCGCCAGTTGCTCGAGACGTTGACTCGGAATCGAGAAGGTCAGGGCCGCCAGCGCAGTGCCCGCGAGCACCAGCAGCAACTGCCGTTCGAGATAGGCAAACGGATCCCCGTCGCGACCGGCGATCGTGATCGAGGCCGACGTGACCATGATCAGACCCAGCAGCACGATGCTCAGCGCCAGGATGATCATCGGCGCATCCAGCGCCGGACCGCGGCTGCGAGCCTTGGCTTCGGACAGGGTCAACGTCGCGCTGCTCATGCCGCGAGCCTCTGCACCGCCGCAGCGAACACGCGGCCGCGGTGCGCATAGTCGCGGAACATATCCAGGCTCGCGCACGCGGGCGAGAGCAGTACCGTGTCGCCGGCTTGCGCCAGCGTCGCGGCCATCTCGACCGCCGCTTCCAGGCTGGCGACGCAGCGCAGCTCGCAGGCGCCCGCGAGTGCCTCGGCGAGCGCGGGCGCGTCGCGCCCGATCAGCAGCGCATAGCGCACCTTGCCGGTGAAGGCAGCGCGCAACGGCCGGAAATCCTGCCCCTTGCCCAGACCGCCGAGGATCACGAGCAGCGGGCCGTTCATGCCTGCCACCGCAGCCAGCGTTGCGCCGACGTTGGTACCCTTGGAATCATCGACATAGTGCACGCCGCGCACGTCCGCCACCCACTGTGAGCGGTGCGCGAGCCCGGTGAAGCTGCGCAGCTCCGCCAGCATCGGCGCGCGCGGCAGCCCGAGCGCATCCCCGAGCGCCAGCGCGGCCAGCGCATTGGCGCTGTTGTGCGCGCCGGTGAGCCGCATGGCGCTCACGGCCAGCAGCGGCTCAGCGCGGTGTGCCAGCCACGGGCCGCCTTCGTGCTGCAGCAGCGAGTAATCCGCGCCGGCCTCGGCACGCAGTGAAAAACTCAAGCGCCGCCGCGCCGGCGCAATCATCGCCGCGACCCGGGCATCGTCGAGGTTGACCACCGCCACCTCGCAGCGCGCGTAGATGCGCGCCTTGGCCGCCGCGTAGGCCTCCAGATCGCCATAGCGGTCCAGATGATCGGACGTCACGTTGAGCACGGCCGCGGCCGCGAGCGACAGCGAGCTGGTGGTGTCGAGTTGAAAGCTCGAGAGCTCCAGCACGTACAGCTCGGCCGCGTCGTCGAGCAGATCGAGCGCCGGTTCTCCCAGATTGCCGCCGCTGCGAATGCGCAGGCCCGCGCGCGCGGCCATCTGCGCCAGCAGCGTGGTCACGGTGCTCTTGCCGTTGGTGCCGGTGATGCCCGCGATCGGCGCGCGCGCGGCGCGCGCGAACAGCTCGATATCCCCGATCACGCTCAGACCCTTGGCGCGGGCGGCCTCGAAGAACGAGCCGGTGGCCGCGACCCCGGGCGAGACCACCAGCAATTCGGCGCCTTCGAGCAGCGCGCTATCGAAGCCGCCGCGGCGCACGGTGATCTCGCGACCCAGCTGGCTGCCGAGCGCCTGCAGGCTCGGCCATTCGGGCGGCTCGGCGCGGCTGTCGGTCACGGCGACATCAAAGCCGTGCGCAAGCAGGTAGCGGGCGGCGGACAATCCGCTCTTGCCGAGGCCGACCACTACCGCGCGCGCGCTGGCGTTTTCGGTTTGCATGCGCAGCGCCGTCATCGCAGTTTCAAGGTCGACAGTCCTGCCAGAACCAGCAGGAAACTGATGATCCAGAAACGCACGATCACCTTCGGCTCAGCCCAACCCTTGAGCTCGAAGTGATGATGAATCGGCGCCATGCGGAAGAGGCGCCGCCCGGTCAATTTGTACGAGGCCACCTGCAGAATCACCGAGGCGGTTTCCAGCACGAAGATGCCGCCCATGACCAGGGCAACGATCTCCTGGCGCACGATGATCGCCACCACGCCGAGCGCCGCGCCCAGTGCCAGCGCGCCGATGTCGCCCATGAAGACCTGCGCCGGATAGGAGTTGAACCACAGGAAGCCGAGCCCGGCACCGGCCAGCGCGCCGCAGAAGATCAGCAGCTCGCCGGCCTGCGGAATGGCCGGAATCGCCAGGTAGTTGGCAAAGATGGCGTTGCCGCTGGCGTAGGCGAAGATGCCGAGCGCCCCGGCCACCATGGCCGTGGGCATGATCGCCAGGCCGTCGAGACCGTCGGTCAGATTCACGGCATTACTCATGCCGACGATCATGAAATAGCTCAGGGCGACGAAGCTGAACGCGCCCAGCGGCACGCTCACGCTCTTGACGAACGGCACGAAGAAATCCGTCTCGGCCGGCACCTGCGCGGTGCGGAACAGCAGCACCGCGGCGCCCAGGCCCAGCAGCGATTGCCACAGGTATTTCCAGCGCGCGGTGAGGCCGCGCGAATTGCCGACCACGAGCTTCAGGTAATCGTCACAGAAGCCGATGATGCCGAAGCCGACCGTGACGGCGAGCGTGATCCAGACGAAGCGATTGCGCAGATCAGCCCACAGCAGCGTGCTGACGGCCACCGCGACGATGATCAGGGCCCCCCCCATGGTGGGCGTGCCGGCCTTGGGCAGATGCGAGCGCGGCCCGTCATCGCGCACCACCTGGCCGATCTGGTAGCGCGACAGGCGCGAGATCATGCGCGGTCCGACCAGCAGCGACAGGCTCAGCCCCGACATGACCGCCAGGATCGCGCGCAGCGTCAGATATGAAAAAACATGGAAGCCCGTGTAGTGCGGGGCCAGCAGTTTGGCGGTCCAATAGAGCATCGTTCAGCCCGCCTTGCGCGCTTCATCGGGCGCCAGCAGCGCCTCGACCACGCGCTCGAGCCGGTTGACGCGCGAGCCTTTGATCAGCACCCGCACCTCGGGGCTCAAGGCCGCAGCCAGTGCGCGCGCGAGCTCGGTGGCATCGCCATGGCGCTCGGCGCCGGCGCCGAAACTGTCCGCTGCCAGGGCCGCGAGCGCGCCAAAGCTGTAGAGCCGCTCGATGCCCAGAGAGCGGGCCAGCTCGCCGAGCTCGCGGTGGCTGCTCTCGGCGGCGTCGCCGAGCTCGGCCATGTCGCCGAGCACCAGCCAGCGGCGGCCGGGCAGCTCGCTGAGCACCTCGAGCCCCGCACGCACCGAGCTCGGGTTGGCGTTATAGGAGTCGTCGATGAGCCAGGCGCCATGGTGCGCGCGGCGCAACTGCAATCGTCCGCGCACGGCCTGCATCTGCGCCAATCCCGCGGCCACCTGCGCCAGGCTGGCACCGGCATTGACCGCCGCGGCGGCCGCCGCCACTGCGTTGACCACGTTGTGACGGCCGGCGAGCGCCAGTGTCACCGCCGTGCTGCCGCCCGGAGCGCGCAGCCGGAAGTGCGTGCAAAAACCCTGAGCCCCGACCTCGAAGCGCAGCTGCTCGGCACGAAAATCGGCCTCGTGGCGCAGTCCGAAGCTGCACACGCGCGCCGCGGTACTGGCCCGCCACAGTGAGGCGTAGGCGTCATCGCCGTTGATGACGGCGACGCCGCTGGAGGGCAAGCCGCTGACCATCTCGCCCTCGGCCCGCGCCGCGCCCTCGAGTGAACCGAAGCCTTCCAGATGTTCGGCGCCGGCATTGGTGATGAGGCCGATGCCGGGGCGCGCGATCTGCACCAGCTGCTCGACATCGCCGCGACGGTTGGCGCCCATCTCAATCACGGCGCTGCGATGGCTCGCGTCCAGGCGCAGCAGCGTCATGGGCACACCGAGGTGATTGTTCAGATTGCCGCGCGTGGCCAGACACGGGCCCAGCTGTGCCAGGATCCCGGCCAGCATCTCCTTGACCGTGGTCTTGCCGTTGCTGCCGGCCACGCCGATGACCGGGCCGGTGAAGCGTGCGCGCGTCGCGCGCGCCGCGTTCGCGAGCGCCTGCTCGACATTGGAGACGATAATCTGCGCCAGCGGCGCCTCGATCTGTCGCAGCACCAGCGCACCGGCGGCGCCGGCGGTAGCCGCCGCGGGCACGAAGCTGTGACCATCGATGCGCTCGCCGTGCAGCGCCGCGAACAGGTTGCCCGGCACGAGCTTGCGTGTGTCGATGGCGACCTCATTGAATTCGCGGTCGGGGCCGATGAGCCGGCCATGGCAGGCGGCGGCGAATTGCGCCAGGCTGCGGATCATGCGCGGCCCCATTCCAGCAGCGCTGCGCGCGCGACCGTGGCATCGCTGAAGGCCCGCCGCTCGCCGCCGATGAGCTGATACGCCTCGTGGCCCTTGCCGGCCACGAGCACGACGTCCTCTGCCGCGGCAGCCGCGAGCGCGCCGCGAATGGCCAGCGCGCGATCGTGGATGACCCGGGTGTGAGCGCCGCCGCCGGCGGCAACAATGCCCTGCAGGATCGCGTCGGTGATCTGCTGCGGGTCCTCGCCGCGTGGATTGTCATCGGTCACGATCACGGCATCGGCGTCGCGGGCGGCCATGCGCCCCATCTCGGCGCGCTTGCCGGGATCGCGCTCGCCACCGCAGCCGAAGACACAGTGCAGACGACCGCGGCAATGTTCGCGCGCGGCGTGCAGGGCCTTGGCCAGCGCATCGGGCGTGTGCGCGTAATCGATCAGCACCAGCGGCCGCAGGCCGCCGCCCTCGGGCTGCATGCGCCCGGGCGGCGCCGAGCAGCGCGAGAGCGCCTCACAGGCCGCCGCCAGCGGTACGTCCCAGGCCAGCAGCACCGCCAGCACGCTCAGCAGGTTGTCGACGTTGAAGTCGCCGATCAGCGCACTGGACAGTCGTGCCGCGCCGCGACTGCTCTGGATTTCCAGTTCCAGGCCGCTGTCGCCGGCGTGTATGGCGCTGGCGCAGACGTAGTCGGCGCCACTGGCGAGCCACTCCGAGGGGCGCTGCGAGGTCAGGAACAGCTGCGCGGATTGCGACTCGCGGCGACTGTGCTGCGCCAGCTCCAGCCCGAACGGATCATCGATATTGATCACGCGCACGGCGAGCGTCGGCCAGTCGAACAGCTTGGCCTTGGCAGCGCCGTAGGCGCGCATATCGGGGTGGTAATCCAGGTGATCGCGCGTCAGATTGGTGAATACGGCGGTATGAAAGCGCACCCCGGCGCAGCGATCCTGATCGAGCGCATGCGAGGAGACTTCCATCACCACCATCTCGAATGCCTGCGCTCGCAGCCGCGCCAGCAGCCGCTGCAGAGTCACCGCATCCGGCGTCGTGGTCCCCAGAGCAGTCAGGGCGTCGGTTGCGCCGCCACCGAGCGTGCCGATGTAGGCGGCGCGTCGGCCACAGTGCTCCAGCGCCTGCGCCAGCAGCCAGGCACAGGTGGTCTTGCCATTGGTGCCGGTGATGCCGGCGACCGTCAGGCTGGCCGAAGGCGCATCGAAGAAGCGGTCGGCGATGTAGCCGAGCTGGGCGCGCAGATTCGGCACCGCGCGTACCACGATCGATGCGTCCACGCTGGGCGCGAGCACGCCCGGTGCAGGCTCCCAGAGGATGGCGCGCGCGCCGGCGGCGGCGGCTGCCGGCGCGAAGTCGACGCCATGGTGCGTGCCGCCGCGGCAGGCGAAGAAGGCCGCGCCTGGCCTGACCTCGCGGCTGTCCTGCGTCAGATCCGAGACCTCGAGCTGTTCGGGCACGTCGACCAGGCCGCCGAGCACGGCCTTGAGCGGCCGCCAGCTGCCCTGGCTCGGCACGGTCATCGCCGCGCCACCTTCTGACCCGGGCTCAGCGGCTCGCTCGCTCCCGTGCTCTCATCGGGCGCCACCGCCAGCAGCCGCAGCGCACCGCCGACCACGGCGGAGAACACCGGTGCCGACACATCGCCGCCCATGTATTTCCCCGCCGTCGGTTCATCGATCACGATCACGGCGGCGAGCCGTGGATGCGATGCCGGGGCGACCCCCGCGAACACCGAGGTATAGCGGTCCTTGGAATACGTGCCGTTGCTCGACTTCCAGGCGGTACCGGTCTTGCCGGCCACGCGATAGCCCGGAATCCTGGCGCGCACGCCTGTGGCCCCTTCCTGGGTCGTGACCGCCTCCAGCAGGCCCAGCAGGTCGCGGCACACGGTCGGATTGAGCACCCGCTCGCCTTCGGGCGCGACATCGATGCGCAGCATCGAGACCGGCCGGCGGATGCCGATCGCGCCGATCGCGGCATACGCCTGGGCCAGCTGCAGCGGTGTCACCGAAATGCCATAACCGTGAGAGAGCGTTGCAATGCTGATCGCGCGCCAGTGCGAGTAGTTGGTGAACACGCCGGCCGATTCGCCCGGAAAGCCGCTACTGGTGACCTGGCCAAACCCGAACTGGTTCAAGGTGGCCCAGATCTGTTGTGGTTCGAGCTGCAGCGCCAGCTTGGCCATGCCGACGTTGGAGGACTTCGCCAGCACCGTGGCCAGCGGAATGGCGCCGAGATTGTGTTCGTCCTCGAAGGTGGTGGCCCCGACCTGGATGAATCCCGGGTCGGTGTCGATGACGCTGTTGGTGTTGAATTTGCCGGAGGCCAGGGCCGCGGCGACGATGAATGGCTTGATGCTCGAGCCCGGCTCGAACAGATCCGTGACCGCGCGGTTGCGATAGGTCGCAGCCTGCAGCTGGGTGCGATCATTCGGGTTGTAGGCCGGCTGATTGACCATCGCCAGCACTTCGCCGCTGTCGATGTCGATCACGACCGCCGAGCCGGCGCGCGCGCGATTCTCGAGTATGGCGCTCTTGAGCTCGCGATAGGCCAGGTACTGGATGCGCAGATCCAGGCTCAGGGCCAGGTCGCGCCCCGGGCGCACGGGACGGATGCTCTCGATGTCCTCGACCTTGCGTCCCTTGCTGTCCTGGATCACGCGCTTGGCGCCATCCTCGCCCGCGAGCCAGTTGTCGAAGGCCAGTTCCGCGCCTTCCTGCCCGACATCATCGATGCTGGTGAAGCCGAGCACGTGCCCGGTCACCTCGCTGTCCGGATAGTAACGGCGGTACTCGCGCGCAAGATTGACGCCCGGCAGGTTGAGCGCCTTGACGCGCTCGGCGTCGCTGGGCTGCAGTCCGCGCGCCAGATACAGGAACTCGCGGTCCATGTTGCTGCTGACGTGGCGCATCAAGGCCTGGCGGTCGCTGCCGAGCACGCTGGCGAGCCGCGGCAGCTGCTCGAGATTCCCGGCCAGCTCGTGTGGATTGACCCAGACCGAATCCACCGGCGTGCTGACCGCCAGCGGCTCGCCGTTGCGATCGGTGATGTTGCCGCGATGGGCGATGATGGCCGCCACGCGCGAGAAGCGCGCGTCGCCCTGCTGCGCGAGAAACGGATGGTCGACGAGCTGCAGATCCACCGCGCGGCCGATCAGCCCCGCGGCCGCGGCCAGCAGCAGGCCGAACAGCAGCTGCAGACGCAGGCGGAACGAATACCGGCCGGCAGTCTCGCCGCGAGCACTGCGCCCGAGCGCACCGCGGCCCGAACGCGCGGCGGCGCCCGATCGTGCGCGCAACAGGGCCCGCAGCGTCATGGCGGCACGATCTCGATGTCGCGCGAATCGGGAATGCTCATGTGCAGCCGCTCGCTGGCGACGCGTTCGACGAACGCGTAGGTCGACCAGGCGCTCTGCTCGAGTTGCAGACGCCCCCATTCGGCATCGAGCTCATCACGGCCGCTGTTGAGGCGTTCGAGTTGGACGAACAGCTCGCGCGCGCGGTACTTGCTGTAGATCGCGCCCGCGGCCGAGGCGAGCACTGCCCACCACAATAGCGCCACGGCCAGCGCCAGCAGGCTTCGCGGGAGCGTCATCTGCTACTGCGGCGCGAGCGGCGTGAGCTGGCAGCGCGATCGGCGTCGCCGGCCTGCGGGTCCAGTCGCTCCGCGACCCGCAGCAAGGCGCTGCGGGCACGAGGATTGGCGCGAATTTCATCCAACGACGCGCGCTGCTTGCGGCCTATGCGGCGCAGCGGCGGCTGCGCCTGCAGCGGCAGTTGCGGCAGACCGGCCAGTACCGGATCGGGTTCGGAATGGCGGCGAATGAAGTCCTTGACCAGCCGGTCTTCGAGCGAATGAAAACTGATGGCCACGAGCCGGCCGCGCGGAGCGAGCAGCGCCAGGGCCTGTGCCAGGCCACGCTCGATCTGTCCGAGCTCGTCGTTGAGCCAGATGCGCAGCGCCTGGAAGGTGCGCGTCGCCGGATGCTTGCCGGGCTCCCGGGTGCGCACGACGCGCGCGACCAGCGCGGCGAGCGCAGCGGTGCGCGTCAGCGGCTGCGTGTCGCGCGTGCGCACGATCTCGCGGGCGATGCCGCCGGCAAAGCGCTCCTCGCCCAGCGTTGCGATCACGTGGCGCATCTCATCGCTACTCGCCCGCGCGAGCCATGCGGAAACTGGTTGGCCGCGCGTCGGGTCCATGCGCATATCGAGCGGACCGTCGTGGACGAAACTGAAACCGCGCGCTGCATCGTCCAGCTGTGGCGAGGAGACGCCGAAATCGAACACGATGCCATCGCATGGCGTGTCGATACCCTGCGCGCGCAGCAGCGCTGCCAGCTCGGCGAATTCCCCGTGCACGAGGCGCAGTCGCGGCTCATGCGCAAAACGCAGCCGCCCGGCTGCGATCGCCTGCGGGTCACGATCGATCGCCACCAGCCGCCCCTGCGCTCCGAGCCGTTCGAGAATGCGCGCGCTGTGGCCGCCGCGGCCGAACGTGGCATCGACGTAGAGGCCGGCCGGGCGCAACGCCAGAGCCGCAAGCACCTCTTCGACAAGCACCGGCGTGTGCTCATCCAACTCCCTAGTTCCCCGCAATCGCCCAGCCGCCGCCTCAAAGCGACAGCGAATCGAGTTGCGCCGGCAGATCGGTCGTGGCCGCCTCTTTTTTGAGCCAGGCGTCGCGCCGTTCCATCCAGCGAGTCTCGTCCCATAATTCGCAACGACTGCCTTGCCCGATCAGCATCGCGTGCCGGTCCAGACCGGCAAATTCGCGCAGCTCCTGCGGCAACAACATGCGCCCGTGTCCGTCGAGAGAAAGGTCCGTGGCGTGTCCGACCATGAGCCGCTGCAGCCGTCGCGACTCGGGGTGCAGACTCGGCAGCCGCATGAGCTGCTGCTCGACCTGCTCCCAGTCGTTCAACGGGTACAGCAGCAGACAGTCCCCGTCGCGATCGACCGTGATGACCAGTTGGCCGGCGGATCGCTCGAGCAAACGTTCGCGGTAGCGCGTGGGGATCACCATGCGCCCCTTGTCATCCAGCGTGACTTTTGCTGCACCGCGGAACATAGCGTGTAGGCGGAATCGCCCATCTCTCCCCACTTTTTCCCACCTGGCGCCACTATAGAAATGCTGATGCCAGCATGTCAACGTCTGAGTGGGAAATTTCTGAAGCGCAGTAGGTACTTACGCGCTGCACGCAGGCCCCGTCGAGGTTCTTGCGGCGAGGCGTCAAAAGTGGGACTGTATGCGGATCAGAGACTTGAACTGGAAAGTTCGACAATATTCGATTTTCAGGCAGGTCTCAATGGTGCACGAACAGGCGGCGCGTGAAGAGGCGGAGAGTCAGCCTGTAAGCCGGGTTCTGTCGAGAGCAGCCATTCCTCTGGGACCTGCGTCACCGCAGGCCTCAAGCGGCCTACCCGGAAGCACGCGCGGGCGCGCGCTGCAGTCTTTTTCAGGGACTGCGACTTCCCTATTTGGCCTTGCTCCAGGTGGGGTTTGCCTTGCCGTCGAATGTTGCCATTGACGCGGTGCGCTCTTACCGCACCATTTCACCCTTACCAGCGCCGTTGCCGGCGCTTCGGCGGTTTACTTTCTGTTGCACTGTCCGTGAGCTCGCGCCCCCCAGGCGTTACCTGGCACCCTGCCCGCCGAGCCCGGACTTTCCTCCACGCTGCCGTGAGGCAGCGCAGCGGCTGCCCAGCCGACTCTCCGCCGCAGCACCATACTGGCTTCAGGGCTCGCCCTCAACCGCGCTCAGTGCGCGCAAACGCTGCGCCAGCGCATAGGCCTCGCTGCGCTTGACCCCGGCGATCTGGGCCGCGAGCGCCGCCGCGCGTGCCGGCGGCAGCTCGTTCAGCAGCAATTTCAGGGCTCGCGCCAGTAGCGCGCGATCCCCCGCATCCTCCCCCGGGTCGGCCACACCCTCGACCAGCAGCGTGATCTCGCCGCGGGCCATGTTCGGCTCCGCCACCGCCATGGCTGCCAGCTGCTCGAGCGTGCCGCGATACACCGCTTCATGCAGTTTGGTGAGCTCGCGCGCGACCACGGCGCGCCGCTCGCCGCCGAACAGTTGCGCCAGATCGCTCAGCGTCGCGGCGATGCGATGTGGGGCCTCAAAGAACACCAGCGTGCGAGTCTCGGCGGCCAGCCGCGCCAGGCTGGTGCGCCGCTCGCCGGCGCGTGAGGGCAGGAATCCCTCGAACACGAATCGGTCCGTGGGCAGGCCGGCGATGCTCAGCGCGGCGGTCAGCGCCGAAGCGCCGGGAATGGCCCGGATGGCGATGCCCGCGGCGGCCGCGGCACGCACCAGCTGGAAGCCCGGATCGGACAGCAACGGCGTGCCGGCGTCGCTGACCAGCGCCACGACCTTGCCGGCTTCGAGCTCGCGCACCAGATGCTCGATGCGGCCGGACTCATTGTGCTCATGCAGCGAAACCAGCGTGCCGGAGATGCCGATCGCGGCCAGCAGCGCCCCGGTGCGCCGCGTATCCTCCGCCGCGATCAGATCCGCGGCCCTCAGCGCCGCGCGCGCGCGCGGGGCGAGATCGCCCAGGTTGCCGATCGGCGTGGCCACGACCTCGAGCCTGCCGCCGGACGAGAGCTGCCGCGAGGGAACCTCTATAATTGTCTTCTCCGATTACCCACCGCGGGGCCTGCCGGCACTGCGGACAACCGAAGCTTGCGGGTCAAGATGTCGATGACGCAACTGAAAATGGCGGCAATGGGCCGTGCGCTGGCCGCAATGGGCGCTCTGGTGCTGTGCAGCTGCAACGCCTATCCCCCGGTTCGCCCGCCGCAGGGCCCACCGGCGGCCAATGTAGGTGCCCAGGGGGCCGCCGTGCCGGGGGATCATGCCCGGGCAGCCGCGCAATACGAGGCGCAGGCTACCGGCCGTGCGCCGCCGGCGCAGATCGACCTGATGCTCTCGGCCGCGCGCGAATGGCTCGCCGCCGGGCGCGCCGCCGAGGCCATTCGCGTGCTCGCGAGCGTCAATGCCGCCGCGCTCAGCCCCGCGCAGAGCAGCGAGCGCTCGCTGCTGAGCGCTGAGATCTCACTCGCGAGCCAGCATCCGGATGAGGCCTGGCAGAAAATCGCAGCGTTGCCCGAGCCCACCACGGCCAGCGGCGCCGGACGCTTCTTCCTGCTCAAGATCCGCATCGCTTTGGCCGACGCGCGCCCCGTGGATGCCATTCTTGCCGAGATGGCGGCCGAGCGCTTCGCCTCCAGCCCGGCCGATCGCACCGGGCTGCGCTCGCAGCTGCTGGCCGCATTGCGTGATGCGCACGAGCGCGGCCTCACGCTCGACCCGCAGGCCAGTCAGGACCCGACCGTGCGTGGCTGGCTCGAGCTCGGCGCGATCGCCACGCAGGCGCGCGGTGCTTCACTGACGGCCGAATCCGAAGCGGCGCGCTGGCGTGCCAAGTATCCGAATCATCCGGGCGCCGAGGTGTTGCCGCAGGCCCTGCCGACCCCACTGATTGCCAGCGTGGTGGGCGCGCGCGTCGCGCTGCTGCTGCCGCTGACCGGGCCAGCTTCCGGGCAAGCCGCAACCGTACGGGATGGCTTCTTCAGCGCCTACTATCAGCTGCCGGCGGCCAGTCGCCCGGAATTGCGCCTGTACGATACCGGCGCGCTGCCCGGACCCGAGGCGATCGCGCAGGCGCGCGCGGCCGGCAGCAGCTTCATCGTCGGCCCGCTCACACGCGAGGACGTCGCCGCGGTGGCCGATACCGGTGCCCAGCCGGTGCCGGTACTGGCCTTGAACTTCCTGCCGCCCGATCGCCTGGCACCCAACGGTCTGTACCAGTTCGCGCTGTCCCCGGAGGAGGAGGCGCGCATCGTCGCGCGCCGACTGCTGGCCGACGGCCATCACCGCGGCATCGCGCTGATTCCGCGCGGCGATTGGGGCACTCGTGTCAGCGACGCCTTCACCCATGAGCTCACGGCCGGCGGCGGCAGTCTGATCGCCGTGGCCACCTACGATCCGGCCGGCCACGACTACGGTTACGAGCTGCAGAGCATCCTGCGCGTCGACGACAGCGCCGCGCGCCACCAGCGGTTGCAGAGCGTGCTGGGTGGCAAGCTGAACTTCGAGCCGCGGCGGCGCGCCGACATCGAATTCGTATTCATCGCCGCCGCGGCCGCCACCACCGCGCGCCTGATCGATCCGCAGCTCAAATTCTTCTATGCCGGGGACATCCCGAGCTATTCGCTCTCCAACGCCTACGAGCCGGACTCCACCGCCTCCAATCAGGACATCGATGGCCTGATGTATCCGGACATGCCCTGGATGGTCAGCGGCGACGGCAGCATCGATGAGATCCGCAACAACATCGCGCAGGCCTGGGAGGATCGCGCCGCCTGGCGCAGCCGGCTGTTTGCCTTCGGCTACGACGCCTGTCAGCTCATGCTGGCGATGTCCGCCAAGGGACGCAGTCCCGCCGATGCGCAGGTAGCGGGCCTGACCGGCACGCTGCATTTCGATCCCGACCGGCGCGTGCTGCGCGAGCTCATCTGGGTGCAGATACACAACGGCGAGCCTCGGCGGCTCGCTGCCAGCGCCGCCGACTGACCGGGGCGGCATTTGCCGCATAACGCAGCACTTTCCCGGCGCTGACCGCGCGCTGCCGGTCGCGGATACTGCCGGCCACGCGCGCATGCGCGAGGCTCTGCGGGGGCCGCATCATGGATCGCCAGGACATCGGACGCGCCGCCGAAGCACGCGCGGCGCAGTGGCTGCAGCAGGCAGGCTTTACGGTCGTGGCGCGCAACTACCGCTGCCGCATGGGCGAGCTCGACATCATCGCCCGGCGCGCGCAGCTGCTGCTGATCGTCGAGGTGCGATTGCGCTCGCGCACGCAATTCGGCGGCGCGGCGGCCAGCATCACCGCCGCCAAGCGCGCACGCATCGTGCGCGCCACGCGCTACCTGCTGCGCTGCCAACCTGCGCTGGCGAAGCTGGCCGTGCGCTTCGATGCGCTGCTGCTGCACACCCCGGACGGTCCGATCGAGTGGATCGAAGGCGCGTTCGAGGCGCGCTGAGGCCGCGTGCGCGCTACTTGACCAGGGTCTACTTGACGATGGTCAGTTTCGCGCGCCGCCCTTCCCCGGGTGGGGCCTGCGGGCGTTCCGGCGGCGCGGGGCCCTCGGGTGGGGTCGGTTCGGCTTCCGCCTCGGAGAAGATCATGCCCTCCCCGGTCTCGCGCGCATACACCCCGAGCACGGCCGCCATGGGCACGCGCACATGATGGGCGACACCGGCGAATCGGGCATCGAATTCGATGCCGTCGTTCTTGAGCTGCAGCCGCTGGGTGGCCGTCATCGACAGATTCAACACGATCTTGCCGTCCTTGACGTACGCGGAGGGCACCTCCACGCCGGCGCGCAGCGCATCGACGATCACGTGCGGCGTGTGGCCGCTGTCGCTGATCCATTCGTGCATCGCCCGCAGCAGATAGGGCCGCCTGGAGACCGCGCCGCTGTCGCTGATGTTCTTGCTCGACATCAACCCGCCCTCATTTCGATCTCGGCTTCCGACAGGCTGTCGCGAAATGAGGGCCGCGCGAACAGTGTGCTGGCGTAGCGTGCCAGCGCCTGGGCCTGCGGCGGCAGGTCGATTTCATAGCGGCGCATGCGCCACAGGATCGGCCCGATGCTGGCATCGACCAGCGAGAATTCATCGCTCAGGAAAAACGGCTTGACCTTGAACAGGTCCGCGCTCTGCAGGATGGCATCGCGCAGCACCTTGCGGTTTCTGGCCGCGTGCTTGCGGTCGTGGTCTTCGTCGATCTGCTGCGCCAGGCCGTACCAGTCGCGTTCGATGCGATACAGCGCCAGGCGGAATTGGGCCCGCAGAATCGGATCGACCGGCATCAGCGGCGGGTGCGGAAAGCGCTCGTCCAGATATTCGATGATGACCCGCGAGTCGTACAGCACCAGGTCACGGTCCACGAGCGTCGGCAGACTGTGATACGGATTCAGGTCGAGCAGATCCTCGGGATAGCGTCCCGGCACGACATCGATGATCTCGATCTCGACGCCTTTTTCGGCCAGCACGATTCGAGTGCGATGGCTGTGCGGCTCATCGGGGGCCGAAAAAAGCGTCATGATTGAGCGGCGACTGGACACTAATCAACTCTCCTCAGGAAGGAGCGATCATCGCGCTCTCGGGGTCAGAGCGCGCATGGCGCATTGACGACGCTCAATGCACCTCTTTCCAATATTCTTTTTTCAACAGCCAGCTCAGCCAGGTCAGCAGCAGCAGAAACAGCACGACCCAGATGCCCATCGAGCGGCGCTCGATCTGCGCTGGCTCGCCGGCATAGTCGAGAAAATTGACGGTATCACGCACGAACTGGTCGTACTGCGCGCTGCTCATGCTGCCGGGAACGCTGGTGAGGAAATGATCGAACACCTTGTCGTCCCCGACCTGGCGGAACACGGCCTGGTTGACTCCGCCGAGATCGGACAGCACCGCCGGCATCGCCGCACTCGGATCGGCCAGGTTGTTGCTGCCGGTGGCGCTGCTGGCGTCGACATAGAAAGTCTTCAGGAAGCGGTAGACGTAGTCCACGCCCTTGGAGCGGGTAATCAGCGACAGGTCCGGCGGCACCTTGCCGAACCAGTTCACGGCATCGGCACTGGGCAGCGCGGTGCTGATGTAATCCAGATTGCCGCTGCCGGGGGCCAGCAGATCGGCCTCCAGAACCTGGCTCGAAATTTTCAAATCGTTGGCCATGCGCTGGTAGCGCACATACTTGAGCGCATGGCAGCCGTTGCAGTAGTTCATGAAGTTGCGCGCGCCACGTTGCAGCGAAGCCAGATCACTGACCGAATTGCCGGCATGCCAGCTCTGCCAGTCCACGGGCGCGGGCGGCTCGGCCGTCGCGGCTGGCTCGGCGCTCGCCTCGGCCGCCAAGGCCGCCAGCGGCAGGCAGCACAGCGACAACAGGACAGTGGCGAGCTTACGCATGGAACGTGACTCGCTCGGGCACGGGTTTGACCGGATCGATCCGGCTGTAGAGCGGCATCAGCAGGAAGAAGGCGAAATACGGCACGGCGCATACCCGCGAGAGCGTCACATAAATGCCCTGCGCCGGCTGCAGGCCCAGGTACATCAGGCCGAGGAAGGACAGCGTGAACAGGGCGAAGAACGTTTTGAATACCCAGCCGCGATAGCGAATGGACTTGACCGGGGAACGATCCAGCCACGGCAGGAAGAAAAACGCCGACACCGCAATCAACATCAACAGCGCGCCGATGCTCTTGGAGGGCACGGAACGCAGAATGGCGTAGTACGGCGTGAAGTACCACGAGGGTGAAATCGGATCGGGCGTGGACAGCGGATTGGCGGGCTCGAAGTTCGCCTTCTCGAGAAACAGGTCCGAGAAGGTGGGTATGTAGAACACCACGATCGCGAACAGCGTCAGGAATACCGCGACCCCGAAGATGTCCTTGACCGTGTAATACGGATGAAACGGTATGCCGTCCAGCGGTATGCCCTGGGCGTTCTTCTTCTCCTTGATCTCGACACCGTCCGGATTGTTGGAGCCGACCTCGTGCAGCGCAATCAGGTGCAAGGCCACCAGCAGCAGCAGCAGCAATGGCACCGCCACCACGTGCAGCGAGAAGAAGCGGTTCAGGGTCGCATCGGCGATGCCGTAATCGCCTCGGATCCACTCCACCAGCCCCGGTCCGATGACCGGAACGGCGCCAAACAGATTGATGATCACGGTCGCGGCCCAGAACGACATGTTGCCCCAGGGCAGCACATAGCCCAGGAACGCCTCGGCCATGAGCGCCAGATAGATGATCATGCCGAACAGCCACAGCAGCTCGCGCGGGGCCTTGTACGAGCCGTACATCATGCCGCGATACATGTGCAGATAGATGACCAGGAAGAACGCGGAGGCACCGGTCGAGTGTAGATAGCGCAGCAGCCAACCGAAGTCGACCTCGCGCATGATGAACTCGACCGAGTCGAAGGAGGTGGCCTCGCCGACCTTGTAGAACATCGCCAGGAAGATGCCGGTCACCAGCTGCATGACCAGCACCAGCAGCGCCAGCGAGCCGAAGAAATACCAGAAATTGAAATTCTTGGGCGCGTAGTACTCGAGCAGCTGGCTGCGCAGGAATGTGTCGACCGGCAGGCGTCTGTTGATCCAGGCCCACAGGCCGGGCTTGGAATAAGCCTCGTTCGCCATCAGGCGACTCCTTTGGCCGTTGCGTCATCGAGCCCGATCACCAGCGTATGTGCATCCTTGAAGCTGTAGGGCGGGATGCTCAGATTGGTCGGCGCCGGCGAACCGTCGAACACGCGGCCGGCCATATCGAAGCGCGAGCCGTGACAGGGGCAACGAAAACCGCCCGGCCAGCTGGCACCGAGCACCGCATCACCCGGATCGAAGAACTGCTTGGGCAGACAGCCCAGGTGAGTGCAGATGCCGATCAGAACCAGCACGTCGGCCCGCCGCGAGCGCATCTCGTTCTGCGCATACTTGGGCTGCAGCGACTGATCCGACTTCGGATCCTTGAGATCGGCGTCGTTCTTGGTGAGCGCATCGACCAGGGACTGGGCCCGGCCGACGATGTAGATGACCTGCTTGCGCCAGGTCGCGGTGATCATCTGCCCGGTCTCGAGCTTGCCGATATCGATCAGCACCGGCGCACCCAGCGCGCGCGCGCGCTCGGAAGGCTCCCAGGATTCCACGAACGGCACGGCCGCCAGAACCGCCCCGACCGCCGCGGTCGCGCTGGCGGCCACCGTCAGAAACTTTCTGCGGCTCGGATCGATCTCCGGGCCAAGCGCAGTTGCGCCGACGTCACTCATGTCTTGTGCACTCTCAATTCCCCGCAAGCGGTAAATTTCGGCCGGCGCGCTTACGAACGCTACGTCTAAGCCCGGGAAGTGTCGCATTATACACAACCCTTCGAACGGGCCTGCGGGCTTGATCATCCACGAGTGTCATGGAT
>Ga0302325_10008000_pt1 | contig 23320 bp, 19 predicted proteins | sample Palsa_T0_2_FD_201948 | JGI IMG/M metagenome (GOLD analysis project Ga0302325, IMG submission 201948) | Peat permafrost microbial communities from Stordalen Mire near Abisko, Sweden - Palsa_T0_2 | ecosystem: Environmental > Terrestrial > Soil > Palsa > Peat permafrost | place: Sweden: Abisko... | reverse complement strand
GCGATCCCCGGGGCCGATCGTGGTCGGCCGCCACACCGACACCGAAGTGCTCGAGGGATACGCCGAGGCTCAGCTCGACGCGCTCAACTCGGTGATCGACCGACTGCCAGCGTCGACATCAAACGAATATGAGACGTATATTCTTTCTGTGATCGAACAGTGCGTGAAGGCCGAGATGCTGGCCGCCAACTCGTGGCGGGTCGCGGTTAACGCAGACGCGGCGTCGGCGGGACGGCTGATGCACCACCTTCAGGCCTTGGAGGCAACTCGGGGCGCACTTCTCGAACGGATGCCGCTGAGCCTCAGTGCGCGTGTCGACCGAGCGTGTGCGCAGTCGCCGCTGCCCGAAGCGGTGATCGCGGCGCTCCTCGGAGTCACGGCGGCGGAAATGTGGGACATCCGAAATAGGGGAGTCATCCCACCCGGGGCGCTGCCTCGCGTCCGGGCGTTCGCCGATCTGGCCGGTGACATTGACGGTGCTGCTGCCGACAACGAGGGAGCGGAACAGTGAGCGGAACCGAATTGTCGGCCTTGAGCCGAGCCCACGAACTCTTCGCCGGCACCACCCAGGAAGCGGCACTCCATGTCCACCCGGAGCCATTTGACGGACTGCTGGAGCGTGCCGCGGGCCTGAATAGCGGCGCAGGACAGGAGATTTACCAGTCAGCGGTACACCGCAGCCGGGAGGCCCTGCGATCGGCGGCGAGCACAGACGCGGTGGTGACCGCCACCGCGGCACAAGCCCACCGGGATCACGCCACCGCTCGAGCGCTGACCAAGGGTGTTCTCGACGAGGCCCGCGCCGACACCGCGGTGCCGGACAACCCGATCGCGCAGCGTGAAGCGATCCGCCGACGGGCAGCGCGGTTGCGCGCGCAGCAGCTGCATGTGCTGGCGGCCCGCCGGCGGGCCCGACGGCACCGGTCGAGATGGCGCCCGTTGAGCTACCGAATGTCGCACCGCGGCCTGTCTTCGGCTGGGTTGCGGTTACCGCCGGCGAACAGCCGGGCCGGCATCGCGGTGCGGGCAGCGCTGTCGCGGTTGGGCCGGCCGTACGGTTGGGGGGCGACCGGGCCGGACACCTTCGACTGCTCGGGGTTGACCCAATGGTCCTACGCCCGGGCGGGAGTCCATCTGGACCGCACCACCTTTCAGCAGATTTACGACGGAATTCCGATCGCGCGCTCACAGGTCCGCCCCGGCGACCTGGTCTTTCCCAGCGCGGGACACGTGCAATTGGCGATCGGCAACAACCTCGTCGTCGAAGCACCCCACTCCGGTGCCACGGTGCAAATCAGCCCACTTGGCACAGGCGTGCACATCCGGCGTCCGCTGGGGTGACGGGCAACGGCGATGGTTGTCGAGGGTCGACCCGGTCAGTACGGTCATGCCATGGCAGAGCAGGCCGGGCTCTCGATCGACGCGATCGGGGAGAAGCAGGTGGCGTTGTCGACGCAGCACGCGGCGGTCGCCGACGCCGACCGCGCCCTCGCCGAAGCGCTGGCCGCCGCACACGCGGCAACGGTCGAGGGCGCCCGGCGCCTCGATGCGATCGGGGCCGAGATCGACCGTGCGGTAGGGAATCAGGCCGCCCTCGGGCTGGACACCGGGGTGGGCGCCCGCGAGTTTCAGAAGTTTCTGCTCGCCAAGCAGCGTGAAATCTTGGCGGTAGTCTCAGATGCCAGTGAGCTCGACTGCGCCGCCAAAGCGGTCTTGGACAAGTTGAGCGAGCGCTACAATTTCTCCGCCGGCTAGCGCCTAAGCGCCGGTGCGATGTCGGTTGTGCACACGGGTGAATTGTCGACGACGGGGCTCCTGGCTACTGTCGCCACATGTTCGGGCAGCGAAGCGATGGCGACGCCTGACGACGTGCTCGCCACTGTCGAGCACGTCAAGCAATGCACCGGTGACCCGAAAGCCTGGTTGACCGGTTTGACACCGCAGGACGTAACGGATGCGACGACAGTGTTCTCGGCGAGCCCGTCGCGACTCGATGGGCTCGTTTCGCGTATCCGCCACCAGCATCCGGATCTCTTTGATGCGAAGACGGGGGAGATGATCTATCCGGCGCCGACGGGACCCAGCGCCCATCCGCAAGGTGGCGCCGCCTCCGATCATCAGGAAGGCGACGCGGCCGACGCGATCAGAAGCGCCGAAGTCGCGCTGGCGCATCAGAGCTCGGCGACTGCCCAAGTCGATCTGCAGGTGGTGACGGCAATTCTCAATGCGCACCAAAATGCCGCAGCCAGCAGAGACGCGCTGAATACCCTGCAGCGCGACGTCGAGGTCGCTGTGGCAACGCGATCCGATTTGGACACGCCGGCCGGAGCGCGTGACTTCCAGCGGTACCTGATCGGCAAGCTGAAGGATATCCGCGCCGTGGTCGCCGGCGCGAGCCTCGACGACACGTCGAGCTCGGCGCTGATGGCGGCGTGGACATCGCTGTACAACTCTGCCCAACCTCCTTCCGATGCAGTGGGCGACCAGCGCCCGCCGGCAGGTGCGGAATCCCCGGCGCAACCTGTCACGCAAAGTCACACGGCTGCAACGGCATCCGACCTGAGTCCCGACCTTGATCTGCCGCAGGACGACGATCGTGGACTGCCATCCGAGAACATGCCTGCGCAAACCGCCACCGCGCACGCTCCGGCGAGTGCAGATTCACCGGCCATTCCCGCATTCGGCGGTGCAGGTCTGCCGAGCGGCTCGACGACGCCGGGGTGGGGCATGCCGGCAGGCCTGCCGTCCAACGGCGCCATGCCGGAATCGGACGACCGCGAGCACGACCCGCCACCCGACGAGGACGGCCACGATGCGGCCGACCATAAGGACACCGACGCCGCGGCTCACCCTGCCGGCCCGACGACGGTGACCCTGCCCAACGGCGAGACGCTCACCGCCGCCAGCCCGCAGCTCGCCGCCGCGATTGAGGCCGCGGCGGGTGGGACGCCCATCGCCGAGGCCTTCCAGCACGAGGGCATGACGATCCCGCCGCCGGGAACGGCGGTCACCGACCCGGTGGACCCAGCGCAGCTCACGCCCGGAGATATCGGGATGTTCACCGACCGGCACGCGCTGGCGCTCGGCGAAAGCAGGGCCCTGGTCAACGGCCAGATCCAACATATTTCCACCGTGAGCGGGCCGGGCTTCTTAGGGTGGGAGCACCCTCCGGTGCCGGTCAGCGCGCCCGCACCGGACAGAGCCGACCCACCGGCGCCCACCAGGCCGGCGACCGCCGACAAGCCACAGACCGCGTAGTTGAACTCCGGCTCCCGCCGGTACACCAGTAAGGAGACAGTGGATGGCAGACCGAATTCACGTGGTACCCGCGAACTTGCGTGAGGCCGCCGGCCACCATCAAGAGACATCGGAGTACCTGCGGAATCTGCCGTCGTCACATCAGGCAATTCAGCAGAGCCTGGATTCGTTGGGACCGATCTTCGGCGAATTGCGGGAGGCCGGACGCGCACTTCTCGAGCAAAGACGCCTGTGCTACGAGCAACAGGCCGACAACCACGCAGAGATTGCCGACGGCCTGACAAAATCGGCCAGTTTATGGGAGCAACACGATTCGGAAGCCGTCGACGTGATCGAGCGCATCTCCGACGACAGTCCATGACTGAAGCCGACCCCGCGTTCGACACCGTCCATCCGAGCGGGCACATCCTGGTCCGCTCCTGTCGCGGCGGTTACGTGCACAGCGTCACGTTGAGCGAGGCGGCGATGGACACCGATGCCGAAAGCCTGACGCACGGGATCTTGCTGACCGCCGACGTTTCATACCTCAAGGCGGTGATGGAAATCCGCGGTGAGATCGTGGCGGCCGGCTACACCCCGTCGGCCGAGGTTCCAACCGCCGACGACCTCGACGGTGCAATCGAGAGATTGGTCGCGCACGAATTACCCGGGCGACACGGTCCCACGCAGTGACGCACGCCGGGCCTAGCGGATCCAGGTCTTAACGGCGTCTCGGTCCGGGGCGATGTCGGAGGGCGGCGCGATGGGGTTGGCGCCGAACAACTCTCGCGCCCGGGCAAGTAGCGCGCGCACTTCATCCAGCTGCTGCTGAAGTCCTGAATCAGCCACCCGCTTACGGTACCCAGATGCAGGTGATCCCACAATTCACCGCTCTCTTCGGCGTCTCGGACCGCTGTGTGGACGGCCCAACATCGAAGTTGTGTAACCGCAGATGACGGTAGGCTTGCGTGGTGGCAATCTTCGGTCGGAACACGGCGCGACAGCGCCTCCGAAGAGCTGCCCGGGAATCGGTAAAGATCCCTGCCTTCAACTCTTCTGTCGATTGCACCCCGTGGGTCACAGGTGGATTGTGGCCTGCTGAGTTGTCGACGGTTACCGTCGATACCGCTCCACTGGTCAAGCATCTCAAGGCGGATTTGCAGCGGATAGTCGATACCGCAAACGAGGAGCTCAAGCGTGTCCGGCGAGCCGGGCTGCCCGATCCGATACGACAGGCAGAAGAAGCTCGAGTCATCAACGAGGCGCGCTCTTTCGCCGGAAGACGGGTCGAGTCGACAGTTCGACATCTTCATAACCGGAAGCCGAAATTGCTGCCGGATTACCGGCCGATAAAAGGTGTCGACGACGCTGAGAAGACGCGCCGCTTCCACGTCACTCAGGCAAGGCCGGACGCGAATCAACCGACTGACGGTTTCGCATCGCAAAGTCTGAAGCGCCCCCAAAGCGGTCGGCCGCAGGCGCCTCCCGTCGATCAGCTGGGCAGGGGGGAGCCTCCGACTGACGTAGTGGAGCAGGTGCGGCCCGAAATCACCGAAAGTCTGAAGCGCCCCGAAAGCGGTCGGCCGCAGGCGCCTCCCGTCGATCAGCTGGGCAGGGGGGAGCCTCCGACTGAGGTAGTGGAGCAGGTGCGGCCCGAAATCACCGAAAGTCTGAAGCGCCCCGAAAGCGGTCGGCCGCAGGCGCCTCCCGTCGATCAGCTGGGCAGGGGGGAGCCTCCGACTGAGGTAGTGGAGCAGGTGCGGCCCGAAATCACCGAACCGGAGACCTCGAAACCCATACAACCGGTCGATTCGGATGACACGCAAGTGCTGGCGGAGATCGCCGAGGTGCTCCGGGATATCGCACCCCTCGCTGAGACTCCCGCTGGCCCACACGTCAAACCGGAGCCTGTCGCGCATCCACCGGAGCCGCCGCCCTTGCAGCTGCCAACTCGTGTCGATGGCGCGGAGAGCACGCGAAACCAGTTGGCTGCAAAGGAATCTGAGTCGCAGCGCGAACGGCTGGAACGGTTGCTCAAGTTCGTAGCTCGACAGGAACCCGGGTTGCGCTGGGCTGTCGGCGACCGTGAAGACGGCACCACATTGTTGGTGACCGACCTTGCCCACGGCTGGATACCGCCCGGACTGCGGCTGCCCGCCGATGTTCGGTTACTGGAGCCGGCCCGCCGCGGGGGCACCGCGGCCGGGCTTCTTGGGGCTACCACAATGTCGGCGACCTACACGCCCGGCGACCCGCTGGGTTGGGCGACCGACTTGGACGTCACGGAGACCTCATCAGACCCTCGTGAGTTGCCGGTGGTCGATGACTTGGGCTGGGCGCTGGGTCAGGCGACGCATTGGCGGGATGGACTACCGCGGATGGTCAATACGCTGGCAAAGGCGGGTTCCGGCGGGACAGGAATTGTTGACGCCGAAATCGACATACTGCGGGTGTACGTCGATACGTCGCGGTATCAGCTGCTGGCGCAGTACCCAGATGTCGATGACGGGTTGCTTTTGAATTGCCTGCTGCTGGCCACCACCGAAGCGATGGTCCTGAAGAATTCAGTGGACGCGAATTATCATTTCGCCTGGTTCCAAATGCTCAATGCCCCCCAAGCCGGCAGCTGGGTGGCCGGCTCGCGGTAGGCCGCCTTGCTGGTGCCGGCAATCGATGAATTGACGCTGGTCGGAGCCGTCGAGATACTTGCAGGATGCCATGTCCGGGCAGTCGCGCGCAGCTGAGCGATAAGGAACTTGTCGAATCGGTTCTGCGCGAACTGAGCGAAGCCGCTGACAAGTGGGAAGCCCTCGTCGATCAGACGGAAGCTGTCACTTACAGCGTCGACCTGGGCGACATCAGCGCAGCCGCGAATTCCGACGGCCGATTGGTCGATTTGGTGCTGCATCCGAACGTCATGTCCGGCTACACCCATAGCGAGTTGGCCGACAGGCTGAACCTAGCGATTGCCGCACTGCGGGAAGAGGCCGAGGCCGAGAACCTGGAGCGGTACGGCGGGTCGTTGCAGTGACATGGGCTCGGCTGTCGCTCAGTGTGATTCATCGTAAAGATGTCAGCCTGACCGGTGAAAACCTGAGCGCGATCGTGCAGCAGGCGGATACCCACCAACCGCCGAGAGGATACTGACCGTGCCGCTCAATCTTTCCAACCGAGATCAGAACTCGGGCCACTTGTTCTACAACCGCAGGCTGAGGGCCGCGATTACCCGGTTCTCGGTCCGGATGAAGCACGACGACCGCAAACAGCAAGCAGCAGTTGCACTGTCGATGGTGTTCGTTCTCATCGGCATCGGTTGGATGGCGCTGCTGCACATCATGAAGCCCGCCGGGTTGGTAGGGCAGTCCGCGATCGTCGGAAACCGCGACACCGGCGCGATATTTGCGAAGATCAACGGCCGGCTCTATCCGGCGCTCAACCTGACGTCGGCGCGGTTGGCGGTCGGAAATGGGGCGACGCCGACCTGGGTCAAGGCATCCGAGATCGCCAAGTATCCGACCGGACCGATCGTCGGAATCCCCGGTGTGCCGGACAGTTTGAGCGTCACCCAGAGTTCGGAGTCGGCATGGTCGGTGTGCGACACCGCACCCACCCGGGGCACGGGCACGGTTCCGTTGGTGACCTCGATTGCGGGGGAGCTGTCGACGACCGGCCGGGCGGCAGCGATGGAGCCTGCGCAAGCCATCCTGGTCACCCATAAAGGTGCGACCTACGTGGTCTGGGGCGGGCAACGGTCACAGATCGATCCCACGGACCGATCGGTCACGTTCAACCTTGGCCTGGATCCGGGTGTGACTTATCCGATCGAGATCTCCAATGCGCTCTTCGACGCCATGCCCGCGACGGAACCCCTTGTGATTCCGGCGATCCCAGAGCTCGGCGCGCCGTCGACGTGGCTGCCTGGCTCGACTGTGGGCAGCGTGCTGGAAACCCAGGACGCCAACGGGACCGTCACCGGCTTCTACGCGCTGATGCCCGACGGCGTGCAGAAGATCACCAGCTTCGTCGCCGACCTGCTGCGCACCGCGCTGGCCCAAGCCTCCGCTACGCCAACCTTGATTTCGCCGGACAAGCTGATCCACATCCCAGCCGTCGAGGTCCTCAATGTCGGCTTCTACCCGTCGGGCAAGCTGGATTTCGTTGACACTGCTGTCAATCCGGTCACGTGTGTTGCGTGGCATAAGCAGTCGACCGACCCACAGGCGACGATCACCATTGTCAGCGGGCGGGGTCTGCCGGTGCCGATCAGCGTGGATCCGCGTCTCGTCCGCCTGGTTCGCGACGACCGCGCGCCCGAGTCAGTCGAAGCGGACCAGGCGTTGGTGCTGCCGGGAGCGGCGAACTTCGTCGCGACGACCAGCGGTGTGGTCAGCTCGGGCAGCCGCGAGAGCCTATTTTGGCTTTCGCCGCAGGGAGTTCGATTCGGGGTGCAGTGGGAGAAGAAGACGCTGGACCCCCTGGGGTTGGACCCGAGCAGCGCCGTTCAGGCGCCGTGGCCGATCGTGCGCACCTTCGCGGCCGGACCGGCCATTAGCCATGACACCGCGCTGCTCGCCCGAGATACCGTCAGCGGCGGCGGCGCGGTTGCGCCGGTCCCCGAACCCAACCAGTCAGTCGGAGGTTAGGGCTTGTCCAAGCGCGGTTTCGTCCGGTCGGCACGTAAGCCGCCGCCGTCGGTTCCACCGGTGCGAGTGGCGGTCGCCCCGCCATTGGCGTTGCCGGAACGCGAGCCCCGCAACATCCTGCTGATGATCGCGTTGCCGGCCCTGCTGGTCGGGATCATCGGAACCCTGGTGGTGATGTACACCTCCGGCGTCCGATCGCTGCAGTCCGGGTTCTTCCCGATGATGGGCCTGGCAGGTTTCGGCGCGTTGATGTTCAGCGGACGCTTCGGACGAGGGCGGCGGATCTCCTGGGGTGAACAGGAAAAGCAGCGGCGACTTTATCTGCGTCAGCTCGACGACGACCGTGAAGAGGTGCAGCGCGCCGCCCAAGACCAGCGGCGTAGCCAACTTTTCGTGCACAGCGATCCTCAGCGACTGGACACCGTTATCGGCGGCCCGCGGATGTGGGAGCGCCGCGCCGACGACTCGGATTTCCTCGACGTCCGCCTTGGCATCGGCATACAACAGGCCAGCGATTCCGCGGTGTCGCTGCAGTGGCCGGAGGTTCCGGTCGGCGAGGAGCTCGAGCCCGTCACGGGTGGTGCGCTGCGCGACTTCATTCTGGAGCAAAGCAAGATTCGCGGAATCGGCAAGGTGCTCAGTCTGCGATCCAAGCCCGGCTTCAGCTTCATCGGGCCCGAACCCGCCGAGTTGCATAACCTCGCCCGGTCGATCTTGTGCTCGTTGGCCGTCTACCACAGCCCGAGTGACCTCAAGCTGATGGTGGTCACGCGCCATCCCGAGCAGTGGGCATGGCTGGTGTGGCTGCCGCACAACCAACATGACGAGATGTTCGACGCATGTGGTCTGCGGCGCTTGCTGTTCGGCTCACCGACCGAGCTGGAGGAAGCGCTCGACGCCGAGTTGCACCGCAAGGGCCGTGGGCCGTGGACGCCGCCGGTGGGAACCAGCCCGACGTCGATGCCCTCAGCGCTGGAGTCCTCAGGTTTGCGGCTCGGACCGCACTGGGTGATCGTCGACGACAACGTCGGAACCCCGGAGCAGTGGGAGGGCGTGACCGGACAGAAGGGTATGGCGGGCATCACGGTGCTGCGGTTGGCGACGCGGCCCGGTCTCGGTGTCGGGTTCACCGATGAGGATCAGCGGTTCGATCTGCGCGAAGGCCGGCTGTATCACCGCGATGCGTTCTACGCGGTTGCCGACATGCTCGCCGAGAGCACCGCGCACAGATACGCCCGAAGTATGGCGCGCTGGTCCCCGATAACCGCGGGGGAGTTGTCCGAGACCGATAGCCAGGCGGGGGAATTGCTGCGCGCATTGGGTATCAGCGATCCGCGTCAGCTCGACGTCGATAGGCTCTGGGCCGAGAGTCGCGGTCGGGGTGACGCGAAATGGGCGATGGTGCCGGTCGGAGTGAAGCCCGGCGGCGAGCTGCAATACGTCATCTTCCGTGCGAAAGACTTCGGCGGCTTCGGGTTTCACTCCGTGGTGATCGGAACGTCAGGCTCGGGCAAGTCGGAGTACTTCTTGTCGTTGGCCAACGGCATTGCGCTGACGCATTCGCCCGAGACGTTCATCTTGATCTTCGTCGACATGAAGTTCGAGTCCGCCGCTCAGGACTTGGCCGGCCTACCCCATGTTGCGGGCTCCCTGTCCAACCTCGGCAAGGACGAACGACATCTGGCCGAACGAATGCGCAAAGCGATCGACGGCGAAATCCACCGCCGTTACCGGCTTTTCAAAGAGGCCGGCGCGCGTGATGCCAACGAGTACGAGGAAATGCGACTGGCCGGCCGGGATCTGGAACCGGTGCCCATTCTGCTGGTCATCATCGACGAGTACCTGGAGCTCTTCCATCACCACCAAGAATGGATCCAACTGGTCATCCACATCGGTCAGGAGGGTCGCGGTTGTAACGTCTTCTTCACCCTCGGTGGCCAGCGCCTGGATTTATCGTCGCTGAGCAAGGCCAAGAGCAACATCGCATTCCGGGTCGCCCTGCGCGCCGAGACCGCCGAGGACTCCCGCGACGTGATCAACAGCGATGCCGCGCTGCACCTGCCGTCGAAGGAAAACGGTTATGCGCTGATGAAAGTCGGCCCGCGTGACCTGGAGCCGTTCCGCTGCTTCTATCTGTCGGCGCCTTTCGTGTTGCCCAAGAAGGTCGTGAACGTCAACCGGACAATCGACGTGAGCTTCTCTCAGCCGCGGTCGCTCACCTGGGAGTACCAACCGCTCAGTGCCGAAGACACGGCGGCTCTTGCGGTCGCCGATGAACCCGATGAACCCGACGAGTTTCTGTTCCATGCCGATGGTTTCAGAAAGAAAAAGCTGCTCGACGTAATCCGCGATTCACTGGTCTCGACTCAGGCTCGACTGCCCCACCAAATCTGGCTGCCCCCATTGGAAGTCAGTGAGCCGGTAGACGCGCTGGTTGAGTACTGGCGCGGCAAGCCCTGGCACGTCGACTACGGGCAGAACCCGGGTCTGACCTTCCCGGTCGGGATTGTCGACATTCCCGAAGATCACACGCAGCTGGTGCAGGTGATTGACGCCGAGATGGACAACGTGATGGTGGTTGCCACCGCCCAGCGGGGCAAGAGCACTACCTTGATGACCTTGATGACGTCGGCGGCATTGATGTACCGCCCGGAGCGGGTGACGTTCTTCTGCATCGGGGCCGCGCTCTATCCCATGGAGGAGGTTCCCCACGTGGCCGGCGTCGTCAGCCTCAATGACACCGAAGGGGTGTCACGGACGATAGCCACCATCGAGGGTTTGATTCGCGCACGCGAGGCGTCGTTCAAGCACTACCAGATCGATATCTCCGAGTTTCGCGAACGACGGTTCGGGGCGGCCGGCGGTGGCGGAACTGACCCGGAGGACAAGTTCGGCGACGTGTTCCTCATCGTCGACAACTACGGGGACCTTCATGAGAAAGACTTCGCGATGGGCGATCGCGCGATCGCCATTGCCCGCCAGGGGTTGTCGTATGGCGTACATGTCATGACCAGCGCCAACGGCTGGTTCGTCGGCCAAAAGCAGGGCTTGCTGAACGTATCGAACGCCCGAATTCAGTTACGGCTGAGCAATCCTGACGAGTCGCAGATGGGCGGTTCGATGGAGCGGCGCAAGGCTGCGCGGAATACGTTGGACCGGCCGGGTTTCGGTCTTACCCGAGAAGGCCACGAATTGCTGATAGGCGTGCCTGAGGTCACCGGGACCGGGGGCGAGCGGGTGACTGCCCGAGGTGTCGGGTCGGTCATCGCCGCGGTCACCGGCGCGGACAAGGTGGAGCGGCTGTCCCGGCTGCCCGAGCGGGTGTCTTTGACGCAGATCGTCGAGGTGTACGAGCGGACCGCGGACGCAGCTGACCCCCTCAACATCCCGTTCGCCATCGGCGAGAGCGGATTGCAACCGGTTGCCCTGCCGACCCGCACGTTGCCTAACGTGCTCGTGATGGGCCGCCAGCTGTGCGGCAAGACGACGACGCTGGCGGCCATCGGCCAGGCGATCACCCAACGTTTCACTCCGGAGCAGGCCCAGATCACCGTGATCGACCCAAAGACCACGCTGATTGGCAAGGTCCGCGGCCCGCATGTGCGCGCCTATGCCTACACCGCGGACGATATCGACGCCGTGGTCGCTGAACTGGTGGCCGAGCTCCGCGATCGCCTTCCGCCGTCGGGTCTGACCCAGGAAGAACTGCTGAACCTGGAGTCGTGGGAAGGCCCGCGCCAATTCGTGTTGATCGACGACGAGCACGAACTCAGGCCGCACAACCAGGTCATGAAGCCGGCGGCGACCGCGCCGTTGTGGCCGCTGATCGAGCGCAGCCGACAGGTCGGCCTGCATGTGATGGCCGCCCGCCTACCGGGTAACTGGGCCGGCCAGGTAGTGATGAATCCGTTCCTGCAGAAGATGACGGCGTCCCGTTCGCCGATTCTGTTCATGGACAACGATCCGGCAAATGTGAAGGTCTTCGCGCGGGTGAGTGCTCAACAGCTGCCGCCCGGCCGCGGGATGTTGGTTTCGACTGAGGGAGATATCGAAGGAGTGCTGGTCGGAACCCCGGACTCCAGCGATTAGCCGCCCAGGTCGGGTGCTCCCTTCGCGCATACGCGCGGAGAGAAAACGCCATAGACTCAGGCAATTCCGCAGGGCGGTTCTGCGGATCAGAGCATGGGAGACAACATGTCGATGTTCGATGTGACTCCGGCAGCCGTCAACGTGTCGTCCTTGACGGAGTCGGTGCTCAGCGGAGAAATGGCGGCCACCACGGCAGCGGGGTCCGCGGCACTGGTTGGGGTAGTGCCGATGGCGGGGTCCGCCGACGACGTGGCGTTTGCGTCGGCGATGGCGGGCGCGGGTGGTGCCTACCTGGGAGTGGCCGGGGCACACGTCGGGCAGCGGTCCATGTATGCGGCCGGCCAAAGTATGTCGTCGATCAGCTACGTGCTCCAGGAGCTGATCAGCGCCGCTCAATTCTCCTTCTAGCCGCTGACATGCCTCTCGACCCGCGGTGGGTCGCTGCGCCACCTGAGATCGTCGCGGCGATCTTCGAAGCCGGCCCGGGCCCGGAATCGATAGTCGCCTACGCGTCCGTGATGGCCACCGAAGCGGCCAGCCATCAGATGTCGATGGCGGTTTCTGCGTCGAACATCGCGTCCACCAGCGCCTCGTGGTCGGGCCTTGCCGGCACCGCTAACGTCGCGCGGGGAACGGCGCTCAACACGGGTGGGCTGGAACCCTTGGCGGCGCATTGCGCCAAACATGTATTGCTCGCGCAAGCTGCCGTGGATGCCTACACGATGGCTGCGCCGTCAGTCATTCCGGCGGTGGCATGCCAGGCGAACCGGGATCTGTGGAGCGTGTTGTGGTCCACCAACTGGTTCGGCCAGAACTTTCCGGGAATCGCCGTCCAAGACCTGCAGTACTTCGGCGACTACTGGCCACAGAATTCAAGCGTCGGCGTGCTTTATGCCAGCACGTTGGGCGCGATATCGGCGGCCGCGGCCATTCCACCGCCGGCCGGTGCTTTCGACGTGGCACCGGCGGGCTTGGATTCTGGGGCCAGCCTCGTGTCGCAGGCCGGGAGCACCGCAGGGTCGGATGCGGCCCAAGCACCAGCGGCTGGGGCGCAGTTAGCCGGAACTGCGGGGTCGGCGCCTGCTGACGCAGCCAACCAGATGACGTCAATTCTGGGACAGGGGCCGCAGCTGCTGTCCGGCGTAACCCAGCCGTTTACGCAGGCCGCGAACGCCCCGGTGCAAATGGCGCAGAGCGGGTTCCAACCCCTGATGAGCATGTTCACCCAGGCGAATGCGCCGGCGACCGCAGCCGAAGCCGCGGGGCTGGAGGCGATGAGTGCACCGTTGGGCGGCGGGGGAGCGGCCGCCGGCGGTCTGGGTGCCGGCGGTGCGGGTATCAGTGGTCTGGGCGCCAGCGGAGCGGGACTGACCAGCTTCACCCAGCCGGCCAGCACCTTCGAGCCGGAGACTGGCGGACGCCCGACCGGCCGGGCCGGGGTGCTCAACGCGGCGGAGCTACGGAGCCCGACGGCCCGTGCGGCCGGCGGCTCAGCCGTTCCGATGTCGCCGGCCGGAATGTTGGGACGCGGTGACGGCGGCTCCGGCAAGGAAAAAGAGAATGTCACGCACGCCCGCATTGTTGTCATCGCCGACGCTCAAGGTCGTCCGACGAGGGACGGGTAATGGGTTTTGTGGGAAAGCTGAAAGCAATTGATACGACTGGGACAGAAGGGAAGTTGGGGTTTTATTCGCAATGAACAAGCTGAAGTGACAGCCACCCAAAAGTACCTAGACTCTGGTAAACGCCCCGGTCCGGGGCGGTGACAATAAGGAGAAGCAGATGGCTGACCCGTCAGGATCAGGATCGTTTCCACGTATTCCGCAGGAGCTTGCGCTCCAAGTTCAAAAGCAAATCGAATCGCTGATGGAGCACGCGACCCAAGCCGCGACCCAGGGCCTCTCGGCGGTCGAGGAACTTGTCGGATCCGGCGCGCATAGCGGTCAGGCTGCCATTGTGTCGCAGCAGAAAGCGATTGAGATCAACTCGGATCTGACGCAGATCATTACGGGCTGCAATGAATTGGCGAACAAACTCGGCGTATCGGTCGCCCAATTCGCTCAACAAGATCTCGACGCGTACCACCAAGTCATGTCTATCGGCGCGCAGTAAAGACAGAGGAACTCACATGGACCCGAACACCATCACATACCAGGCCGGAGCGGTCGAGTACGCCACCGGCACTCTCGCGTCGGCCTCGGCAGCCTTGGAACAGGCTCAAGCCGACCTGGTGAACATCAACAACCTGCTGGGCAGTGTCATGCATGGTCAGTTCCACCAGTCCTACCAAGAAGCGATGCTCAACATCGAACGACCGTTGCTGCATTTGGCGCAGACCGTCGGTCTGCACGGGCAGGTGTTGAACGCGATCACCGCCGACGCGATGGCACTGGACGCCTCGCTCGCTGCGGGGTGACTTTGCAAGCAGGCTGGGGCGCACGCGAAAGGGTGCGCCCCAGTGGCTTTCACAGGACGATTCGTGTTAACCACCACCGTTGATGGCTTGTGGGTACTGCAGATACTCACCGGAATTGAAACAGTTGCCCCGGAGTTGGGGCTGCGCTCTATTCGGCCGAGCGTCGAGACGCGGGAGTCGGCGCTGGCTCACCCGGTCGCGGCCGAGTTGCGCGCTGCGGCCGTTATCGACAACTCGGACAGTGTCGACGGAGCCGTGGTCGAATGGCTGACCGTGCTTGCCCGTCGTGACGTCGCGTTACTGATCAACGTTCGAACGCCCGACACCCGGGACACGCCCGCCGGGGCATTGTTGGCGCGCTTCGCGCAGTGGTGGGTGGTGATGGAGCGATCCGACGAGTTGGTGCGAATCGGCGGCGCTGGAACGTCGACAGCTGAGGGGTCGGCGAACGGCGTGATCCGTGGCCAGATCGAGCGACTGTGCGGCACCAACAAGCCCGCGCCGCTGCGACCGGTCACGCTGGACGCCGGTGCGCTACAGGAGAAAGCGACCAACCGGCAGGCGCTGGACGCCTTCCTCGCGAGTCAACGACTGGACGCCGATCAACGGCGGATCCTCACGTTGGCCGCAGATGAAGAACGGTCGGCACAGGCGGGGATCGTCGCGCTGCAGTCTGGCGTAGCTCTCGCCGGTCCGACGCGGACCCATGTAGAACGAAGCGCGGTAACCGTCATCGACACTCCTGAAGGCCGAATCGTCGCCGAGCATGAACCGTCGGCCGGTAAAAAGTGGCTGATTCTCGCGCCGGGAACGGCGGCCAACATCACCTCGGCAGTCAACCGCATGATGCGCCGGCTCCCCGCCAATGACGAATGGTATTCGTACCGAAAGGTTGTATAAGTGATCGGTATGACGCGCGTGTTAGCATCAAGATCATGACCAATCCGTGGAATCCGGTACCAAATTCGCCGGAGCAAGGCCGGCAAACGCCGAGACCGTCCACGGGTTCGCGTCCCGCGCATCCAGACTCAGTTTCGCAAACTTTACGCATATCCGATATGGTCGCCCCGCGGAAAATTCCGCCCGGCTCGGGCTGGCGAAAATTTGTCTATGCCGTATCTTTCCAAACGATTAATCTTGGAGAATCGCCGGCCGAACGGCATTATCGAGAACTGCAAGGCCGCATTCGGCGTCACATCCGCAAGCAGTATGTCGTCGGCGTGGTTTCCGGCAAGGGCGGTGTCGGCAAGACGACGATGACCGCCTGCATCGGTGCGGTGTTCCGCGAGTGCCGCCCGGAGAATGTGGTCGCCGTCGACGCCGCCCCCGGTTTCGGCACACTCGCCGGGCGTATCGACGAGGCCCCGCCCGGCGACTATTCCGCCGTCTTGAATGACACCGATGTCCAAGGCTACGCCGATATTCGGGAGCATCTGGGGCAGAACAGCTTAGGACTCGACGTGTTGGCCGGGAACCGGGCATCGGACCAACCGCGGCCGCTGGTGCCGTCGATGTTCGCCGGGGTGCTGTCGCGGTTGCGCCGCACGCACAACGTGATCGTGGTGGACACCTCCGACGACCTCGAGCACCCCGTGATGAAGGCCGTGTTCGATGCGTGCGACACGCTCGTCTTCGTCTCGGGCCTGACCGCCGATACCTCACTGCCCGTGACGCGGGCTATCGATCTGCTTCGGTCGATGGGTTACCACGAATTAGTTTCGCGGAGCATGGTCATTCTGAACGACAACCGCAACAAATACGATACTGACGCACGAGCCTATCTCGCCGAACGGTTCGCTCAGTCGGGTGCGACTGTCGAGTTCATGCCTTACGACCCGCATCTGGCCAAAGGTGGCATTATCGACACTCGCCATGAGCTGCAAAAGAAAACACGATTACGCCTATTCGAGATTACTGCCGTATTGGCAGACAAATACATTCCGGATGCCGACAGGCCGCGGTAATGGCGAAGGTCGCATTTCCGGCGCGTTGCGCGGTTGCGGTGGTATGTGGCGAACACCTGGTATCGCAGGTGTACCCGGCCGCTGTGCCGGTCGAGGTTTTCGTCGACAATATCGTCGAATTACTCAACGATGATCTCAAGCGGCGAGGTTTGACCGGACTGGAATCCGGGATCGGCTACGAACTGCATAAGGCAAACGGCGTTCGTCTCGACGTCACCAAAACTCTCGACGAGTTGGGCGTCGAGGACGGCGCCACGCTCGTGCTGCTGCCCGCGGTACAGGGCGATTCGTTCGAGCCCCAATACGAATCGTTGTCAACCGGACTGGCCCGCGTCGGCAAGAAACTATTCGAGCCCGTGACCGCCGCGACTGCAGCGCACGCGGCACTGGCGATCCTGGCCATGATCGCGGCATCGGTGCTGGCGTTGGCCGTGCGTAACCGCGTGGCTGATGACTCGATGGTGCCCAGCATCGTGACGGGCGTCCTTGGTGTCCTCGTCCTCGGCGGCGCGCTCGTTGTGGCCAAGTGGTGGCCGCATCGCGCCGACCTCGTCGGCGGCTTCGCATGGCTCGCGGTCCCAACGCTTTCAGTGAGTTTGGGCGCGGGCGCTCCGGGTCGGCTCGGGGCGCCGCATCTGTTCATCGCGGCGCTGGCGGCTGCGATACTCACCTGCGGAGTCGCAGTGGCGACCCGGCGCCAGACCAACGTGGCGGCGGTGGTCATAACGCTGTGCGCGCTGAGCGGGGTGATTGCCGCTGTCCGGATGTGGCGTCCGGTTCCCGCCCAATGGCTGGGCATGAGCGCGCTGGTCATCCTGCTGTTCTTGCTGACGCTGGCGCCCACGATCGCGTTGTGGTCCGCTCGGATCCGGCCGCCGTACTTCGGGTCGGTGACGGGCCGGGACCTTTTCCGGCGCAACGCCGGACTGCCGGTGGACGCGGTCTCACCTGTCGGCGACGCTGCTGAAGAGGATCTGAGCCCCGACACCACGCCACGCGGGGCGCAGATCGCGGCGGCGGCTATCCGCGCGAACAACGTGCTGACCGGGATCTGCGTGGGTGCGAGCCTGACGCTTCCCATCGCTGTATGGGCCACGCTGATGCCGGGCCAGCACCGCAGCGGCCACGCCGCGGTACTGGCCGGGCTGTTCGTGCTCATCTTCATCAGCCGCGGGCGGGCGTTCGCCGACAAGCGGCAGGCCGTAGCACTGGTCTGCGGGGCCGCGGCCGCGACGTGCGTGGGCGTCATCAAATACGTCTGGCACGTCGCGGCCGCCGCATCGTCGGACGCGGTCCTGTGGGGTGCCCTGGTGCTGGGCGGATTCGGCGCCGCCGGCCTGGTGGCGGCGATGCTGGTGCCCGTCACCAGGTTCACCCCGCTGGTGCGAATGATCGCCGAATGGCTCGAAATCATGGCGATCATCGTGGCGCTGCCGTTGGCCGCGTGGATCGGCGGGCTGTTCAACTGGGTGCGCATGCGATGACGCATCCGTTGGCGCCTCGGCGGATGTCGGCTCTCGTTCTCGTCGGACTGCTGGTGGGCTTGCCCACCACTCTTCCTGCGGCGCAGGCAATTTCGCCGCCGGCCGTCGATCCCGGCCGGGTACCTCCCGACGGCAAGCCGGGGCCTGATCAACCGATGCGGCAAAGCAACATCTGTGCGCGGACCATCACCGTCGCCGATCCGAATGTGGCCGTCGCCGCGCCCGGCTTTTCATTGCTCAACATCAGCAAGGCATGGCAGTACTCGACCGGCAATGGTGTGCCCGTGGCGGTCATCGACACCGGGGTCAATCCCAGCCAGCGGCTACCGGTGATTCCCGGCGGGGACTACATCATGAGCGGTGACGGACTGATGGACTGCGACTCGCACGGCACGGTGGTGGCGTCGCTCATCGCCGCGGCACCGCAGGGCACTCCGATGCCCGCCGCAATGCCGTCCTCGCCGGCGTTTCCGCCGCTCGCGGGCCCACCGGCCACCGAGGACGCGCCACCACCGCCCGGCGGGCCGCCGGCGCCTCTCGCGCCACCGCCGCCACCGTCGCCGGTGACGGTGACCGAAACCAAACCGGCGCCGCCGCCTCCACCCCCGCCGGACGAGCCGTCCAACGGGCCGGGGGACTCGGCTCCCGGTGCGCCGGACGACCCTGAAGTACCGCCGCTTCCAGCGGGAGCGCCGGACGGGGTCGCCGGAGTGGCACCGCACGCGAGGATCATCTCGGTCCGCCAGTCCTCCCGAGCCTACGAACCGGAACATCCGGGCGGTGGCGACATGGATGCCCGCAAGAAGGCCGGCACCGTTGCCACGCTGGCCAGCGCGATCGTGCACGCCGCCAACCTGGGCGCCAAGGTGATCAACATCAGCGTCACCGCCTGCGTGTCGGCAGCAGATCCGTTGGACCAGAGCGCTATTGGGGCGGCGCTATGGTACGCCGCGACCGTGAAGGATGCGGTGATCGTCGCGGCGGCCGGTAACGAGGGCGAAGACGAGTGTGCCCAGAATCCCGCCTTCGACCCACTGAACACGACGGATCCGCGCGACTGGCATCAGGTCAAGACGGTTTCCTCGCCGTCGTGGTTCTCCGACTACGTACTGTCGGTCGGCGCGGTCGATAACACCGGCGCGCCGGTCAGCAAGAGCCTGTCGGGACCGTGGGTCGGCGCCGCCGCCCCTGGCGTCGGAATCATGGGTTTGTCGCCGCAGACAGGCGGGCCGGTGAATGCCTATCCGCCGATCCGGCCGGGTGAAAAGAACATGCCGTTCTGGGGGACCAGCTTTTCCGCGGCGTACGTCAGCGGGGTCGCCGCTTTGGTGCGGGCCAAGTACCCGGCATTGACGGCGCATCAGATCATCAACCGGATTCTGCAGACGGCGCACAACCCGCCACGCGGCGTGGACAACCAGGTGGGTTACGGCGTGGTGGACCCGGTCGCGGCGTTGACGTTCAACGTGCCACCCGGTGACCGCCTCGCGCCCGGCACCCAGAGTCGGGTGATCGTGCCCGCAGCGCCGCCACCGCCACCGGATCACCGCGCCCGCAGCGTGGCATTGGTGTTCGCCGGTCTGGTGGTCGCGGCGGTGCTGATCGCGTCGCTGGTCGCGCGGGCTCGGCGAGAGCGATGACGGCGTCAGTCAGGCTGGCGGTCATCGTCGGTATTCTCGCTACCGGACTCCTTGGCTGGGCGGTCGGCGGATACCCCGGTGGCGCAGCGGGTTTGGTGCTCGGGGCGGCCGCGGGTGCAATTCGGTGGTGGCGTCAACCGTTGTGGTCATGGCTGATGCTGTGGCGCCGGCGCGGTCGAGCGATCACATTGGCCGAACCCACCACAGTGGCCAACGACCGCTCCGGCGGCGGAGTCCGCTATCAGGACGGCGTCGCGGTGGTGGCCGTGCAGCTGCTCGGCAAGGCGCACCGGCCGACCGTGTTCACCGGGTCGACGGCGACATTCACCGAAAACACCGTCGACATCGCCGAGCTGCTGCCGCTGCTGCATCAGAGCTTGGGTCTGTCGATCGACTCGCTCAGTGTGGTCAGCGTGGGGGCGCGGCGGCGCAGCAGCGGCGACTACCCGCGGGTCTATGACACGCTGATCGGCACGCCGCCGTATGCCGGACAGCGTGAGACATGGCTGATCGTGCGGATCACCGCGTTGGCCAATGCCGAAGCGTTGCAATGGCGGACGTCGGTGGGCACCGCGACACTGGCGGCGGCCCAGCGAATCAGCGCGGCGTTGCGGCAGCGCGGTATTCGCGCCAAGGTCGCGACCGCCACTGACATCGTCGAGTTGGAACGGCGGCTGGGTTCGTCGGCGCTGAATGCGCAGCACCAACGGTGGCGTACCGCGCGCGGCGAAGGTGGTTGGCTGACGACGTACTGGTACCGGCCCAGCGACATCACGCTAGTGAACCTGGAGCACGCGTGGGCAATGCGGGCCGACGGAATCATCCAGAACATCACGGTGTTCGGCGACGGGACCATGACGGCGACGGTCACCGTGCGCGACGCGCAACCGCCGACGGCGCCACCGAGCGTCATGCTGCAGACACTGCCGGGCGAGCAGGCCCGCGCGATCGCGACCAACCTCTGCGGGCCCATGCCGAGGCTGCGCGGCGTGCGACGCGGCGTCCTGGCGGCACCGCTGATCATCCCGATCGGACCGTCGGGTGTACTGCTGGGAAAGGTCGATGCCGGAAATCGGCTGATGCTGCCGCTCGACGACCCGGGCGAATTCAGCCGCGTACATATCGCCGCGCAGGACGCGTTGGCCAAGCGAATTGTGGTGCGGTTGGCCGGCGCCGGTGAGCGGATCACCGTTCATACCCGCGACCAGCAACGATGGGCCAGCGTGCGAATGCCCGATATCGCCGTCGGCAGTCAGGTCAGGCCGATCGCAGGGACCACTGTCAGCGTCGTCGACGGCACGGTCACTCCCGCCCCGCGGCCGAACACGCTGATCTCGATCGGTGAGCCGGGAACGCCCTTCCGGGGGTCTGCCGACGTGCTGATCACGCAGATCGGCCCGGCGACCGTCGACGTCACGGCTGCCGGACAACTCCTTACGGTTGAGGTCGAGCTGTTCCGGGCCGAGAATCGTTACATCTCGTCGGAGCCGACGGCAAGAACATCCGAGCTCGAATCAGTGGATTAGACGATGACCAGCAGCAGTCCCACGGCGGCAGCGCGTAAGAGGTTCGACCAGGCGATGGCGTTGTTCGAGGACGACCTGTCCGCCGCCCACGCGCGATTTCGTGAAGCCACCGAGATCGATCCGTCGATGGCCGACGCCTGGCTGGGCCGGATCGCGGCGGGCGATGAGGAGCTCTCGACGCTGCAGCTGCTTTACGCATACGGGGCACGGCTGCACCGGGAGACCAACCGGCTCGGCGCGCGGCTGTCGGCGTCGATCAAAGCCGGCCCGTATCTGGCCATTTCGGTGACCGAGTCGTCACACGCGGGGCTGGCGCTGGCCAGTGCGCTTGTCGACGACGGCCAGTTCGAGAAAGCCGGAGCGCTGCTGAAGGATTCGGCGCTGCTGGACACCTGGGAGAACCACCAGTGGCAGCAATATTTGCAGGCGTATCTGATGTTCGCTACCCAACGCTGGCCCGACGTGATTTCAGTAGCGGCGACCGTCCTACCGCCACAGGCGATCATCATGTCGGCTGTCACCGCGTCCACCAACGCGCTCGCGGCGCACGCCGCGGCCCATCTCGGGCAGGCGCGTGTCGCGCTGGACTGGGCGGACCGGGTCGACCTGGCGGCTGGCCGCGGTAATTCGGCCGAAGCGCGTCGTCACCAGTTGACCGACACCGCGGTGACGGCGATCGACCCGAACCAATTCCCTTTGATTGCAGCAGACCTCGCCTACATACGGGGGATGGCGCACCGCCAGCTCGGTGAGGAGGACAAGGCCCAGATCTGGCTGTCGAAGGCAACGATCAACGGCGCGCTGATCGAGGCCGCCAAGGAGGCGCTGGCCGACCGGAGTCTGGCGCTTGTGGTGACCGACGAGGAGACCATCAATACCCGCAGCAATAGGTGGGACGTCACTACCGAGCGATCCCAGCAGGACCGCCGCGAGGAGCAGAACGAGGAACTCCGCGAAAAGCTGCTTGCGGAAGGTCGTGCTCTGCTCAACAACCAGGTCGGGTTGAGTGAAGTCAAGCGTGCGGTGGCCGAAATCGAGGATCAGATCGAGGTTCGGGGGCTGCGGATCGCAGCCGGGCTGCCGGTGACCAACCAGACCAACCACATGCTTCTCGTCGGTCCACCCGGTACCGGGAAGACGACAACCGCCGAGGCGCTGGGCAAAATCTATGCCGGGTTGGGCATCGTGCGGCATCCCGAGATCATCGAGGTCAAGCGGGCCGACTTCTGCGGCGAGCACATCGGTGCGTCCGGCCCCAAAACCAATGAGCTGATTGCGCGTTCGCTGGGCCGGATCCTGTTCATGGACGAGTTCTATTCTCTGGTGGAGCGCCACCACGATGGCCGGCCGGACATGATCGGCATGGAGGCGGTCAACCAACTACTGGTGGCACTCGAGGTGCATCGGTTCGACTTCTGTTTCATCGGCGCCGGGTATGAGAAGGAAGTCGACGAATTCCTGACCGTGAATCCGGGTTTGGCCGGGCGGTTCAATCGTAAACTGCGGTTCGCGTCGTACGCACCCGACGAGTTGGTCGAGATTGCAATTCGCTATGGCGAGCCCCGCGCGACCGTGATCGAGCCGGCCGCCCGCGAAGCGCTGAACATGGCCTGCAAGACATTGCGGGCCTACCTGGCGCCGGATGGTACGCACGGCATCGACGTGATGCAGAACGGGCGCTTCGCCCGCAACGTCGTCGAACGTGCCGAACGGCTGCGGGATTCTCGGGTGGCTGCCCAGCACCGCGCCAACAAGGGCTCGGTGACGTTGGAGGACCTCGAGACGCTACGCACCCAGGACATTGCCGCCGCGATCACCAGCGCATGCGCGGAAAAGCATGTGCCGGTGCAGCTTTGATGCTGCATGGAAAACGAAGACGAATCAGCTAGTGAGTCGACCCGTGATGCTGTCCGGAATACCGTCGAGCAGCGATAGGTGGAGTTCCTCGAAAGACAGTGCAAGCACGTGCATGTACGCCTCTTTCGAGGGAAACGCAAAGGCGTAAATGCCGGGGTCCTCGCGAAGGCGGTACACCTGGAGTTTTTGTTCTGCGACGTTTCTAACGGTCGAAGGCTGGACTCTCAGCAGGTAATCGATGGCGGCTGAGTCAGCCCGCGCGACGTCAATACGGGGATCCAAACCCGAGTCATCCCACTGAATGGCCAGCGAAGCGAGTCGCACGCCCATCCGCGCGGAGTTTCCGATCTGGGAGATGATGTATTTTCCGGCGTCGTCGAGGCGCGAGAATGTTGCCTCGACGTGCTCATGTCGATCGTTACTCCGTTCAGGCACCCGTGAACTCAAGACGTTGTAGAGCCCGT
>Ga0302325_10007999_pt1 | contig 23321 bp, 20 predicted proteins | sample Palsa_T0_2_FD_201948 | JGI IMG/M metagenome (GOLD analysis project Ga0302325, IMG submission 201948) | Peat permafrost microbial communities from Stordalen Mire near Abisko, Sweden - Palsa_T0_2 | ecosystem: Environmental > Terrestrial > Soil > Palsa > Peat permafrost | place: Sweden: Abisko... | reverse complement strand
TGCGCGCCGCCTGCATGGCGGTTGCGCTGAATCTTGGCGGCTGGAACCAGGAGGAAAGATCGAGAAAGGGTAAATCCAAGCGATCCCATCCGCGCCATCTGGCCCCGTCCTAGTTGTCGGCCGATCAGACGATCAGTCGACTCGCCCGCCCTTCGACATTCCCATCGTCAACTCACTTTTTCGCGAACAAGTTATCCACCACGCCCCTGCCGACCGCTGCACCGTAAGCACCGGCAATGCCGGGAACAAATGCCAAAAAGGATTCGTAGATCTGCGCCCGTTCCGGCTTCTCGGAAAGAAAGAAATACGCCAGCCACTCGACCAAAGGAACAAACACTCCAACCAGGACAACCCAGCGCCAGGGTTTTCGCGGGCGCAGAAATCCGAGCAGCATGTTCGCCGCTAGCACGACCATCGCTGTCAGCAGCAAGTCGCCGACTTTGATGTCCAACCAACCCGCCAGCGCTCCCGCCAGCGCCGCCAGCAAATAATAGAAAACGTCGCCACCCGGTTTCCTTGCCGGAAGAATTTCGTCCCAGGCTGTGGTCATATCCCCGATTCTATGAGTAGGTGTAAAACCCGCGTCCGCTCTTGCGTCCAAGCCAGCCCGCATCCACCATCTTGATCAGTAGAGGACAGGGCCGATACTTTGGATCTCCCAACCCATCCTGCAGCACGCGCATGATGTCCAGACACACGTCGAGCCCGATAAAGTCCGCGAGCGTCAGCGGCCCCATCGGATGCGCCATCCCCAACTTGAACACCTCATCGACCGCCGAAGCCGTTGCCACGCCCTCCATCACCGCATACATCGCCTCATTCAGCAGCGGCATCAGCACCCGGTTCGACACAAATCCCGGAGCGTCATTCACCTCGACCGGCGTCTTCTCCAGTTTCACCGCCAGCCCGCGTACCGCCTCAAACGTAGCCTGCGAGGTGGCAAGACCGCGAATCACTTCCACCAGCTTCATCACCGGGACGGGATTAAAGAAGTGCATTCCAATGACTTTGTCGGCGCGTCCGGTCAGCGCTCCAATCTTGGTGATCGAAATCGAAGACGTATTCGAAGCCAGAATCACTTCTACCCGCAACAGGCGATCCAGTTCGCGGAAAATTTCCGCCTTGATCGCAAACTTCTCCGTTGCCGCCTCGATCACGAAATCGCAATCCGCGAGTTTCGCCCGCTCCACCACTGCCGTAATCCGCCCGAGCGTTAGGACCTTGTCGCCCGCGGAAATCTTGTTCTTGGCAATCTCGCGATCCAGGTTCTTCGCAATCGTGTCGAGGCCCCGATCGAGGAATCGCTGCTCCACATCGCACAACACGACGTCAAACCCAGACCGCGCAAACACGTGGGCAATCCCGTTGCCCATCGTGCCTGCCCCAATCACTCCTATCTTTTGAATTGCCATGGTTGCCTCTCTGATGGTTGCCTCTCGAAAGACTGTCGCATCGTTTGCCGAGAAAATTTGCCGCGCAAAGATTGCCGTGCAAAGAAGGAGACTGGAAAGTCTAGCAGAGTGGACTTCGAGCTCCCGGGTCGGCCAACGTTTTGCGTCCCATTGAACGGGGGGGGCGGGGGACCGATGGCGACGGACAAGAAACTATTTTTCTTTCGCCACTTTCAGACGGGTTTCCGCACGCTGCAATGCGTCTTCAGCGCGCTCGTAATCAACCTGCGGATCGTTGCTCTTCAAGCGCTGTTCGGCCCGGTCTTTGGCTTCTTGCGCACGCGAGACGTCAATTTCCTGAGGATGCTCCGCCGCCTCCGCCAGGATGGTCACCTTATCGGGCAGCACTTCGGCAAATCCCCACGCGACCGACAACGCGTGCGTCGCCCCGCTCGTCTTGTAAGTAATCACACCGACGGCAAGCTCGGTCAGCAGCGGAGCGTGTCCGGGAAGTATGCCCAGATATCCGCTCAATCCCGGGATCTGCGCTTCCTCCGCCGCATCCTTCACCAGGAGCTTAGAAGGAGTAACGATTTCGAGTTGGAAAGTGTCGGACATTGGTCATTCGTCGATCGTCGATCGTCGCTGATCGTTAGCCGCTTTAGTCGTTAGTTCAGAACGTTGAGCCGCCGGACGTGCCAACGAGGGCGGCCAGCGACTTACGCTGCCGTGCTCTTCATTTTCTCCGCCGTCTCCTGCACTTCGTCGATCGTCCCCTTCATGTAGAAAGCCTGCTCGGGAATCTCGTCGTACTTCCCTTCCACAATGCCCCGGAAGCCCTTGAGCGAATCGGCGATCTTCACGTAGCGTCCGGGAGTTCCGGTAAACTGCTCCGCCACAAAGAACGGCTGCGAGAGAAACTTTTGAATCTTACGCGCTCGGGCAACGGTCACCTTCTGGTCTTCGCTGAGTTCATCGATACCGAGAATTGCAATGATGTCCTGAAGATCCTTGTAGGTCTGCAACGTCTTCTTCACCATCTGTGCCACATCGTAATGGTCCTGACCGACGATCCGAGGATCGAGGATGCGCGAAGTGGAGGCCAGCGGATCGACGGCCGGGTAGATGCCAATCTCGGTCAGGGCGCGCGAAAGCACGGTGGTAGCGTCAAGGTGAGCGAAGGTGGTCGCGGGCGCAGGATCGGTCAAATCGTCGGCCGGCACATAAATCGCCTGCACCGAGGTTACCGATCCCTTCTTCGTCGAAGTAATCCGCTCTTGCAACTCTCCCATTTCCGTAGCTAAGTTCGGTTGATATCCGACCGCGCTCGGCATGCGGCCTAGCAGGGCGGACACTTCAGAACCGGCCTGGGTAAAACGGAAAATGTTGTCGATAAACAGGAGCGTGTCGGAGCCCTCTTCATCGCGGAAATATTCGGCCACCGTCAGCGCGGTCAGCGCTACTCTCAGGCGCGCCCCGGGAGGTTCGGTCATCTGGCCGTAGATCAACGCTGCCTTGGACTCGGCGGGTTTACCGGGCTTGATCACGCCCGACTCGGTCATTTCCAGCCACAGATCGTTGCCTTCCCTGGTGCGCTCGCCCACCCCGGCGAATACCGAGAATCCACCGTGCTGTTTGGCGACGTTGTTGATCAGTTCCATGATGACCACGGTCTTGCCGACGCCGGCGCCGCCGAAAAGGCCGATCTTTCCGCCTTTCAAAAACGGCTGGATGAGGTCGATGACTTTCACACCGGTCTCGAACATTTCGGCAGTGGTCGACTGTTCATCAAACGCGGGCGCGAGGCGGTGAATGGGCATTCGCTTGTCCATGGCGATCGGGCCGAGATCATCGACCGGCTCGCCGATGACGTTCATGACGCGTCCGAGCGTGCCGCGGCCGACGGGAACGGAAATGGGTCCGCCCTGATCGATCGCTTTCATGCCGCGCACCATGCCCTCGGTCGCTTCCATGGCGACGCAGCGCACGCGGCCTTCGCCAAGATGTTGCTGCACTTCCAGAACGACGTTGACCGGGGAAGGTACGGTAAAGCCGTCGCTGACGACGCGCAGCGCCTGATAGATGTGAGGCATCGCCGATTCGGTAAACTGCACGTCGACGGCGGGGCCGGCGATTTGGATTACGTGTCCGATATTCTCTGCCATAGATAAGATCTCGACGTCGTTAATCGTTAGTCGTTGGTCGTTGGTCGTTAATCGTTATTCGGTCGTCGTTCGCTGTTCGTCGTTCGTTGTTAGCCTGGAGGCTGATCGCGACAATTCGCCATCTACTGCGCTGCTGCTCCGCTTACGATTTCGATAATTTCTTTTGTGATCTTGGCCTGGCGCGCTCGATTCATGATCAGCGTCAGCGAATCAATCATATCGCTCGCGTTGTTCGTCGCGGCGTCCATTGCCGTCATACGCGCGGCGTGTTCCGCGGCTACCGATTCAAGCAGCGCATGAAAAATCTGGTTGCCGATGTACTTCGGCAAAATTCCCTCGAAAAGCTGCTGGGGTGGCTGCTCGTAAATATAGTCCACCGGATACGTCCCGAACTTGGCTGCGGCCTCATCGACCGCGCTGGTATCGATTGGACGCATGCCTACGCCCGCCGACTTTGCCGCTTCGATTCGCTTCTTGCGTTCCTCTTCCGACGCCTCTTCGGTCATTTGGATATCGACTTCGCCGATCTCCTTGATGGGCAGCAGGCGCTCGGCGACCAGGCGTTGAGCGATCACCGATTTGAATTCATTGAAAAGAAGGTAGACGCCGTCAATCTCGTAACGGGAATAGCGGGCAATCACGTTCTCGCTGAGAGTATTCGCAAACTTATGGTCAACCTTGCCCAAAACTCCGACATATTCGCCCGTGATTTGCACGCGGCCGGCGCGCGGTGGGAGGGCATCGCCATCCTGGCGGATGGGCAAAGCGTCCGCCTCCCCGCCGGCGGGCCTCTCCGGGGCGATCGGGTAGCGGCGGCGCATGAAGTCACGGCCTTTGCGTCCGATGCATTCGATATCGATATTCAAATCCGGTTTGGACAGGATGTACTTGGAAGCCATCTTAAGGATATTGGCGTTGAAGGCGCCCGCCAGGCCCTTATCCCCGGTAACTAGGATCAGGAGGATGTTTTTTTCGGGGCGCTCAGCGAGCAGGGGGTGAATTGGTAGTCCGGTAACCGGATCGTAGATATCGGCGCGCGAGACGAGCGACTTCAGCACATTGGTGAGCATCTGCGAATAGGGGCGCGCAGCGAGCGCAGCCTCTTGCGCGCGCCGCAGCTTGGCCGCGGAGACCGTCTTCATGGCTTTGGTGATCTGCCGCGTGTTGACCACGCTGCGGATTCGGCGCCGGATGTCGAGGATGTTGGGCACGATTTCAGTTCTTAGTCGCTGTCTGCTTGTCTTTCGTCGTTGCCGGCTCGTTTTTCGCTGGCCCTGGTTGGTCTTTCCGTGGTTCGTCTTTCCGTGGTCCGTCGTTTCCTGCCCGTTGCGCGCTGGTCTTCGCGGATTTTTCGCTATTGGCTAATGCTTGCCGGGCATCTACGAACTGCTGTTTCGCTTCTTTGACTACTCGGGACATCTCAGCCTTTAGATTGTCGTCCAGAACCTTCTTTTCCATGATGGTGTTGAGCAAGCCTGGATTTGTGGTTTCCACGTACTTGTAGAGATCTTGCTCGAAATCCCGGACCTGGGCGACCGGCATGTCATCCAAGACTCCGCTGGTGCCGGCGAAGATGATCAGAATCTGTTTCGAGAAGGGGAGCGGCGAGAACTGTCCCTGCTTCAACAGTTCGACTAGGCGCTGACCGCGGTTGAGTTGCTGCTGCGTGGCCTTGTCGAGATCGCTGCCGAACTGGGCAAAGGCGGCCAGTTCGCGGTACTGGGCCAGTTCGAGTTTCAGGGTTCCGGCCACCTGGCGCATGGCTTTGATCTGCGCGCTGCCACCGACGCGGCTTACCGAGAGTCCAACGTTTACGGCCGGACGAACGCCCTGGTTGAATAAGTCGGTTTCGAGATAAATCTGGCCATCGGTGATCGAAATCACGTTGGTAGGAATGTAGGCGGAAACGTCGCCGGCCTGGGTTTCGATGACCGGAAGCGCGGTTAGAGATCCGCCACCATTTTCCTTGCTCAGCTTGGCGGCACGCTCCAATAGGCGCGAGTGGAGATAGAAAACGTCTCCGGGATAGGCTTCGCGGCCGGGAGGACGACGCAGCAGAAGCGAGATCTCGCGATAGGAAGCGGCGTGCTTCGAAAGATCGTCGTAGATGCACAGGGCGTGGCGTCCATTGTCACGGAAAAACTCGCCCATGGCGCAGGCCGCGTAAGGAGAGATGTACTGCATGGGAGCGGGTTCGGAAGCCGACGCCGCGACCACGATGGTGTATTCCATGGCGCCGGCATCTTCCAAAATCTTCACCACCTGCGCAATCGAGGAACGCTTCTGGCCGATGGCGTTATAGATGCAGACCAGGTCGTTGCCCTTGCTGTTGATGATGGTGTCAAGGGCTACGGCGGTCTTGCCGGTCTGGCGATCGCCGATGATCAGTTCCCGTTGTCCGCGGCCGATCGGGATCATGGAATCGATCGCCTTTAGTCCGGTGGCCATGGGCTCGCGCACGGGCTGGCGGGCGATCACGCCCGGAGCGATGCGCTCGATGGGAATAAATTTATCGGTGGCGATCGGACCCTTGTCGTCGATCGGCTGACCGAGCGAATTGACGACGCGCCCAATCAAGGCGTCGCCCACGGGCACGCTCATGATGCGGCCCGTGCGCTTCACTTCGTCGCCTTCCTCAATCTCGGTATATTCGCCGAGGATGACCACGCCGACCTGATCTTCTTCGAGGTTCATGGCGATGCCGGCGACGCCATGCGGAAAGCTCAGCAACTCTCCAGCCATCACCTTGTCTAGCCCGTAGACGCGGGCGATGCCGTCCCCAAGGGTGATGACGGTGCCCACCTCGTCGACCGCGATTTTCGATTCGTAGTTCTCGATTTGTTCGCGGATTAATTGCGTGATCTCATCTGCTTTGATTTGTGCCATAAAGTCAGCTCTTCGCTATCAGTTCTCAGCTTCCGTTGGCTCGCCACAGGTGGCTCGAGCTGTCAGGCTCCCACCAACTGTTCCCTGATCCGTTCCAACTGGCCCTTGACTGAGCCGTCATAGATGGTGCTGCCTACTTGCACTACCGCTCCGCCCAATAACGACGCATCCTGTTGGTAGCGGGCGCGAACTTTCTTGCCGGTCATTTTAGCGATCTCGGCTTCGAGCATTTGTCTTTCCGGGTCGCTCAGTTGGCGCGCACTGCTGATCTGCGCTTCCGCAAAGCCCTGGCGGTCGTCCATTTCCTGCTCCAGTTGCTTAAGGATTTCGCTGAACAGCGACAGCCTTCTGTGATCGACCAGTACGGCAACGAAATTCCGGACTTGTCGGATCATCCCCAGGCGCGCGGTGATGGCATCGAGCACGGCGCGTTTGCTGTTTCCGGGAATGGCTGGGTTTTCGAGGACACGGCGCAACGGATCGCTTTCCTTGAGCGTGGCCTCGATGAGGTGCAATTCCTGGAGCGCGCCGGAAGGATCGAGATGGCTGCTGCCGGTCTTTCCCGCGTCGGCGAAGACCACATCGGCGAATGCGCGAGCGTAGGTGCCGACGACCGAAGCCATGGCTATTGGCCATCCTTTCCGCCGTCGTTATACGTCAGATTCGAGGCGAAGCTACGCACTAGCACCTGGTCGGTGTTGGAATCGACGTGAATCTGCTGCCGGGCCAAGGCGATGGCGAGGCTGGCGGTGTGGGTGGCCAATTCGCGACGGGCTTGCTTGGCAGCGGCGGCGATTTCCTGCTCGGCGGCGAGAACCGCCTTGCGAATCTCCTCTTCGGCGGCTTTCTGGATTCGCACTCCTTCGGCGTCGCCTTCTTTTTCCGCAGCGGCCTGCATTTGCCCGATCTCGGCGTCCAACTGGCGCAGACGATTCTCGATTTCGGCGAGGCGGCGATTCGCGTCCTCGCTCGCGGCGCGCGCTTCTTGCAAAGCCTGCTGGATGGCTGCGGTCCGGTCGCGGAAGATTCCGGGCAGATACTTGCGACCGGCCCAAACCGCAATGACGACGATGATTGCGAAGTTCAGACCGAACAGCAGGAGATGAGTCCCATGCACGCTCCAATCAATCTTACGGGCGAGCCATCGAACCGGCTTTGCGTGTTTTAAATCTGCGTGTTCTTCCTCATTTTCCCCCTCGGCCTCGCGGGTCTCTTTGGCTATTTCTCCGGAGATGCCCGTTTGATCGGGTGCGGCTTGTTTATTTTGTGGTGTGGATCCGGAAGCTCGTTCGGAAGGAGGTGGCGCAGGTTGTTGCTGCGCACAAACTGGTAGGGGGAGCGAGAAAACGAACGCGAAGAGGAACAACAAGAGCGCAAGCAGCCGATTCGGACTTATTGTCTCGCGATTCATTGTCTGACAATTCATTGTCTGACGATTCATTGTCTGACGATTCGTGGGAAGACTCGCCGTCCGGGGATTCATTGGCTACCGACCTGACTGGGCCGCGCCGTGGGGCGCAACACGGTGCGCACGATCTCGCTCGCGAGTCGGGCGGCTTCCGATTGCAGCGTTGACATCGCCTGCTGCTTATCCTGTTCGATATCTGCAGCCGCCTGCTTTACCTGCTCGAGGGCTCGGGCGCGAGCTTGATTCACGGCTTGGCTGCGAGACTGGTTGGCCTGCTGGCGCCGATTTTCCTGGTCCTTGAAGATTTTCTGGCGCGCTTCCCGCAGGCGCTGCTCGTATTCGGCGGTGCGAGCCTCGGCGGCGGCGATATCGGCGGCGGCTTTTTCGATCGCGCCCTGGGTGCGATTGCGGCGCTCGGCGAGCACGGCGGTCAGTGGGCGATGGACCAGAAATGTATAGAAAATATAAAGAATTGAGAGCAGCAGGACCGTGGGCACGGCTCCGAGCAGTAGTTCGCCTAGTTGTCGGAGAGTCTGGTCCATTTTCTGATTTTCAAACTGACGATCGAATCCTTAGATCGAATCCTTAGCTGACTGTGCTGGCTGTTTCGGCTGGAAGAAGAGCCGCTTCTAAAACCAATAAAACTAACACCATGGCGAGGACAGTGTCAATGATCGGGTGTGTTTTGAACGGGAAAATTTACCAAATTGGAACAATTCTAGGGCTGGAAGTTGATTCTTGACAATCGAGGCGGAGGGTCTACGATGTAGGTATCACCTCCGATCCGAGTCCGGATCGAATGGGCCGATAGCCAAGGAAGAGTCACCGCTTCTTGGCTGGCGGCCCATTTTAGATTTGCGGGGATTTTCCTATCCATCACGGCAAAAGATCCGCAAAAACATGACGACAAATTGACATGTGTGTGACAACCGGCGGAGCGATGAGCGTGAGAATGACGACTGTTCCTGCCTCAAAGGAACACCCAAGCAACTCTAGATCGCCTGGAAGTGGTCTGGTAGGTCTGGCGGGTGACTCTCTCTCTCACCCGGCCAGACCTTTTTTGTGCAGAGCGCAGCGGACGGAGCCCGCCGTATTTCGAACTTCGCCTAAATGTAGTCTGAAAAGTGCAGCCCGTAGGCGGACAGAAATCTTCTCCGGCCGCTAGCGGACAGCGGCGGGCTGAAGCAGGGACGCAATCCGCTCGAGAATCCGCTGCATGCTCATGTTCGAGTCGACGACGGCGTCGACTTCGTGATGGTGAGTGCCGGCGTGCATGACCAGGACCTTCGTGCCTCCGTGGGCCTTCTTGACCATGTAGGGCAGGTGATGGCGATCATCCTTGGACAGGCTAGCGCCCAGGATGACGAGGTCAAAGGTATCGCGGAGCAGGGCTTGTTGGACGTCCTGGCGGTTTTGGGCCGTGGTTACCTGATGTCCGGCCTTTTTCATTTCGGCAGCTTGAGCGGAAACAGTGGGCTCATCCGACTCACCGTAAAGGATCTTGATCGAATTCTGGCGACCGGTTTGATGTGGAGTTAGTGGCAATGGGCCTCCCGAAAATCACTCGGAACTCACCTCGGAGCTTAGCAATGGGGGGACAACCTTCCGAGGTCACGGAAGATCAGGGTCGGATGGGGCTCGCCGGCGAGGGTTGACTTCGGTCGATTTCAGGTGGGGACAACGATTGAGCCTCTAAACCGGCGGCTTTCTGGCGGGCCTGGTTGATGTCGTTCGAGAATCTTTGGGCCTGCTGCTCGGCCAGGTTCGCATCTCGGTCGCGCCCGGCCTGATGGAGCGCGTGAGCTAAAAGAAGATATGCGACGTCGCTCGGATCGACGGCGACAAAGCGCGCGAAGTATGCGGTCGCCCCATTCCAGTCGCTGTTTCTCTCCGCGATCAGGCCCATATCGAGCAAAGCGATGGGGAACACGCGTTTTAGCTTCGTGGCGGAATCGAAATTCTGCTGTGCCTGCCGGTAATCATGGAGGGCGAAGTAGACCGTGCCCAGGTTGGCGTATGCCGAGGCACGAAGCTCGGTATCGGTCGCGAGCTGCAGCACATAGGCGTAGCGTGCCGCAGCCTGCTCGAAATCTCCGTGTTCCTGGGCGTAGATTCCGAGATTGAGTTGGCTGGTAGCGTCCTGCGGTTCAAGGGCTGAGGCAGCGCGGAAGTGAGGGATCGCCTCATCGGTTCTGCCCTGCCTGATCAAGGCACTGGCAAAGTTGTTTTCCGCTACGAAATTGTTCTGGGTGACCTCCAGTGCGTGCGCCCAGAGGCTGAGGTCGTCGTGCCAGTAACTCAGTTGAATGTGGGTCACCACAGACAAGGCAAGCAGGATGGCGATTCCCCCGCCGGCCAGCAATTTCGTCGAGCCATGGCGGACGCCGGCCCAATCGGCGACAGCCCAAACACCCATGATGAAAAGGCCGATCATGGGCAGATACGCATAGCGATCAGCCATCGCCTGGTTGCCAACTTGCACCAGGCCAATCATGGGAACCATTGTCCCCAAGTACCAGCACCATCCGACCACCAGGTAGCGATGCTCGCGATAGATCAGCACGACGCAGGTGATCGCGAGCAGGAATAGTGCCGAAGGAACAACCTCCCATGCCGGCAATGCATGCGGATATGGGTAGAGGGCGGCTAGATGGGACGGCCAAACCGCTTTTTTGAGATAGAGCGCATAGCAAACGATCGCGTTCTCAAGCCGCAGAAAAGGATGACGGGCCGCACTGGTAAGGACGGCGCCCCCCGCTCTTTGCGCCATCATAGTGATGATCGCGCTCCCGGCCGAGAGCGCAAGAAGCGGGATCTTCTCAAGGCACAGCCTGAACGCCGACTGAGCGACCAAGGGGCGGGCGGCTCGATCGCCGAGGGCAGCCATCCCTTCACTGACCGACGTGACCCTGCCCTGAGCTTGCCGAACGGGCGCCTGGCTCTCCGCTAGCCTTCCGAGCGGCCAATAATCCAGCAGCAGAAGCAACAACGGTAAGGTAACAACCAAGGGCTTCGACATGAGGCCCATCGCGAACACTGCTGCTACGGTCAGGTAGCGCACCATAGCCGGCCTACGGACGTACCATCCGTAGGCGGCGAGCGCTAGCAGAAAGAAAAACATGCTGAGCACATTCTTGCGTTCTGCGACCCACGCAACCGACTCCACATTGAGAGGATGCACGGCAAACAGCGCAGCTACCATCAGGCTGCGCGCGGTGGATCCGGTGAACCACTGCAGAATCAGGAACAACAGCAGCACGTTCACAGCGTGCAGCAAGAGGCTCGTGTAGTGATGGCCTACGGGATTGAGCTGAAAGAGCTGGCAATCGAGCGCGTGGGAGAGCCAGGTGAGCGGATGCCAGTTCGCCTGGTCGAGCGAGGTGAACGCCCAGGAAATCGTGCTCCAGTCGAGGCCGGCGCGTACCCGCGGATTGTCGAGGACATAGCGGTCGTCGTCGAAGTTCACAAACCCGTTGCGCGACACGGGATTGTAGAGGGCCAGTGTCGCCACTACCAGCAACAGACCCAATACCAGCTTGCGCTGAGCGGGGAACCGGAATATCCCTCCCGCTTCCTGGGGCACAATCGCCGGCTTGGCAGCAGCAACGGGCATGGATGGCTGGCTTTGATACCAAGTGTGCGGGAGACCCTGGATGGTTGCAAAGTGGAAAGTAATTGGGAGGCGAGGCGCAGGAAACTTAAGTCACGACAGAGAAGAAAGATGAGGCAAGGGCTGCGAAACGACCAGATTTGTCGAAAAGGCGCAGACATGAGCGCGCCCGTGATCAATCCCGCGCAACCACTGCTAGGCCGAGACGCATTCGACAGAACGCTGCCGAACTTTCGCTCCGGGACGCCGCCAACGCAGAGGTAACCCCGCGGTCCATGACCTACGGGAATCTAGTTGATTAGAAGCTCCATATCCTACCCTAATCGTTGAGATCGAACTCGCCGTCTTCTGCCCCGATGGACAGTGCAATCGCGCGCTTGCCCCGAGCCAGCATCGGAAGTTGACGCGAGACTTGAAGTTAAGGAGTATCGGTGACCAAGATCCGAAGAGGCGGCAGTAACTGGTGTTTGCTCCTAACGTTCCTTTTCGCTGTTACCACCGCGCTTTCCGCGCAGAACAGCTACAAGGTAGTCACGGTCTCAAACGGCGGGACCATCTCAGGCGCGGTGAAATGGTCAGGTCCGCAGCCGCACGCGCTGGATTTCCCGATCACCAAGGACCCGGCCATCTGTGACCCCGACGCGAAGAAAATCGTCGACCTGGAACGTTTGATCGTTGGGCCGCAGGGGGGCATCGCCAATACCATCGTTTATCTCAAGAACATCTATAGCGGCAAAGCAATGGACCTGCCTGAGCAAAGACGGCACTTGGATCAGAAACATTGCCGCTACATCCCGCACATTCTCCTGGTCCCGCAAGATGCCACGCTCCAAATCCAGAGTTCCGACGCTACGCTGCACACGGTTCATATGGAGGGCGCCGCCACCTTCAACCTGCCCTTTCCCTTCACCAACCAAGTCACCTCGCGAACCATGTCGACGCCCGGACTGGTCCATATCCGCTGTAACGGCGGCCACGTCTGGATGAACGCGGAAATGATGGTGGTTCCGCATCCCTACTATGCCGTCACCGATGAAAGCGGACAATTCGAGTTTACCGATGTGCCGCCCGGTACTTACCAGATCGTGGCTTGGCACGAGGGCTGGGGCCGTGAAGGAAAAGAGGAAGTCTACGATGTCTTAACGCAACGCAGAGTCGACCGGCCTCTGTTCACCGAACCGAAGACCTGGGAAAAGTCGGTCACTGTCACCGGGAACAACACGAGCGTGGTCAACTTTGCGATCTCCAGCAAATAATGCGTCGCGCTAAGCCGCTTCCCCGCGTTTGAACCCGCAGTTGGATGTTTTCTGCGAAGATGTTTAAACTGTCGCGGGGGAAGCGGTGCCGGAAACGCTGCTCGCGAAAATCCAGAAGGTCATCGTCTTGGTGCTCGCCGCGATGCTGGTCGTCGTCGTGGTGCTCTCCACCGTGCACTTGGGCGTTCTAGTCGGTGAAGAAATCTGGAAGCCACCCCGGTTTCTCATTCCAGTGCAGGGTCTACTCGAGATTTTTGGCTATTTCCTGCTGGTGCTGATCGGAGTGGAACTGCTCGAGACGCTGAAAGCCCACATCAATCAAGAGCTCGTCCAGGTGCGCGTTGTTCTGGAGGTTGCGCTGATCGCTATGGCGCGCAAGGTCATTATCGAGGAACCGAACGCCGTGCCCAGTACGACCTTGTTCGGGATCGCAGCCCTGATTCTTGCGTTGGGCATTGCCTTTTACCTCGAGCGCCAGGCGCACAGGTGAAAATGCAAGGATTCAAGGATTAAAGGATTAAAGGCTAAAGACTAAAAACAAAGACAAACGACCACGATACCAACCGACGCGTTATCCCGGACCAACCGCCCAGTCGCCCGCGGCAAGGACATAGGTGGTCGTTCTATCAAGCTTGATATTGGAACGTTTCGAAGTGAGAGTAACGGCTCCCTCGCCGTTCCGCGTGGATTCTACATTTTTCATCAGGACGCGGTGCTTTGAAATGTCTGACGCCGGAGTGGGCGGTGCGGGACGCGAGTCCGCGTCCGTATCCGAGCCTGGAAATGGCGGCGAAGTCGGGTTCCTTTGGCCCGGGTAGACGCCGGCGTTGCCAGTGGCAAGTCTTGGGTTATGCCTGGCATCGGGCAGGCCGGATGAGAGATCTCGAGTCGATGGCGTCGAGGTGGGGTAATACCACGCGGTCAGATAAACCTTCTTGGTGAGTTGAAACTCCTTGGGTGCTGAACCGCTCTTCCATTGCGCGGAATCCATGCGGATCGAGAGGCGGGAAGGGCCGCCTGCAGATTTCGCCACGGACTCGGTCACCTCTCCGGACAGGATGGCGTCCTCCGGAACGACTACGCCATTGACCAGGGTGGCGACCGCAAGTTTGGCCTCGACCTTGGTTCCGACCGGGGTCGCGCCGGAAGCCACGTTTTGCCGCATGATTACAGGAAGCTCGAGTCCCGCCGCAGAACTCGGGGCCGCTGGCGTCGATTGACCGAGCGCGAGCGAGGAGCCGAGAACGATCGTTAGTAGCGCGTGTCCGGCGGCGATCGCTTGGCTGAACTTCTTGCAAAACGTTGTGCGGAACTTTGCGTTCGACATCTGCGTCCCCCCGGTAGTCGGCTGACCGTGACCATACTTTAGAAGCCGGAAAAGCGGAGTTAATCGCCAATTGTACTCGCCCGGTAATTGAGTGACACGCTGCATTGCTGTGCCACCAACCAGACACGCCCAGCACGTGAAACAGTCTAGCGCGATCGTCCTATTACGGGGGCACCGAAAGGCCAGTGTGGGGAAAACGTCATCGTGCTAAGCTTCGGCCACAATTCGAGGGTGGCTGTTGGTCCGGGCAAGAACAAGATGGGCGAAGCTTGATAAGTAAGTCCTAACCAGCCGAGTTAGTGGGCCGAGTCCTGGAGGAGGGCGCGAAGAACCTCCGATCATTTAAAGAAGGGGCCCCGCTTGAAGTCGATCTCTGAAACTGCAATCCCACGATTCTAAGCGGCTGGCTTGGGGCTTGTAGAAATGGCTTTGCACCCTGGGGGACGGAAGCGCCGCATTCCGGAAGAATTGCCAGTTGCGTGGGACCCAATCCGGTGGTCCCTGGAAGAAGACGAAGACTGGTATCACGACTTAGTCGAGCATAGCCAAGACCTCCTGTGCTTCCACGACCTTGCAGGCCGACTGCTGTCGGTCAATGCCGGTCCAGCACGTCTGCTGGGTTACTCCCTAGAAGAATTGATGGGGAAGCCAATGCGGGAGTTTGTTGATCCGCAATTCCGCTCCGAGTTCGATGCGTACCTGCGCGAGATCGAGCGCACGGGGGAAGCCCGCGGGCTGCTGGCGGTGGTGACGCGATCGGGAGACCGGCGGGTCTGGGAGTATCACAACACGCTGCGTACCGAAGGAGTGCCGAGGCCGATTGTGCGGGGGATCGCGCACGATGTCACGGAACGGATGCGGGCGGAAAAGTCGCTGCGCGCGAGCAACGAAGAATTGGTGAATACGGCGAGGGAGCGGGAACGAACCATCCGCGACCTGACGTTGTTTCGGACGCTGCTCGACCAATCAAACGATGCCATCAAGGTCATCGATCCCGAAACCCTGCGATTCCTCGATGTGAACGAGAAGGCGTACACCGAACTGGGGTACACCCGGGAAGAACTTCTCTCGAAGACGGTCTATGACGTCGACCCTAACGCCGACGAAAGTTTGGTCCAACGAGCGCGGCAGCAGTTGCAGGACTCGGGGTTCGCCATCATGGAAACCGTGCACCTGCGGAAAGATGGAACAACCTTCCCGGTGGAAGTGAATATGCGCTTGGTTCGATTGGACCGGGAGTATGCCGTGTCCATATCACGCGACATCACCGAGCGGAAGCGCGCCGAGGAGAGGCTGCGAGAGTTCGAAAGAGTGGTGGAGAATCTCGAAGAGATGATCGTGGTGATAGACCGGGAGCGTCGGTACGTGCTCGCGAACCGGGCCCGCCTGAGGTTTCGGGGGACGACCAAAGACCAGGTTGTGGGACGTTTCTTGCCGGATGTCGTGGGTACAGAATTTTACGAAACCGTGATCAAGGCAAAGCTCGATGAGTGTTTCGAGGGTAAGGTCGTCAGCTTCGAGCTCAGGCGTGTCTATCCGGAGATAGGGGAAAGGGACCTGTCAATCACGTATCTGCCCGTAGAAGGTGCGTCGGGAATCGATCGCGTGGCATGCGTCATGTGCGACATTACGGAGCGGAAGCGGGCCGACGAGGCGTTACGGAACAGTGAAACGCGATTCCGGGCGGTGTACGAACGCTCTCCACTTGGGATTGCACTGGTCGATTCGCGCACCGGGCGAATCCTGCAAGTCAATCCCAAGTACTGCGAAATCGCCGGTCGCAGCGAAGCAGAACTCCTGGCCATCGACGTCAGGAGCATTACCCACCCCGACGATATCGGCCTGACCAACGAATACCTGCAGCAATTGGCGGAGGAAAAGGCGACCAGTTACGAGACGGAAAAAAGATATATTCGCCCCGATGGATCGGTGCGCTGGGTGAGGATTCTTGTGGTGCCGATGTGGGGCGAAGGAGAGACGCACCGCTATCAGATGGGTTTGGTGCAGGACGCGACCGAACAGAAGCGGGACGAGCAAATACGGTCCCGATTGAATCGCGAACTGCGAGCCATCAGCAACTGCAATGAGACGATGTTGCGGGCGGTCGACGAGCAGACGCTGCTCGACGACGTCTGCCACATCGTTTGCGATGAGGCTGGCTACCGCATGGCGTGGGTCGGCTACGCCCAGCACGATGCAGCCAAGACCGTGCGTCCTGTCGCCTGGGCTGGCGTCGAAGATGGCTATCTCGCAACTGCCGACGTAAGCTGGGACGACACGGAACGCGGACGCGGTCCAGGCGGAAGCGCCATCCGGAGCGGAGCCAGTGTCTATGTCCAGGATTTCGCCGCCGCCCCGATCGCTGCCCCCTGGCGCGAAGATGCCTTGCGCCGCGGCTATCGCTCCAGTCTCGGAGTGCCCCTCAAGGACGAACACGACAAAACCTTCGGCGAGCTTGGAATTTATTCCGCGGAGCCGAACGCCTTCACACCCGAGGAGATTCGCCTTATGGAAGAACTGGCAGCGAATCTCGCCTTCGGTATCACCGTCATGCGCGCCCGCGTCGAGCGCAAGCAAGCGGAGGAGGCGATCGCCAGGCTGGTGCACGAGTTGTCCGAAGCCAAGAAGAAGCTCACGGAAGAAAAAATTTATCTCGAGCAGGAAATCGATACCGAACTCGGATTCGGAGAAATCATTGGGGAGAGCAAGGCCCTGCAAAGCGTCATGGAGCAGGTCGGCAAGGTGGCCTCCAGTGACGCCACCGTTTTGATCCTGGGCGAAACGGGCACGGGGAAGGAGCTGGTGGCGCGGGCAGTCCACCGATTGAGCCGGCGCGCCGGCAAAAGCTTCATCAAGATGAACTGCGCGGCAATTCCGTCCGGTCTGCTCGAGAGCGAGTTATTCGGCAATGAGAAAGGCGCCTTCACCGGAGCGGTGAACAAGAAAATCGGGCGGCTCGAACTGGCCGACAAGGGCACACTGTTTCTGGATGAGATTGGGGAGATTTCGCTCGCGTTGCAACCGAAACTGCTGCGCGTCTTGCAGGATCAGGAGTTCGAGCGGCTGGGCGCAACCCAGACCTTGAAAGTGGACTTTCGCCTGATTGCGGCGACCAACCGCGATTTGGCGGATAGCGTCCGAGAAAGCGAGTTTCGCAGTGATTTGTATTACCGCCTGAATGTGTTTCCCATCCGCGTGCCGCCGTTGCGGCAACGGCGGGACGACATCCCTCTGCTGGTGGAACATTTCGTGCAGAAGTTTGCCCGGCGGATGAACAAGTCGATCTCGAGCATTCCCAAGAAGACCCTGGATGGACTGATGGAATGGCACTGGCCAGGCAATGTGCGGGAGTTGGAGAATTTTATCGAGCGATCGGTGATTCTGACGCAAGGCTCGGTGCTGGTGGCACCCTTGGGCGAACTGGTGCCCTTCACCACCGAGGAAACAAGCGTGGATGAGAGTCTGGAGATGGCGGAGCGCGAACACATTCTGCGCGCTTTGCGGGATAGCCACGGACAGATTGGCGGGCCCCGAGGAGCGGCGACGCGGTTGGGACTAAAACGGACCACGCTGCAATCGAAATTGAAGCATCTCGGAATCAATCCGCGATCCGGAGCGCAGTAGAGACGTCTTCACCGACAGATGCCGAAGGTTGGGCAATCGGTTACAATCCTCGCGCGCATGAATCGCGAATATCGGAAAGAATACAGCCACGAACTGGGGCGCGAGATGGAGTCCTTGGTCTATGGACACGCCGGTCAGCCCATCCTCGTTTTTCCCACCTCCCAAGGACGTTTTTTTGAATATGAAGATGCGGGGATGATCCGCGCGCTGGCCGGCAAACTGGAAGCGGGCGCGATCCAGCTGTTTTGCGTGGACGGGGTTGACGGCGAGAGTTGGTACAACAAGAACGTGCATCCGGGAGCTCGTATCTGGCGGCATGTCCAATACGAGCGTTATGTGATCGATGAGTTTATGGGGTACTTGAAGTGGAAGAACTGGGCCCCGCAAATCGCGGTCACGGGCTGCAGTTTTGGCGGCTACCACGCCCTGAATTTTTCCTTGCGGCACCCGGATGTGGTTTCGGCTTGCGTGAGCATGAGCGGATCGTTCGACATCAAGAGCTTCCTCGACGGCTACTACGACGACAATGTCTACTTCAATAATCCGCCGGACTACTTGCCACGCATGAGCGACGATTGGTTTCTCAGCCGCATCCGGCAGATGAGGATCGTGCTCGGGTCCTCCGACTGGGACATGTGCCTGGATGCGAACGTGAAGATGGCAGGGATCCTGCATGCGAAAGGAATTCCGCATTGGCTGGATATCTACGGGGATAACAGCAAGCACGATTGGCCGCTGTGGCAACGAATGGCGGCCAAGTATTTCTAGCCGCAGTGCTCGATCGCTGTTGGTTCGCCGACTGGCGGCGCGAGCTAAGGACGAGATTGGCAGCAGGGCGCGCCTTCTGGCGTGCCACTAGGAAACGATCGACACCAGGGCTCTAGCCCTGAGCGAGGCGGTTTGGGTCTCGAGAACAGGAACTCAATTATGGCAGACAAGAAAATCGGTATTCTTTTCGGCATGGAAAACACTTTTCCTTCGGCTTTCGTGGAGAAGGTCAACGGCATGAAGGGCCCCGGCGTTACCGCAGAGTTCGTCCAGATTGGCGGCATTCGCATGGATGAGCCGAAAAAGTACGATCTCATCCTCGACCGAATTTCACAGGACATTCCTTTCTACCGCGCGTATTTGAAGAACGCCATGCTCGAAGGGACCATTGTGATCAACAATCCGTTCTGGTGGACGGCGGACGACAAGTTTTTTAATTATGCGCTGGGACACAAGATGGGAGTGGCCATTCCGCCGACGGTCATCTTGCCGCATCATTCGCATCCGCCCGACACGACCGACAAATCCATGCGCAATCTGATCTACCCGCTCAATTGGGAACAGATATTCGCCTACGTGGGCTTTCCGGCGTTTCTGAAACCTTATTCGGGCGGCGGTTGGAAGCATGTTTACAAGGTCCATTCTCCGGAGGAATTTTTTCAAAACTACAACCAGACCGGCGACCTTTGCATGACCCTGCAGCATGGCGTGGAGTTTGAGGATTACTACCGCTGTTACGTCGTGGGGCAGGAGAAAGTGCACATCATGAAGTACGACCCCAGGGCTCCGCATCATGAGCGTTATGTGAAGGGGAACCCGCAGCCGGAAACCGCCTTGCAGCAACGCATCGAGCGAGATGCTTTGGCTTTGTGCCGCGCCTTGGGCTACGACTTGAACACGGTTGAGTTTGCGGTGGAGGGGGGCGTCCCGTATGCAATCGACTTCATGAATCCTGCACCCGATGCGGAAATCACGTCCGTGGGGCAGCAGAATTTTGAGTGGATCGTGGACACAGTGGCGGAGATGGCGGTCGAGAAAGCGCTCGGCGGGGAGAATCCGGTCGAGGAACTGCGCTGGGCCGCATTCTTGAATGGTCCGAAGCTAGTGGAGAGCCGGGCATCGAGGCTGCGAAAAAAGGCCTAGGTGGTGGATGGCGGCGGGGCACGGCCCCGCCCGGACGGAGCGAAACCCGGCCCCACCCGGGCGTCTCATTGCTATACTAGCCAGGACTTCTGCCAGAGGGTCTTCCTGGCTGGCAGTCCGGATGACGCGATGAAGCCTACATTCACGCTGGGAATCGAAGAGGAGTATCAGACGGTCGACCCCGAGACTCGGGATCTCCGGTCGCATATTCACGCCGAGATCATCGAGAAGGGCAAATTGATCCTGCAGGAGCGGGTCAAGACCGAGATGCACCAATCGGTGGTCGAGGTAGGAACTTCGGTTTGCGCCAACATCAAACAGGCCAGGGAAGAACTGAAGAAACTGCGATGGCACATCGTACGCCTGGCTCGCGAGAATGGGCTGCGCTTGGCTTCGGCGGCAACCCATCCCTTTGCCGACTGGCGCGTGCAGGAACTTACGCCCGGCGAGCGCTATAAGAACATTGTGCAGGACATGCAACTGGTGGCCCGGGCCAACCTGATTTTCGGGCTGCACGTGCACGTGGGCATCGAGGATCGCGAGACCCTCATCCAGATGATGAATCATGCGCGGTACTTTATTCCGCATCTGTTGGCCCTGTCCTCGAATTCACCGTTCTGGCTGGGGATGGATACGGGACTGAAATCGTACCGCTGCAAAGTGTTCGACAAATTTCCGCGGACGAACCTGCCGGACTATTTTCCGAGCTGGGGCGAGTATGAAAATTACGTCAAGCTGCTGGTGAAGACCAACTCCATCGATAACGCAAAGAAAATCTGGTGGGACATGCGTCCGCATCCTTTCTTCAACACGCTGGAGTTCCGAGTGTGCGATCTTCCCATGCGGTTGGACGAGACCATTGCCCTGGCGGCGCTGATCCAGGCGACGGTCGCGAAACTGTACAAATTGCATTCCCAGAACCAGGGATTCCGCCTTTACCGGAAATCGCTGCTCATGGAGAACAAGTGGCGAGCGGCGCGCTACGGGATCAACGGGAAACTCATCGACTTCGGCAAGCAGATGGAAGTCTCGGAGCGCGATTTGATCGAAGAGTACCTGCTGTTCGTCGATGACGTGCTGGACGAACTGGATTGCCGGGAAGAAGTGGAGTACATCCGTGAGATCATGAAGATGGGGACGGGCGCGGACCGGCAGTTGGATGTGTTTCGCAAAACCGGCGACATGAAAGCCGTGATGGACTACATCATTGAGGAGACCGAGGTGGGCTTAGAAAACGACGACGTGGACAGCATGCCCACCGCCCGAGCCGTCTGATGACCTTGACAAAGACCGACGTGCAATCGAACGCGCCCTCCAAACGGCAACTGAATCGTCTTCCTTTTGACCCGCAACTGACGCCGGGCGCGCGGAACGCGGTGCGCGTCTGCCTGCGCGTCGAGCCCTCGGAAAAAGTCACCGTCATCACCGATGAGGTGAGCCTGGAAATCGCGGCGGCGATCGTGCACGAACTGGAGCAGGTCGGCTGCTCGTATCAGACATGGGTGCTCGAAGATGTTGCGACCCGTCCGCTGACGGACTTGCCGCTCGCGATCGCGGAGGATCTGGAGTCGAGCCAGGTCAGCATTTTCGCGGTGCGGGCGCAGACCAACGAACTGAAGTCGCGCATGCAGATGACGGATGTGGTGAACCGGCGCAAGATCCGGCACGCCCACATGGTGAACATCAACAAACAGATCATGCTCGAAGGCATGCGCGCCGACTTCCTGAAGGTCGACCAGCTGAGCGTAAAGGTGCTCGAAACGGTGCGCCCGGCCAAACAAATTCGGGCGAAGACGCCATCGGGCACGGATCTGGTGGCGGACTTGAATCCCAATTACCGCTGGGTCAAGACGAGCGGAATTATCAGCACGGAAAAGTGGGGAAACTTGCCGGGCGGCGAAGTGTTTACGACGCCAGGCGAGGTGAACGGCACGTTTGTCATTGACGGAGTCGTGGGCGATTATTTGTGCGCAAAGTTTGGCGATCTGAAAGCGAACCCGCTGACCATCAACGTGAAGGGGAACCGGTTGATCGAGGCTCACTCGACCAACAAGGAACTGAAAGACGATTTCTGGGCGTATACCCATACCGATGAGAACAGCAACCGAGTGGGCGAGTTTGCGATCGGGACCAACATCGAATTGAAAGACGTGATCGGGGAGATCTTGCAGGACGAGAAATACCCGGGCATCCATATTGCATTCGGTAATCCCTACGGGGCGCACACGGGAGCGGAGTGGTATTCGTCGACCCACATTGATGTAGTGGGACGCAATTTCGACATCTGGGTCGACGGAAGGCAGATTATGCGGGGCGGGCAGTTCTTGATTGAGGCATAGGGTCGGGTGGTGACGGGCTTGGCCCCGCCGCTACAGGTCCTTCGGCTCCGCGCAGTGCAGGCTCCGCACCGACACCACACAAAGCTTCCATGATCCCTTCCTACCGGCAAGACTTTAACGCGCGCTTCACTCCTGAAAAATACGACCGCCTGCGACGCGAGATGACTTCTCGCTGCGGAATGGAGGTTCCATTCGCCCTGTGCGAGACGCCGTGTTTCTTTCGAAATGCGCTGGTCGAGCGCATGGGAGAGGATGGCCAAGCGCTGGTCCGGCAGTTGGTCGAGAGCCCGGAGTATCGGGCGCGTTCGGAGGCTTCGATTCCCGCGGAGTTTCGCGTGCCCAATGAATCGCCGCATCCGATGTTTATCCAGGTGGACTTCGGGCTGGTACGGGATTCTGCTGGCGAGTTACAGCCGAAGCTGGTCGAGCTACAAGCCTTCCCTTCCCTTTACGCCTATCAGCCGGTGTTGTCTCAGGCTTACATCGATGTGTTCTCGCTCGACGCGAAGCTTCGCTACTTCTTGAGTGGGCTCGACTCGGCTGCTTACCAGCGGCTTTTGCAGGATGCGATTGTAGCGGGACACGATCCCCGGAATGTGGTGTTGATGGAAGTGCATCCGGAGGAGCAAAAAACGCGGCCTGATTTTCTCCTGACCGAGAAGCTGCTCGGGATCCGAACCGTCTGCATCACGAAGATTATCAAACAAGGGCGACGACTGTTCTATGAAGACGGCGGCAAGCAGATTCCGATTGAGCGAATCTACAACCGCACCATCGTCGATGAACTGGAACGCAAGAACATCAAGCTGCCCTTTGATTTTCGCGATGAGCTTGATGTCGAGTGGGCCGGCCATCCGAACTGGTATTTCCGGATCAGCAAGTATTCGATTCCTTATCTGAAGCATCCGTCGGTGCCGCGAACCTGGTTTCTGGATCAACTGACAGAAGTGCCGCCCGACCTGGAGAATTTTGTGCTCAAGCCGCTCTATTCGTTTGCCGGGTTAGGCGTCGTGATCGCGCCCTCCCGCACCGATCTGGATGCCATTCCTCTGGCCAAACGCAGCGAATATATCTTGCAGGAGCGGTTGAACTTCTCCCCGGTTGTCGAGACTCCTTACGGGCTGACCAAGGTCGAATTGCGGATCATGTACGTCTGGGTCGATCGATTGCTGCCCGTGCTGACGATCGTGCGCATGGGTCGAGGCCTGATGATGGGCGTCGATCACAACAAGAATATGGCTTGGGTAGGATCGTCGGCGGCTCTGATGAGCGGCAAGGGACATAGGCAGCTTCCAGCCCTGGACGTAGAATCAAATTCAAAGGCAGCGGACGCGAGCGTCCGCCCCAGACAACCATGGACCTGATCGGCCAGACCGTCTCTCACTACCGCGTGCTGTCGAAGTT